>LNAP01000230.1_pt1 | contig 62714 bp, 60 predicted proteins | sample 602601 | NCBI WGS metagenome assembly LNAP01 (sample SAMN02440304, study PRJNA202911) | soil metagenome | biome: Subtropical and temperate rainforests or woodlands; isolation source: soil samples (1 kg each in a 20% v/v slurry with milli Q water) were... ...
CCCCACCAGCCCGCTTCCGCCCGCCAGAAGCTGGCGGCATTCGAAACCCAAACGAAGGACGAAAATACCGATGGCAATGAAGCAGCAGCGCACGTCGAGGCTTGAAGATCGGATCGAGGAATTGCGCGCGGAGATCGACCGCATCATTGATGCGCGAGTGGCGGGAATCGCAAGCGAGAGCCCCGGTGTCCCCGCAGGCGTGATCCGCAACCTTCTCACGGCCCGGGCACCGTCCTGTCGCTGCGCACAGTACATCGAGCTCTGCGGCAAAGCGGCTAAAGCGCCGGACTGACGGCCGGCAGCAGCGACTCCCTCGAAACACGCCACGGCGACCCACGGCGCCGCCGTTCACATCAAGGATATAGGATGACTCTCTACAAATGGTCTCAAACGGCCTCCGCGGACGCCACGGCGGATTCGACGATCAACTGGGCGGAGGGACAGTCCCCCGCCAGTGTCAACGACTCGGCGCGGGCCATGATGGCGGCGATCGCGAAGCACCGCGACGATGTCGCCGGCGCGATCGTGACGACTGGAACCAGTACGGCCTATGCGGTCAACACCTATCAGGTCTTTCAGTCGCTTGCGCAGTTGAACGGCCAGGTCGTCGCGTTCACGCCGCATGCGACGAATGGGGCGACGGTGACATTGAGCGTTGACGGTCTGGGATCGAAACCGTTGCGTTCGGCGCCAAGCACAGAATTGCCGGCCGGAACTATAATCCAAGGTACTCCCTACGTTGCCCTCTATAGCAATTCGGACGGGGTATTCTACCTTCGTGGACTATACGGAAATCCGTACAATATCCCGATAGGGGCGGGTTTCGATTATTGGGGCACGACAGCGCCGAGCAGCTCGTTTGTGTTTGCGTATGGTCAAGCGATCTCGCGCTCAATATACAGCAATTTATTCGCACTGTTTGGTACAACGTATGGCGTGGGCGATGCATCCAGCACGTTTAATATTCCTGATCTCCGCGGTCGCGTAACAGCAAAGAAGGACGATATGGGGGGATTGGCGGCGGGGAGATTGACATCGTCATATTTTGGCGCGATGGCCACCAGCCTCGGCGCGGCCGGGGGATTTGAGAGCCAAAATCTCACTGTTGCGCAGATGCCCGCTCACAGTCATGGAGTCACTGATCCTGGTCATACACATACACCCAACGGGGTCTCTGCCGGACTATGGGGCGACAACATCAGCGGTAGTGCTGCTGATGGTGGAAATGCCTTTCAGATGACGCACACGAGCATTCCAATTGCTACCACAGGGATTTCTATCCAGAACGCAGGTGGTGGTGGTGCGCACAATAACGTGCAGCCGACAATTATCTGCAACTACGTCATTCGAATCATTTGATCGGGATTATAGCTTACGGGACTTTCAATTTCCGCTCCGCGCCAGCATCTCAATCCGACGAGCGGCGTTTGGCTGTGCTGAGCAATCCTTCAGTCGATGCCAACAAGATAGATCGGAATTGCTTAGACCCTGATGAGCGGCATATCTCTCAATGACGCCCATTGCTGATCGTGAGCAATTCCTGAATGGCGTTCGCGAAACGAGTTCGCTTTCCATTCCTTTCCAGGATCTAAATCTCCTGTCGTTGTGAAAATGGCGTTCATGCCTCCGGAGGAGACGGCCGCCAGTCCATATCCATGTTTGGCGCAAAGCGAAGCAAGAGCAGTTATGGAGGCGCCATGGTACCACCCTCGGGTGTGGTATTTATGGCGGTCAAAATCGGAGTGGTAAGGAATAGTAACTGGCTCAAGTCCAAAACTTGAGTTGTATTCTACGCAAATAACAGTCGGTCTTGTTTCGATGAGACGTTCTAAAAACCAATAGTCGTTGCCGTCCACGTCGATCGAAAGTATGCCAAGTCGAGGAAAAAGGTCCCCTACAAAGTCAATGTTATCGAGCGTGATGAAGCGTTGAAGAGCTGTTACGTTCTTTGGCAGCAAGCGAGTTGCATCTTCGACTTGGTCTGCATTTCCATCGATCAACACACCTTGCCATCCATCCGCCTTAACCAGCGGCAGGCAATTGAACTCGACGGGATGGAATCCAAATTCAACGAAGGTCTTGGGCGCCTGGGACGCTAGACCTTCGATAATCGAACCCTCGTTAGATTGCGAGGACGCTCTCTGCATCCGAGCCCAATAGATCGCCCGGCGCAATGTAGCGTTCTGTTTCAGAATATTTCTCATTGTGGCTTGATACCACCCCAACCCCCAACCGAGTCAACCCATGGTAGATCTGAACGCCCTCACTCGGGCGAATGCGAAGCGCTGGGCGAATGCCCGGCCGGCCCGCAAGGCCGAGGCCGCCAAAGTTGCTTTGCGTCTTTACAAGGCCAAACAGCGTTACCAGGCCGTGGCGCGAGAGACCGGCGTCCCCTGGGCGGCGATCGCGATCATTCACGAGCGGGAATCCTCCCAGGACTGGAGAGCGTCCCTGGCCCAGGGCGACCCGTGGGACCGCGTCTCGGTTCATGTGCCGGCCGGACGCGGTCCGTTCGTCTCATGGGAGGCGGCTGCGATCGACGCGCTCGTGAAGTGTCCGCCCTTCCTTGCCCTTCACAAGGACTGGTCGATTGCCGCGGCGCTGACGGCGCTCGAGACCTACAATGGCATCGGTTACGCCGCGCGCGGTGTGCCTTCGCCTTATCTCTGGGCCGGCACCAACCAATACCGCGCCGGGAAGTACGTGCGGGATGGCGTTTACGATCCCGGCAAGGTCGATCCGCAACTGGGATGCGCGGCACTCATGATCGCTCTTATGGAGCTGGATCCCACGATCGGCTTTGCCGGAGCGAAGATCGCGCAAAGCCCGATCGCCGGTAATTCGGCAAAGCCTTCGCTGACGAACCCGTCGAAGGGTTCGATCGGCGCGTTCGTGGTCAATCTGGTCAGAGCGATTATTGGAAGGAAGTGAACATGCTGACGATCCTCGACATCACTCTCTTTGCTGCCGGCTTTGCCGCCTGCTGGTTTTGCAAGGACCCGGTCCTCCGCCTCGTGACCGGCACGGATACGCTGATCAAATCGCTTGAGGCGAGGCTTGCTGCCCTGCGGGCCAAATCGTGATGCTCGCAAGACTCAAGGCGGTCTGCCTGCACTCGGTGACTATCGCCTGGAGCTACTGTATCGCGTTTGCCGGTGCGCTGGCTTCGATCATCGACGACCTCGCCGACGCGCTGGGCGATCCCGGTGTCAAGGATCAGATCAGCTCCGCGATCGGCGACGTCAAGACGACGGGGCGCATCATGCTGGTGATTTCCGTGGTGACGATCATCGCGCGCCTGCGAACCCTTCGGAGAAAAGATCAATGTGGATGACGCTCATCTCGTTTCTCGGCGGCCCTGTCGTCAAGGCCCTGATCGATGCCTACAGCGCGAAACTGAAGGCCGAAAATGTCGATGCCAGGATCGCAGCGGATCTCGCGGCGGGCGAGATCGCGTTGCAGACGGCTGAAACAAAAGCCGTCATGCAATACAGAATCGCCGAGCTCGGGCACTGGTACGAGCCGGATAAACTGATCGGCTATTGCGTCACGATCTATTTTGCCAAGCTGCTGGTTTGGGACAAGGTCCTCGGCTTCGGCACCACTGATGCGCTGGCGGGCTTCGCGGCGATCACCGCCAATCTCGTCGTCTCGTTCTACTTCGCCAAACGTGGCTTCGAGAATGTCGCGAGGATCATCAAGCGGTGAATATTCAAGACAACGAAATCCGGGCCATCGTCGTCGAGACGCTGGCTGAGCAGCAGAGGCACCAGCAGGAGAGCATCGATGCGATCGTATTGAAAGCGGTCGCTTCGGTGCTGGCCTCTTTTGGAATCGAAGATGACGACCGGAAGGAGCTGAGGGCCGATTTCCAGCACTTGCGGCGTTGGCGAAAGAGCGTGGAGCAGGCGCAGAGCTATACCTTCAAGGCCGTGATTACGGTGATCGCGACCGGCCTGATGGGAGCCGTTTGGCTCGGCGTCAAGGTCGTGCTGGGCAAGTGAAACCTGGCAGCGAAGGAGCGCGATTGCCCGCGCTCAGGACTATTCCTGCGGATGAGCTATTCAAATGTATAGAATTCGTATTGTCGATGCGGACGATGATGAGAGTGCGGAGGTCCTTGGCGAACTGCACCGCCTGACTTTCTTTGATGGGGCTTCGTTGCCGCAATTCGAGATCGGGGCGTGGTGGCTTGCCTATCACAATGGCGAGGCGGTCGCCTTCGCCGGCGTTGTGCCGTCAACGCATGCGCGAAACAGCGCATATTTCTGCAGAGTCGGGGTCTTGCAGCGGCACTGGGGGCGGGGACTTCAACGCAGGCTGATGCGGGCGATCGAGGCGCGGGGGCGGCGTCGCGGATGGGATAGCATCGTCTCTGACACGACGGACAATCCGGTATCCGCCAATAATTTCATCCAGGCCGGTTATCGGCTCTACGAACCCGAAATGCCCTGGGCCTGGTCACATACGCTCTATTGGCGGAAGTGGCTTCGCTGAGCAATTGGCGCATCGTTTCCCGTGATGCGGAACGCCACTATCGCGCCGTAGAGCGGTCGGCGGGAGACGCAGGCGGCTATTGTACGCCCGGAATGTTCAGGGGGCGCGGCAGCTTGGCGGCTGCCGGGCCCCTTTTGCGTATTGAAGCGATGTGGCTGAAGCACTTGCGAAGTCGGCGGCGCCGGGCTTTAAGTTTGCTCCTGCAGGAAATTCGGCGGCCATAAGCCGATGTAAGGGAGCGCTACCGATGCCCACCAAGCCTCAATTGCCGGAACGTTCGTCGCGGGCGACGGGCGCGCCTACCGCGCTGGATGGTCTGCTGGTCGTCGATTTCACGCGCGTCGTGGCGGGACCGGCCTGCACTCAGACGCTTGCCGATTTTGGTGCGCGCGTCATCAAGATCGAGAATCCGGACGGTGGCGACGACACGCGCGCCTATGAGCACGCTGAAATCGGCGGCGAAAGCGCGGCCTATCTGAGCCTCAACCGCAACAAGCGCGGCATTGCGCTCGACCTGACTGTGCCGGAGGCCCGCGAGATCGCGTTGGATCTGATCCGCAAAGCCGACGTGGTCGTGGAGAATTTTTCCAGTGGGGTCATGAAGAAATTCGGTCTCGACTATGAGGCTGTCGCGCCGCTCAATCCTCGGCTGGTCTATTGCTCGATCTCGGCCTACGGGCGCTCCGGACCGTTTGCTTCGCGTCCCGGCTTTGATCCGATTACGCAGGCCGAAAGCGGCTTCATGTCGCTGAACGGGTTTGCCGACGGGCCCGCTGTTCGTACCGGCCCGCCCATCGTCGACATGGCCACGGGGATGTCTGCCTGCAATGCCATTCTGCTGGCGCTATTGGCGCGGGATCGGCTCGGCCGCGGTCAGCATGTCGAGGTCGCCCTGTTCGACATCGCTATGGGGATGACCGGCTTCTACGGCATGGCCTACCTGATCAACGGAGAGAACCCTGGCCGGTTTGGCAATTCGCCGAGCGGGTCTCCCTCTGTCGGCGTCTATGAGGCTTCCGACGGACCGCTTTACATAGCCTGCGCGAACGACCGGCTTTTTCGCCGGCTGGTGGTCGAGGTGCTGAACCGGCCCGATCTGATCAACGGTCCGCAGTTCGCCACGCGCAAAGCGCGCTCCGAGAATAAGGAGCTCCTGCGGGCAGCCATCGCGGAGGTCTTCGCCAGCGATACCCTCGAGAACTGGATGGCGACGATGAAGCTGGCCAATATTCCGGTCGGCTATCTCCGGACGGTCGAGGAGGGGTTCAATGCGCCCGAGGCCCGCGAGCGCCATCGCCTGAGCCGAATTCCGCATCGTACAGCAGTGTGGGTCCCCAATATTGAGCCGCCGATCAGTATGAGCCTGACCGGCGCGATTGATCCCGTTGCCGCCCCCTTGTTAGGTGAGCATACCGAAGATGTCTTGCGTGATACGCTCGGCTACGACGAGCGTAAGATCACGGAGTTCGCCCAAAAGGGGGTCTTTGGATCGGCCAAGCCTTCGCCGGTTTGAGTCAGAGCGCTTGGCCGCCATAGGGCCGCAAATTGCCTCGCGCGGGCGGATCGTTCGATCCTTAATCAAGAGGTATGGCGATGACCATTCGGCTCTACGGCTTCTGGCGATCGATCGCCACATTTCGCGTGCGGGTGGCACTAAGGCTCAAGGAGCTGCCGTTCGAGGAAATTCCAGTCGACATCCTGTCCGGAGAGCAGTTCAATCCGGACTACGATGCGGTCAACGCCGAGCGCGTTGTCCCCACGATGGTGCATGGTGAACACCGGCTGTTCCAGTCGCTGGCCATCATCGAGTATCTCGATGACCTCATGCCGGGGCCGAGGATGATGCCGTCGGATCCTGCCGACCGCGCCTATGCACGCTCCCTGGCCCTGGTCACAATCGCTGATGCACATCCGTTGGTGACACCGCGTGTTCGCAATCATCTGGTCAAGATGTTCGGCGCGGACGCCAATGCGACCGAGAATTGGGCGAGGCATTGGATCATCGAAGGGCTGGCCACCTATGAGAGGCTGCTGGAGCGGCGGCCACCGGCGCCGTTTGCTCTTGGTCAACGGGCGGGTGTCGCGGACATCTGTATTGCCGGCCAGATCGTCGGCGCCCACTTTCTGAAGCTGGATTTGACACCGTTTCCCACGGTCGCAGGGCTTGCGGATCGCTGCTTTGCAATGCCGGCGTTCGCGACGTCGCATCCTTTCGAGCAACCGGGGTACAGGGCGACCGCGGCCCGCTAGCACTGCCTCAGCTTGATTTGACGAGGCTCCCGCCGCATAACTGTGTAGAAGCGAGGGACACGAATGGTGCCTGGTCAGGAGCCGAGCATGGGGCAACACACCGGGTCGGAAGCCGGTGGACGGGCCTATGCGGCAATGATCGCCAAGGCTGGGGCGCTCGCACCGCGGCTGCGAGAGCGGGCGGTGCGGACGGAGGAGCTGCGGCATCTTCCGCCGGAAACCGAGAAGGATCTCCACGACGCTGGCCTGTTCCGGATGCTCCAGCCGGCACGCGTTGGCGGCGCCGAGCTCGACTATGTCGCCCTTGTCGACTGCGCTGAGCTGCTCGGGCGGGCGGACGCGTCGGTGGCCTGGAATCTCGCCAATCTGGCGAGCCATCATTGGATGCTCGGCATGTTCGAGCAGAGAGCGCAGGATCTGGTCTGGGGCCGCGATCCGGACGCGCTGATTGCGTCATCGTTCATTTTTCCCGCCGGACGCGCGACGAGGATGGAGGGCGGATACCGGTTGCACGGCAGCTGGCCGTTCTCCTCGGGCGTTGCGTCCTGCGAATGGAATATGCTCGCAAGTGTCGTCTATTCCGACGACGAGGCGGACGGCATCGAGTATCGAATCTTCCTGCTGCCGAAAGGCGACTACAAGGTGCTCGATACCTGGAATGTTACAGGACTGCGCGGCACCGGTTCCTGCGACGTCGAGGTCAGGGACGCCTTTGTACCGGACCATATGACAGTCGCTGTCGGCGAGCTTGCCGGCGGTCCGACGCCTGGCAGCAGGGTCAATCCCAATCCGTCGTATACTCTGCCCGTGTTTTCGCTGTTTCCCTACGTCCTGTCGGGCGTTGCACTCGGGAACGCGCAAGCATGCCTCGACGATTACGCGGAGGTCGCGCGTCATCGCATTTCGACCTACAACCGCGCCAAACTGAGCGACTTTCAAAGTACTCAGATCAAGATCGCCGAAGCTTCGGCCAAGATCGACGCTGCGCGCCTGATCATGCGTTCGGCCTGCATCAACGCCATGGAAGATGCAAGGCGAGGTCGTATTCCTGACATGGCGACCAAGACCAGATATCGGCGCGATGGAGCTTTCTCCGTGAATCTGTGCACGGATGCGGTCTCGATGCTGTTTGCCGCGAGCGGGGCGCGCGGCCTGTTCACGTCGGGCGTGTTGCAGCGGCAGTTCCGCGATGCGCACGCGATCAACTCGCATCTTGCGTTCAACTTCGATGCGGCCGGAACCAATTACGGACGGGTGGCTCTGGGCCTGCCGTCCGAGAATCTCACGCTGTGAGGCCGGCCGATGAATGATCTGCCGAAGCAGCCGGCCGTTCCCGACCCAGCCAATGAACTCGCGAGTGACAGTTCACCGATCGATCCCCGGGATTTTCGCAACGCGCTTGGAACTTACGGAACGGGCGTAACGATTATCACTGCCACGGCCGCCGATGGAAAGCCCTATGGCATCACCTGCAATTCGTTTGCGTCGGTCTCCTTGAATCCGCCTCTGGTGCTCTGGAGCCTCGGAATCTATTCCTCGAGCCTAGCTGTGTTTCAGAACGCCAGTCACTTCACCGTCCATGTGCTCGGCGACTCGCAGCAGGCGCTCGCGAACAAGTTTGCCAAGTCGACCGAGGACAAGTTCGCCGGGGTGAATTGGACGCCAGGGCTCGGAAACGCTCCGGTGCTCGCCGAGAGCGTCGCCAATTTTCAATGCCGGTCCGTCAATCGCTATTATGGCGGCGATCACGTGATCTTTCTCGGCGCGGTCGAGGCCTATGGCTACAACTCCGGGGAGCCGCTGCTGTTTGCGCGCGGAACGTACGGCCGGTTCCTGTCCGACGACCAGCGCGGGAAGTCACCGTAGCGCGCTTCAGTATACCCGAGATGGCTCAACGCTCCGCTGCTGAAAGCTTGTAGATCTCCAACGCGTCCGCATCGGCTCCCCGCGCAGCCTTGGCCAGCCTGAAGATCTGCCCGGCCAACGATGCCATCGGCACGGGCGTCGACGTCGCCTGTGCAACGTCGGCGACAGTATCGAGGTCTTTGAGCATGGTGGCGACGTGACCGAGTGGCGGTGAGTGAATGCCTTGAGCCATGCGGGGCACAAACAGCTGAAGTGGAATGGAATCGGCGAAGCCGCCCGAGAGCGCTTCGGGCAATCGGTTGGCGTCAATTCCCGCGTTCACGGCAAGGCGTGTTGCTTCCGCCAGGACAGCCATCGCGCATCCGACGATCACCTGGTTGCAAAGCTTTGTGGTCTGGCCCGCGCCTGTCGGACCCATGTGGGTGAACCTGCGTGCCATGGCTAGCACATACGGCCGCACCCTCTGGATGTCGCTGGCATCTCCGCCTGCCATGATTGCAAGCGTGCCTTCTTCGGCGCCCTTGGTGCCGCCGGATACCGGTGCATCGATCAGGCCGGCGCCATTCGCAGCCTTCAGCCGCACAGCAAGACCGCGCGCGGCGTCAGGGTGGATCGATGAGAAGTCGACTACGAGCTTGCCTGCGCCAGGAGCCGCTGCAAGGCCGTCGGCCCCGAAAATCACTTCCTCAACGGCGGCCGCGTCCGTCACGCACATGAACACAATGTCCGAGTTGGCCAGCACGTCGCGTGGCGTGATGGCGCGCCTGGCGCCCTCCGCGACGAGCGGAGCCAGCTTGCCTTCCGAGCGATTCCATACGCTGACTTGATAGCCGGCCTTGAGCAGGCGCCGGGTCATGGGTGCGCCCATCAGCCCAAGGCCGAGATAGCCGAGCCTCTCGACGCCTGGCGGGTTTGCCTTGCTCGCATCAGCCATAGGTTGCCTCCTTCTGTCGCAGCGCGACGCCGCTTTACCATACATTGCAGACCGGACGGCGAAACCGCTCGGTTCGCATGGCTTGCCTGATTGTTTGAACCATGAAACAGTTTGAGCCGGCCGGGTTGGGTGGCGCCGGGTTGGCGCCGGAGCAGCGGAGTGGGCACGATGCGAACCGTTTCGAAGTGGATCCTGGCTTTGGGGGCGGCAGCGGCCGTGAGCGCGGGCGCAGGTCCGTCATGGGCGCAGCAGACGATCCGCGTCGGCTGGACCATCCCGGCTGAGGAGTCCAAGTACTGGATGATGCGTCGCCCGGCCGAATTTCCCAATATCGGCAAGGCCTACAACATCGAATGGACCCAGTTTCAGGGCACGGCGCCGATGACGCAGGCTTTGGCAGCCGGTGCGCTCGATTGCGCGACGCAGGCGCCGCTCTCGCTCGCCAACGGCGTGGTTGGCGGCAATGTCAAGGCCTACATCGTGGCGCAGCACGTCTTCGAGAAGCCCGGCGGTTTTTCGGTCTACTGGGCTGTGATGGATGACTCGCCGATCAAGACGATTGCCGATCTCAAGGGAAAGACGGTCGGCATTTCCGTGATCGGCGGCGGCACGCAAGGTCCATTCAACCTGCTTCTCAAGCAGAATGGCGTCGATCCGGCCAAGGATATCAAGCTGGTCGAGGTCGGCTTTGCCGTCTCTGAAGATGCGCTGCGCCAGGGCCGGGTCGATGCGGTCAACATGAACCAGCCGTTTGCCGCGCGCGCGGAGGCGAAAGGCGGCACAAGGAAGCTGTTCTCGCTGTCGCAGGCCATGCCGAACATCGTACACATCCTGGAAGCCTGCCGTGCTGATTTCGTCGACAAGAATCCGGATCTGGTGAAGGCTTATGTCCACGACATCACGTCAGGCATGAAGAAGGCGCTGGCAAACCGTGAAGAGACCTTGAAGGTCGTCAATGAAGTTCTGAAGGCGCCCATTCCGGTTCTTGAGACTTACCTGCTCAAGGACAACGATTTCGGTCGCGATCCAGGCGCCGCTCCGAACTTTCCCGCGATCCAGAAGATGCTGGATATCTACGCCGAGACGGGAATGCTGCCGAAGCTGGACGCCGCGCAGTTCAAGCATCCGACGATCGTCGCGCCGCTGGAGTAGGCAGCCGGACACAATTATCCGAGCAGGGAGATCGCAGCGTCCCGTGTAATCCGGGACGTTGCATGCAGAAGATGCACGTATGAAGAAGTTGCGATCACGGATAACGACAGACGGCCTCGACCGGGCTCCGCACCGCGCTTTCATGCGCGCAATGGGTCTTGACGACGCAGCGATTGCCAAGCCGATGGTCGGCGTCGTCAGCATGAAGGGCGAGCAGACGCCCTGCAATATGACCCACGACTTCCAGGTGGCCGCGGCCAAGACGGGAATCGAGGAAGCCGGCGGCACACCGCGCGAGTTCTCGACCGTGTCGGTTTCCGACGGCATCAGCATGAATCACGAGGGGATGAAGTTTTCCCTGCTTTCGCGCGAACTGATCGCCGACTCGATCGAGGCTGTCGTCCATGGTCTCGCCTATGATGCGCTGATCGGATACGGGGGATGCGACAAGACGCTGCCCGGTGTGATGATGGGCATGGTTCGTTGCAACGTGCCGTCCATTTTCATCTACGGTGGCAGCTCGCTGCCGGGGCGCGTGGACGGTCGGACCCTGACGGTGCTCGATTCCTACGAGGCCGTCGGCAGCTTCATGACTGGTGAGATCGATAGCGCTACGCTCGAGCGGATCGAACGCGCCTGTCTGCCGACCATCGGCGCATGCGCCGGGCAATTCACCGCGAATACGATGGGAATGGTGTCTGAAGCGATGGGCCTCACCATTCCCAATGTTTCGATGGTGCCCGGTGTCTACGCCGAGCGCGCCCAGATTTCGCGCCGCGCCGGGAGGCTGGTGATGGAAATGCTGGAGCGCGGCGGGCCTCTGCCTCGCGACATCGTGACGCGGAAATCCCTGGAGAACGGCGCTGCGATCGTTGCAGCGACGGGCGGTTCGACCAACGCTGCGCTGCATCTGCCTGCGATCGCGAACGAGGCCGGTATTGCGTTCACGATCGATGATGTCGGCGAGGTTTTCGCCAGAACGCCGCTGATTGGAAATCTACGACCTGGGGGCAAGTACACGGCGAAGGACGTCTACGACATCGGCGGCGCTGCGGTGGTGATCCGCGAACTGATCCAGGGCGGTCATATCGACGGTAATTGCATCACCATTACAGGCCGCACGCTTGCCGAAGAATATGGGACGGCCAACGCGCCCGATGGCGAGGTCGTTTACACCTCCCGTACGCCCATCATGCCTGATGGCGGCGTAGCGGTTCTGAAGGGCAACCTCTGTCCAGACGGTGCCGTGATCAAGGTCGCTGGCTTGAAGAGCCAGTTTTTCGAGGGCGTTGCGCGCGTCTTCGAGGACGAGGAGGCGTGTGTCAAAGCGGTTCGTGACCGCAACTATAAGGCGGGTGAGGTTCTCATCATCCGCAACGAAGGTCCCGTCGGAGGCCCAGGCATGCGCGAGATGCTCGGCGTCACCGCGCTGATCTACGGGCAGGGCATGGGCGAAAAAGTGGCGCTGATCACTGATGGCCGGTTCTCCGGCGCGACCCGCGGCATGTGTATCGGCTACGTGTCTCCCGAAGCATTTGTTGGCGGTCCGTTGGCGCTTGTCCGCGACGGCGACACAGTCCGGATCGATGCCGCAAACCGGCGGATGGACATGCTGGTCGACGAGCAGGAATTCTCGGCGCGGCGACGCGATTGGAAGCCGCGGCCGCCACGGCACCGCGCGGGTGCGCTCGCGAAATATGCGCGGCTTGTTGGTCAGGCGCCCGGCGGAGCCGTCACACACGAAGGTCCGGCAGAATGGCCATGGTTCGAATGATGCGCCGCACCCCTGCGAAAACAACCGTTCGTCTGGCAGGTTTCTTGCTAAGCTCAAGCCGGTGAAAGAGGACATTCAGCAGGGGTGACAACACGGTCGTTGCGCGCAAGTGAAGTGAGAAGCGGGATGAAGGTAATGCCTTCGAGATCGAGCGAATGGGTGAAACCGGTGACGTCACAAATGCCGGCTTCCAAGATCATCGAGATCGACCGCGTCTCGCAGGTTTTTCAGACCTCGGCGCGCAGGGATCATCTGGCGCTATCGGACATCTCGTTGGCGATCGAAGAGGGAGCTTTCGTCTCCATCCTCGGGCCGTCAGGCTGCGGCAAGTCGACACTGCTTTACATCGTCGGCGGCTTCGTTAGCCCGACAAGCGGCGCGGCGAAGATGAAGGGGCAAACGATCACGGGACCGGGGCCGGATCGCGGGCCGGTGTTTCAGGAGTTCGCACTGTTTCCGTGGAAGACCGTGTTGGGGAACGTCATGTATGGTCCGCGCCAGCAAGGTGTGCGTGCCACTGAGGCGGAAGCGCAGAGCCGTGCTCTGCTTGAAATGGTTGGTCTCAAAGGTTACGAGAATTTCTATCCCAAAGAGCTGTCAGGCGGAATGAAGCAGCGCGTGGCGCTCGCCCGGACGCTCGCTTACCATCCCGAAGTCCTGTTGATGGACGAGCCGTTCGGCGCGCTCGACGCACACACACGGACACGCCTGCAGAACGATCTTTTGAACATCTGGGAACGCGACCGCAAGACGGTGTTGTTTGTCACCCACTCCGTCGATGAAGCAGTGTTCCTGTCCGACAAGGTCGTGATGATGTCAAAATCTCCCGGCCGCATTCGGCAGGTCATCGACATCGACCTGCCGCGGCCGCGCCGCCGCAACGAGCTGTTGCTGGATTCGCACTACCAGAAATATATCGTCGACATCGAACGCATGTTCGACGAGGTCGACGTGAGCGGATCGGCGTTATGACATCGCCGGCTGCTTTGGCCAGACGGGCCGCCCCGGTGTTTGCCTGCATCGGCCTGCTGGCGATGTGGCAGGTCGCATCGCTCGCGCTGAAGAACGACAGCTTTCCGACCGCGCTCGAGGCGCTTCGGGCGATTCCCGACATCCTTGGCGACAAGGAGGCCTTGATCAACATCCTGGCCTCGCTCCGTCGCATGGCAATGGGATTCGGTGTGGCGGTGCTCGTCTCGATCCCACTCGGGTTGTTGATGGGGCGCAGCCGAGCGGTGGCAGCCTTCTTCAATCCGCTTCTGATGGTGATCTACCCGGTCCCGAAGGCCGCCCTGATGCCGATCATCATGCTTTGGCTTGGGGTCGGTGACATCACGAAGACGCTGGTAATCTTTCTCGGCGTCAGTCTTCCGGTGATCTATCACAGTTTTGAAGGTGCCAGGGCAGTCGAAGAGAAGATGATGTGGTCGGGCGCCGCGATGGGGCTCTCATCGCTGCAACGTCTTGTCCGGATCGTGTTGCCCGCTGCACTGCCGGAGATACTGACCGGATGCCGCACGGGGCTCGTGCTGGCGCTGATCACCATGATCACCAGCGAGATGATCACCCGTCAGTCCGGCGCGGGCAAAATCCTGTTCAACGCGCTCGACATGGGGCAATACGACACCGTCTTCGCCATGATCATCATCGTGGGAGCGATGGGGATTTGCCTCGATGCGATCTTCGAGCAAGTCCGCGCAAGGCTTGTGCGCTGGTCTGAGCCTCAGTTCGACATGCCGCTGAGCTTCTCATGACGTCACGCGTTTTCCCATCAAGTGTCTTTCTCGGAATCGTGCCAATCGTTCTGATGATCGCGGTGTGGCAAGGCCTTGTGTCATTTGGCTTTGCGCCTGCGGTCTTGCTGCCGCCGCCGGGATTCGTCTTCAGCCGGCTGCTCCAGCAGCTCGTGACCTGGACGTTTCAGCAGGAGATCGCGGCGACCCTGATCCGGCTGTTTGCCGGGTTCGCGATCGCTGTCGTGCTCGGTGTCAGCATCGGCATTGCGGCTGCCGCGAGTCCCGCGATCAATGCTGTGGTCCGCCCGATCGTGCGTGTCTTGGCGCCGCTGCCGAAGGTCGCGCTCTATCCGGCGCTGCTGCTGCTGCTGGGCTTTGGCCATGGATCAAAGATCACCCTGGTGGCGGCGGACGCTCTCTTTCCGATCTTGCTGTCCACCTATTACGGCGCGTCCACTGTCGAGCAAAAGCTGATCTGGTCGGCTATGGCGGCAGGAACGCCGCGCTATGAGATTCTGTTCAAGGTGGTGCTGCCGGCGGCGATGCCGTCGATTCTGACCGGCTGCAGGATCGGCCTTGTCATTTCCTGCATCGTGGTGTTTCTGGCCGAGATGATCACATCGACGGACGGGCTTGGCCATGTGCTCGTGACAGCGGCCCGGACCTTTCAGGCCGTCGACATGTTCGTGCCGTTGATTACGATCTCGCTCTTGGGGTTGATCCTGAACGGCTTGTTGGGCGTCCTACGATCGTACCTGTTGCGGGGCTTCCCCGAGGCGTAATTTGACTGACAAGAAACCAGAAGACCGGGAGTGAAGCATGCTGGCGGATCGCATCGAGGCCAAATGGATCGACGCATTTTGCGAGATCTTTGAGCGTTGTGCCGTCAAGGCTGGCGATACTGCCGCGATCCTCTCGGAGACCCAATCGCGCGCGCTGAATGTGCATCTGGCAGAGCTTGCTCTGCTGCGGATGGGGGCGCGGCCGTTTCACGTGGTGATGCCGACACCGCGTAACAGGAATATCGTTCCGGTTCGCTCGACGGGAGCGAGCGAGGCGATCCAGAGGCTCGGCCCGGTGATCACCGCGCTTCAGCAGGCCGGCTTCGTGGTGGATTGCACCATCGAAGGGCTGATGCATGCGGCGGAGACGCCTGAGATTCTCAAGGCTGGCGCGCGGATCCTGGTAATCTCTAACGAGCATCCCGAGGCGCTGGAGCGGATGGTTCCGGATTCAGCGCTTGAGAAGCGTGTGCGGGCAGCGGCGAAGATGTTGCGCGGAACCAAACGCATGCGCGTCAGCTCGAAAGCCGGAACCGCGCTCGATATCGATATGGTCGGTGCTTCAACAGTCGGAGTGTGGGGCTGGACCGACAAACCCGGCACGCTGGCGCACTGGCCCGGCGGTATCGTCGTCAGCTTCCCCAAGAGCGGAACGATCAACGGCACGCTGGTGATGGCGCCCGGCGACATCAACCTGACCTTCAAGCGCTATCTGACCTCGCCGGTGAAGATGACGTTGAAGGACGATTATGTCGTCGAGTTGGAAGGCGACGGGACGGATGCCGCGATGATGCGCGCCTATCTCGCCGCCTGGGGCGATCGTGAGGCCTATGCGGTGTCACATATTGGGTTCGGCATGAACCCCGGAGCTCGCTACGAGGCGCTGTCGATGTACGATCAGCGCGACACCAACGGCACCGAAATTCGCGCCGTTTCCGGCAACTTCTTGTTCTCGACCGGCGCGAATGAATTCGCCGGCCGCTATACGGCCGGCCATTTCGACTTGCCGATGATGGGAACGACTATCGAGCTCGATGGTGCGGCGGTCGTTCGCGAAGGCGTGCTTCAGGATGTCTTCGGCTAGCTCCGATCGAGCACGGGCGGGCGAGCCAGGTCGAAGTGACGGAGCAGGTCGACCATGGCCTGGAGCCGCTTTGCCCGATATGCGTCGACGTCGAGGCCGGAATAGTCAAGAAAGCCTGCGCCCGTTCGCAGACCGATCCGCCCCTCCTGCATGTTTCGCGAAATGACGTCCGGCGCGCGATAGCGGTCGCTGCCGAGCGCGCCTTCGAGATAGCGGCTGGCGTAATACAGGATGTCGCCGCCGCCCCAGTCGATGAATTCGAGCAGTCCAAGCACGGCGTAGCGGAAGCCGAAGCCGTAGCGGATCGCCTTGTCGATCTCCTCGGCGCTGGCGACGCCTTCCTCGACCATGCGCGCGGCTTCGTTCATCGCCAGCGCCTGGATGCGCGGGACGATGAAGCCTGGCGTCGCGGCGCAGACCACCGGCACCTTGCCGATGCCTTCGAGCAGTGCCTTGACTTCGTCGATGATGGCAGGGTCGGTCGCTTTGCCGGGCGAAACTTCCACCAGCGGGATCAGATAGGCCGGGTTGAGCCAGTGCACGTTGAGAAAGCGGCGAGGATTTTCGATCGCGCCGGATAGATCGTCGACGAGGATGGTCGACGTCGTCGATGCGATGATCGTGCCCGGTCCGACCTGCTTTGAAGCTGCCCCCAACACCTCCCGTTTGAGCTCGACGACCTCTGGAACGCCCTCGAAGACCATTCCGGTCTCGGACAGCACTGCATTGCTTTGTGCAGCGGGCACGACCGAAACACGCGCTATGAGCGGGTCGACATCGGCTTCGGCCAGTAGCCCAAGCTTCGATAGGCTGGCAAATGTCTTCCTGACTTCGCCGAGCGCGTCCGCCTCCAGCTTGGAGAAGTCTTCGGCGGAGCGGGCCTTGACGTCGATCATGGTGACCCGGTGGCCTGCGTATGCGAACGCTACCGCGATGCCGCGCCCCATGCGGCCGGCTCCGAGACAGGCAATGTTGGCGCGAGTGGTCATCGGCTAAAACCCCGTGCGAAGAAGCGCCTGCAATTCGGTCCTGGCGAGATTGCCTAGCCCCATCGTCTCAAGCGTCCGCCCCCCTCGCGCAAAATCCTCTCCGCAGACCGCGCCGCCGATGGCCAGAAAGGCTTTCGCCAGCGGCGTGGCCACCCCTGCCAGGCCAGCGATGGAGACCAGCAGCGAAAGCCCCAGCCGCAGATCCTCGCGCATATAGCGGTGCTCGGTCAGCACGATGCGTTCACGCCAGTCGCCGGAATCGGTCAGCCGATCATGCGAGCCGCGGCCATACATCCAGATCTCGCCTTCCCCAGCATAGTGGTGAGCGAGCGGAAAATGCGGCGCGCCGTATCCAAGCGCCTCGCGCACCGTGATCCGCTCGGCGTCAAGCGCGTCGGTAACCTGCCGGATCGCGGCTTGCGTTCCTTCCTTGTGAATGTCCCACCGCTCGAAATGTTCGATTGGCCCTGCGTTCATCACGATCAGCGGCGGATGGATGATGGGGCCCGCGTTCATCAGTGCCCCGGACAGCGCGTCTCCACACGGCTCGGTCGCATCCGGAAACGCGCGTTCGATCACCTCTAGCGCGTGCGGGGCCCGGTCGAGGGGAAACACGCCGACCGGCAATCGTTTGGCACGGATCGTGATCGCGACCTCGAATGGCCTGTGCTTGCGGGTCAGCCAGGGCAATGTGCCAGTCTCCGCAAAGCTCGCTTTGGCGGGATTGCCGGCATCCCGCGCAGCCTGTGCGAAGATCATCGAGCCGAATGTGGCAGGTGGGAGAAACACGACCTGTGCGTCCCGCAGGTGCGGCGCAAGGAGCCGCGCAATGTCGTTCTGTGCGAAAGCGGGGGCGGGGCACAGGATCAGCTCGGTGCCGCCGATAGCCTCGGCGATATCTGTCGTCACCAGCGCCAGCTTGACGTCGTGACGACCGCTGTGGTCCTTCACCAGGATGCGCGAGCCGGCGGCGCGATGCGCTGCGACCGCTTCTGCATCGCGGCGCCAGAGCCGGACCTCATGGCCCGACAGCGCGAAGTCGCCCGCGGCCGCGAAAGAACCGTTTCCCCCACCCAGAACCGCGATCTTCAAGATGCTTCTCCTTGCGCGCGCGCCTGCGCATCAAGCTGCTTCAGCAGGAAATGCTGGACCTTTCCCAGCGCGGTGCGCGGCAGGTCGGTCACGAAGACGATGTCGCGCGGAATCTTGTAACGGGCGAGCTGGATCTGAAGATGTGCTCTCAGCTCGTCCGCCTCGAGCTTGCATCCGGATCGCCGGATCACATAGGCGATCGGCACCTCGTCCCAGCGCGGGTCCGGCCTGCCGATCACGGCGCACTCGCTGACATCGGGATGCTCGAGCAGCACTCGTTCGACCTCGGCAGGATAGACGTTTTCGCCGCCGGAAATGATCATATTCTTCTTGCGGTCGCGAACCCAGAAATAGCCGTCCGCGTCGCACAAGCCGATATCGCCGGTACGATACCAGCCGTCATGCAGCGCATCGCGCGTGGCGTCCGCATTGCCCCAATATTCGAAGAACACGTTAGGGCCGCGCAACGCGATCTCGCCCGGCGTGCCCGCTGGCACTTCAGTACCGGCCTGATCGACCACCTTCGCCTCGCAGCACAGGCCGGCAAGTCCGGTTGATCCCGCGCGCGAAAGATCGCCGCCAAGCCGGGTGTAAACGGCAATGGGGCAAGTTTCCGTCGAGCCGTAGACCTGAAGCACCGGCACTCCGCGCGAGGCGATACGATCGATCAGGTGCGGCGGCACGATCGTCGAGCCGGTGGCAACGGCTTTTAACGACGAAAGATCTGTGCTGGCCCAGGCCGGATTCTCGCTCACGGCCTGGATGATCGCCGGCACCATCACGGTCAGTGTTGGCCGCTCGCGCTCGATGGCTGCGAGCGCGGTGTCCGGTGTGAACCGAGCGTGGATCGTCACAGTCGCGCCCAGCTGAAGCGCCGGGGTGGTCTGAATGTTGAGGCCGCCGACGTGAAAGAACGGCAACACCGTCAGCACATGATCGTCAGACGTCATGTTGTGCATATGCTGGCTCATGACGCCGTTCCAGAACAGCGCCTCCTGGCGCAGCACCGCGCCTTTCGGCCGCCCGGTCGTTCCGGACGTGTATACGATGAGCAGCGGGCAGGAGAGATCGGTATGCGGGTTGCGGCCGTTGCCTTCGCTGCGAGCCAGCAAAGCCGCGAATGTCGCGCCATGAGGTGGCGTGAAATCGAACCCGATGGCGGCTGTTCCCGATGCAAGCCCGGGAAGAACGCCCTCGAATGCTTGCTCGAGCACCAGCACCTTGGCGCCCGCATCGGTGAGAATGAAGAGCTGCTCGGCGACGGCGAGCCGCCAGTTCAGCGGCACCAGCATCGCGCCGAGTCGCGCGCATGCGTAGAGTAGAACCAGATAGTCCGGCCGGTTCAAACTCAGGATCGCGACGCGGTCGCCTCGGCCGACGCCGAGCTCCTCCTTCAAAGCCGTGGCAGTCCGCCCGATGTGTGCTGCGAATTCGCCGTAGCTCAGCCGTTCCCCCTCGAAGGAAATGGCCGTCTTATCTGGCGCGAAGGCCGCGTTGCGGTCGATCAGACTACAGAGATCCACTGTCAGTCGTCCGTTTCGCCGGCCTCGTACAGCGCCTCGCGGCCGATCCGGTCGAGGCATAGCTCCGCCGTCCAGGGCAGCATCAGCGAGCCGCAGCGGCTGTCGCGATAGATGCGCTCGAGCGGCAGCGACCGAAGCATGGCCTGACCGCCACAAGTGCGGATCGCGAGCGCCGCCAACTCGTTGGCACCCTCCATCACCGAGTATTGCGCGGCATAGGCGCGCAGCACCTGCTCCTTGCTCGGATTGGCGCAGGCTTCGGTAACGGCCTGGAACCAGATTGCCTTGATCTGCTCGAGCTTGATCTGCATCTGTGCGACCGCAATCTGCTTGGTCGGATACATCCGGCGCTTGACCGGCGGCATTCCCGGCACCTCGCCGCGTAGATAGCGCACGGTGAAATCGTAGGCGGCTTGCGCAAGGCCCATATAGGTCGGCGACAGCGTCAGGAACATGTGCGGCCAGCGCATCGCAGCCTGAAAATAGACGCCGCGCGGCATCAGCGCAGAATCCCCCGGTACGAACACGTCCTTGAACAGAAGTGTCCGGGAGACCGTTCCGCGCATACCGAGCGGATCCCAGTCCCCGACGACAGAGACACCTTTCGATTTCGCGGAGATAGCGAGGTAGAGGGTGTTGCGGCGCGAGGCCTTCTCGCCTTCCTCGATCTCGGTGCAGAGCACGCCGTAATAGTGGGCATGGCCGGACAGCGATGCAAAGATCTTCTTCCCGTTGACGATCCAGCCGCCCGCGACCGGCTTTGCTTCCGTGCCGAAGGCAACGCCACCTGCGGCCGCAGCGCCGCCCTCGGAGAAGGGCTGCGAATAGATCGCGCCGTCCTCGACGATGCGCTTGTAGTGGACGGCGCGCCGCCGCTCGTGCTCGGCGCGGGTCTCTGCGTCCATGTCGAGGTCGTCGGCAAGCGGGCCCGACCATAGTGTCGAGCAGACATGCATGTTCCAGGTGAGCGCGGTTGCGCCGCAATAGCGGCCGATCTCGGCGGCCGCCAACGCGTAAGTCTGGTAGCTCGCGCCAAGGCCGCCATGTTTCTTCGGGACGGCAATTCCGAGCAGGCCGACGCGATGCAGATCACGATAATTCTCGCTCGGGAAGACCGCCTCGCGATCGTAGGTGGCTGCACGACCGGCGAACACGCTCTGACCGATCTCTCGTGCACGCGTGATGATGCCGGCCTGCTCGTCATTCAAGCGGAATGCAACGGGATCGAAGATCGGCGCATCCAGCGCGACCTTGTCGGTTGCACTGATGTTCTTGCTGACTTGCATGGTCATTGCGCAGTCACCTTACGCTTTGGTCGCGATGGAGTTTAGGAACCGGCCGAGAGCCTCGTCAAAGGCATCGGGACGTTCGAGGTTGGCGAGGTGGCCGACGCCGGGGAGCTCGACATATTCGGCCGAAGGAATGTAGGTGGCGGTCTTCGCCATCATCGGTGCGGGTGCATTGTTGTCCCTGGAGCCGGACAAGAGCAACGTCGGCACGGAAATGTCCTTGAGCGTGCTACGCTGGTCAAACCCGATCAAGGCGAGCATCATGGCGCGATAGCTCGCCTCCGGCACGGCTGCCATGCACTCGCAAGCAAGCTCCATCCCCTTCGGATCGGGATTGTCACCGACGAGCTCCTTCACCAGGGAAGGGGCGAGCGACTTCATCGTCTCCCCGCGATCGAGCGGCCCGAGCCGTGCAGCGATGAACGATTTCTGCCAGTCGCCGTCGGCCTTGCCAAAGGCCGGGCTGGTCTGTGCCAGCACGACCGCCCGTGCAAGTCCCGGCGATTGCACCAGCCACTTCTGAACGATCATGCCGCCGATCGAATGGCCCACCAGAATAGGCTTCGCCGCGCCGATTTGCTCGATGAATTGCTGAAGGGCATCGGCCAGGGCAGCGATGCTGACGCTGGCGAGCGGTACAGATCCGCCATAGCCCGGCATGTCCCATGCGATCGCGCGGAAGCGGTTGCCGAATGTGGCAAGCTGCTGCCGCCAGGCCCGCGCTGCGCCGCCGATGCCATGGAGGAAAATCAGAGGTATCGCGCCCGGCTCGCCTGCAGCTTCGTAGGCGAAGCGTCCGTCCTTTGTTATCATTGGCGCAGGCTGCGACACGCGACATCCTTTTGCTCGGCCCGGCGATGCTAACAGGCCTGCGGGCGATGGGAAGAGATAATTTTATACTTAAAGCAATTTTCAGGCCGGTCTTCGGCGCTGTCCTGTGTGCGACGCTTCAGCGGACGCTTCGTTGCAAAAGCTTGAAGTTTAAAATATATCGTTAGACCCGCAACTGCGTCAGGGAGAGTTAGTGCATGTCCGGATTGCCGCATTCGCCGCACGCACTGGTGACCGGTGGCGGCCGCGGCATCGGTCGTGCGATTGCAGGGGCTTTGGCTGGAGTTGGCGCCACGGTTACGGTGCTTGGGCGGAATGCCGCAACCCTCGAAGAGGCGGTCAATGCGGGAGCTGCGCACTTTGCGGCCGTCGCCGACGTCTCGGATGAAGCTGCGCTGAAGGCAGCGGTGGCCGAAGCGCAAGCGCGAAAGCCGATCGATATCCTGGTCGCCAACGCGGGCAGTGCCGAATCCGCGCCGTTCTCAAAATCGGATAGTGCACTGTTTGCGCGCATGATGGACGTCAATTTCATGGGCGTGGTCCATGCCGTCCATGCTGTGCTGCCGGGGATGAAGGACCGCCCTTATGGCCGCATCGTCGCAGTTGCGTCGACTGCGGGCCTGAAGGGCTATGCCTATGTCAGCGCGTACAGTGCCGCAAAACACGCCGTGGTCGGTCTGGTGCGTTCGCTTGCTCTTGAGATGGCGGAGAGCGATGTGACCGTGAATGCGGTGTGTCCCGGCTTTACCGATACTGATCTTGTCGCCGGCAGCATCGAAAACATCATGAAGAAGACGGGACGAAGCCGCGAGCAGGCAATTGCCGAACTGGCCAAGCACAATCCGCAGGGACGGCTGATCGCGCCTCAGGAGGTGGCGGACGCGGTTCTTTGGTTGTGCGGCGCTGGCGCCAGCGCGATCACCGGGCAGGCAATTGCCGTGGCCGGTGGTGAAATCTAGCGCGTACGGCGCAGTCACGGAACAAGGAAGCTTAAGGAGATCGCATGAGCAGACCAGCCAATCCCGTGACCTTGCCGCTTGCAGACTATTCGCCGCAGCATTTCCTGCTGGCCGTTGTTGAAGGTGTTGCCACCGTGACGCTCAATCGCCCCGAGCGCAAGAATCCGCTGACCTTCGAGAGCTATCGGGAGCTGACGGATTTCTTCCGCGCGTGTGCGTTCGACGACACGGTCAAGACTGTCGTCATCACCGGTGCCGGCGGCAATTTCTCGTCCGGCGGTGATGTGTTCGAGATCATCGGCCCGCTCGTGAAGATGGATACCAAGGGGCTGACGGCGTTCACGCGGATGACTGGCGACCTCGTCAAGGCGATGCGGGCCTGCCCGCAGCCGATCGTCGCCGCGGTCGAGGGCATTTGCGCTGGCGCCGGCGCGATCATTGCCATGGCTTCGGACATGCGCCTCGCGGCGAGTGGCGCCAAGGTGGCGTTCCTTTTCAACAAGGTTGGTCTTGGCGGCTGCGACATGGGTGCCTGCGCGATCCTGCCAAGGATCATCGGACAATCCCGCGCTTCCGAACTGCTCTACACCGGCCGGTTCATGACCGCTGAGGAAGGCGAGCGCTGGGGCTTCTTCAGCCGCATCGTCACGCCCGAGCAGGTGCTGCCGCAGGCGCAACTGCTGGCCAAACAGGTCGCGGACGGCCCGACCTTCGGAAACACCATGACCAAGCGCATGCTGGCCATGGAATGGGCGATGTCGGTGGAAGAGGCGATCGAGGCGGAAGCCGTTGCACAAGCGCTGTGCATGACGACGGCCGATTTCGAGCGCGCCTTTGAAGCGTTCGCCAACAAGGTCAAGCCGGTCTTCAGGGGCGACTGAGCCGGCGGGCCATTCCTGCGGGAGGCCAGTGACGGGGACTTGCGTGGGATTATTTTAGGGTTAAAGTAATTTCGCCGGGTCAATTGGCGAGGCTCCCATGAAAGTCGCGATTATCGGTGGTGGACCTGCGGGTCTCTACGCAGCGATTCTGCTTAAGAAGCAGCGCCCTAGCGCTGATATCGCCGTGTATGAGCGCAACCGTGCCGACGACACGTTCGGTTTCGGCGTCGTGTTCTCCGATGCGACGCTCGACAATTTCGAGAAACACGATCTTCCGAGCTATCGCCGTATCACCCAGGAGTTCGCGTACTGGGACGACATCGCCGTGCATTTCCGCGGTACCGTCCACCGGGTCGGCGGTAACGGTTTTTGTGGCTGCTCGCGGCAGACGCTGCTCCTGATCCTCCAGGAGCGCGCGCGAGAGCTCGGCGTCGTCTTGCATTTCGAAGTGGATATCGAGGACGAATCCCGCTTCGCCGATGCCGATCTCGTTCTGATCGCCGACGGCATCAACAGCCGCTTTCGCGAGAAATATGTCGATCATTTCCAGCCCGAGGTCGATCTCCGCTCCAACAAGTTCGCCTGGATGGGCTCGACCAGGCCGCTCGATGCCTTCACCTTCATCTTCCAGGAGACGGATTGGGGCCCGTTCATCGCCCACGCCTATCAGTACGAGGCCGGGCACTCGACCTGGATTTTCGAGACTGATCCGGAGACGTTCGAGCGCGCGGGGTTGACGGGGCTCAACGAGACCCAGTCCGCCGCGCGCATGGCCGACATCTTCGGCTGGTTCCTCGACGGGCATAAGCTGCTCACCAACCGCTCGATGTGGCGCAATTTCCCGATGATCCGCAGCAAGCGCTGGGTCAAGGACAACATGGTGTTGCTCGGCGACGCCAAGGCGAGCGCCCATTTCTCGATCGGTTCCGGCACCAAGCTGGCGATGGAAGATGCGATCGCGCTGGCTGAGGCGATGGAGAGAGCGCCCAGCATTCAGGCCGCGTTGGAGGTCTGCGAGCACGGGCGCCGCGAGGAAGTCGAGAAGACGCAGCATGCCGCCGACGTCTCGCTGGTCTGGTTCGAGCACGTCGACCGCTTCTGGGAGTTTGATCCGGTGCAGTTCGCCTTCGGCGTAATGACGCGCTCGAAGGCGATCACCTATGACAATCTGAAACTCCGCGCCCCGGATTTCGTGGCCGAGGTCGAGAAGTCGTTTGCCAGGCAAGTTCGAAGCAACGGCTTCGACGTCAACACCGATAGGCCGATGGTGCCGCTGTTCCAGCCGTTCCGCCTGCGTGAGATGGAGGTTGCCAATCGCGCTGTCGTGTCGCCGATGTGCATGTATTCCGCGAAGGAAGGCGTGCCGTCTGACTTTCATCTGGTGCACTACGGCTCGCGCGCGATCGGCGGCGCCGGCCTGATCTTCACGGAAATGACCTGCGTCAGCCGCGACGCCAGGATCACGCCCGGTTGCGCTGGGCTGTGGAACGACGAGCAGGAGACCGCGTGGCGCCGCATCGTTGATTTCGTCCACGCCAACTCGGCTACGAAGATTTGCCTGCAACTGGGGCATGCCGGCCGCAAGGGGGCGACCAAGCTGATGTGGGATGGTATCGACCGGCCCCTCGACGAGGGTGGCTGGGAGGTGTTCTCGGCGTCGCCGCTGCCCTATTTTCCTGACAGCCAGGTACCGCGCGAGCTTGATCGCGCCGGCATGAACGCTGTGAGAGATTCGTTCGTCGCGGCGGCGGAGCGCGGCGAGTGCTGTGGCTTCGACATGCTCGAACTTCACTGTGCCCACGGCTATCTGCTTGCGAGCTTCATCTCGCCGTTGACGAACACGCGCTCCGATGACTACGGCGGCTCGCTCGCCAACCGCCTGCGATTTCCGCTTGAGGTATTCGAGGCGCTTCGCGCGGTGTGGCCGAAGCACAAGCCGATGTCGGTACGCATTTCCGCAACCGACTGGGCGGACGGCGGCATCACCGGCGACGACGCCGTTGCCATCGCGCGCGCTTTTGCCGAGGCCGGCGTCGATCTCGTCGATGTTTCGACCGGCCAGACCGTGCGCGATGCACAGCCGGTGTACGGGCGCATGTTCCAGACCTCATTCTCCGACCAGGTCCGGAACGAGGCGCGCGTCGCCACCATGTGCGTGGGCAACATTACGACGGCGGATCAGGCCAACACCATTTTAGCCGCCGGTCGGGCGGATCTCGTTGCGCTCGGGCGGCCGCATCTGGTCGATCCGTTCTTCACCATGAAGGCGGCGGCCTGGTACGGGGCGGACGGGGCGTTCTGCCCGCCGCAATATCTGCCCGGTAAGGACCAGATTTTCCGCAACAGCGTGCGCGAAAGGCAGGATATCGAAGAGCTGAGAATCAAGGCTAAGCCCAGGACACGGGCCGAGCTGAAGGCGGCGGCGACAAAGCCGCTTGCGGCGGAGTGACCGCCCGTGCGACGTTAGCCCATTGCCTGGCGTGTCTTGAGTGGAGTTGAGGGCGATGAAGGCGATTATCGTCGGCGGCGGCATCGGTGGTCTCACCACGGCGTTGATGCTGCGCTCGCGTGGCATCGGTTGTGAAATTTTTGAGCAGGCGGACACCATCCGCGAGCTCGGCGTCGGCATCAACACATTGCCGCATGCGATGCGCGAGCTCGCAGGCCTCGGCCTGTTGCAGAAGCTCGATGACGTCGCGATCCGCACCGACCAGCTCTACTATCTCAATCGACACGGCCAGGAGGTCTGGCGCGAAGCCCGCGGCATCGACGCCGGCCACGACGTGCCGCAATTCTCGATTCACCGCGGCCGCCTCCAGGGCGTCATCCATCATGCCGTCGAGCAGCGGCTCGGGCCGGAAGCAATTCACACCGGTTGCCGCCTTGGTGCCTTCACGCAGGACGAGGGCGGCGTCACCGCTTATTTCTTCGATCGTGCTGGCGCGCACATCCACACCGCGCGCGGCGACATCCTGATCGGTGCTGACGGTATCCATTCGCGTGTCCGTGACGCGCTGTTTCCGAACGAGGGACCGCCGTGCTGGAACGGCCTGATGCTGTGGCGCGGTGCGCGCGATTGGCCGCTGTTCCTTACTGGCAAGTCGATGATCGTGGCCGGTGGCCTCAACGCCAAGGTTGTGATCTATCCGATTGCGGAAGGATCCAGCCCCGCGAGCCGCCTCACCAACTGGGCGGTGCTGGTGAAGGTCGGTGAGGGCAATGCGCCGCCGCCGCGGAAAGAGGACTGGTCGCGGCCGGGACGGCGGGAGGAGCTGATGCCGCATGTAGCGCGCTTTTCGGTGCCCTACGTCGACGTGAAGAGCCTGATCTCGGCGACGCCCGAATTCTACGAATATCCGACCTGCGACCGGGATCCCTTGCCCTATTGGTCGTCCGGGCGGGTTACGCTGCTCGGCGATGCCGCGCATCCGATGTATCCGGTCGGCTCGAACGGCGCCTCGCAGGCAATCCTCGATGCACGCTGCCTTGCCGATGCGTTGGTGCGTGCCGAGCACCCGCGCCAGGCGCTAATGGAATACGAGAAGAAACGCCTGCCGATGACCGCGGACATCGTTCGCTCCAATCGGCGCGGCGGCCCTGAGGGCGTCATCGACGCCGTCGAGCAGCTTGCGCCCGACGGCTTCGACAATGTCGACAACGTGCTGAGCTATTCCCAGCGTGAGGCGATCGTGCGCGGCTACGCGACCAAGGCCGGCTTCGCCGCCGTGCCGGGCCTCGCGGCAGTGCGCGCTTAAACCCGCTGCTAGCCGCCGGGAGGCGGCGGCAGGAAGTGGATGTTGAACTCGGCGGCCAGCGCCACCACGTCCTCGGGCTTCTGTTCCTTCATGTTGTGGAGGCCCCAGAACAGGTCGAACAGCTTGCGGGTCGGAGAGACCCAGAACAGCACCTTTGCGGTCTGCTCCGACTTGTTGAAGATGCCGTGCGGCACGCCCATGCCGAGGCGAACCAGATCGCCCGGAGTCGCCTGCGACTCGGAATTGCCAAGCATGAAATCGAGCTTGCCCTCCAGCATGTAGAGATACTCATCCTGATCGGGATGGATGTGCGGCGGCACGAACGTGCCCGGCGGCAGCGTCGCGTGCCAGGAGAAGCTGTTCTCGCTATTGCTCTTCGGCACATAAGTCTGGCCGAGGATGTTCCAGGAAATGCCCTGAATACCCTCGTTGGCCCGCGTGATGCCGGTGATTTCACTTTTCATGCAGTTCTCCCTTTAACGCGACGCGCAGCTTCAGTTTGCCGCCTTGCAGTCCTTGGCGTAGCGGTCGCCGTAATTCTCAAACACTTTCTGAACGATCTCGGTCTGGAACTTGCCGTCCGGACGTTTGGCGACCTTGGTCAGATAGAAATCCTGGATCGGATAGCCGTTGGTGTTGAACTTGAAGGCGCCGCGCAGCGAGGTGAAGTCGGCTTTCTTCAAGGCGGCCGCGACCGCATCCTTGTTCGAGAGGTCGCCCTTCACGGCCTTGATGGCGCTGTCGATCAGCATTGCGGCGTCATAGGCCTGGAAGGCGTAGGTGCCGGGCACCACGTTATAGGCGGCCTCGTAGGCGGCAACGAATTTCTTGTTCTGGGGATTGTCGAGATTGGGCGCCCAGTTCGCGCCGCCGAACATGCCGACCGCGGCATCCTGCTGCGCCGGCAGCGTCGATTCATCCACCGTGAACGCCGAGAGCACCGGAATGCTGTCGGCAAGACCGGCCTGCTTGTACTGCTTGACGAGATTGACGCCCAGACCGCCGGGCATGAACGTGAAGAGTGCATCGGGCTTCTGCGAGGAAATCTTGGAAAGCTCCGGCTGGAAGTCCAGCGTGTTCAGCGGCATGTAGGACTCTTCGACGATCTCGCCCTTGTAGTCGAGCTTGAAGCCGGCCACTGAATCCTTTCCGGCCTGATAGTTCGGCACCATCAGGTACATGCGCTTGTAACCGCGATCCTGCGCCACCTTGCCGAGGATCTCGTGCACTTGATCGTTCTGATATGATGTCACGTAGAAGAACGGGTTGCAGTCCTTGCCCGCAAAAGTCGACGGTCCGGCATTGGGGCTGATCAGGAAGGTCTTGGATTCCGTGACGGGCCGATGGATGGCCTGGAGAATGTTGGAAAAGATCGGGCCGACCACGAAGTCGACCTTGTCGCGTTCGAGCAGCCCCTTGACCTTGGTCACAGCCGCGTCCGGCTTCAGCTCATCGTCGACCACGACGACCTCGACATCGCGGCCGCCCATCTTGCTGCCAAGGTTCTTCACGCCTAGCGCAAAGCCGTCGCGAACCTGCTGGCCAAGCGCGGCTGCAGGTCCCGACAGGGTCACGATCACGCCCAGCTTGATCTTTTCCTGGGCGAGGGCAGGGCTGATCGCGGTGCCTAGCAGCAAGGCCGCTGCGGTCAAGGTCAATTGCGTCTTCATGATCCGTCCCCCGTGACATCAGGGCTTGCGTCGCAAGCCGCGTGCTCCGATCCAAGCTTATGCCGATGATGGCTGCCGCGGCAAGCAAGGCCGCGACGTCGCGCCATCGCAGGCAGCGTTCATGCAAGCGCCGCGCCAATTGCTTGAAGCTTAAAGAAATTGGCGTGCGGTCGATTGTTGCAGCTTTAGGCTTGCGGTCGCTGCGGATTTATTTGAAGCTCAAAACGTTGGGGAATACATGCCGGCGCCAATGCCGGCCGTGCGTGACTGCATCAAGATGCTCGATTCCGAGACAAAAGCCGTCGAGACGCCGGAGGATCATGCCGAGGAGCTTCGGTTATGGCTGCGGCTGCTCACCTGCACGACCCTGATCGAGGGCGAAGTGCGCGGCCGGCTGCGGCAGCGCTTCGATGTCACGTTGCCTCGCTTCGATCTGATGGCGCAGCTCGACAAGGCACCCGACGGCATGACTCTGTCCGACGTCTCCAAGCGCATGATGGTGTCGAACGGCAACGTCACCGGCCTCGTCGAGCGGCTCGTCGAATCCGGCCATCTCGACCGGCGGACCTCGGAGACGGACCGCCGGGTCCAGGTGATCCGTCTCACAAAACTCGGCCGCGCCGAGTTCCGCAGGATGGCTGCGGAGCACGAGACCTGGATCGCCGATCTGTTCGCCGACCTGACGCCGAAGGATGTGCGCGAGCTGATGAGGCTCCTCGCCAAGACCAAGGCGTCGGCGCAGAAATCGGCTGCACGCCGCCGGTCCTAAGCCCGCGGGCTGCGGGTCCGCCAATCCCACTCTGCCGCAGGAAAATGCATGGGATGCCCAAAATCCACTATTGCGCCGAATTGCTTTAAGCCTAAAATGTTTCCCAGATAGTGCTGCCGGGTGCTTTCCATGCGCAAAGGAGCGTGCGATGGCCAACGCCGCCAAGGTTCAAGTCTCGGGCTCGCATGACGGCAACGCCGCGACGGCCCATGTCGATACGTTCGCGCGGCAGCACCTGCCGCCGCGGGAGTTTTGGCCCGAGTTCATCTTCACGCGGCCGGAACTGCAATATCCTCCGCGATTGAATTGCGTCAGCTATTTCCTCGACCGCTGGGTCGAAGAGGGCCATGGCGATGCGCCCTGCGTCATGAGTCCCGCCGTCAGCTACACCTATCGCGAACTGCAGGCGCTCGTGAACCGCATCGCCAACGTGCTGGTCGGCGAGCTGGGTCTCGTGACCGGCGGCCGCGTACTGCTGCGCTCTGCCAATAATCCGATGATGGTCGCGACCTATCTTGCGGTGATCAAGGCAGGGGGCATTTGCGTTGCGACGATGCCGCTGCTGCGTGCCAAGGAGCTGTCCTATCCGATCCAGAAGGCGGAAATCACACTCGCGCTCTGCGATGGCAAACTTTCCGACGAGATGGAGAAGGCGAAGGCCTCGGCGCCCGGGCTCCAGCGCGTGGTCTATTGGGGCAATGGCGCCGCTGACTCGCTCGAGGCCTTGATCGCTGACGCAAGCCCCGAGTTCTCCGCGGTCGATACCGCCTCCGACGACATCTGTCTGATCGCCTTCACGTCCGGCACGACCGGCGATCCCAAAGGCACTATGCATTTTCACCGGGACATGCTGGCGGTCTGCGACGGTTATGCGCGCAACATCTTGCGCGCGGAGCAGACAGATCGCTTCGTCGGCTCGGCACCGCTCGCGTTCACCTTCGGCTTCGGTGGCGTGCTGTTCCCGATGCACATTGGCGCCTCCTTTGTCGTGCTGGAGAAGACGACTCCAGACGACATCCTGACCGCGATCGAGCACTACAAGACCACGGTCTGCTTTACGGCGCCGACCGCATATCGCGCCATGATCGGCAAACTTGCGGGCCGCGACATTTCCTCGCTGCGCAAATGCGTCTCCGCCGGTGAGACCCTTCCCAAGCCGACATTCGATGCCTGGCTCAAGGCCACCGGCATCAAGCTGATGGATGGCATCGGCTCGACCGAGATGCTGCACATCTTCATCAGTGCGACCGAGGATGAGATCAGGCCGGGCGCGACCGGCAAGCCGGTGCCGGGTTACGACGCCAAGATCGTCGATGACGCCGGCGAGGACATGCTGCCGGGCACGATGGGCCGTCTGGCCGTGCGCGGACCGACTGGCTGCCGCTATCTCTCCGACGATCGGCAGCGTAAATACGTCCAGAACGGCTGGAATATCACCGGCGACACCTATCTGATGGATAGCGACGGCTATTTCTGGTATCAGTCGCGCTCCGACGACATGATCGTGTCGGCCGGCTACAACATCGCAGGAACGGATGTCGAGGCGGCGCTGCTGACGCATCCCTCCGTCATCGAGTGCGGCGTGGTTGGAGCACCGGACGAGGCGCGCGGAATGATCGTGAAGGCCTACGTCATTGCCGCGCCCGGGGTGACGCCGGATGCTCAGCTGGCGGCCGAGTTGCAGGATTATGTCAAACGCGAGATCGCGCCGTACAAATATCCGCGCGCGATCGAGTTCGTGACGCAGCTCCCCAAGACCGAGACCGGCAAATTGAAGCGCTTTGCCCTGCGGCAACTGGCGCAGGCCGCCGTGACGTCATCGGGCGTCGCGGCAGAATGAAAAGGATCGAGAATTGTCCGTGACGACGCCGAAAGGCCCTCAGCTTGCGGTGCTGCCGAACGCAGCCGAAGATGGCATTCGTTCTGGAGCGCAGGTGCTTCAGCCTTCCGGCTGGCCTGTGCCGAAGGGCTATGCGAACGGAATGGTGGCTGAAGGGCGCATCGTCGTCACCGGCGGTGTGATCGGCTGGGACGCCGAAGAGCGTCTCGCGGATGGCTTCGTCGCGCAGGTACGCCAGACCCTGAGCAACATCGCCGCGATTCTGGCCGAGGCCGGTGCCCGGCCCGAGCACCTTGTTCGTCTGACCTGGTATGTCGTCGACATGGACGAATATCTGGCGAACCTGAAGGATCTGGGCAGGGTCTACCGAGCCACCTTCGGTGCGCACTATCCCGCGATGGCGCTCCTTCAGGTCGTGCGTCTCGTCGAGAAGACAGCGCGGGTGGAGATCGAGGCCACCGCCGTCATTCCCAACTGAGTCGAGCCTCAGCCCGCCTTGGCGAGATCGTCGTCCTCGGGCGAGTTCAGATAGACGCCCGACATGGTGTCGACCCAGCACAGATGGTCGTGGACCTTCTTCACGCCTTCCACGTTCTCTGCCGCGACGACCGCGGCCTGCCGCGTGCGTTCCTCGGTGATCACGCCGCTGAGATGAACGATGCCGTCGCGGACGATGACGTTCAGCCCGAACGGGCACCAGTCGTTCTTCTCCATCGTCTCGATGATGCGGCCGCGAATGTGATCGTCGTTGGCGGTCGGATCCGGCACCTCGCGGGCGAGGCCAGCGACCGCCTGCAGCAGGTTGGCGCGGGAGACGATTCCGACCACCTTGTCGCCGCGTACCACCGGCAGGCGTTTCACGTTGTTCCGCTCCATGAGATCGACGATCTCCGCAAGCGCGGTATCCTCGGTGATGGTGACTGGTTTGGCGGTCATCACTTCCGAGACCTTGCGGCCGTGCTCGTGCACGAAATCGCTGGCGGACTTGCCGGGCCCGAGGATGAACCGTAGCCAGCGCCCGCGCTTGCGGCCGGTGCCGATCTCGCTGCGGCGGATGAAGTCCCCTTCCGAGACGACGCCGACCAGCTTGCCACTATCGTCAACCACGGTGAGGCCGCTAATGTGCCTCTTCAGCATGATGTTTGCCGCTTCGACGATACTGGTATCGGGGGTAACCGAGATGACCGATCGGGTCATGATTTGGTGGGCGCGCATGGGTGACTCCGCAAATTCGACGAATTTCGATGAAAAGGAGCCTAATTCACGCATCGAGGTCCGTTTTGACTCAGGTCAAGCGGGGTGAAGCCGGCCAAGGCGATGAAGCAATCGTGATTGGCGGGCGAAGTTGATGCAGCTCAACGGCACCTGAAGCGAGCCGCCATATCCTGGCAAAGTCCGAAACCGTAAAGTGCGCAGGAATATTCAGCCATGAGCGTCGTGCAGCTTGTCCCACGAGCCGATCAACCGGCTGAAGAGCCCTCCGTCAATCCTGTCGCGAGCGTCGCCCCTCCGGCCGAAAAGCCGGCGACGCAACCGGCGTCAGCGCCAGAACCATACCCGCTCGACCGCGCATTTCACGCCATGCTGGCGCAGTTCACGGGCGGGATTTCGCCGGTAGCCCTGTCGCTTGCCTGGCTCGATTGGAGTTCGCATCTCGCCGCAGCGCCGCAGCGACAAACGGAGATCATCAAGAACGCCGTTCGCGACACCGGGCGGTTCGTGGAGGCCGCGCTGCACGCGACGTCGCCGGATCGGAAGCCATGGTCGGTGATCCAGCCGCAGCGACGGGATCGCCGCTTCAGGGAACCGCAGTGGGAGACCGCGCCGTTCAACATGATGGCGCAGGCCTTCCTGCTCGGAGAGCGCTGGTGGCACGATGCCGCGACTGGCGTGCGCGGCGTCGCGCCTGCGAATGAAGCCGTCGTCGAATTCGCGACACGCCAGATGCTCGACATATTTGCGCCGTCGAACTTCGCGGCGACAAATCCGGAAGTGCTCGAAAAGGCCTTTCAGAGCGGCGGCGAGAACTTCGTCTTCGGTTTGCAGAATTGGTGCAACGATTTGATGCGGCTGCTTTCCGCCGCAAAACCGTCTAGCAACGAGCAATTCGTGGTCGGCAAGACGGTCGCGGCGTCTCCCGGAAAGGTCGTCTACCGCAACGAGCTGATCGAACTGATTCAGTATCATCCGACGACCGCGCAGGTGCGGCCCGAGCCGATCCTGATCGTGCCGGCCTGGATCATGAAGTACTATATCCTCGATCTATCTCCGCACAATTCGTTGGTGCGCTATCTCACCGGTCAGGGCTTCACCGTGTTCGCTATCTCATGGCGCAACCCGGATGCCAAGGATCGGGATGTTGCCTTCGATGACTATCGCAAGTCAGGCGTCATGGCTGCGCTGGACACGATCGGCCGGATCGTGCCGGGCCGGGCAATCCATGCGCTCGGCTATTGTCTGGGCGGCACGTTGCTGTCGATCGCCGCCGCGGCGATGGCGCGCGACGGCGACAAGCGATTGGGCACCATCTCGCTGCTTGCCGCGCAGACGGATTTCACCGAGGCCGGCGAGCTGACGCTCTTCATCAACGAGAGCCAGGTTGCGTTCCTCGAAGACATGATGTGGAAACGCGGTTATCTCGATACGACGCAGATGGCCGGCGCGTTTGCGCTGCTGCGATCCAACGATCTGATCTGGTCGCGGCTGTCGCACGACTATCTGATGGGAGAGGCGTCGTCGTCGAGCGACCTGATGGCCTGGAATGCCGACGCCACGCGACTGCCTTATCGCATGCACTCGGAATATCTGCGCAGGCTGTTCCTCGACAATGATCTGGCCGAAGGCCATTACCGCGTCGATGACAGGAATATCTCGCTTTCGGATATCCATGCGCCGATGTTCGTGGTTGGCACGCTCGCCGATCATGTGGCGCCGTGGCGATCCGTCTACAAGCTCCACTATCAGGTCGACGCCGACGTGACGTTCCTGTTGACCAGCGGCGGTCACAATGCCGGTGTCGTCGCTGCTCCGGAGGAACCCGGCCACAGCTATCAGGTGATGGCCAAGGCCGCGGATGCGCCCTATGTCGGTCCCGATGAATGGCTGAAGCTGGCGCCACATGTCGAGGGATCGTGGTGGCCGGAGTGGAGCAAATGGCTCGCCGCCCGCTCAGGCGAGCCCTGCGATCCACCGCAGATTGGGCTGGGGGACGGCTCCGGCCTGCCCGACGCACCTGGAGACTACGTCCACACCTAGTCCTCGGGCACCGCATTCGGCGCAAGGTCTGAAGAGCGGAACGGCTTGGCCTTGTCCAGCTTTCGATAGGCTTCCGAGGCGGTTCGCAGCAGCTTCTTTTCCCGCTTGCGGTCGAGGAAGCGAATGCCCGCCCCGGGGATGGCCTCGTTCAATGATGCCGCCAGGATCTGTCCGCGCGCATCGTCGTTCAGCTGTCCGAGGGATCTTTGCGCCTTGCGTAATTTCTTGAGAATCGACTTCTGCTTCACCAACGATTCATCGGCGAACAGGTCCTGGAGCGACTCGATCGAATAGGTCAGCCGCTTGTTGAGAAGCCGCAGCTTGTGCCGCTTCTCGACGTCGAGCTTGCGAAGCTTCCGCGCCTTCTTGAGCAGCGTCGTTTCCCATGCGGTGAGTTGCGCCGTCGCGTGGTCGGCAAGCGTCCGGCGCCGCAATCTGATGGCATCCTTGCTGCGCCGGGTCGACCAGGGACCGCTTTCGATCCAGGCCGAGGTCTGCTCGACCAGGCGCCGATAGCGCGCGGAGCGCAGCGCGCGCGCCAGCAGGCGATGGCTCTCGGCGCGCTTGTCGTCCCAGTGCCGCAGCTCGGCGATCACGGCGAGCTCCTCGCCGCTCTCGGCGACGACGCGTTCGATCGCCACGTCGAGGTCCCGCACCATGCCGAGCTGGCTGTTCAGCCATTTCAGTCCGGCCCAGACCGCCGGTCGTCGTGTGTCATCGACCATCGGCGAGAAGAAGCGGATGGCGGTGCGCAGATGCGTGAGTGCAATCCGGATCTGATGCAGCGCCTCCTGATCGCCGCGGCAGGTGCCATCGTGCTGGGCCAGGACGGCATCGAGATGACGGCGAGCGATGATCCGGAACGCGGTGTCGCAGGCCATGCCGGGGCTGAGGCGACCGGGCAGGGCATTACGGCGCACCGCCGGATTGACGCGGGCGGTCGCTGTCGAGCGCGTGGTGGGGCGCGATATCGTGGTCCGCGTCACTCAGATTGCCTTACCTGCCCCTCAGCGATCGCGTCCCGGCAATTCTGGAGCGTTTGCCCTGGTGTCCCGGATGCATCGATGGTCGTCCAACCGACATGGCCGATACTATAGTGCTCTTGCCGCGCGGCAACCTCTTGCGTGGCGTCGGATGCGTCGCCCCGGCGGCCGCCGATCCGGTCCTGTCGGGTCGCGAGGTCTGCGACCAGGAATAGTCCGTTGAGCGGCACGCCGCACGCGCGCGCCAGCGCAGCCAAATCGTCCCGTTCGGATTCGCGTGCAAACACAGCATCGACGATGACGGAATGGCCTTGCGCCAGCACCTGCCGGGCGCGCTGCATCAGCACCTCGTACACGCGCGCTGTCACGTCAGGCCGGTACGTGGAGGGGGGCAACCGGTCAGTGTGCCCTACCTGAAACAGTTGCTTGCGAATGACGTCGCTTCGCACCACGACGGCGCCCGGTCGCGGCGCGACGGTGGGGGCCAGCGCGCGGGCGAGCACGGACTTGCCGGTGCCCGACAGTCCGCCAACCGCGATCAGGCGAGGGGCGGGCGGATGAATCAAGGTTCGGGCGAGCTCGAAATAGCGGCGCGCCTCGCTGAGAATTTCGGGACGGTCGGCATTGGGCCGGCTCAGCCTCGCCAGCGCCACCTGCGCCCGGATCGACGCGCGGATGGACATGAACAGCGGCAGCGCGGCCAGGGCGTCGAGGGTCTCGACGGGTGCGTTGATCAGATACTGGTTGAGGACCGCATTGGCTGCGTCTGCCTGATCGTAGCGCAGCAGATCCATCAGGGTGAACGCGAGATCGTAGAGCACGTCCACGGTTGCCATCTGCGCATCGAATTCGATCGCGTCGAACAGGACGGGCTGCCGGTCGATCAGCACGATATTGGCAAGATGCAGATCGCCGTGACAGCGGCGCACGGAGCCGTGGAGAGCGCGTTGCTCCAGCGTGGCACGGAGGTTCAGGAAGGCCAGATGGGAGGCTTTGCCGAGCTGTTCGATGGCTGTCGCTTCAAGATGATCGCCGTTGCTCAGGCCGGTGCCGTTGCCGTCGATCAGGGCAGGAATGGAGTTGATCCACGCCGCGCCGTCGGCAACCGTCGCCCTGGCATGCGATGATGCGATCGCATCGGCGATGGCCAGGGCCAGCTCGGCGCCCAGCGGGCCAGCCTTCGCCAAATGGTCCAGCGTCCGGTTCTCATCGAAGCGCGACATGTCGACCGCATACTCGATCGGCCGTCCGCGGCCGTCGATCTTTACCGATCCATCGGGCTCCTCAGTGATCGCCACGACACGGTGATAGATTTGCGGGGCGAGCGGGCGGTTGATCCTGATCTCTTCCTCGCAGGCCGCCTTGCGCTTGTCGAGCGTCGAATAATCGAGGAATGGAAACTTGACGGCGCGCTTGATCTTCAGCGCGCGGTCGCCGTCCAGGAATACCGAGGCGCCATGCGTGTCGATCCGCACCACGCCGGTGTGTGCGGTGAGGGTCTGAAAAATCCGTTCCTGGGCCGCAGTTTCATCCGTCATCGAAGCAGGCATCCGAAGCACTCAGGGCGTCAGCACGGCCGCGCCGAGAATCTGGCCGTCGCGCAGCATGCTCAGAACCTCGTTCGCCTGATCGAGCGGAAATGCCGTCGTCTCGGTGCGCACGCCGGCTTGCGGGGCGATCTTGAGAAAATCGAGGCCATCCTGCCGGGTCAGATTGGCGACCGAGACCAGCTGCCGTTCCTCCCAGAGCAGATCATACGGAAAACTCGGAATGTCGGTCATGTGGATGCCGGCGCACACGACGCGACCGCCTTTGCGCACGGCGCGCAACGCGGCGGGTACCAGCTCGCCGGCCGGTGCGTAGATGATGGCGGCGTCGAGCGGCTCGTCGGGCATTTCGTCAGAAGCTCCCGCCCAGGCAGCGCCGAGACGTCGGGCAAGACCTTGCGCCGCGCCGTCACCGCGCCGCGTGAATGCATAAACGGATCGCCCCTGCCAGACCGCGATTTGCGCGATGATGTGGCCGGCGGCGCCAAAGCCGTAGAGGCCTAACCTCTCCGCATGGCCGGCCAGCACCAGCGAGCGCCAGCCGATCAGCCCTGCGCACAGCAGAGGAGCCATCTCCACGTCATTGCCGGCCTCGCCGAGCGGAAATGCATAACGTGCATCGGCGATGGTGTGGGTAGCGTAGCCGCCGTCGCGCGTGTAGCCGGTGAACATCGGGCTGTCACACAGGTTTTCCATGCCTTCCCGGCAGAATCGACAATTTCCGCAGGTGAAACCGAGCCAGGGAATGCCGACCCGGTCACCGGCCGCATGTGTCGCAACATTGGGACCGACGAGATCAACCCGGCCAATGATCTCGTGGCCGGGCACGATCGGATAGCGAATATCGGGCAGCTCGGCGTCGATGAGGTGAAGATCGGTCCGACATACCCCGCAAGCGGTGATCTTCACCCGGATCTGCCCCTCGCCGGGTACCGGATCGGGCCGCTCCTCCATGCGGAGCCGCGCTCGTGGGGACGGCAACACCATCGCACGCATAAGTCTCTCCGAGGCGAACCGCTCCGACACGATTATCCATAGAACGGCAGAGTGGCCAGTCCTTGACTTCGGTCAACACGCGGCGCCGGCTGACCGCATCGAATCAAGGACTTGACGAGGATCAAGCGTCGCGACGGGAGCCGGCCTATCCTGATAACCAAGGAGAATCGCGATGCCCATCAAGGACGTCTTTCTGCCGCTGGTCGGTCAACCCCAGGGGCAGGCTCTCGCTGCGATCGAGAAATGCGTCGCTGTGGCAGCTGATCTAGGCGCCAGGATCACTGCGCTCGCGCTGGAGGACGATGTATTCGTGCGTCCGCAGGTGGTGTTTCCGGCCGAGCGGGAATCCGCCGAAGCGAGCGCGCCGGAGGTGGGCGACATGCAGCAACTCCTGAATACATTCACCCTTGCAGCCTCCCGCACCAACATCCGCGCCCAAACTCGGTCGGGTAAAGCGCCGGCGGACCAGATCGCGTCGGTCCTGGCCGAGCATGCGCGCTTCAGCGATCTCACGCTGGTCCCCGTGAAGCCGCATGACAGCCGAACGGAGCACATCATAGAAACGCTCCTGTTCGAATCCGGACGGCCGCTCTTGCTCTGTCCGGAGCAGCATGTGGACGCGTTACGTCCCGAATTCGAGAATGTCATGATCGCCTGGGATCACTCCGCCCGTGCCGCGCGGGCGGTCGGCGATGCGCTGCCCATTCTTCAGGCTGCAGCATCCGTTCGGGTGATTACGGTCGCGGACGACAAGACCGAAGCAATGGTGCAATCCGGAACTGCGCTCGTCGACCATCTGAGGGAACACGGGGTCCACGCCTCGTTCGAGACGGCGAAGGGCGGTGGCAGTTCGATCGGTAAAGTGCTCGGAAGCTGGGCGAATTCCCATGCTATTGATGCCGTCATCATGGGCGCCTACCATCATTCGCGCTTCAACGAGATCGTTTGGGGAGGTGTGACAAAGACTGTCATTGGCCAGCCACCGTGCTGGGTTATGATCTCGCACTAGGCGCGTCGTCAGCTTTTCGGCCTGATCCTCAACTAGCGGAATCCGCACCGAACGGGTGCATTTAATTTCATGTCCACCTATCGCCTGAAGAATCTGCTATCGCCACGTTCGGTCGCGCTCGTCGGAGCGAGCGCCCGTCCGGCCTCTGTGGGGCGCGCCGTTCTGGAGAACATCCGCAAGGCCGAATTCAAGGGAAAGTTCGGCCTCGTCAATCCGCGCCATGCGGAGATCGGCGGCATCGCCGCGGTAAAGAGCCTGGACAAGCTGGACTTCGTGCCCGAGCTCGTGGTCGTCACCGCGCCGGTGCAAGAGGTTCCCGGCATCATCGACCAGGCTGGCCGTCTTGGCTCGGCGGGTGCGCTGATCGTCTCCGCCGGACTCGGCGAGGGGCCGGGATCCCTGCAAGAGGCCGCCATCACCGCGGCCCGCAAATACGGCATGCGCCTGATCGGCCCGAACTGCCTCGGCATCATGATGCCCGGCGTGAACCTCAACGCGAGTTTTGCCGCGCACATGCCCGGCGCAGGAAATCTCGCGCTGGTTTCGCAGTCCGGCGCGATCGCCGCCGGCATGGTCGATTGGGCTGCACAGCGCGGTGTCGGCTTCTCCGGCATCGTCTCGATCGGCGATCAGATCGATGTCGATATTGCGGACCTGCTCGATTACTTCGCGATGGATCACAAGACCCGCGCGATCCTGCTCTATATCGAAGCCATCAAGGACGCGCGGAAGTTCATGTCGGCCGCACGCGCCGCTGCACGTGTCAAGCCCGTGGTCGTGGTCAAGTCCGGCCGCATGGCGCAGGGTGCAAAGGCAGCTGCGACCCATACCGGAGCGCTCGCCGGCGCCGACGCCGTCTATGACGCGGCGTTCCGTCGCGCCGGCGTCCTTCGGGTATCGGATCTGCGTGAGCTGTTCGATTGCGCCGAGACGCTCGGCCGCGTCGAATCGCCGGCCGGAAAGCGTCTCGCGATCCTGACCAATGGCGGCGGTATCGGCGTTCTGGCCATCGATCGTCTTGTCGAGCTTGGCGGAATTCCTGCATCCATATCGGCAGATGCGCGCAAGAAGCTCGATGAAGTGCTGCCCGCGACCTGGTCCGGTGCCAATCCCGTCGATATCGTGGGCGACGCGGATGCTTCGCGCTACGCGGCGGCGCTGGAGGTGCTGCTCGCCGATCCGGACAATGACGCAATTCTCGTCCTCAATGTGCAGACCGCGATCGCCTCCGCTGCCGACATCGCGACAACCGTGACCGAGCGCGTTGGCAAGTATCGCGAGCAGCAGCGTCGATGGTCAAAGCCCGTTCTGGCTGCCTGGGTCGGAGCCGACCAAGAGATCATTGCAACGCTGTCCAGCGCCGGCATTCCCAACTATCCGACCGAAGACGACGCGGTGCGCGGCTTCATGCATCTGGTGAGGCATCGCGAAGTCGTGGAGGAACTCAGTCAGGTGCCGCCCGCGATGCCCGATACGTTCGTGCCCGACGCCAAAGCTGCCCGGCAGATCGTCGCCGCGGCGATCGCCGATGGCCGCAAATGGCTCGAGCCTGTCGAAATCAAGCACCTGCTTGAAACCTACGACATCGCGATGGTGCCGACTTATGCCGCGACGGACGTCGAGCAGGCGGTGGCCTACGCGAACGAGATGTTCGCGCAAGGCTCGACCGTCGTGCTCAAGATCATGTCGCGCGACATCGTCCACAAATCCGATGTCGGCGGCGTCGTGCTCAATCTGACAACGCCGGACGCGGTGCGTGCCGCTACCTCCGACATTCTCGCCCGGGCGAGGAAACTGCGCCCCGAAGCCCGCATTGAGGGCGTCATCGTGCAGGCGATGGTCGTCAAGGCGAAAGCGCGTGAGCTGATCCTGGGTCTTGCCGACGATCCGACCTTCGGCACCGTCGTTGTGTTCGGCCGGGGTGGCACGGCGGTGGAAATCATCAACGACAAGGCGCTCGCGCTGCCGCCGCTCGATCTGCAGCTCGCCCGCGACCTCATCGACCGCACGCGCGTGTCACGGCTGCTGAAGGCCTATCGGGACGTGCCCGCCGTCAAGCAGGATGCTGTCGCCATGGTGCTGGTCAAGCTCGCCCAGATGGCGGCCGATATTCCCGAAATCCGCGAATTCGACATCAACCCGCTGCTGGCGGACGAGACCGGCGTGACGGCGGTCGATGCTCGCGTTGCGGTCGGGCCGCCGCAACGGAAGTTTGCAGGCTCCGGCCCGGCCAATTTCGCCGTTCGGGCCTATCCGTCGCAATGGGAGCGTCGCCTCAAGCTCAAGGACGACTGGCGCATCCTGGTGCGGCCCTTGCGCCCCGAGGACGAGCCGACCATTCACGAATTCCTGCGTCACGTCACGCCGCACGACCTCCGCCTGCGTTTCTTTGCGCCGATGAAGGAGTTCACCCACGAGTTCATCGCGCGTCTGACCCAACTGGACTATGCGCGCGCGATGGCCTTCATCGCGTTCGACCAGGCCACAGGCGAAATGGTCGGCGTAGTCCGGCTTCATTCCGACTCGATCTATGAGAGCGGCGAATATGCGATCCTGCTGCGGTCGGATCTCAAGGGCAGGGGGCTCGGTTGGGCCTTGATGCAGTTGATCATCGACTACGCGAGATCTGAGGGGCTGAAGGTCATATCCGGTGATGTGCTCAAGGAGAACACCGTGATGCTCGAGATGTGCCGGCAGCTCGGTTTCGAAGTCAAGCCGGACCCGGGCGAACCCGATATCTGCGACGTCCGGCTCAAGCTCTGAGCACCTCGGCTAGCCTGGGCTATGAGTGGGCTTCGCGTGATGTCGCCGCGGCGGGATCTTTGGCTGTCTTCCGCAGGCTCTTGATGATGATCGCGATCAGCGGTAGCAACACAGGCACGATCGTGCTGAGCGGATGGTGGACGGCGCCGGACACCTGAGCCTGCAGCGCGCGCGCCTCAAGCTGCAGCGCCTCGATGGATGCGCCGTGAATCTCGTTGGCCAGTTCAATATCGCGGCCGGACGGAGCACGGCCGGCGATGATGAGGAGAATCCCCGCGATGGCAAAATTGACGGCGCCAAGGATGGCTGCCGCAACTATCGCGCTCCAGATCTGGACCAGCGCGAAATAGGCCGACAGTTCCAGCATCAGAAGGCCGAATGCTGCGATCAGGGCTGCAAAGGCACGCAGGCCGAGGCCGACCAGCAGGTGGCGCAACCTGATGTCCGCGATGATCCTGTCGGTACGCCACAGCACGCGCAGATGTTTGACGACATTCTCCGTATTCACCTAGTGTCTCCTCAGCATGAAGCCGACGACCACGCCGAGCGCGAAAGCCGATGCGAGCGACGTGATCGGGCGATCCGCAATGATGCCCTGGAGCTGCTCCTGCTCGTCGCTGACAGTCTCGCCGAGCTCGGCGAGCGCCGCCCTGATCTGATCGGCCAAGGCCTCGGCCCTGTCCTTCGAGCTGTCGAATATCCCCTCGCCAGCAGTGCTCAGCAGGCGGGTAACATCGACCTTGAGGGTTCGCAATTCTTCGCTCATCCTGTCGCTGTCAAACATGAATAAGGTGCCTCCGTTAACTGGAAACGAACCTAGAGCCACCAGCGCAGCCGCGCTTGATTTGCGTCAAGGGGCGCGCGATGTCCTGGTCTTGAGACAGGTCAAACCGGTCGCCACATGCTGGCCTAGAAGTGCCGTCTGAATGGGGACGGATTGTCCCGATGAGGTGGAAAGCGTGAACTCCCAACCGCTGTTGCTGGCGACGCCCTCCGGCGACGTGCTGAAATTGCGCCCGGAAGGGCCGTGGACCGCCGCCAATGTGTCGGCGCTTGAGACGCTGTCCCGCTCGGTCGGGGCGGATGTTGATCGATTCAGAGCCGTGACGCTGGACATGTCGGGCGTCAGCGCGCTGGACACGCTTGGCGCCTGGGTCCTGGAAAAGCTGTCGCGCAGGGCCGCGTCTTCCGGCAGGTCGGCGGAATTCGTCGGAGTTGCCGATCATTTCAGCGGTCTCCTGGACGAGGTGCGTCAGGTCAATCGCCACACGCCGGCGCCGACGGCTGCGCCCAATCCGATTTCGCTCAGGCTGTACGACCTCGGCAAGGCCACGGTCGGTGCGCGCGAAGACATTACGATCTTCCTTCAAATGCTCGGTGCATTGTTCATGGCCGTGATCGGCGTGTTGCGCCACCCGCGATCGCTGCGGCTGACGTCGCTGGTCTATCAGCTCTACCGCATCGGCTGGCAGGCCATCCCCATTGTGGCGCTAATCACCTTCCTGATTGGCGCCATCATCGCCCAGCAGGGATTCTTCCATTTCCGCAGGTTCGGCGCCGAGTCCTACACGGTCGACATGGTCGGCATCCTCGTGCTGCGCGAGCTCGGCGTGTTGATCGTCGCCATCATGGTCGCCGGCCGTTCGGGGAGTGCCTACACCGCCGAGCTCGGCTCGATGAAGATGCGCGAGGAGATCGACGCGCTCTCGACCATGGGTCTCGACCCAGTCCACGTGCTGATCCTGCCGCGGGTTGCGGCTCTTGTTATCGCTCTGCCGATCCTGGCCTTCATTGGATCGATCGCTGCGCTCTATGGCGGCGGCCTGGTCGCGCAGTTCTATGGCGACATGGGGCCGGCGATCTACATCGCGCGGCTGCATGAGGCTGTCTCTGTCACTCATTTCGAGGTGGGCATCCTGAAGGCGCCGTTCATGGCGCTGGTGATCGGGATCGTCGCTTGTAGCGAGGGTCTGCGTGTGAAGGGCAGCGCCGAATCGCTGGGGCGGCAGACCACGACGTCGGTGGTGAAGTCGATCTTCCTGGTGATCGTGCTCGACGGTCTGTTCGCGATCTTCTTTGCCTCGATCGGAATGTGACGATGGACCAATCGCAGGACCTTTGCGCGATCCGAGTCCGCGACCTCGTGGTCGGCTTCGGCCGCCAGACGGTGCTCGATCATCTGTCACTCGACGTCCGCAGGGGCGAGATCCTCGGGCTGGTGGGTGCGTCCGGTGGCGGCAAGTCGGTGTTGATGCGCACCATCATCGGCCTCATCCCGCGCCGAAGCGGGACCATCGAGGTGATGGGACATCCCGTCGGCGACCGTACGCAGGACGCTGCGACGACATGGGGCATCCTGTTCCAGCAGGGTGCGCTGTTCTCCTCGCTGACGGTTCGCCAGAACGTCCAGTTTCCGCTGCGCGAAAATCTCGTCCTGTCACAGGAACTGATGGACGAGATCGCGATCGCCAAGCTCGAAATGGTCGGGCTGCGTCCGCAGGACGCCGACAAATATCCGGCAGAGCTCTCCGGCGGCATGACCAAGCGTGTCGCTCTGGCGCGCGCACTCGCGCTCGATCCGCCGATCCTGTTCCTGGACGAGCCAACCTCCGGCCTCGATCCGATCGCCGCCGGCGATTTCGACGCGCTGATCAAGACGCTGCAGAAGACTTTGGGCCTCACCGTATTCATGGTGACCCATGACCTTGCGAGCCTGACTACGGTCTGTGACCGCGTCGCGGCGCTCGCTGACGGCAAGATCGTCGCGATCGGCCCGATGCGCGAACTGCTGCAATCCGAGCATCCCTGGGTGCGCGCCTATTTCCACGGCAAGCGCTCGCAGATGCTGCAACACGAGATGAGATGAGACATGGAAACCCGCGCTCCCTACGTGCTGATCGGCACCTTCGTGCTGGCTGCGATCCTCGCGGTGTTCGGCTTCGTCTATTGGCTGAACAACACCGGCGGCATCGGGCCGCGCACGAACTATCATGTGCAGTTCCAGGGGCCGGTGCCGGGTCTGCTGGTCGGCGCGGGTGTGCTGTTCAACGGCATCCGCGTCGGCGAGGTGACGCAGCTTGGCCTTGCGCCCGACAATCCGCGCTTCGTCAATGCGACGGTCTCGGTTGCCTCGTCGACGCCGGTGCGCACCGACACCAAGGTCGGGCTCGATTTCCAAGGGCTGACCGGCGTGCCCGTGGTCACGCTGGAGGGCGGCACGATCGTCGCCAAATCCGGCGAGCCCCCGGTCTTGATCGCCGAGGCCGGCGCAGGCCAGAGCATGACACAGGCCGCGCGAGACGCGCTGCGGCGGGTCGACTCCGTGCTGCAGGACAATTCCGGCCCGCTCAAGGACACCATCGCCAATTTCAGGACGTTTTCGGACGGGCTCGCGCGCAACACCGGCAAGCTCGACGGTATTCTGGCGGGCCTCGAGAAGATGACCGGCGGCGGGACGCCAGCGCAGAAGGTCACTTATGACCTGCGCACGCCGCAGAACCTTGGACCGGCCGGCAAGACGCTCTCGGCGTCGCTGGCCATTCCCGAGCCGACCGCGGTCGCGATGCTCCAGACCCAGCGCATGCTGTTTGCGCCGGTTGGCGACAATCCGGGCTTTGCAGATTTCGTCTGGGCCGACAGCATTCCCAAGCTGGTGCAGGCGCGGCTGATCGACAGTTTTGAAAACTACGACATCGCCCACGCTCCCTTGCGCACGACCGATCTCGGGCAAGCGGACTACCAGCTCTTGATCGACATCAGGCGCTTCCGCATTGCCACCGACGGCGAACCAAGGGTCGAGATCGGACTAACTGCGCGGATCATCGACAAGAGCGGCAAGGTCATCGTGTCTCGCCCCGTAGAGGCCAGCGAGAAGCTCGACAAGCTCGAGCCGGCTGCGGCAGTCGCAGCTTTCGACGCGGCCTTCGCCCGTATCGCCAAGGAGTTGATCGGCTGGACGGTGCAGGCGGTGTGACGCCGGCTATTCCAGGGTCTTCAGGTAGGACAGCAGATTGTGGATCTGGTCCGGACTGAGCTCGAACACCGGCATGTCGGCGTGGCCGGTGTTGATGCCTTCAGCCAGCGCCTCTTCGAGGGCTTCGACCGGATAACGCTGGTGCAGGGTCCGCAGCGGCGGTGCAATCTTGAGCGGGCTCTTCGACGTACGGTCGATCGCGTGGCAGCGAGCGCAATTGGCCCGCGCGAAGGCCTTGCCGCGTTGCTCGGCGGTCGGGGCCGCCAAGGCAGGCGTGATCAGAAGCAGCCCGATCAGGCCGTGGCGGAACGCGCTTGGCAGCATGGAAGGTATCCCCTGAACTCTGGAAGCAGAATAAGGCGGGGATGTCCGCCAAAATTGATTTGAGTCAACCGCCTTTGGCGCAGTGCAGTAAAATGCAGCCCGCGCGGTCGACCCGGCCTGATGCCGGGGCGGCCGTAGCTTGGAGCGGTGATGAAGGGTTCCGGGGTGACGATCGAGCCAAACGGGCATTTCTGTAGCGATTGTGCGGTCCGCGATTTCGCGGTTTGTTCGTCGCTGGACCCAGCCGAGCTCCGGGAATTCGAGCATCTGGGGCGTCGCGTCCAATTCAGCTCGGGCGAAACTGTGTTCTCCGAGGAGGACATCACGACCTCGTTCTACAATCTCCTCGAAGGCGTCATGCGGCTCTACAAGCTGCTGCCCGACGGCCGGCGGCAGATCGTCGGGTTCGCGTTGTCAGGCGATTTCCTGGGGATGAATATTTCCGGCCGCCACAATTTTTCAGCCGATGCGATCGGCACGGTGACCGTGTGCCAGTTCGCGAAGGCGCCCTTCGGACGTTTCATCGAGGGCCGACCGCATCTCCTGCGGCGGATCAACGAGCTAGCCATCCGCGAGTTGAGCCAGGCACGCGACCACATGGTTCTGCTCGGCCGACGCTCGGCGGAAGAGAAGGTCGCGACCTTTCTACTTGGCTGGCGTGAGCGACTGGTCTCGCTCAAGGGATCGTCCGACATGGTTCCACTTCCGATGAGTCGGCAGGACATAGCCGATTACCTCGGCCTGACCATCGAGACCGTCAGTCGCACCTTTACCAAGCTGGAGCGCCATGGGGTGATCGAGATCATTCATGGCGGCATCAGCCTGCTCGATCCGGCTCGCGTCGAGGCGCTGGCGGCGGCCTGACCCTCGATCCTGACGCCGCGTCCTCCGATTTTTGATCCCGATCAATGACGCCCGCCGCGTGCTGCCAATAATGCCCCCAAAACAGCCAGGGGAGGGCATCATGCCGACGGACGCGCTGCTGATGAGTATCGTAGTCATAGCTATCTTTGTCGCATTTGCCGCGGCTCTGGCTTGGGCAGACCGCCAAACCAGCGCAGGCCGGCTCGACTCGAGCGCCAAGCGCCGAGGCTCCTGAGACCACGATCGCATTTGCAGTGGCCACCGCGGGGCTTGCCTGGTCGGCTCGCGACTGTCCGGCAGCGCCTCGACGCAATACGACGTGCGCTGGCTGCAACTCTGCATCAACTGGGTCGCATTGGCGCATCCTTTGGGTGCCGGCTTGCTGACCGGCCGTGGCATTTCCGCCGCATTTGCCTAAAATAGCGCGCATGCTTTCCGGTTGAAAAGCCGGGCAACACTGACTACGCAGGAACTCCAGTGCCTCGCAGTCTTAGGAGCCCAGCGGCGTGCCTCAGGACAAGACCGGCGATCCCCGACAAGCGGCGGGCAACAAACTATCGGTCCTTCGCAAGCATCCGATCTTTGCGGATCTGGAACCGGAGGCTCTGGACCAGCTCTGCCGCTATGCGAAGCACACCACGGTGAAGCGCGGTGCGACGATCGCCGCCAAGGGCGATCCTGGCAACAATTTGTTCGCCGTGATCACGGGAACAGTGAAGATATCCTCTTCATCGCCCGATGGGCGGAATGCCATTCTCAATCTGATCGGTCCCGGAGAGATATTTGGCGAGATCGCGGTTCTCGACGGTGCGCCGCGCTCGGCCGACGCGACGGCCAACACCAATTGCGAGCTCTACATCATCGACCGCCGCGACTTCCTTCCGTTCGTGAAGAGCCAGCCGGCGCTAGCGATGAAATTCATCGAGCTGCTCTGCGCGCGCCTGCGCTGGACCAGCCAGCAGGTCGAGCAGGTGATCCTGCAGAATCTTCCCGGCCGGCTCGCAAGCGCGCTGCTCGGTCTCACCGAAGAGCGCAAGTTCGACTCCGGTAGCGGCACGCTCACCATCACGCAGCAGGAGATCAGCGAGATGGTCGGGATGACGCGCGAGAGCATCAACAAGCAATTGCGCGCCTGGGCCGGACGCAACTGGGTTCGTCTCGAACATGGTGCCATCGTCGTGCTCGATACCGAGGCGCTGCGCGAACTTGTCGAAAGCGGCCTGGACGGCAGCTGACGGTGCGGGCTTAACTGTCGATGATGGCAACCGCGCGGGTCCAGCCGGCGGAGGCGCGTTCGATCTTCACGGGGAAGCATGAGACCGTGAATCCGGTCGAAGGCAGCTGGTCGAGATTGTGCAATTTCTCGAGATGACAATAGCCGATGTGCCGACCCGCCTTGTGGCCTTCCCAGATCAGGCCGGCATCTTTTGTTTCGGCATACTTCTTTGCGGTATAGACGAACGGCGCGTCCCAGCTCCAGCCGTCGGTGCCGGTCAGCCGCACGCCGCGGTCGAGCAGGTACATGGTGGCCTCATAGCCCATGCCGCAGCCGGAATTGACGTAACCGGCCTGGCCGAATTTTGCGCCGGCGCTGGTGTTGACCACCACGATCTCGAGCGGGGACAGCGTGTGCCCGATGCGCTCGAGCTCTCTTTCGACGTCGTCGGCGGTCGCCACGTATCCATCCGGCAGATGCCGGAAGTCGAGCTTCACGCCAGGCTGAAAGCACCATTCCAGCGGCACCTCGTCGATGGTCCATGACCGCTCGCCGCGGTTCATGGTCGGGTGGAAGTGCCAGGGCGCGTCGAGATGCGTGCCGTTATGGGTGGACAGCGAGACCTGTTCCACCGCCCAGCCCTGGCCATCCGGTAAATCCTGGGCCTTGAGGCCCTCGAAAAACTGCAGCATCCGCGGCAGTCCCTGCTGGTGGTCGATATACTGGATCGTCGGGTGGTTGCCCGGCGGATCGGCCGTCACGTCGTTTCGGAGCGGCACGGAAATATCGATCAGCTTCCGCGGCATGGGCATTTCCTCGATATGGTCTGATGTTTCGGACATCTTGAGGGGCCGGCATCGGCGACGTCAAGACGCGCCTGTGAGAGTGGCTTCGGAAAAGCGGCATCATTCGCCGATTGCCTTCCCGGCCCGTAGCCCGACTGATCGATGCAACTCCGGCATTGATCGATGCCGGATTTGGCTTGGACTCGGCATGCCGCCCGCCCTAGGGACGACATTGGCGATATCGCGCTGACGCAGTGCGCTCGCGAAAGGATGAGACGACCGTCTCATCCGAGCCTCCGAGCCGCAGCCAATAGCGGTCAGTATAAGGCGAGAGGAACGTCCATGGATACGACGAGCATCGTTACCTCGCATACGGCACTGGCCGATGGCGAGACGGGATTGAAGGATGCCGGCACTCGCCGCCGAGGCGCGGCATCGACCTGCGCTCTGTCGTCAACCAGCCAAATCCACTCGACACCGCCGCGCGATCCCACCAAGGTGATGCGTTTGTAGCGCTTGACTTTACACCTGAAGTAGAGCGACCCAAGGCGGCCCCTAGAACCTGCCCAACAACGACATAATCAAATCAGGAGGAAAGCCCAGATGAAGACGCTCATTGGTATCGTCGCGGCCGTTGTGCTGGCGGTCTCGGCACCGCTGGCGACCGCACGCGATTTCCGTTCCGCCGACATCCATCCCGCCGACTATCCGACCGTCGAGGCCGTCAAGTTCATGGGCAAGCAGCTCGCGACGGCGAGCAGCGGCAAGCTCGGCGTGAAGGTGTTTCCCAACGGCGCCCTGGGCTCCGAGAGGGACACCATCGAGCAGCTCAAGATCGGCGCGCTCGACATGATGCGCATCAACGCATCGCCGTTGAACAACTTCGTGCCGGAAACCATCGCGCTGTGCCTGCCCTTCATCTTCCGCGACACGCAGCATATGCGCACGGTGCTTGACGGGCCGATCGGCGACGAGATCCTGGCGGCCATGGAGCCCGCAGGGTTGGTCGGCCTTGCCTATTACGACAGCGGCGCCCGTTCCATCTACACGGTCAAGGCGCCGGTGAAGTCGCTCGCGGACCTCAAGGGCTTGAAGATCCGCGTTCAGCAATCCGACCTCTGGGTCGGCATGATCCAGAGCCTCGGAGCCAATCCGACGCCGATGCCGTATGGCGAGGTCTACACCGCCCTCAAGACCGGCCTGGTGGACGCTGCCGAGAACAATTGGCCGTCCTATGAGTCGTCCCGTCACTTCGAGGCGGCCAAGTTCTACAACGTGACCGAGCACTCGCTCGCGCCCGAAGTTCTCGTGATGTCCAAAAAGGTCTGGGACACGCTAAGCAAGGAGGATCAGGCGATGGTCCGCAAGGCGGCCAAGGAGTCGGTGCCTGTCATGCGCAAGCTCTGGGACGAGCGCGAACAGGCCTCCCGCAAGACCGTCGAGGCGGCCGGCGTTCAGGTCGTCACGATCGCCAACAAGGCGGAATTCGTCGACGCGATGAAGCCGGTCTACGACAAGTTCGCGGGTGACGAGAAGTTGAAGGGCCTCGTCAAGCGTATCCAGGACACGAAGTAAGACCAGTGCGTCGGGTCCGGCGTCGCCGATTGGTGGCATCGGACCCTCGCAAGGAGCCGCTGGAATGACAGACCCACATGTCGCAAGCCACGAGCAGGACGAGCCCGGGCGCCCGTCGACCGGCCTGCTGTCGCGGATCAACGCCGTCGTCGCTCGCGCGGGCATGTATCTGTCCGTGACCGGCCTGCTCGTCATCGTCACCATCGTGTTCTACCAGGTGTTCGGACGGTACGTGCTCAATTCCAGCCCGACCTGGACGGAGAACCTGGCGCTGGTTCTGATCCTGTATGTCACGCTGATCGGTGCCGCCGTCGGCGTGCGCGATGCCGGGCACATCGGAATGGACAGTTTGCTGGTGATGCTGCCGGACCATGTGCGGGAGAAGATCGAGCTTGTGATCCACGTTCTGGTGGCCGTGTTCGGGGTTGCGATGGCTTACAATGGCTGGATCCTCGGGGCTTCGGTCGGAACCGTGAAGATCCCCAATCTCGGTCTCCCCGAGGTGATCCGCTACGCGCCGCTGATCGCTTCCGGCGTCCTGATCGTCTCCTTCTCCATCGAGCACATCATCGCTCTCCTGCGCGGCGAAGAGGTGGTCCCCTCATGGAATTGATCATTCTCGGCGCCTCCTTCTTCGGCTTCCTCATCCTCGGCGTACCGGTCGCCTTCGCGATCGGCCTCTCGGCCATCTGCACCATCCTCTACGAAGGCCTGCCGGTCGCCGTCATCTTCCAGCAGATGATGTCGGGGATGAACATCTTCTCGTTTCTTGCGATCCCGTTCTTCGTCTTCAGCGGTGAGCTGATGCTGCATGGCGGCGTCGCCGACAAGATCGTGCAGCTCGCCAAGAATCTCGTCGGACACATCCGCGGCGGGCTCGGCATGTCGAACGTGGTCGCCTGCACGCTGTTCGGCGGCGTCTCCGGCTCGCCGGTCGCCGACGTGTCGGCGATGGGCGCTGTGATGATCCCGATGATGAAAAAGGAAGGGTTCGACACCGACTACGCCGTCAACGTCACAACCCACGCCTCTCTGGTGGGCGCGTTGATGCCGACCAGCCACAACATGATCATCTATGCGCTTGCCGCCGGCGGCAAGGTCTCGATCGGCGCGCTGATCGCCGCCGGCCTCCTGCCTGCGCTCGTTCTGATGGTGTGCATGCTGGTCGCCGCCTACGCCGTCGCGGTGAAGCGCGGCTATCCGGCCGGCAAGTTCCCGGGCTGGGCCGAGGTGTTCCGCTCGTTCGCGGCCGCGCTGCCCGGCCTCCTGATCGTCGGCATCATTCTGGCGGGCATCCTGTCCGGCGTCTTCACGGCTACGGAATCCGCAGCTGTCGCAGTCACCTACACGATCCTGCTGACGTTCTTCATCTACCGCACCATGACCTTGCCGAACTTCCTGCGAGCTGCTGCCAAGGCGGTGAAGACGACGGGCGTGGTCCTGCTGTTGATCGGCGTTTCCACCATGTTCCAGTACCTGATGGGACTCTACGAGGTGGCCGACTTCGCCGGCGACGTGATGAGCAAGGTGTCCTCGCAGCCCTGGGTCATCTTCCTGCTCATCAACGTGATCCTGTTCGTGCTCGGCACGTTTATGGACATGGCGGCGACCATCCTGATCTGCACGCCGATCTTCCTGCCGATCGCGATGAAGGCGGGCATGGACCCCGTCCAGTTCGGCATGCTGATGCTGATCAACTGCGCCCTCGGGCTGAACACCCCGCCGGTCGGAACGACGCAGTTCGTGGGCTGCGCCATCGGCGGCATCTCGGTGGGCGCGGTGATGCGCACCATCCTGCCGTTCTACGCCGCGCTGGTCGCAGCTCTGATGTTTGTGACCTACGTCCCCGCGTTCTCGCTGTGGCTGCCCCGCCTGCTGATGGGCTACAAGGGCTAGCACAACAGGGAGAATCCGTCCGTGACCGACTATCGCAAGCTCTTCGATCTCACCGGCAAGACGGCCGTCGTGCTCGGCGCCGCATCGGGCATCGGCAAATCGTCGGCCGAGGCGCTGGCCGGGCTCGGCGCCCGTGTCGTCTGCGCCGATCGCGCGCTTGACGCAGCAGAGGCAACCGCGGCCGGCATTCGTGACGAGGGCGGCTGGGCGGAAGCGGCCGGGTGCGACGCCGCGAGCGCTGCGGACGTCAATGCGCTGGCCAAAACCGTGATGCAAAAATTCCCGCGGCTCGACATCGCCGTGACGACACCTGGGCTCAACATCCGCAAGACCATCCTCGACTACACCGAGGAGGATCTCGACCGTGTCCTCAACCTCAACGTCAAGGGAACGGTCTGGTTCTTCCAGGCCTTTGGCCGAATCATGGTCGAGCAGAAGGGTGGCAGCATCATTGCCTGCTCCTCGGTGCGCGCGGTCACGATCGAGCCCGGCCTTGGCGTTTACGGCTCGACCAAGGCCGCGATCGGCCTGCTGGTGAAGGGCTTTGCCTCCGAGGTTGGCCGTTCCGGCGTCCGTGTCAATGCGATCGCGCCGAGCATCGCCGAGACCGCGCTGACCGGCCCGTTCAAGCAGCGGCCGGACATCTACAATCTCTATGCCGGCCACACCGTGTTCAACCGCTGGAGCAGCGCCGACGAGGTCGCGACCGCCGTCGCCTACCTCGCTTCGGATGCAGCGAGCTATGTCAGCGGCAGCACGCTGTTCGTCGATGGCGGCTGGACTGCCGTCGACGGCCCGCCGACCGGTCTCACACAGTTGAACAAATAGGGCGGCCATTCGGGTATAGGTGGTTTTTGTGTAGCCTCGCCGTCCTTCGCGGCCGCGATAGGAACCGGCGGCGGGTGCGGTTTGAGCAAATCGCATGGGCATTGCCGGCAAAATGCGCTCGGCTGGCCGGTATTTTGGTGTTACGAACTGGGACATGAACCAGCACGCCAAGATCGAAATCCGCCATTCGACCTGCCCGCATGATTGTCCGTCGGCCTGCGCCCTCGATGTCGAGGTGGTCGAAGGCCGTAGCATCGGCCGAGTCCGCGGTTCGAAAAAGCAGACCTACACGGCCGGCGTCGTCTGCGCCAAGGTTGCCCGCTATGCCGAGCGCATCCATCACCCCGAACGGCTGATGCACCCGATGCGCCGCACCGGGCCGAAGGGTTCCGGGCAGTTCGCGCGGATCTCGTGGGACGAGGCGCTGGACGAGATCGGCCACCGCTTCAACCAGGCCGAGCGCGAGTTCGGCGCGGAATCGATCTGGCCCTATTACTATGCCGGCACGATGGGGCTGGTGATGCGAGACGGCCTCAACCGCCTCACGCATGTGAAGAAATATTCGCGCTTCTACCAGACGATCTGCGCCAATGTCGGGCGCATCGGCTTTGCGATCGGCACTGGCAAGATCGCCGGCGTCGATCCGCGCGAGATGGCGCTCTCCGACCTCGTGGTGATCTGGGGCACCAATCCCGTCAACACCCAGGTCAACGTGATGACGCATGCCGCGCGGGCGCGAAAGGAGCGTGGCGCCAAGATCGCCGCGGTCGACATCTACGACAACGAGACCATGAAGCAGGCTGACATCAAGATCATCCTGCGCCCCGGCACCGACGGTGCCTTCGCCTGCGGCGTCATGCACGTGCTGTTTCGCGACGGTCATGCCGACCGCGCCTACATGGACAAATACACCGATTGCCCTGATGAGCTCGAGGCGCATCTGAAGGCGCGCACGCCCGAATGGGCCTCCGCCATCTGCGGCGTGCCGGTGTCCGAGATCGAGGCCTTCGCGAAGCTGGTCGGCGAAACCGAGCGGACCTTCTTCCGCCTCGGCTACGGCTTCACCCGCTCGCGCAACGGCGCGATGCAGATGCATGCGGCGCTCTGCATTCCCGCGGTGACCGGCGCCTGGCAGTATGAAGGCGGCGGCGCCTTCTTCAACAATTTCGCGCTGTGGCACTTCAACGAAACCATCATCGAAGCCCACGACGCCATCGACAAGACCACCCGCGCACTCGACCAGTCGCAGATCGGCCGCATCCTCACCGGCGATGCCGAGGCGCTGCTCGGCAAGGGCCCGGTCAAGGCGATGCTGATCCAGAACACCAACCCGATGACGGTCGCACCGGAGCAGGCGCTGGTCCGGCAGGGGTTTTCGCGCGAGGATCTGTTTGTCGCGGTGCACGAGCAGTTCATGACCGAGACGGCGCAGATGGCCGACATCGTGCTGCCGGCGACCATGTTCATGGAGCATGACGATCTCTATTATGGCGGCGGCCACCAGCACATCTCGGTGGGGCCGAAGCTGATCGACCCGCCCGGCGAATGCCACTCCAACCACCAGGTCTTGCAGGCGCTGGCGCCGCGGCTCGGGGCGAAGCATCCGGGCTTCGAGATGACGCCGCGCGAATTGATCGACGCGACGCTGAAGCTCAGCAGCCACGGCGATATCGCCGGCCTCGAGGCCGACCTCTGGCGCGACCTGCAACCGGATTTTCGCACCTCGCATTATCTCGACGGCTTTGCCCATGCCGACAAAAAATTCCACTTCAAGGCCGATTGGGCGCATCCGCCATTCGGGCAGACGATGGGCGACTTCGACAAGATGCCGTCGCTGCCGGATCATTGGGCGGTGATCGAGCACGCCGACCAGGCTCATCCGTTCCGGCTCGCGACCAGCCCCTCGCGCAGCTTTCTCAACACCACCTTCAACGAGACGCCGTCATCCCAGGCGCGCGAGGGCAAGGCGAGCGTGATGATCCACCCGCTGGATGCAGCTTCCCTCGACATCGCCAATGGCGACGCCGTGACGCTCGGCAATACCCGCGGCGAGACCACCCTGATCGCAACCCTGTTCGAGGGCGTGCGGCGCGGTGTGCTGATCGCGGAGTCCGTTCATCCCAACAAGAATCATATCGGTGGTCGCGGCATCAACATGCTGACGGGCGCGGACACCATCGCGCCGATCGGCGGGGCAGCGTTCCACGACAACAAGGTCTGGATCAGGAAGGCTGCGACCATTCAGGGTGTGCACTCAGTCACCCCGTAACCGGCGAATTCCTTCGCGATGTCAGGATTCATGGATTTTGCCTGCGCGATGTCTGCGGCGCCTTCGCCGCCGCTCCTGCTGGTGGCGATACCGCGGCCGAACAGCGAGGATGACGAGCGCGGGTTGCGCTGGATCGCATCGGTGTAGTCCTTGACCGCCTCGGCGGTGCGCCCGAGCTTGAGGTTGACCAGCCCGCGACTGTCGAACGCATCGCTCAATCCGGGATTGCCCTGGAGCGCCAGATTGCAATCGGCGAGGGCGCCTTGCAGATCGCCGGTCGCAGCCCGCGTCCAGCAGCGGTTGTTAAGCGCTTCGGCATCCCTGGGATCGCGGCGGATCACGACGTCGAAATCCTGCATGGCGGGCGCGTAGGCGTGTTTGATCGCATAGACCTGCCCGCGCTTGTAGCGAGAGACGACATCGTTGGCGTTGGCCGCGATCTTGCGGGTGAGATCGGCGATAACGGCGTCCTTGGCGAGGTCGTCGGCGCTTGGGGCAGGCTCTGCTTGCGGAGCCTCGCAGACCTGCTTCTGCGAATCGGGTTTCGTCTGCGTCTGATCGGCGCCCTTGGTGTCCGGCGGCCCTGCCACCAGACCCGCGAACGAGAACTCCGTCGTCAGCGAGGACGACAGCCACGGCATCTGCTCCCTATTGGTGGCGGCGACCACGCCGTTCTTGGTGTTGGTCAATGCCTGCTCGGCGCTGATGTTTGGCGCGCGCATCTCGCGCAGCAGCTCGGTGACGAACAGGCTGCGATCGGTCTTGCTGTTTGCCACGACCGCGCCAAGTGCAGCAGAATACAGGATCAGCGAATTGCCAGGCGCGATCGCCGGTGCGAGGCCTGCAGAGTAGCGGCGAAACCTTCGTTCGAACGGATTGCCGCGGGAAGCGTCGACCAGCGCAATCTTGATCGCGGCGCCGCGCGTGTTCATCTCGGCGAGAATGGCGTCGAGGCTGAAGCCATCGCGCGACACGTCCGGCTTGGTCCAGATCTGCGCGTCGACCGGCAGCAGATAGGTCTGCCGGTTTGACTGGATGCCGAAGCCATCGAAGAAGATCAGCGCGACGGCGCCGCGTTCGATCCGGCCATAGAAGCGATCCAGCGCCTGCCGCATGGCGTCGGCCGTGAGGTTGCTCTGTCGGTCGACGACGAAACCGTCGCGCTTCAATTCCTCGGCGACGGCCTGGGCGTCGTTGGCGGCGTCGCTCAGCACGAACTCGTTGTCGGGATATTTTGCGTTGCCGATCACGAGCGCAAGTTTTGTCGCGTCGGCCGCGTGGCTTGCGGCTCCGCCGCTTGCGACGATCAAGCCTGCCAGCAGCAACACGACGGCGGCGCGCATGAATTGGCTCATTGGTGATCAAATCTCCAGTCAGGATAGTCGCCGCAGCTCATAATTCAATCGGCAAGCCAAGTTGCGCCCACACGCTATGGTGACACAGCGCCGTAAATTGCCCTTGCGCCTGCCGCCCCACCTGCCGCAAATGCTGCAAAACGGGAGCAAGGAGGCGAGCACGCCATGACCGACACCACAGCCGTCATCACCGAGAAGCGCGGGCAGGCGTTCTGGATCACCATCAACCGGCCCGAGAAACGCAACGCGTTGAACGGCGACGTGATCGCCGGCATCACCAAAGGCTATCGCGACGCGCATGACGACAAGGACGTCCGCGTCATCGTGCTGACGGGTGCGGGCGACAAGGCGTTCTGCGCGGGCGCCGATTTGCAGAATTCCGGCGCGGCTTTCGCGATGGATCATTCCAAACCAAATGTCGACTATGCCGATCTGTTACGTTTGTCACAGAACGCCACGAAACCGGCGATTGCGCGGGTCGGGGGCGTCTGCATGGCCGGCGGCATGGGCCTGCTCTGCATGACCGACATGGCGATTGCGGCGGACCACGTCATCTTCGGCTTGCCGGAAGTGAAGGTCGGCGTGTTCCCGATGCAGGTGCTGAGTCTGTTGCAGCGCATCGCGCCGCCGCGGCTCGTCAACGAATGGGCGCTCACCGGCGAGCCGTTCGACGCAAAGGCCGCGCAAGCTGCGGGCCTTCTCAACTACGCCGTGCCCGCCGCCGAGCTGGATGCGAAGGTCAACTGGCTGATCGGCCGCATCGTCGACAAATCCCCGACCGCGATCCGCCGTGGCAAATACGCCATGCGCGCCATCGCCGCGATGTCGTTCGACGAGAGCATCGCCTACACCGAAAGCCAGATCGCACTGCTCGCGATGACCGAGGACGCGAAAGAGGGGCTGAAGGCGTTCGGCGAAAAGCGCAAGCCGGTCTGGACGGGGCGGTGAGGGGGAGTTCGGTGCGCGCAGTTCGTCGGGTGGTTAGCCCTGCAGATGCGCAACGCGCATCGGCGTAACCCACCACTGTCTGTTGCTGCGGAAACAAAGAGGCGGGTTACGCCATGCGGACTGCGCTTTGCGCGGCCGCAAGCCTAACCCACCCTGCAGCACCTCCCGATGATGCCAATATGGTCCTGTTTTGCCCGACGCGTCAACTGATTTTCCGAATCTGTGAGCCGGGTCTGGCGGACGGCCCCGTCTACTGTGCATGGGGTTGTTTTCGCAGTTTTGGTTTTGAAGAGCCCAAAGCGGACCCGCCCCACAGTCATCCCTAGCCCGCGTTGGCCTTCAGTCCCGCGGCCTGGATGCCCGCCACTGCGCAGGCCTCATCATTGTCGGAGGTGTCGCCGGAGACGCCGACGGCGCCGAGAAGCGTGGTGCCGTCCATGATCAGCACGCCGCCGGGGACCGGCACCAGCGCGCCTTTCGCAATCGTGTTTACGGCATCGATGAAATAGGCCTGCTCCTGCGCCCGCTGATACAGCGCGCGCGAACCCATGCCCATGGCGAGCGCGCCATAGGCCTTGCCGTGTGCAATCTCCGCACGCATCAGGCTGGTGCCGTCCTGGGCGGCGGCGAGCTTGAGCACGCCGCGCGCGTCGAGGATGGTGACGACCAGCGGCTTGAGCTTCAACTCAATGGCCTTCGCGAAGGCGGCGTCGAGGATTTTTCGAGCGGCGTCGAGTGTGAGGTCAGCCATGGCTGGGTTCCTTCGTGGCGGGGGGGGGTTGTGGATTTGGTCTTGGCACGATCGAGGCTCATGGCCAGCACGCGCGCGACGTGAAGGGCCTCGCGCTCTGTGCCATCGTGGATCTGGTGCCGACAGGAGGTGCCGTCGGCGACGACCAGCGTTGCCTGATCCGCGCGCCGCACGGCGGGGAGCAGCGACAGTTCGGCCATCTCGATCGAGGCGTCATAGGTGTCTGCGCCATAGCCGAAGGCGCCGGCCATGCCGCAGCAGCTCGACTCGATGGTCTCGACCGCAAGGCCAGGGACGAGGCGCAGCACCTGCTCGACCGGCTTGAAGGCTCCGAAGGATTTTTGATGGCAATGGCCGTGCACCACGGCCTTGTCGGCGATGGCGCCGAGCGGCAGTTGCAGCCTTCCGGCCTCCGCCTCGCGCACCAGAAACTCCTCGAAGGTCAGAGCATGGGCGCCGACGGCCCTCGCGTCGTCGTCCTTGCGCAGCGAGGCGAGCTCGTCGCGCAGCGTCAAGAGACAGCTTGGCTCGAGGCCGACGATCGGCACGCCGCGCGCGGCGAATGGCGCGAAAGCGGCCACCAGGCGATCGAGCTCGGATCTGGCTTCGTCGACGAGGCCGGCGGAGAGGAAGGTACGGCCGCAGCACAGCGGGCGGCTGCCGTTCGCGGGCTTCGGCAAGTGCACGCGATAGCCGCCTGCCGTGAGCACACGCAGCGCAGCGTCGAGATTCTCGCGCTCGTAGATGCGGTTGAAGGTGTCGGCGAACAGCACGACCTCGCGGCCGGTCGGTGGACCGACGCTGGCGGCCGGCGGCACGAACACGTCGCTGCGGAAGGCGGGCAGGGCGCGGCGTGCGCTGATGCCGGCAAAGCGCTCGAACAGTTTTCGCAGCAGCGGGCTGCGGTTGCGGAAATTCGCCAGCGGCGCAAAGCGCGACGCAAGGCCGGCGTAGCGGGGGAGGTAGCCGACCAGCCGGTCGCGCAATGTCAGTCCGTGGGAGGCGGTGCGCGCCGCCAGCACCTCGATCTTCATCTTGGCCATGTCGACGCCGGTTGGGCATTCGTGGCGGCAGGCCTTGCAGGAGACGCAGAGTTTCAGCGTCTCCATCATCTCGTCGGAGGAGAGTGCGCCCGCGCCGAGCTGGCCGGAGATCGCGAGCCGCAGCGTGTTGGCGCGGCCGCGCGTGACGTCCTTCTCGTTGCGTGTCGCGCGGTAGGACGGGCACATCACGCCGCCCTCCAGCTTGCGGCAGGCGCCGTTGTTGTTGCACATCTCGACCGCGCCCTGGAAGCCGCCGCCGGCGCCGGGATAGGCGGACCAGTCGAGTTTCGTCTTCAGGTCAGTGACGCGATAGCCGGGCTTGAAGCGGAACAACGAGCGGTCGTCCATTTTCGGCGCATCGACGATCTTGCCGGGATTGAGAACGCCGTCGGGATCGAAGCGCGTTTTCACTTCCTTGAAGTCGGCGACGAGACGTTCGCCGAACATGGCTTCGTGGAATTCCGAGCGCACCAGGCCGTCGCCATGCTCGCCGGAATGCGAGCCCTTGTACTCGCGCACCATCGCGAAGGCTTCTTCGGCAATGGCCCGCATCGCCTTGACGTCCTTCTCCAGCTTCAGGTTCAGCACGGGGCGCACGTGCAGGCAGCCCTCCGAGGCATGAGCATACATCGTGCCGCTGGTGCCGTGCTTCGCAAACACCTCGTTCAGCCGCGCGGTGTAGTCGGCGAGATGCGGCAGCGGCACGGCGCAGTCCTCGACGAAGGAGACCGGCTTGCCCTCCTGCTTCATGGACATCATGACGTTGAGGCCCGCGGCGCGGAAATCGGCAATACCGCCCTGAAGCGCGGGCTCGGTGATCTCCACCACGCCGCCCCATTTGCGCTTGTCGTTGGTCCAGCCGAAGCCGAGATCGCCCATCAGCTCGCCGAGTTGCTTGAGGCGCAAGAGATTGTCGGCCTGGTCTTCTTCCGCGAACTCCACGACCAGCACGGCATCCGGATCGCCCTTGATCGCTGCGGAGATGATGGGGCGGAACATCGCGATGTCGCGGCCGAGCGCGAGCATGGTCCGGTCGACCAGTTCGACCGCGATCGGCTTCAGCTTGACGAGGTGCTGGGCCGCATCCATCGCCTCATAGAAACTGCCGAAATGGCAGATTCCGAGCGCCTTGTTGCGGATGACGGGCCACAGCTTCAGCTCGACCTTGGTGGTGAAGGCCAGGGTGCCTTCGGAGCCGACCAGCAGATGCGCCATGTTGTTGGGCGCGTTGCGCGGCACCAGCGCATCGAGATTGTAGCCGCCGACCCGGCGCTGCACCTGTGGGAAGCGCGCGGCGATTTCGTCGGCCTCGCGCGTGCCGAGATCGAGCATGTCGCGGAACAGGGCCCGTGCGCTGTCGCTTGCGTCGATCTCGGAGAGATCGCGCGACACCTCGCCGAAGCGGCTGAGTGTGCCGTCGGCGAGGGCCGCCTCCATCGACAGTGTGTTGTCGCGCATGGTGCCGTAGCGCAGACTGCGGCCGCCGCAGGAATTGTTGCCGGCCATGCCGCCAATGGTGGCGCGCGAGGCCGTGGACACGTCGACCGGAAACCACAGGCCGTGCTTCCTGAGCTGGCGATTGAGGTCGTCGAGCACGATGCCGGGCTCGACCACGCAGGTGCGGCTTTCGACGTCGAGCGACAGGATGCGGTTGAGGTGCTTCGAGAGGTCCACCACCAGGCCGTCATTGACGGTCTGGCCGCATTGCGAGGTGCCGCCGCCGCGCGGGGTGACCTTCACGCCCTCGTCGCGGGCGATCGCCAGCGACAGCAAGGCTTCGTCCATGCTGCGCGGCACCACCACGCCTGCCGGCACGATCTGGTAGAACGAGGCGTCGGTGGCGTAGCGGCCCCGGCTGAACGGGTCGAACAGGACGTCGCCCGTAATCTCCCGGGCCAAACGCGCCGCCAGGCCGTCCATTCTGGCCGATTCCTGTGATTTTCCGGCCACTTCAGCCGCCATGGTCAACTCTCGCCTGTTCGTCGCCCCCGTCTTGCCTACCGGCGTGCGCCTTGGCAAGGCGAGCTCTGCTTCTTGTGCATTGACGGACCCCACCGGGCGAGGGACAAGCCCGGCGAATAATGATATGCGAGCGGCTCGCCAGGGCCTGACGATCGAGGCCGACAGACGCAAGCCAAGACAGGCTCAAAGACAGATTCAAGACCGGGAAGGACGCCGATGACCGTGCATACTGGAAGGCATTTCCTACAGATTCCAGGACCGACCAATGTGCCCGACCGCGTGCTGCGGGCGATGGACATGCCGACGCTGGACCATCGGGGTCCAGAGTTCGCCGAGCTCGGTTTCGGCGTGCTGGCCGCGATGCAGCGGGTGTTCCGCACCAAGCAGCCCGTGATCATCTTCCCTTCGTCCGGGACCGGTGCCTGGGAAGCGGCAATGGTCAACGTGTTCGCGCCCGGCGACAAGGTCTTGATGTGCGAGACCGGCCAGTTCGCCGTGTTGTGGCGCGGCATCGCCGAAAAGTTCAAGATCGACGTCGACTTCATCCCGAGCGACTGGCGCCATGGCGCCGACCTCGCCGAGATCGAGAAGCGCCTGACTGCCGACAAGCAGCACGCGATCAAGGCGGTCTGCGTCGTGCACAACGAAACCTCGACCGGCTGCGTGACGCCGCCGCTGGAGGTGCGCAAGCTGCTCGAC
>LNAP01000711.1_pt1 | contig 62616 bp, 54 predicted proteins | sample 602601 | NCBI WGS metagenome assembly LNAP01 (sample SAMN02440304, study PRJNA202911) | soil metagenome | biome: Subtropical and temperate rainforests or woodlands; isolation source: soil samples (1 kg each in a 20% v/v slurry with milli Q water) were... ...
GACCATGACCGCCATTTCCAGGTGTTTGGCGTTGCGCAGGATCTTGATCATCAGGTCGGTGCCGATGTTGCCGGAACCGATGATGGCGACTTTGAGTTTATTCATTGTTATTGCCTCATATGCACGCAAGTCGCCGATTACTCGGCGCGACTGTCTACCGAGAAGTTCACGCCGACCCGGCCGATGCCGTCGATCTCGGCCTCGAACCGATCACCGGCAGCGACCGCCACCATCGGCCCCAGCGCGCCGGTGAGAATGATGTCGCCGGCGCGCAGCGGATCGCCCAGGCGCGCCATGGCGCAGGCCAGCCAGACCGCCGCATTGAGCGGGTGACCAAGGCATTCGGCGCCACTGCCGCTGGACACTTCTTCAGCGTTGCGGGTCATCCGCATGCTGGCCTGGCGCAGGTCGAGCCCATCGAGACGTCGAGCCGGGCCGCCCAGTACGAAGCAGCCGCTGGACGCGTTGTCAGCCACGGTATCGACGAAGCGGATGTTCCAGCCCTGGATGCGACTGCCGACGATTTCCAGGGCCGGCACGACCCAGCCGGTGGCCGCCATCACGTCGGCGAATGTGGTGTCGGCGCGGGGCAGGTCGCGTTCGAGGATCAGCGCGATTTCAGCCTCGATCTTCGGTTGCAGTACGCGGCCGCTCGGCACGGTGGCGTTGTCGCCGTAGCACATGTCGGCAAACAGGGTGCCGAAGTCCGGCTGGTCCACGCCCAACTGGGCCTGGACCTTGGGGTTGGTCAGGCCGATCTTGCGCCCGACCACGCGGCGCCCGTTGGCCACGCCGTGGTCGACGTTGAGGCGCTGGATGGCATACGCGGCGGCGGCGTTGTCTGCACCGATCCGCTCGCGCAGCGGCCCGATGGCTTCGCCGTGGTCTTCGGCCTGGCGCAGGTCGGCGGCGAGTTGTTGCAGGGTGTCTTGAGTCAGTGTCATGTCAGCCTCGATGATCAGTGGGTCAGGAAGTCCAGGACCATGCGGTTGAACTTCTCGGCGTGTTCCCACTGCGCCCAGTGGCCGCAACGGTTGAACACGTGCAACTGTGCCCGGGGCAGGCCGGCCAGCAGGCGCAAGCCGGTGTCCATCGGCACGAAGCGGTCCTCGCGGCCCCAGACGAGCAGGGTGTCGGCGCTGATTTCGTGCAGGCGGTGGCTGAAATCCGGAAATTGCTTGGGGTTGAGCGTGCTGCTCTTGACGAAGTTGTCCAGGTGATCGCGGCGCGACAGGATGTTGTCCAGGCGGGTCTGGAACAGTTCGTCGGTGAGGCCGCTGGCGTCGAAAACGAAGACATTCATCATCTTCTTCAGGTTCTCGATGGTCGGGTCGCGGTACAGCGCGCCGATCAGCTTGATGCCTTCGGTGGGCTGCGGCACGAAGGCACTCGGGCCGCCGGTGCCGCCGCCCATCAGGATCAGCTTGCCGATCCGCTCAGGGTATTCCAGGGCGAAGGCGACGGTGCTGTGGGCCCCCATCGAATTGCCGATGATGTGCACGCGCTCCAGCCCCAGCACATCGAGCAGGCCCTTGAGCGCTTGGGCATTGAGGTTCGAGCGCGAGCCTTCGCTGACGATCGTGTCGCTTTTGCTCCAGCCGGGGCAATCCATCAGGATCACGCGAAAACCGGCATTCACCAGCGGCTCGATATTGCGATTGAAGTTGGCCCAGCCGCTCGCGCCCGGCCCGGAGCCGTGCAGCATGACCACGGTGTTGGCGCCTTCGCCAAGGTCGTTGTAGTGCAGTTGCAGGTCCAGGTCGCCTTCCTTGATACGGGCAAAGCGGCTGGTGGAGGCTTCACTGAAAGCAGTGGCAGTCATGGCAGTGTTCCTTGAATTCATGGGTGAGGGGGCAGCGGCTGTGCGCCAAGCGCACCGAAACCTGCGATCCACTCGGGAATCGGGCGGTAGTAGCGGCCTTCGGTCTGATACGGGCCGAAGGCACTCAGGGCAGCGAAGGCGGCGACCCAGGTTTTGACTTCATGGGTCGACTTGCCGGCCAGCGCCGACAACGCGTCATTGCCCAAGCTGTCGAGGTCGCGCATACGGCCCTGTTCGAGGCTGTCGAGAAACTGCTGATCCCAGGCCGGGTTCAGCGGGTGCAGGCTGTTCGGGTCTTCGACGAAAGCGCGGGCGGCTTGAATCACCCGGTTCTGGCGGGCCTGTCGTTCATCGGCGGGGAGCTGACGCCCGCTGCCCATCAGACGGTCTGCCATGCGTGCGTCGACCTTGGCCAGTTCCGGTACCGGTGGCTGATGGGACAAGCCACCGGAAGCGAGGAACAGCACACGTTTATCCAGCGCTTTGGCCCATTGGCCGATCGCTTCACCCAACAGTCGGGCGCGTTTGAAACTCGGCAGCGGCACCGCCACCGAGTTGATAAACACCGGAATCACCGGGCAACGCTGCAAGCCGCCGAGCAACAGTTCCAACGGTTGCGCGAACCCATGGTCGACCTGCATGCGATACGACACCGCGGCATCGACACCGGCATCCAGCACCGCCTGGGCGCAGGATTCGGCCAGCGCTTTGGGCACGTCGAGCGGGCCGGCGGCGGTGTCGAAATCGCCAATCGCGTGGGCCGCCATGCCGATGCAAAAGGCCGGCATCACGTCGTAGAAAAAGCCGTTGTAATGGTCGGGAGCGAACAGCACCACCAACTGCGGGTCGAAGTGGGCGATACGCTCGCGCGCAGCGTCGATCACGCCGTCGACTTCAGCCAACACATGCGGCGCCGGATCGACGTAGCCCACCAACGGCGTATGAGACAAACAATGCACAAAGGCGCTCATGTCATGCGACCTTGCTGACAACAGCGTTCACCGAGGTCGGCGGCACGGCTTTGAGCGCCCGGGCCAGGTCATCGCAGGCCTGGCCGACGGTTTGCGGGATCGCCAGGCCGGCGAGGAAGCGGTCTGGACGCACCAGGGCGATGGACGAGGTGCCGAGCGCGAACCATTCTTTCAAGCGCCCGCTGCTGTCACCCACGCGGATCACGTCTTGGCCGGCATCGCTCGGTACTCGGAGCTGGACGTCCGGCAACACTTGGATGAAGCGCGTGCCCAGGGCTTTCCAATGGGCGATTTGCGTGGCCGACAGGCCCCAGGTCGGATCGCAGCCCCAGGCGATGATCGCAAAGTTGTCGCCAATCACTTCGTCCAGCAGCACGGTGGTGCCGGCGTCGGTCAAGACCTTTGGCTGAATGAACATCTTGCCCACCGGCGAGCCCGTTGCAGTCGGCACGATCAACGCGCCCCGGGTGTATTGCGGCATCGGTTTGAAGCGCATTTCGACGAAGTAGCGCTTGACCGGCGGCAGGTAGTTGAGCAGCCACGACACCCCATCGCGCAGGGTGCCTTGCCAGCGTTTCGGCGGCGCCAATACGTGGCCGGCGAGTACGGAGAGGTTGATCATCGCCTTGGCGTGGTCGCGGCGCTCCTGTTCGTAGCTGTCGAGCAGGCTGTCGGCGGCCAGGCCCTTGATCACCAGCGCGAGTTTCCACGCCAGGTTCAAGGCATCGCGCATGCCGCTGTTGTAACCCTGGCCTTGCCATACCGGCATGATGTGCGCGGCATCGCCGGCCAGCAGCACCCGGCCCTGGCGGAACCGCCCGGCCAGACGCGCGTTATGGGTATAGACGCGGCTGCGGATCAGCTCGATGCGGTCGGGGTTGGGCAAGACTTTGCTCAGCAGCTTGCGCAGGTTCTCGGGCTTGCTCAGCTCGGTCTCGGTTTCGCCGGGCATCACCATGAACTCGAAACGACGCACGCCATGGGGCAGGGCGGCGGACACGTAAGGACGCACCGGGTCGCAGCACAGATAGACATGGGGCGTGGACAACGGGTCGTTGGCGATGTCGACCACGATCCACTGATTGGGCGCGGTCTTGCCTTCGAAACTGATGTCCAGGCTGCGCCGCACCAGGCTGTTGCCACCGTCGCAACCGATCAGGTAACGGGCATTCAGGCGTTCGCTGCGGCCATGCTGATCCTTGAGGTTGAGCACCACCGCGCTGTCGCTTTGTTCAAAGCTGTCTAGCTCGCGACTGAACAGCACCTTGACGTTGCTGAAGCGCTGCAGGCCGTCGAACAGCACGCGGTCGGCCAAAGGTTGAATGAACGCGTTGCGGCGGGACCAGCCGAACTCGTCGGTTTTCGGTTGGATATCGGCAAAGCAGCGACCCTTGGGGGTCAGGAAACGCATGGCGTGCCAGGGCGTGGTATGCGGCAGCACCTTGTCCGCCAGACCGACGGCCTGGAACGTGCGCAGGCTTTCATCGTCCAGGCCGATGGCGCGGGGGTAGTCGATCAGGGTGTCGAGCTTTTCCACCAAGGTGACGTTCACGCCACGTTGCCCCAGGTAATTGGCGATCATCAAGCCGACAGGGCCGGCGCCGACGATGGCAACGTCGGCGGTCAGCTCCAATGTGGAAGGAGCGGGTGCAAGACTCATGGGTATCTCCGTACAGCGTTTTTGGATTTCTTGTGGGGCGCAGTATGGAAATCACGAGGCTGGTGGACAACGAAAACCCCTGCTAGTGTGCACCAGGTGCACAGCGTTGATTTGAAACGATAATGGAGCGTCCATGAGCGAAACAGAATACAAAACCGTTCGTGGGTTGATGCGGGGTTTGGCCCTGATCAATGGCTTGAATCGTTTCGACGGCGGGGCCAGCACGGCGCAGTTGGCCGAGCAAAGCGGGCTGCACCGGACCACGGTTCGCCGGCTGCTGGAGACCTTGCAGGCCGAGGGTTATGTGCGCCGCAGCGAGTCGGATGACAGCTATCGCCTGACGCTGAAAGTCCGTGAACTGAGCGAGGGATTTCGCGACGAGCAATGGATTTCGTCGATTGCCGCACCGCTGCTCGGCGAGCTGCTGCAACAAGTGGTCTGGCCCACCGACCTGTGTACGCTGGACGGCGACGCCATGGTGATACGCGAGACCACGCATCGCTTCAGTCGCCTGTCGTTTCACCGCTCCATGGTCGGCCGGCGTTTACCCTTGCTCATGACCGCCATCGGGCGCGCGTACTTCGCGTTCTGCCCGCCGGCCGAGCGCGAAGAGCTGATCGAGTTGTTGATCAGCCGCGACGATGAACAGTCGGCGCTGGCGGCGGATCGCGGCTTTGTCGATCGGTTGGTCGAGCACACCCTCGGCAAGGGCTACGGCGAAAACAATTCCCACTGGGGCCTTGAGCGTAAAATCGCTGCGATTGCGATTCCGATCAGGCACGAGGAGCGGGTGATGGGCTGCCTGAATCTGGTCTACATCGCCAAGGCGATGTCAGTTGAGGAAGCCGCCCGCCGCTATCTGCCGGCCATGCAGGGCGTGGTGGAAAAAATCAGAACGCAATTGGCGGAGTGCTGATGCTTGGTTGTGTGGCGCTCTAATCGGCCGGCGAGGCTTTTTCCGCCGCCTCATTGATCAGCACCATACTCTGCGGCGATGACAGCGCCACGCCGAGTTCGCGCAGGCGCCCGAGGACGGTGAACAGCAGGTCGCTGCGGGCTGTTCCCACCGAGCGCGGGCTGTTGACGTAACCGCTGACGCCGATGACCAATCCGTTGGCGGTCAGGTCCTTGAACGTCACCGACGGCGCCGGCGTGTCCAGCACGTCTTCGTGTTCGGTGAATGCCGTCAACAGCAGTTCGCGGATCTGCAGCACATCGGTTTCCAGCGGCAGGGTCAGGGTGATGCCGACCACGCCCAGCGCATTGCCCATGGTCACGTTGCGCACGTTCTGGGTGATGAACTGCGAGTTGGGCACGATCACCGTTGAGCGATCGGACATCTGGATTTCCGTGGCGCGCACGTTGATGCGGCGGATATCGCCTTCGACGCCCGCGAGGCTGACCCAATCGCCGACTTTGACCGGGCGTTCGGTGAGCAGGATCAGGCCGGAGATGAAGTTCTGCACGATCGCCTGCAGGCCGAAACCGATGCCCACCGACAGCGCACTGACCACCCAGGTCAAGTTGGTCAGGCTGATATTCAGCGTGGACATCACCACCACCGCGACCAGCACGAAGCCGATGTAACCCACCAGGGTCACCAGCGAGGCGCGCATGCCGGCGTCCATGTTGGTTTCCGGCAGCAGCCGTTCGCCGAGCCAGTTCTTGAGCACGCGCACGCCGAACAGGCCGATCGCGAGCAGGACAAGGGCCAGCAGAATATCGCCAGGGGCGATGTTCAGGTTGCCCAGCGGCTTGCTGCCCAGGTCGAGTTGCGTCAGCCCCGCCAGCAGCTCGCCCGGGCTGGAGCCGGAGGGCAGGAACGCCAACAGCACCGCGGTGAACATCAGCAGGGTGCGGCCCACGCCCGCGAGTATCGTGCTGGCCTGTGCCTGGTGGCGTTCGGACAGGCCCAGGGCCGAGCCGAGCGCCAGGCCGCCAGGCTGTTTCGGCGAGAGCAGGGTCTCGCAGAGGTCGCCGAAGCAGGCGATCAGCAGATAAGCCGTCGCCGCGACCACGCTCATCCACAGCAGTTTGACGGTGAGGAAGTAAGCCAGGGTCAGGTAGCCGCTCAACAGCGCCAGCAGGGCGATCCCGATCCAGGTCCCGGCGACAAACGGAATCAGCCCGGCGATGCCGCTCATGCGTTCAAGCGCGTATCGGCGGCGGGTGCGGCGGTAACGCAGCAGGCCGAAGAAGAACACCAGCGCGATGGCCAGCGCGGTCAGGCCGTTCACCGCCGCGGTCAGTGCCAGGCTGCTGGCGATGACGCTGTTGATGCGTTCCTGGGTGCCGATCAGCATCAAGGCCAGGCCCATCAGCACGGGGAAGGGGGCCAGGGCGACGGCGATCTGGTCGGGGATCTGGGGCAGGCGCCAGGACGGATGCGCGCGCATCAACAGGGCGCGACCGAGGCCGACAATGAAGGCGCAGAACACCACCAGGGTCTGCAATTGATCGAGCAGCGTGAGCATGTCGGCGCTGGGCACGGTGTCGCGTAGCACGCCCCAGCGCAGCAGCGTGGCGGCCAGGCTGATGGTCAGCACGGTGGCCAGCCCCACCGCCAGCGCCAGGGCACTGCGACGCAGGCGGCCTTCGGGGATCCAGCGCACCGTCAGCCGGACCAGCGTGTGCTCCAACACCCGTCGTCCCGTCACCCAGACCAGCAGCGCACTGAACAGCATGCTCACGAAAAACCAGCGGTTTCCCGGCGCCACGGCGGTGTCCGTCACGCTGCGTACATCGGCGTACAGGCCGCGTAAACGGCTGAGATCGTCGTCGGTCGGGCGGATGATGTTGGACCAGAACACCACGCTGATCGGGCTCGCCGAGCGGGTGCTGATCTGTGAGTCGAAGAGGCTGCGGCGCAGGCTGAAGATCTGCGCGGCCATGTCGCTGGCGGATTGGCTCAGGCTGCTGGCCTGGCGCTGCTCGTTGAGCAGGGTGTTCTTCTGCCGGGTCAATGCGCTGCGTTGTTGGGTCAGGCTGGGGGGCTCATTGACCTGTACCGGGCCAAGCACGTTGAGCTGGTCATCCAGGTGTTCAAGATCGAGGATTTGTTTGGCGGCCAGGGTGTCGGCCTGTTTTTGCACCTGCAAGGCGGCCTGGCGCAAGGTCGAGAGCAGGTCGTCGTTGGCGCTGCCCGTGACTTTCTGGCGGATCAGGTCGAGTTGGTCGTTGAGGTCTTGCACACTGGCGTCTTCAGCCAGCAGCGGCACACTGCGCGGGTCGCTGATCGGCGAAGGCGCAGCCTGCGCGAGGCTGGGCAACGTAGCGCACAGCATCAGCAGGGCGAACAGCCCGGTGAAAAAACGGCTCGTGGTGACTCGATGCATGCGCCTTGCCCTTTGACGGTTACCCAAATACCTAAGCGTCACCACTCTATGAGGTGAAGGCAAGCCATTCGTGCGAATTTTTGCGGCCCTGGGCTGGCACGGGGGCAACGATGCGCGTTGTCCCCGTGTCGGGCTTACAGAATGTTCAGCGGGTAACTCACAATCACTCGATGCTCATCGCTGTCACGCTGGGTTGAAACCTCGGTGCGCAACGATGCATGGCGCAAGGCGATGCTCAAGTCCTTGAACGGCCCCTGCTGCACCACGTAGCTCACGGTCAGGTTGCGTTCCCACTCATTTTTGTCGCCCGTGGGGGTGCGGATATTCGAGCCGCTTTCGTACATTCCCAGGACGCTCAATCCAGGCACACCCACGCTCGCGAAGTCGTAGCCGTAACGCACTTGCCAGGTGGTTTCACCGGCGCGCTGGAATTTGCCGATCATCGATTCGGTCATGAAGTACGCCGTGGAGCCATCGCCCTGGTTCAACCACACCGCGTCGCTGTCGCCGCTGACTTGTTGCAGGCCGGCGGCGATCGTGTGGCCGTTGACCAGATAGGTGAATTGCGCGCTGCTCAGGCGACTGTCGACCTTGCCCTTGGTGACGCCGTTGCCGTAGTAGCCGAAGGTGTAGAAATCCGGATCGTGACCGTTGGCACCATCGGAGCGGTTGTCGAAGTGGCGCAGGTCGGTACGCAGGGTGCCGGGGCCGACTTTCCAATCGTATTTGAGGCCGAGGAAGTGCTGTTTGTAAAAGTCCTGCAGGTTGCCGTAGTAGTACTGCAGCGTCAGGTCCTTGCTGGCTTTGTAGTCGATGCCGCCGTAGTAGAACTTGTTCACGAACTCGCCGGTCTGTGCGTTGTTCGCGCCCGGGATCGACATGCCCATCTGGTTGCTTGAACCCCGGCCCTTGACGTGTTCCAGCTGGCCGAGGGTGAAGGTGAAGTTGTCGAGGTCTCTGGACTGGACCTGCCCACCGTTGAAGGTTTGTTGCAGCATGCGATCGGTGGACATCACCACCGGCAACATCGGCACCAACGTGCCGTACTTCAACTCGGTGTTTGAGAATTTCGCCTTGGCCGTGAGGCCCAGGCTGCCAAATTCATCCACGGCGCGACCATCGTTGTCGGTGGGGAACACGTTGCCGTTGAACGCCGTGTGTTGAGGGTTGTAGTGCCGGCCCTTGCCCGAGTCCAAACGGATACCGAACATACCAATCGCATCCACCCCAAACCCGACTGTTCCCTGGGTGTAGCCGGACTGAAAGTTGGCAATGAAGCCCTGGCCCCATTCTTGGGTGTAGTTGGGGTCGGCAGCGCCACTGCGGTTATCGGCATTACTGAAAAAGTTGCGTGCCAGCACGCTGAGCTTGCTGTCTTCCACCAGACCGGCGGCGTAACCCTGTTGAGCGATGAGCAGGCCGCAAATGCCGGCCATTACTTTAGGTGCGCGATTGAAAAGCTCCATTGGAGTCATCCCCATGAGTTGTGAAGTGTTGTGAGAGGCAGTCAAAAGCGGCAGTTAAGGTTTTTATTGTTTTTCAGGAGCAACGGTGGCCGGCAAGACGTTGAGCCTCACGGGCGGCAAGCGGTACAGGATGAACAGCGCGAGCACGCCGACGGCAGCGCAGAGCAGCAGGCCGACACCCACCGATTGGGCCAGGGCATCGCGCGCCAGGTTCAGCCATCGCGGGTGTTCGAACAGTGCGGCGGCGGGGTGTAACAGCACCTGCGGGTCGGCGTACAGCGCCAGGCCCTGCGCGTGCCCCTGGCCGATAAACAGGCGTTGCAGATTGGCGCTGTACAGCAGGTTGACCAGCGCGCCCATCGATGCGGTGCCGAGCAGGCCTCCGACCAGGCGCAGGGATTGGGTCAAGGCGGTGGCGATGCCGAGGAATTGCCGCTCTGCGAGGGTCTGGGTGAACACCGTGAGGTTGAGCAGGATGAACCCAAGGCCCAGGCCGGCGAGCAGGATCAAACCGAGCAGCGTATTGAACGAGGCCCCGCGCCCCACGATTGCCAGCCCGAGACAGGCCAGCAGCAGCGCCACAAAACCGCCCAGCGGCAATAGGTTCGGGTTATGCAGGCGGGTGACGATGCGGCTGTTGACGATGGCGCCCAGGGTGATACTCAATGCCAGCGGAGTAATCAGCAGGCCAGCGTCCCGCGGCGAGTAGCCATAACTGCCTTGCAGCAGCAGCGGCAGATAGAACAGCAGCGAAAACATGATTGCCCCGGCGGCCATCGACAGCACGAACAGCAAGCGCATGCTGGGTAAACCGAGCAGGGCCGGCGGTAGCAAGGCATGACTGCAGCGGCGTTCCCAGCGCCACAGCGCACCCGTCGCCACCACACAGCCCAGACCCAGGGCGGCGCTGAGCATCAGGCTGGTATGCCCGAGCCATTCGACAAACAATTGCAGGCTGCCCAGGGCCAGGGCGATCAGCAGGGCGCCGGGCCAGTCCAGGCTGATTTTTGCCTGTTGCAGCGGGCGGTAATATGGCAAGTAGCGCCAGGCAAAAAACAGCGCGAGACAGCCCAGCGGTAGGTTGATGTAGAACACCGAGCGCCAACCGTAGGCGTCTGTCAGATACCCGCCCAACCCAGGCCCAATGGCGTTGATCACGCTGAACAGCGCACTGAGCAGCATCTGCCAGCGCAGGCGTTGGCGTGTGTCGGGGAACAGCTCGGGGATACAGGCGAAGGCCGTGCCGATCAACATGCCGCTACCGACCCCCTGCAACACCCGGCCGAGCACCAGCCACAGCATTCCAGTGGCCAGTGCACAGGCCAGTGAAGCCAGGGTGAAGATCAGCGTCGCTGCGATCACGAAGGGCTTGCGCCCATAGTAGTCACCTAACCGGCCGAAGATCGGGATGGTGACGATCGAGGCCAGCATGTAGCCCGTTGCCACCCACGCATACAGCTCAAAGCCTCTCAATTCGGCGACGATGCTCGGCAACGCGTTGCCGATCACCGTTTGATCGAGAGCCGAGAGCATCAGCACCAGCGAGATACCGAGCATGGCCAGCAAGGCTTGGCGGAAGCTCAGGGGAGGGTGGGTGGCCACAGTCATCGTCGACTCCTCAGTGCAACGCTGCAACGGCGGCGGCGATGCGTGAGCAGCCTTCATCGAGGGTCGTGATATCGGTCGCGATCGACATGCGGAAAAACGGCGCCAGGCCATAGGCCGTACCTGCCACCACCGCTACGCCCTGGCTTTCGAGCAGGTACATCACCACGTCGTAGTCCGTTTCCAGACGCTTGCCCTGCGGCGTCGATTGGCCCAGCAGGCCGGAGCAGTTCACATACAGGTAGAACGCGCCATCGGGTGTGCGGCAACTGAGGCCGTCGATGGCGTTGAGCAGTGCCAGGCAACGATCACGGCGTTGCTGGTAAACCACCACGCTGTCCTTGACGAAGGTCTGGTCGCCGTTGAGCGCTTCAACTGCGGCGGCCTGGCTGACCGAGCAGGCGTTGCTGGTCGATTGCGATTGCAGAGTCGCCATCGCGCCGATCAAGTCATCCGGGCCGGCCGCGTAACCGATGCGCCAGCCGGTCATGGCGTAGGTCTTGGACACGCCGTTGACCACTACGCTGCGCTCGCTCAGTGCCGGTTCGATGGCGAGGATGTGCGGGTTGTCCAGGCCCTCATAGCGGATGTGTTCGTAAATGTCGTCGGTCATCAACAACACATGGGGATAGTCGAGCAGTACGTCGGCCAAGGCGCGCAGTTCGGCGGCACTGTAGCTGGCACCCGTCGGGTTGCTCGGTGAATTGAGCAGCAACCAGCGGGTGCGCTCGGTGATCGCGGCGCGCAGTTGATCCGGGGTCAGTTTGAAAGCGTGCTCTTCCAGGCACGCGAGGATCACCGGTTCGCCTTCGCAGGCCAGCACCATATCGGGGTACGACACCCAGTACGGCGCCGGAATCAGTACTTCATCGCCCGTACCCAGGGTTGCCGCGAAGGCATTGAAGATGGCGCTCTTCGCTCCGCTGGTCACCAGCACCTGGTTCGCCGCGTAAGTCAGGCCGTTTTCACGCGCCAGCTTATCGACGATCGCCTGACGCAATTGTGGCGTACCGGCGTTTTGCGTGTAGCGCGTTTCGCCGCGTTCGATGGCGGCGTTGGCTGCTTGCCGAATATGCGCGGGGGTATCGAAGTCTGGCTCGCCGACCACCAGGTTGATGATGGACTGGCCTTGCCGGCGAAGTTCGTTCGCGCGGTCGGAAGCGGCGCTGCTGGGGGATGGCTTGATCCGTTGAACACGGGCGGCGATGCGGGAGGCGGTCACGTGGCGTTCCTCGTGGGTGACATTGACGAGGTCCTACAGTACGAGGCACTTGCACAGCAGCCATAAGACGATATCGTTCTGGTCGGATAGGAATCGCTTATGGCTGGCACCGAACACGACCTGCTCTTTATTGGTGCGTCCAGGCCTGCTGGCTCGTAACCGGTGTTGCACACGAGGGGCCTGCTCCAGCCATAGCAAAGGCTTATGTCTGGGCGCTGCGGATCACGATGCAGGGGAAGTCTTGCAGCTGGCCTGGCTCTTGCTAACACCTGGGGTGTTGTCTCCCTTTTCGAGCAAGAGCATTGCCACCGTGAACCTGCGCCGTCTGAAGTACTTCGTGAAACTCGTCGATATCGGCAGCATGACCCAGGCCGCCGATGTGCTGCATGTGGCGCAACCTGCCCTTAGCCAGCAACTGGCGACCCTCGAGGCCGAGTTGCAGCAGCAGCTGTTGATCCGCACCAAGCGCGGCGTCACGCCGACCGAGGCGGGCAAGGTGTTGTATGGGCATGCGCAAATCATTTTGCGCCAGTGCGAGCAAGCCCAGAGTGATATCAATGCCACGGGGCACGCGTTGTCCGGCCAGGTGTCGGTCGGCCTGGCGCCGGGCACGGCGGCGTCGACGTTGTCGTTGCCGCTGCTGCGCCGGGTGCGTGAGCGGCATCCGGGGATCCTGCTTTACCTCAATGAAAACTTCGGCACCACCCTGAGCGAGTTGATCATGAATGGCCGCATGGACATGGCCGTGCTGTATGGCGGGCGCGAGGTCCATGGCTTGAGTTTTGTGTCGTTGCTCCGCGAGCACCTGTACCTGGTGAGTGCCGACCCTGCCATCAGCGCGTTGGACCAGATTGCGCTGGCCGACCTGGCTGACATGGACATGCTGTTGCCCCGCCCCTACAACGTCATGCGTCGCCTGGTGGACGAAGCCTTCCAGCGTATCGGCCTGAGCGCACGGGTGGTGGCTGAAGTCGAATCGTCGATCACCCTGACCGCTGCCGTCGCCGAGCACTTCGGTTCCACCATCCTGCCCGAATCGTCGGCGCGGGTGATGGTGGCGGCGACCTCGGTACATATGTGCCGCATTGTCGAACCCGAGGTCGAGGCACCGTTGGCCCTGTGTCTGTCGGGGCATCTGCCACTGTCCGTGCCGGCCCAGGCGGTCAAGGCGATCCTGTTGGAGCTGGTAGCGGAGATGCGCGGCAGCCTGATCTGAGCGGTCATAAGCACGGCTTATCACCCCAAAGCCAAAGCGTCTTGGTCGTCCGCGAACCGGCTCGCTACATTGGCTTCATCCACTCAGACATACAGCGCAGGCAGGGGGCCAAGCATGGATTCCGAACGCATCAAGGGGTTGATCGATTTGCTCGCCGAATCCGATCTGCTCGAACTGAGCCTGACGGAAGGCGATAGCACGATTCGCCTTTTCAAACAGGCTGGAAACGCAAGGGGGGTTGAGCCGCCGGCCGAGCTGTCGCCGATTCCGCCTGCGGCACCGGCTAAAGCGGTGGCGGCGACTGAGGTCAAGGCCAGCTTGTACGGCGTGCTGCATCTCACTCCGGCGGCAGGGGAAAGCCCCTTTGTGGCGGTGGGCGACCAGGTCGAAGCCGGGCAAACCCTGGCGGTGCTCGAAGCGATGAAAATGTTCCATCCGGTCAAGGCCCACGTCCCCGGTCAGATCGTCGCGATCCTCGCCCAGAGTGGCGCCGAAGTCGAAGCCGGCCAGGCGCTGTTTCGCCTCGGCTGATGCCACGCCACTTTTTTAGGTGAATAACATGTTCGACAAAGTGCTGATCGCCAACCGTGGCGAAATCGCCCTGCGCATTCAGCGTGCGTGCCATGGCCTGGGGCTCAAGACCGTGGTCGTACACTCCGAGGCGGACCGCCATGCGCAGTATGTGCAACAGGCCGATCAGGCGCTGTGCATCGGCCCTGCCGCGCCCAGCCAAAGCTACCTGAACCAGACGGCGCTGTTGTTTGCGGCCGAGGTCAGCGGCGCGCAGGCGATCCATCCGGGGTATGGCTTCTTGTCCGAGAACGCCGGGTTTGCCGACCGTATCGAAGCCGCCGGCCTGACCTTTATCGGTCCGAGCGCCGCGTGCATCCGCACCATGGGTGACAAGGTCGCCGCCAAACGGGCCATGCGTGAAGCCGGTGTGCCCTGTGTGCCGGGGCCGGATACGGTCATGCCGAGCGACGACGCGAGCATCCAGGCGATCGCTCATGAAATTGGCTACCCGGTCATCGTCAAGGCCGCCGGCGGCGGTGGCGGCCGTGGCATGCGCGTGGTGAATGAAGCGGGCGCATTGCTCGACGCCATCGCCTTGACGCGTGAAGAAGCGCGGTTGGCCTTCGGCAATCCGGAACTCTACATCGAGAAATTCCTCGGCCATCCCCGCCACGTGGAAATTCAGGTGTTGTGTGATGCCCACGGCCATGCGATCTGGCTCGGTTGCCGTGATTGTTCCCTGCAACGCCGCCACCAGAAGGTCTTGGAAGAGGCGCCCGCACCCGGGATCGATCCCGCACTGATCGCCAAGGTCGGTGAGCGTTGCGCCGCCGCGTGCCGACAGATTGGCTATCGCGGCGTTGGAACGTTCGAGTTTCTGTATGAGGACGGTGAGTTTTTCTTCATCGAGATGAACACCCGGCTGCAAGTCGAACACCCGGTGACGGAGATGACCACCGGCATCGATATCGTCCAGCAGCAATTGCGCATGGCCCTTGGCGAAGTATTGGCGCTGCGCCAGGAGGACGTGCAGCTCAACGGCCATTCACTGGAGTGCCGGATCAACGCCGAAGACCCGCTGACGTTTATGCCGACCCCGGGGGTGATCCAACGTTGGGAAGTCCCCGGCGGGTTTGGCGTGCGGGTCGACTCCCATGTCACCACCGGCTATCGGGTGCCGCCGTATTACGACTCGATGGTGGCCAAGGTCATCACCCATGGCGCGACGCGCGATGAAGCCATGGCGCGCATGCGCCTGGCCTTGAGCGAACTGTGCGTGGAAGGCATTTCCACCAATATTGCGCTGCACCGCGAGATCCTTGATGACCCGGCATTCTGCGCCGGCGGGGTCGACATTCATCACCTGGAGCGCTGGCTGCAGCAAAGGAGTCCGACATGAGTACCGCTTCTGTCCCCCGCATCAGCCTGCTCGGTTCCACGGCGCTGTTGTTCGAAGCGCCGGGCGAACTCGACCTGGCGCCGCAACAACGCATTTGGAGCCTGGCCCTGCAGGCCAGCGAGTGGTCCGAGATCCACGAAGCGGTGCCGGGCATGAACAACCTGATGCTCACGTTCATCCAGCCGCCGCGTGATCTCGATGGGTTGTGCGAGCGCTTGCTGCACGCCTGGGACAGCTGCCGGCCGTTGCCCCTCGAAGGGCGCATCGTCGAGTTGGCGGTGGTCTACGGCGGCGAGTTCGGCCCGCACATGCAGGATGTGGTGGCGCACACCGGGCTGGACATCGAAACCATTGCCAACCTGCACTGCGAGCCGCTGTACCCGGTATATGCCCTGGGCAGCCATCCGGGTTATTGCTACCTCGGCGGCATGGATGCGCGCCTGGCCACGCCACGACGCCAGGTGCCGGTGCTCAGCGTTGGCGCCGGTTCCGTGTCGATCGGCGGGGTGCAGACCGGTGTGTCCGCGTCGGCCGGCCCCAGCGGCTGGAACACCATCGGCCGCACCGAGATGACTTTTTTTGACCCGACGCAAAACCCGCCGGCGATGCTCAGGCCGGGCGACATGTTGCGCTTGCGCATCGAGAGGATCATTCGATGATAGAGGTTTTATCGACCACCGCCCTGGCCACCGTCCAGGATTTCGGCCGCTTCGGCAGCCTCGGTTACGGCGTGGGCACTTCTGGCGCGATGGACCATTTAGCGCTGGCGTTGGGCAACCTGATGCTGGGTAACCCCGAAGGCGCCGCTGCGATCGAAATACCGATGTTTACGTTCGAGGTGCGCTTTGTTCAGGACTGTGCCTTCGCAGTGTCCGGTGCCGCCTGCGAAGCGAGCCTTGATGGCCAGCCATTGCCGCCGTACTGGGTGGCGCAGGCGCGGGAGGGCCAGGTACTGAGCCTCGGCTACCCGACATCCGGCAGCCGCGCCTACCTGTGCCTGGCCGGCGGCGTCGATGTACCGTCGGTACTCGGCTCGCGCAGCACGCAGTTGCGCGGCGAGTTCGGCGGGTTGCATGGCCGGGCCTTGCAGCAGGGCGACCGCATCGCGGCGCTGCGCCCTGGGGTGAGCAAGCTGCCCAGCGATTTTGGTGTGGTTTCACCGAGCCACGCATTGCCTTTGCAGTGCGACGGGGTACCGGCCATGCGGGTGTTGCCGGCGGCTGAGTACGACTGTTTCCTGGATGAGTCTCGCGCTGCGTTCTGGGCTGGCGAATGGAAGGTCACCACCCAGAGTAACCGTTACGGCTACCGGCTCGAAGGCGCGCCGATCTTGCCCAAGGCCCCCATGGAAATCCGCTCCCACGGCATCGTCCCCGGGGTTATCCAAGTGCCCCACGGCGGCCAACCGATCATCCAGATGCGTGATGCACAACCCAGTGGCGGCTACCCGAAATTCGGCACGGTGATCGAGGCCGACCTGTGGCGCCTCGGCCAGGCACCGATCGGCAGCAAGGTGCGGTTTGTCGAGTGCAGTTATGCCGAGGCCGTCGCGGCCCTGGAAGACAATCAACGCTATCTCGCGCAGGTCCGCCGCCTGGTCGACCTGCACAGGCTGGCTTCGCATTAAGGACATCGAACATGACAAATCAGGAAATCCGCCAGTTGGCGGTGTGGCTCAAGGAGGCCCACCTGGCGGGCGCGCACATCTGCCGGCCGGGGATGCAACTGGTGCTCAAGCGCAGTAACGATGCAGGGGCCGTTGCCGCCGCGCCGCCCGTCAAGGCTGCGCCCGAGCAGTTGCTGAAAACGCCGGGACTGGGCCACTTGCGACTGACCCATCCCGATCACCGTGAAGTGCTGGTCACCGTGGGCAGTCTGGTGGAGCGGGGCCAGTTGGTCGCATTGCTGCAAGTGGGCGAGCTGTTGTTGCCAGTGCGCAGCCAGCACGCCGGGCGTCTGGCGGCGGTGCTGACGGAGTGTGGCGCCACCGTCGGTTATGGCGAGGCGTTCATGCGCCTGGCAGCGGAATGAGCAGAGAGGACAAGTGATGAAGATCGATTTGAATGCGGACCTGGGCGAGGGCTTTGGCCCTTGGCGCATGGGTGAGGATGAGGCGTTGATGAGCCTGATTTCCTCGGCCAACGTGGCCTGCGGTTTCCATGCCGGCGACCCGCTGATCATGGACACCAGCGTGCGCCTGGCCAAGGCCGGTGGCATCGACCTCGGCGCTCATGTGGGCTTTCCCGACCTGATGGGCTTCGGTCGGCGGCAGATGAACATCGAGCTCAAGGAACTGGCGACCTATGTGATCTACCAGCTAGGCGCCCTGGCCGGGATCGCGGCGGTCAATGACCACCGTATGACCCACATGAGCTTTCATGGCGCGCTGGGCAACATGGTTGCGGCCGATGTGGCGCTGGCCGGGCCTTTGGTGCGGGCCGTGGCGGCGTTCGATCCGACGCTGATCATCAGTTCCTCCAGCAGTCGGGCCATCGAAGACGCCGCCGAACAATGCGGGCTGCGTGTGGCTACCACCTTTCTTGCCGACCGCGCCTATGACGATGACTGCCTGCTGGTGCCGCGCATCGTGCCAGGGGCGGTAATCAAGGAACCGACGGCCGTGCTGCAGCGGGTTCGCCAGTTGCTGGAAGAGGGCACGGTGACCAGCCTCAACGGCAAGCGCATCGCGGTGCCGGCCCATTCGATCCTGTTGCACGGCGACACCCCTGGCGCGGTTGCGCTGGCCCGCACCATCCGGCTTGAAATAGAGCAAGCGGGCGGCTGCATCACGCCGATTTCGCAGCTGCTGGCAGCGTCATAAGCAGGACTTATTGCCACACAGTCATTCCGTCTTGGTCGCCAGCGCCCGTGCTGGATAGAGTCAAAGACATCGCGATCACGGGAGTGGTCCGCACACGCTATGAGGACAGCAACATGCCATTTTCAGACTATAAAACCGCACTGGTCACCGGTGCTTCTTCCGGGATTGGCGCCGCAGTCGTCGAGCGCCTGTGCCAGGAAGGCGTGCAGGTGCATGCCCTGGCCCGCAGCGCCGACAAGCTCGAGGCGCTCGCCGCCAAGACCGGCTGCATCGCCCACGCCATCGACGTCACCGACCTGGCCGGGCTGACCCGTTTGTTCGAGACCCAGCGCTTCGACATCCTGGTGAACAACGCCGGCGTCGATAAACCTGGCTCGATTCTCAAGGCCGACGCCGACGGCATCGACCTGCTGATCGACGTCAACCTGCGTGCCGTCTTGCATCTGGCGCGCCTGGCATTGCCGGGCATGGTCGAGCGCGATTGCGGGCACATCATCAACATCAGCTCGATTGCCGCTGCCTACAACTTTGGCGGCAACTCGACGTACCACGCGACCAAGGCAGCGGTGAGCATGTTGTCGCGCCAGTTGCGCATCGATGCCTTCGGCAAGCGCGTGCGGGTCACCGAAATCTGCCCTGGGCGCGTAGCCACCGATATCTTTGCCCATGTACACGGTGATTCGGAGGAGACCCACAAGCGTTTTGTCGAAGGCTTCGAATTGCCGCTGGCCAAGGACATCGCCGACGCAATCGCCTTTGCGATTGCCGCGCCGATTGCGGTGAACATCGGCCACATGGAAATCACCCCGACCTTGCAAGTCCCGGGTGGACTCTCGACCGCCCGGCCCCAGGATTACCAGGGCTGAACACCGCCCGCCCAAAACAGAACGGACCTATCCGTCGTCGCGTCATTCCACCACGGTCATGCCGGGTGATTTTTATTTCTGCCCTAGCCCAATGCCGATAGGGATTGACCATGAAGCAAGACTTCGATTTGGCCGCGATTCTGCAAGGCGAGTATGCCGAGCTGATCGTCAAGGGCATCGAAATGACCTTGCAGCTGGCGTTGTTCGCCTGGCTGCTGGCGATGGTGCTGGCACTGACGCTGGTGACGGTGCGTTTGACCGGCAACAAGCTGGTCGACCGTCTGGTCGCCGGGTATGTGTCGTATCACCGCAATGTACCGACCCTGGTGCAACTGATGTTGTGGTACTTCGGCGTGCCGACCTTGCTCAGCGAGTCCACGCAACTGTGGCTGGCCAGCCACAACACCGAATACCTGTTCTCCGTGATTGCCCTGGGCCTGTGCCAGGCCGCGTATTTCTGTGAAGACATCCGCAGCGGACTGCGCGCGATCCCCGCGGGGCAGACCGAAGCCTCCAGGGCTTTGGGCCTGGGCTACGTGCGCTCGATGCGCTACGTGATCCTGCCCCAGGGCGTGCGTAATTGCCTGCCGTCGCTGATCAATCACACCGTGTTGCTGTTCAAGAACACCAGCCTGGCGATGGCCATCGGTGTGATGGAACTGACTTACGCCACCCGCGAGGTCGAGAACTATACATTCCGCACCTTCGAGTCGTACCTGGTCGCCACGGTGTTTTACCTGGTGTTTTCTCTGCTGCTGATGGGCGTCGGGGCATTGTTGGCCCGGCACTTCAGCAAAGCCATGGCGAGGTAGACGGCAATGCTCGATATCGTTTCGATCGTGCAGCAAAACTGGGCGCTGTTCCTGATCGGCCAGTACCCCCATGGTCCGCTGGGCGGCCTGGCGAGTACCTTGATCCTGGCGGCGCTGGCGCTGTTGCTGGCGTTCCCGTTCGGCCTGTTGTTGGCGCTGGCGCGGGTCTCGCCATGGAAAGGGCTGCGTCTGCTCGCCACCGTGTGGGTGTATGTATTGCGGGGTATCCCGCTGCTGATGGTGATCTTCTGGACTTACTTCCTGGTGCCCTTGCTGATCGGGCATAACATCACCGGGTTCATGACCATGCTCTGCACCCTGGTGATTTACCAAAGCGCCTACCTGTGCGAAATCATTCGCGGCGGTATTCAGGCGTTGCCGGCCGGGCAGTACGAAGCGTCGCGTGCCTTGGGCCTGGGCTATGTACGCACCACGGTGTGGGTGATCCTGCCCCAGGCGCTGTACAACGCGCTGCCCAGCCTTATCAGCCAGTTCATCTCAATCATCAAGGAAACGTCCCTGGGTTATGTGATCAACGTCCAGGAAGTGACGTTCGCCGCCAATCAAGTCAACAACCAACTGCTGACCAAACCGTTCCAGGTGTTTTTCATCCTGGCGATCATCTACTACCTGCTCTGCTTCGGCCTGACTCACCTGGCCAGCTGGGTAGAACGGCGGATTGCGCGCAAGCGCCTGGGTGATGGCGGGCAAGCCGTGTCGAGCGATCCGTTGTTGGCCACCGATAATTGAAGAGGGCTGCGTCCATGCATCCAATGATCATGTTTTCGAAAATCAATAAATGGTACGGCGAGTACCAGGCGCTGACCGACATCACCGCCGAGGTGCAGCCGGGTGAAGTGGTGGTGCTGTGTGGGCCATCGGGTTCCGGCAAGTCGACCTTGATTCGCACGGTCAACCGCCTGGAAGACATCCAGAGCGGCCAGATCCTGTTCGATGGTCAGGACGTACACGGCACCGATGCGCAGATCAATCGCCTGCGCAGCCGGGTTGGGTTCGTGTTCCAGAGCTTCAACTTGTTTCCCCATCTATCGGTGCTGGAAAACATCACCCTGGCGCCGAGCAAGATCCGCAGCCTCAAAGGCGCGGCGGCCAAACAAAAGGCCATGGAACTGCTTGACCGCGTCGGCCTGGCCCACAAGGCCGGGGCTTACCCAGCGCAGCTCTCCGGTGGCCAGCAGCAGCGCGTAGCGATTGCCCGTGCGCTGGCCATGGAGCCGCCGGTGATGCTGTTCGATGAACCCACCAGCGCCCTCGACCCGGAAATGGTCGGCGAAGTGCTGAGCGTGATGAAAGGCCTGGCCAAGGACGGCATGACCATGATGTGCGTGACTCACGAAATGAATTTCGCCCGCGAAGTCGCCGACACCATCTGGTTTATGGACGCCGGGCAGATTCTGGAAAAGAGCAAGCCCTCGAGCTTCTTCATGCAGCCAGCGCACCCACGAGCGCAACGTTTTATTGCCGACCTGCGAGCCCATTGAGCCGCGGCGGCTTTGCTCCCTCTGCCATTTTGATTGACCACTTTTCAGGAGTTTTCCATGAGTATGAAGCATCTGTTTATCGCGTTGGCCTTGGCCCCTTTGGCCGTTGCAGTGGCGCAGGCCGACCAGTTGAGCGACATCATGGCCAAGAAATCCTTGAGCTGCGGTGTGTACGCCGACGTGCCGCCGTTCTCCGCACCGGACCCGCAAACCCGCGAACTGGTAGGCATGGATGTCGACCTGTGCAAGGCCCTGGCCAAGACCATGGGCGTGGCACTGGAGCTCAAGCCGCTGTCGGTTGAAGCGCGTATCCCGGAGGTGAAGATGGGCCGTGTCGATGTGATCTTCGCCAACTTGGCTTACACCAAGACCCGCGCCGAACAGATCCAGTTCAGCGATCCGTACTACATCGCCAAGGAAACCCTGGTGGTGCGCGCGGCCAATGCTGATCAGCCGAAGATTTTCTTCAAGGACAAGCGCATCAGTTCTACCAAGGGCTCCACCTCCGAGCAGTCGATCCGCATCGCTGGCGCTACTCCGGTGACGTTCCAGGACACCGGCTCGGCGTACATGGCCCTGCAGCAGAACAAGGTGGTGGGCCTGGTGACCAACACCATGACCGCGCTCAAGTTGGTCAACCAGGCCAAGGCCAGTGGTGTCGAGCTGGCTCTGGCCAAGGAGCCGATGGCCCTGGAACCCATTGGCGCCGGCATGCGCCGCGACGAGCCGGCCTTCCTGGCCAAGGTCAATGAGTCGTTGATGGCGATGGAGACGGCGGGTGAGATCGATGCGATCTGGGACCGCTGGATCGGCCCGAACACTGAGTACAAGATGGTGCGCGAGGACAAGGTGCAGAGCCTGAGCGCGCTGAAGTTCGACCCGCTGCCGTAGGCGCAACGCTGAAGAAAACCACTCCTGTGAGTGGTTTTTTTTCGTCTGGGTTTTATCTGCCGATCAGTTCGCTCTCGTGGCACCCCGTTGGTCCACGTTCTGAGCGTTATGCGTTAACGATTTTTATGTTCAACAAAGATTCAGAAAATTGTCTGGAAAATCGATGAGCGAGCGTCGGCGCAGCGTGGGTAGGTACTTGCACAAGATTGTTTAAACCTTCTGCCTCAGCGCTATGTCGATAGCTGGACATACTTCGCCAACTGAGGCAACGCCAATGATAGGAGTCGTGATACCCGCCCATAATGAAGAGCGGCAGATCAGCGAGTGCCTCGCTTCTGTGCGGCTCGCCAGTGAACATCCCGCGCTTGACGGCCGCCCGGTTGAGATACTCGTGGTTCTGGATGACTGTTCCGACCGCACCGACGCGTTGGCGGCGGCCCACGGTGCGGCGACACTCGACGTGCGTTTTCAGAATGTGGGCAAGGCCAGAGCCGTCGGCGCCGAGACGTTGCTCAAGCGCGGCGTGCAGTGGCTTGCCTTCACGGATGCAGACACGCGGGTTCCCCAGGATTGGCTGGTGCGCCAGCTCGGGTTTGGCGCTGACGCGGTGTGCGGCACCGTCGAGGTCGACAGCTGGAACGAGCACGGCGAACGGGTGCGTGCGCAATACCTGGAGCGCTACCGATTCATCGAAAACCACCGCCACATCCATGGGGCAAACCTTGGGTTGAGTGCCGAGGCCTATCGCACCGCCGGTGGGTTTCAGCACCTGGCCGCCGATGAAGACGTCCGCCTGGTGGCCGACCTTGAACGGACCGGCGCGCGGATCGCCTGGACGGCCACCATTCCGGTGATTACCAGCGCGCGTCGGGACTACAAGTGCCAGGGCGGGTTTGGCGAATACCTGGCTTCGCTGATCCCGCCGTCCGCTCACACCGAAGCCGATTCCCCCTGCACCTGAGCCCCGTGCGTGGATTGCCTGGAAGCGATTGACGGAAAATACGCTAAAGTCCATTATGGATTTATAAGTACAAAAAACCTGCCTGACTTTTTCTTCAATCTTGCCAAATCGACAATAACTTGCGAGACCACGACCATGAAGAAACGCTCCCTCATCACCGCCCTGGCCCTGAGCCTGTTCGCTTGCGGCCACGCCCTGGCCGCCGAGAAAACCCTGCGCATCGGCATCGAGGCGGCTTACCCGCCGTTCGCATCGAAGACCCAGGAAGGCACAATCGTCGGGTTCGACTATGACATCGGCAACGCCTTGTGCGCGCAGATGAAAGTCAAGTGTGTGTGGGTCGAAGGCGAGTTCGATGGGCTGATTCCTTCGCTGAAAGTGAAGAAAATCGACATGGCCTTGTCGTCCATGACCATCAACGAAGACCGCAAGAAGTCGGTGGATTTCACCCACAAGTATTACTTCACCTCATCGCGCCTGGTGATGAAGGACGGCGCGGTGGTGGACGACCAGTACGCCAGCCTCAAAGGCAAGACCGTCGGCGTGCAGCGGGCCACCACCACCGACCGGTATGCCACCGAGGTGTTCGAACCCAAGGGCATCAACGTCAAGCGCTACAGCAATAACGAAGAAATCTACATGGACCTGGCGGCGGGGCGCCTGGATGCGATCTTTGCCGACACCATCCCCCTGAGTGACTTCCTGTCGCTGCCGCGAGGCCAGGGTTATGCGTTTGTCGGGCCGGAACTCAAAGACCCGAAATACGTGGGCGAGGGCGCCGGCATTGCGGTGCGCAAGGGCAATAGCGCGTTGGTCAGTGAGTTGAATGCGGCCATCGACGGCATCCGTGCCAATGGCGAGTACCAGAAGATTTCCGCGCAGTACTTCAAGTCCGATATCTACGGCGACTGATGCTGAATACGCACTTGAAAACGCTGTAGGTCAGTGTGAGAGCTGTCGAGCCCTGGCAAGCCCGCTCTCACATTTGATCGCGGCTGCCGGCTTCAGCCCTTCAGTTCCTTCAAGTGCTTGTAGACCGTTGCCCGCCCCATGCCCAACACATTGGCCACGTAGTTCGAGGCGCTCTTGCCCTTGAACGCGCCTTCGGCGTGCAGCGCCAGCACCAGCTCGCGCTTGTGGTCGCGGGTCAGCAGGTTCAGGCTCAACTGGCGTTCGCGCAGCCAGGCGTGCAAGAAGGTGTTGATCCGTTCCTGCCAGTCATCGCGAAACAGTGAGTCCGGTTGCGGGATCAGCTTGCTGGGTGACAGAAACAGGTCCAGCGCCGCCTTGGCGTTTTCGAACAGCGAGATATTCAGGTTGATGCACAGCACGGCCAGCGGGCGACCTTTGTGGTCGCGCAGCACGGTGCTCAGGCTGCGGATTTTCTGACCGTCCCAGTTGAGCTTTTCGTAGGGGCCGATATTCACTTCGCGGATGTCGTCGCTCAGCATGTCTTCCAGCGCCGAATCGTCACCGATGGCCCGTTTCGACAGGTTGTTGGCGATGTAGTCGACCTTTTGCGTGCGCAGGTCGTGCAGCACCACTTCGGCGTGGGGGAAGAACAACGTGGCGATCGCATCGGCGATCGCACGGAAGTTCTGCAGGACCTTGTCTTGTTCAGCGGTGTTCATCAATGCGGCTCCAGGCGTTCGGGGGAGAGCATACCAGCGTCCAGGCCGAACCGCGTCAGTGGCTCCGGTAGCGCCGCGCCGCGCACCAAGGCCGCGCTGGCCTGGCCCATCGCGGGCGAGGTCTGGATGCCGTACCCGCCCTGTGCCGCCACCCAGAACAGCCCGGCCACCCGCGGATCGAAGCCGGACAGCAAATCACCGTCGTGGACAAAACTGCGCAGGCCGGCCCAGGTGCGGGTCGGGCGGCGGATGGTCAGGGTGGTGGCTTCTTCGATCTGGTGGATCCCCATGGCGATGTCCAGTTCTTCGGGCTGGATGTCCTGGGGTTCCACCGGGTCGGCGTTGGCCGGCGAACCGAGGAACATGCCGGCATCGGGTTTCATGTAGAACGCTTCGTCGAGGGCCACCAGCATCGGCCAGGCGTGGCTGTCCACGCCTTCGGGGCCGGCGAAGATGAACGCCGAACGACGCTTGGGTTGCAGGCCGACGGACGCGGCGCCGGCCAGCCCGCCGATATGGTCGGCCCACGCGCCGGCAGCGTTGATGATGATCGGCGCGGTGCAGGTTTCATGCTGGGTTTGTACGTGCCACAGGCCGTCGGCAGTGCGGTTCAGGCCCAGCACGTGGCTGTCGGTCCGCACTTCGCCGTGGTTGCGGCGGATGCCGCGCAGGTAGCCTTGGTGCAGGGCGTCGGTGTCGATGTCGCTGGCGGTCGGGTCGTAGATCGCCCCGTGGACTTTGTCGCGCCGCAGGATCGGCAAGCGTGCACAGGCTTCGTCGGCACTCAGTCGTTCGACCTGCGACACGGTGGCCTTGGCGCTGAGGTATTGCTTGTCCAGTTCGGCCGGGTCGCCGCTGAAGTCCACAGTCATCTCGCCCCGGGGCGTGAGCAGCGGGTGTTCGCAGAAACCGGCGGGCGGGTTGTCGAAAAACGCCCGGCTGGCCAGGGTCAGTGCGCGCACTTGCGGGGTGCCGTAGGCGGCGCTGTAGAGCGCGGCCGAACGCCCGGTCGAGTGATAGCCGGGGTGGGCCTCACGCTCCAGCACCAGTACCTTGCCGTGGGGCGACAGCCAGAAACCCGTGGACGCGCCGGCAATCCCGCCGCCAATGATGATGAAGTCTGCGTGGCTCATGAACATCTCCTGAAGGTGGGGTTAGCGCTGCAGCTGGTACAGCGCGTTAGCCAGTGCAATGTCTTCCAGCCCCAGCCCGATGGACCGGAAAAACACCGGGCGCTGGTAGTCCGGGCGCTGTGCCATGTCACTGAGTAGCTCGGGCAGGTCGCCCATCACCGCGCGTTTGTCCCAGCCGTGCTGTTCGCTGGCGATCAGCATTTCGCCGGCCGCGTCCGGAGTGGTCTGGCGATAGTCGCAGAATACCTGCATCGCGTTAAGGCTGTGAGGCGGCACTTCATGGGCGCGGGGCGCATTGGTGCTGATCGAAGTGATCAGCGCCGGTTTGCTCAGGTGCGCCGGGTCGAGCACCGGGCCGGCCGACGAGGTACACAGCATGATCACGTCGGCATCCGCCACGGCCGCCGCGCAGCTGTCGGCGATGCTCAGGCGCGGGTCGAGGCTGGTGAGCTGCGCGAGGGTGGCGGGGCTGGCGCTGGCCAGGCTCGGTGAAAACAGGCTGATGTGCTGCCAGTCCCGCAGGTTTTGCACGTAGCGCAAGTGCGCCTGGGCGACCTTGCCGCTGCCGATGATCGCCAGGCGCCGGGCGGCCAATGGCGCCAGGGCGTCCACCGCGAGGGCCGTGGTGGCGGCGGTGCGTGCGGTGGTCAGTTCATGGGCATCGCACAGCAGCAACGGTTGGCCGCTGTGCATCGACATCAACAGCGTCCAGGCCGTCACCAATGGCCCTTGCTCCCCTACGATGTACGGCGAAGTCTTGACCCCGTACACGCCGTCCTCGGCCAGCACGCCCAGGTAGTTGATGAAGTCGCCGGCGCCCTTCGGAAACGCCACTAACTGTTGCGGCGGTTGCACCGCCAGCCCGGCGGCGAGGTCGCGGAACAGCTTGTGCAGGATCTGGGGTACGTCGATCTGAGCGAGTAACTCGCGCGCTTGGGCCTGCTGGATGACATGGGGCGTGCTGGACATGGGGAACTCCGCTGTAAACTAATTTGTCCATTATGGACTTTTAGTCGTTGCGGGCAATATCCCGGCGAAAAAAATACGCTCAAGCCGGCCGCCCCCACATCTATGTAGGTCACCTGTTCGCCACGGCTCAAGTACGTTTCGGCACCACCCCTGTTGCCACCCGGACGTTCGACCATGCTGACCCGCTGCATCTTCCCCCTCGTGTTACTGCTGTTGCCTTGCCTTACCGGCCACACCCACGCCAGAGACCTGGCCGAGGGACTGAACGATGGCAGCGCCTCCCTGGCGCTGCAGAACCACGACCAGCGTTACGCGCTGTGGTCCGGTATCGGGTTGTTGAAAAATGCGATCGGCCAAACCTGCAACGCGGTGCTGCTGGACACCCGCAACCGCCAGAGCAAGGCCGTCGGCCCGGCGTATGTCTTGACCAGTGGGCATTGCGTGTACTTCAGCTTCGGCACGGCCCATGTCAACCAAGCCATCGAGGCGAGCATCACGTTCAATTATTTCCACGACACATCGGCGCAACAGCGCACGTTTCGCATTAAAACGGCGCATTGGACCAGCATGGTCGGCACTGATCTGGCGGTGCTCGAACTGGATACCTCACTCGCCGGGCTGATCACCGACGGCATCATGCCGCTCAAGCTCGCCACCCATCAAAGTACCGGGGAACGTGAGGTCGTGAATGTCGGTTCGCCGAGCGGGTTTCGCCAGAAGGGCTTGCGTATGAGTGCCTGCAAGGAAACCGCGACCAACAGCTTTGTCGAGCATCCCGGGGTGTTTCCCGGTGCCCTGAAAAACCGCTGCAATGACCTGCAGTACGGCAGTTCCGGCAGCCCGATGCTGGACCGGCATACCAATGAAGTCACCGGCATTGTCAGCAAAGTCGCGGCGGTCATTAAAAAAGACATCCTCAACAACTGCCAGAACGTCTCGGCGTGTGAAGCGGCCAAGTTCAACTACAGCTATCCCGCCAACGACCTGCACCGTTGTTTTGTCGAGGGCCAATTCTCGAACGATACGCCCGCTTGCCAGCTCAAAGCCGTCGATATCCACCTTGAGGAACCCTGGAAGCTCAACCCCTATGTGCATATGCAACTGGGCGAATTCGGGCAGAGTGTGCAGCCCACCTGGAACATCAGGTTCTCGATCCAGGACCCGTTCTATCGCTTCAAGGCTGTGCGCAACGTCAATGAATGCAGGCTGCCCAATGGCTATCAACGTGCCATTGCGTCAACCCAGGGCTACATCAATCAGGCCATCGGCCCGGCGCTGGGGGCGTATGTGCTGTGCATCATCGGCGTCCAAACCCCCGGCGAGCCGTTGACGCCGGCCTTGCTGCACAATGCGTTCACCCACTCGGTGTTCTTGACCGACCCGGCGCCGGTCCCGCGCATCGGCCTGAACTACAGCGTCAACTGGGACGACCCGCAAACCGCCTTCAGCCACCATTACTTCTATGTGGACACCTCGGCGGAAGCTGCCTGCCGTGACAATGACGACGTCCGCTACATCCTCGCCACGGGCGGAACGAGTTACCCGCTCTCGCAACTGCCCGTCACCCTGTGCAGCTTTGCGCGTAACCCGGCGGGGCAACCTTCGGCGGTACGCACGGATGTGATCGAGCGATCCGCCTACCTGCCGCCCACCCAAACGCGCCAGCCGGCAGCGTCTCAGCGATGAGGCGGTCAACCCGTGACACGAAAGCCACCGGAGAGTTTTTCCTTCAGATAACCCACCAATGCACTTACGGACTTGGGTACATGGGGCGAGTAGGGCCGTATCAAGTAAATCTCATCGGCAAACGCGCCCTTGAGCGTCCAGCCCTTGAGCACCTGCACCAGCGTGCCGCCGGCCAGCGCCGCATGGGCGCTGAAATCCGGGAGCAGGGCGATGCCCAGGTGATTGAGCGCCGAGTCGCGCAAGGCTTCGCTGTTGTTGGTCGAGAAGCTCCCGGCGATCGGCACGGTGACCCGTTCGAGGGTTTTGCCGCCGCGCTCGAAGGTCCAGGCGGGCTGCTCGGTGCCGCGCGGGTAGTAGAGGCAGTTATGCGCGCTGAGCTCGCCGGGGCTGCGCGGTTCGCCGTGGCGTTGCAGGTAGTCGCGGGTGGCGACCAGCACCGAGGTGGTGTCGCACAGCTTCCATGCGACGTGGGTTTCCGGCACCTGAAAACCGTGGCGCACCGCCAGGTCGTAGCCTTCGGCGGCCAGTGAACTCAAGGCATCCGACACCTCCAGCTGCACTCGCACCTGCGGGTACAGTTGCAGGAAGGCCGACAGGTGCGGCACCAGTTGCTGCCGGGCGAACGCGACCGGCGCGGTCAAGCGCACCAGGCCGCGGATTTCCCCGGCGGCGTCGCGCACCGAAGAAAAACTGCGGGCGATCTGTTCGTAGGCGCTGCGCACGTCCCGCGTCAGTGACTGCCCGGCGTCGGTCAGGCGCACGCTGCGGGTGGTGCGGGTGACCAGGCGCGTGCCGGTGGCTTTTTCCAGGTCGCTGATGCGCTGGCTGACCGCCGACTTGCTCACCCCCAGGCGCGCAGCGGCGGCGGTGTAGGTGCCGTGTTCTTCCAGCACCGAGAGCCAGTGAATGTGGCTCCACAGCCCTTCGATCTCAGACTTTTCCATGGGGTTATTGTTCGCCTATAAGGACAATCAGTTCTGGATTCTGCTCTGGTTCGGAACAAATCGAAAGCCTATCGTGTGTCCCAACGCTACCCACCTGGGACCTACTGCCATGACCAGCACCATCGAGCACTACATCAACGACCAGCGCGTGAGCCGCGATGATCGCTATCAGGACGTCTACAACCCGGCCACCGGCGCGGTGACCGGGCGCGTCGCCCTGGCCAGCCGCCAGACCGTCGGCGAAGCCGTCGCCGCTGCCCAGGCCGCCTTCGCCAGTTGGGCCGATACCCCGCCGATCCGCCGCGCCCGCGTATTGTTCGAATACCTGCACCTGCTGCGCGCACGCAAGGACGACCTGGCGCGCATCATCGTCGCCGAACACGGCAAGGTGTTTACCGATGCCCAGGGCGAAGTCGACCGTGGCATCGACATCCTCGAATTCGCCTGCGGCATTCCCAACCTGCTCAAGGGCGAACACTCCGATCAGGTCTCGCGTGGCATGGATAACTGGACGATGCGCCAGCCCCTGGGCGTGGTCGCTGGCGTCACGCCGTTCAACTTCCCGGTGATGGTGCCGATGTGGATGTACCCGATCGCCATCGCGGCGGGCAACACCTTCATCCTCAAGCCCAGCCCGACCGACCCGAGCGCCGCGCTGTTCATGGCTGAGCTTTTGCGTGAAGCCGGTTTGCCCAGCGGCGTGTTCAACGTGGTGCAGGGCGACAAGGAAGCGGTGGACGCGCTGATCGAACACCCGGACGTCAAGGCCGTGAGCTTTGTCGGCTCCACGCCGATCGCCCAATACATCTACGAAACCGGCGCGCGCCACGGCAAGCGCGTGCAAGGCCTGGGCGGCGCGAAAAACCACATGGTGGTGATGCCCGACGCCGACATCGAACGCACCGTCGACGCGCTGATGGGCGCCGCCTATGGCAGTGCCGGCGAACGCTGCATGGCCATCTCGGTGGCGGTGCTGGTGGGCGATGTGGGTGACAAAGTCATCGCCGCCCTGACCGAGCGGGCCAAGCAACTGCGCATCACCGACGGCCGCGACCTCAAGGCCGAAATGGGCCCGATCGTCTCGCGCGCGGCACTGGAGCGCATCAGCGGCTACATCGAACAAGGCGTCCAGGCCGGCGCGCAACTGCTGCTCGACGGCCGCGATTACGTGCCGACCGAACCCGGCCTGGAAAACGGCTTCTGGCTCGGCGCGACCTTGTTCGACCATGTGACTCAAGAGATGAGCATCTACCGCGAAGAAATCTTCGGCCCAGTGCTGGCCTGCGTGCGCGTGAATGATTTTGCCGAAGCGGTGAAACTGGTCAACGACCACGAATTCGGCAACGGCGTCAGCTGCTTCACCCGCGACGGCAACATCGCCCGCGAATTCGCACGGCGTATCGAAGTGGGCATGGTCGGCATCAACGTACCGATCCCGGTGCCGATGGCCTGGCACGGCTTTGGCGGCTGGAAGAAGAGCCTGTTCGGCGATATGCATGCCTACGGCACCGAAGGCGTGCGCTTCTACACCAAGCAGAAGTCGATCATGCAGCGTTGGTCGGAGAGCATTGAGCAAGGTGCGGAGTTTGCGATGCCCGTCTCCAAATGACAGCCTAAGGAACACAGAGAAACCCATGTGGGAGGGGGCTTGCCCCCGATGACGGAGTGGCAGTCACTGCATGAGTGCCTGAACCACCGCTATCGGGAGCAAGCTCCCTCCCACATTTTTTGTGCGTGGTCAGGCAGTGGTCTTCGTGGGCTTGAGGCATTCGATGGAGCGGTCAACCGTGGTTTTGGCGATTTCCAGCAAATGCCACACCGCGAGGATCTTCGCCCGCTCCGGTTTCTCCAGCAGCTCCCCGCAATCCAGCGCCGTCGCCGAAGCGCTGTCCAGCAGACTGGCGGTGTAGAGCAGGGCGTCTTCGAAGCTCAGGTCTTCGTTGACGGCGTGGAAACCTTGGGTGGGCAGGTAATGGTCGATGGCGCGGTTGAAGGCAGCGCGGTCTTTGGTGGGATCGATGGGTGGGTCGGGTAGGGCTTTGGTCATGGTGTAATTCCGTGATGGATTGAGATTCGCCACCCCGCCGCGACTAAACGTAGGGTGGCGGCTGTACGCAGGTTAGTCGACCGGTCATCACGAAAATCCGGCGCACCCGAAGGCGCCCTGCGCACAGCCACCATAAAAACTGATGGAAGACCGTGCACGTGATGAGAGGTCGGGCGACTAAACCCGATCACTGATTTGGCAGTGACGGACCGCAGACTAGCCATCGATTCCAACAGGCACAAGGCGGCGCAGATTGTCTAGGAAACGTCCTGCAATTTAAAGCGACCCGGCTTGCTGGCCCTTTAAAAACCATGACCAAATGCCACTAACGAACACGTGATGGTTTCTATCTGTAGGAAAGATCTGCCATGACGGAACTTGATGGCAGCGCTGACGACTTTTCGCTTTTTCAGGGTGTAGTGGGCCGAGTTAAATATCGACGCCAACTAACCTCCGTAAAGGATTGCGATGAACATAAACGTCAGTAATTTTCGCCAAGCAGTATCTAAAGTCAGGCGTTCCGCAGGTTTGGTCGATGAGTTGCGGGGCGCACAAACTGAACTTCGGGAGCCGCAGCCGATGCCTATCAGTAATCCTGAGGTTCTTGCTCTGATTTACACCGGAGCTAATGTAATAGTTGATTCCTCTTTTTTTTCGGCTTTGCAACGTAATAGTCAGGCTATAGCGGCACGAGACTCCAAGACCAAAATCACTTTCAGAAACGCAACAATGATTGACCATTTGGAACGGTTGGCTCAGTCGAAGAGTGCGCCCGGTGCTGTGTATTTCGACTTTTCTTGAGCTTTGTCCTGATGTGGCTTTCAAAGCCCAAGATTGAGAACAAGAGGTCAGACAGAGTGAACCAAACAATCGCAGCCCTTTGGCTTGCTACGCGAACCGTAACGTCCGCGTTTGTCTGAGTAATAGCCCTCTGCGCGGATGCGATTACGTAAATCTGAGCGCTTAGTCAGCTCCAACGCTTCCTCATCGAACACCTCCAGAAAAAGCCGAGCCCTCATGGACAACGCCAACATAGCCATCACCCTGGTCTTGATCTCCGCCTTCATGCACGCCACTTGGAATGCCGTTGTCCGTGCCGGCAGCAGCCGTTTCATGACCTTGGCCATGGTCGATGGCACCGCATTAGTGATCTGCCTGGCGGCGCTGCCGTTGGTCAACGTACCGAGCCTGGAGGTGTGGGGCTATGTGCTGATTTCTGTGATGCTCAATACGGTCTATCGATTGTTCCTAATCAAGGCTTATGAAACAGGCGACTTCGGCCAGGTCTACCCGGTGATGCGTGGCGTGCCGCCGGTGTTGGTTGCGGTGTTTTCCTACTTCCTTTTGCATGAACAGCTGTCGTCCCCGTCGATGGCGGGAGTGCTGCTGATTTGCGCGGGGATCATCAGCCTGACGTTTGTGCGCAGGATGACCGCGCAGATGTTCAAACCAATTCTGATGGCCGTGTGTGCGGGGGTGTTCATCGCGTCCTACACGGTGGTGGATGCCAAAGGTGTAAGAGCCAGTGAGACGGTGCTGCAGTACATCATTTACCTCACGCTGTTCCAGAGCATTCCGATTCCGATGCTGGCGTTTTTCAAGACGCGATCAGCACTCACCCAGGCTGTGCGCGACCACTGGCGGGTAGGTGCAATGGGCGGTGTTTTTTACTTGGCGTCCTACGGTTTGGTCCTGTTTGCGTTGTCGCTGGACGCAGTGGCCAAGGTCTCAGCCCTGCGGGAAACCAGTGTTATTATCGGCGCCATCATTGCTGCGCTGTTCTTCCGGGAGCAGTTCGGCTGGCGACGGATGCTTTCGGCATTCGTCATTGTCTGTGGGATCATCCTGATCAAAGTGAGCACCTGATGGCCCAGCGCCCGCCACCCACTCCCATGCTTCAAGCCTTCGTCAGCGCCGCGCAAACGGGCAGTTTTGCGCGTGCTGCGTTCGAGTTGAACCTCACCGCCAGTGCCATCAGCCATCAAATTGCGGGCCTGGAAGAATGGTGGGGGGTGCAGTTGTTCGAGCGGCATTCGCGGGGGGTCAAACTCACGACAGCGGGGCAGGCCTTGTTGCCAGTGACCGATGGTTTTTTCAAAGAACTGGATACGGTGCTGCATTCGCTCAACCCGAGTAGATCCCAGCCACTTTACCTTTCATGCACCTCCTCTCTTTGTGCAACCTGGCTGATTCCCAGAATGCATGGTGCTCACGCCGAAGCGGCATTCAACCTTGATCTGGTGTTGACCAGCGCGGACATAAGCAGCGCCAGCTTAAGTGCTCACCCGTTCGATGTCGCGGTGGTGATGGGGTATGGCGACTACCCGGATCATCATGCCGAACTGCTGATGCGCGATGCGGTGTTCCCTGTGTGCTCGCCGGAATTCAAACGTGTGAATGGTGATATTGCGCTGGAGGAAATAGCGCGGTACCCGCTGATTCATCGCGTCGACGATCAGGTATGCCCAGGGTGGGAGAGCTGGTTTGCATTTCAAGGGCTAGAGGCACCGCCGTATCACCATGGGCCGCGCTTTCCAGATTCCAGCCTGGCCATCAGTTTGGCAGTGAAAGGCGGTGGGATTGCGCTGGGCAGGACGGCACTGGTGTATGACCAATTGAAAGACGGTGAATTGGTTGCGTTGGAGGCCCCCTTAATGATGTCGCCTGCTGCGTACTACATCATTTGTCGAAACGGACGACAATCAGAGCCCGATATCGCCCGTTTGCTTGATTGGCTCAAGGCCCAAGCGCATCAGTTTATGGGGGAGGTGCAGCGTTCCGGTAAATGACTCACCGGCGACCTGCCCGCGTACTCGCATCCACCCACACCGCCCCTCCCACATGGGAGAACGGGGTTTATCGCCGACCCGCCCGCGTACTCACATCCACCCACACCGCCAGCACCAAAATGCTGCCCTTCACAATCATCTGCCAGTAACTGTCCACATCCAGCATCGACATGCCGTTATCCAGGCTGGTAATCACCAGCGCCCCGAGCAGCGCGCCATACACCGTGCCCGAGCCGCCGCGCATGGAGGTGCCGCCGATAAAGCAGGCGGCGATGGCGTCGAGTTCGCCCATGTTGCCCGCCGACGGTGAACCGGCGGCGAGGCGTGCGGTGTTGACCAGGCCGGCGAGGGCGCACATCACGCCCATGATGCCGAAGATCCACAGTTTGACGGCCTGCACGTTGATGCCCGACAGGCGCGTGGCTTCCATGTTGCTGCCCACCGCATACACGCGGCGGCCGAATACGGTCTGGCTGGTGACGTAGCTGAACACGCCGAGCAACACCAGCAACAGCAGCACCGGCACCGGGATGCCGTCGTAGCTGTTGAGGATGGTGACGAACCCGGCCAGCACCGCGCCGATCACCGCCACGCGCAGCACGTCGCGCATCAATGAGTGTGCGGCCAAGCCATGCAGTGCGCGGTTGCGCCGTTGTTTCCAGGTCAAAAACAGGGTCAGGGCAAACAGCAAAATCCCGAGGCCGATGCCCACCGCATGCGGCAGATAGCCCTGGCCCACGTACACCAGCGACGGCGACACCGGCGCGATGGTGGTGCCGCCGGTGATGCCCAGCAGAATCCCGCGAAACGCCAGCATGCCGCCCAAACCGACGATAAACGACGGGATGCGCAGGTACGCGGTCATGTAGCCGTTGGTTAAACCGATCATCAACCCGCACAGCGCCACCAGGCTCAGGTTGGCCAGCAGCGGCAGGTGATAGACCACGTCCAGAATCGCCGCGAGCCCGCCCAACAAGCCGAGCAACGAGCCCACCGACAAATCGATCTCGCCGCTGATGATCACCAGCACCATGCCGCACGCCAGAATCCCGGTGATCGACATCTGCCGCAGCAGGTTGGACAGGTTGCGCGGGGTGAGGAAACCGCCCTCGGTCTGCCAACTGAAAAACAGCCAGATGAACGCCACGGCGATCACCAACGCGAGCATTTTGTAGCGGGTAAACAGCTGTTTGAGCTGATTCATCTAAGCGGTCTTCCGATCATTATTATTTTGGCTGAGCGCAGCGGCGAGGACCTGTTCCTGGGTGAGGCCTTCGTTGATGAAATCCCCACGCAACTGGCCGTCGCCGATCACCAGCACGCGGTTGGACACGCCGAGCACTTCGGCCAGTTCCGAGGAGACCATGATGATCGCCACGCCTTCGGCCGCCAGCGCGCCCATCAGTTTGTAGATCTCATACTTGGCGCCCACATCCACACCGCGCGTGGGCTCGTCGAGGATCAGCACCTTGGGCTTGGCCATGAGCATTTTCGCCAGCACGGCCTTTTGCTGATTGCCGCCGGACAGGCTGGTGATCGGCAAGAGCGGGCTGGCGGTCTTGAGGTGCATGCGCGCGATCTGCCGGTCGATGCTGCCCAGTTCGGCCTCGGCGTCGATGCGCGTCAGGTGCGCGTAGGTGTCGAGTACCGCCAGGGTGATGTTCTGGCCCACGCCCAGGTCGGGAATGATGCCCTGGCGCTTGCGGTCCTCGGGCACCATGCACAGCCCGGCGCGGATCGATTTGAGCGGCGTGCGCGTGTCGATCAGTTGGCCATCGAGCCAGACTTCGGCGCTGTAGCGGCCGGGGTAGGCGCCGAACAAGGCCGAGACCAGCTCCGTGCGCCCGGCGCCGACCAGCCCGGCAATGCCGAGAATTTCCCCGCGCCTGAGTACGAAGGAGATGTCGTCCACGCGTTTGCGCTTGGGGTTGTCGACGTCGTAGCAGGTGACATGGCGCGCTTCGAACATCACCTCACCGATCTCATGCGGCTCGGTGGGGTAGAGGTTGCTCATTTCGCGCCCGACCATCTGCGTGATGATCCGGGGGATATCCATGTCGGCCATGGCGCTGGTCGCGATGTGCTGGCCGTCGCGGATCACCGTGATGGTGTCGCACACCGCCGCCACTTCATCGAGCTTGTGGGAGATGTACACGCAAGCCACGCCCTTGGCCTTGAGGCCCTTGATGATCTCCAGCAGTACCTCGATTTCCGAGCGGGTCAGGGCCGAGGAGGGCTCGTCGAGAATCAGCAGGCGCGCCTGTTTATTCAGGGCCTTGGCGATCTCCACCAGTTGCTGGTAGCCACCGCCATACTGCGACACCGGCAGCGCGACGTTCATGTCCGGCACCTTCAGCTCGCGCATCAACGCTTCGGCGCGGTGCAGCATCGCCGGGTAGTTCATGCGCCCGCAGCTCGTGGCCCATGAAGATGTTCTCGGCCACCGACAGGTCCGGCACCAGGGTCAGTTCCTGGTGAATGATGACGATGCCGGCCGCCTCGGTTTCGCTGATCGACTGGGCCTTGAGCGGCTGCCCGTCCCAGAGGATTTCGCCGTCCCAGGTGCCATGGGGATAAACCGCCGACAGCACCTTCATCAAGGTGGATTTACCGGCACCGTTCTCGCCGCACAGGCCGACACATTCCCCCGGCCGCACCTTGATATCGATGCCGTTGAGCGCGTTGACACCGCCAAAGCGTTTGACGATGCCGTTCATTTGCAGCAGGTAGTGCGACATGGCGATGGCTCACACAAAAGGCCGAAGAAACGCGGTTTCCCGTAGGAGCGAGCTTGCTCGCGAAGAACCCTCAGGCAACGCGCACATCCAGGATGCCCGCGTCATCGTTGACGTTTTTCGCGGGCAAGCCCGCTCCTACAGGCCGATCTGCTCTTTGGTGTAGAAGCCGTCCTTCTCCAACAGGTCGATATTGGCCTTGGTCAGCGGGGTCGGGGTGAGCAGGATGGTGTCGACTTTCTTGCTGCCGTTGTCGTATTGCGAGCTGTAGGTGGGCTTCTCGTTGCGCGCCAGTTGCACCGAGAGCTTGGCGGCTTCGGTGGCGATCAGTTTGAGCGGCTTGTACACGGTCATGGTCTGGGTGCCGTCGATCACGCGCTTGACGGCGGCGAGGTCGGCGTCTTGCCCGGAGATCGGCACCTTGCCCGCCAGTTTCTGCGCGGCCAGGGCCTGGATCGCACCGCCGGCGGTGGCGTCGTTGGAGGCGACGATGGCGTCGATCTTATTGTTGTTCCGGGTCAGGGCGTTTTCGACGATGCTCAGGGCTTCGGTCGGGTTCCATTCCTTGACCCACTGCTGGCCGACAATCTTGATGTCGCCCTTGTCGATGGCCGGTTGCAGCACCTTCATCTGGCCTTCGCGCAGGACCTTGGCATTGTTGTCGGTGGGCGCACCGCCGAGCAGGAAATAGTTGCCCTTGGGCGCCGCCTGCAGCACGCCATTGGCCTGCATCTCGCCGACCTTTTCGTTATCGAAGGAGATGTAGGCGTCGATATCCGCGTTGAGGATCAGGCGGTCATACGACACCACCTTGATCCCGGCCTTCTTGGCTTCGGCGATGGCGTTGGTCAGCACGGTGGCGTTGAACGGCACGATCACGATCACGTCGACGCCGCGGGAGATCAGGTTTTCGATCTGGGAAATCTGCTTTTGCTCGTTGGCATCGGCCGACTGCACAAACACCTTGGCGTCGAGTTTTTCCGCCGCCGCGACGAAGTAGTCACGGTCACGGGACCAGCGTTCCAGGCGCAGGTCGTCGATGGAAAAACCGATTTTCGGATGGGCCGGATCGGCCATGACCGGCAGGGCGAGCAGGGCCAGGGCAGAGGCGAGCAGGGTGCGTTTAAATGACTTCATGGTGGTGCGTCCTTTTATTGTTGTTGGAAAGACACAGCGTGATGCGGGTAGAACTGTAGAGCGTCCCTCGACGCTCTGTGCGTAGATTTGTCGCGCAAATGTCACCGCCGCCCCCTGTGTAGGAGCGAGCTTGCTCGCGAAAATCGCGAACTCGACACGTTTATCCAGGCATCACGCGTCATCGTTGACGTTTTTCGCGAGCAAGCTCGCTCCTACACAGAGGGCTGCGTGATCAGGTGTAGATAAACCGATTGACCACGCCTTCGAGCATCTCCTGCCGACCACTCACGGCCTGCGGGTTGAGTTCGTGGGCAAACGCATGTTCGGCCAGGGATTCCAGGCTGAATTCGCCGGCCAGTACCGCCTGGCCCAACGGTTGCTGCCAGCCGGCATAGCGCTGGTCCTTGAACTGCTGCAACCGATCGTTCTGCACCATCGCCGCCGCGCGTTCCAGCGCCAGGGCGAGCACATCCATGGCGGCGACGTGGCCGTGGAACAGGTCGATCTCGTCCAGGCTCTGGCGGCGCACCTTGGAATCGAAGTTGTAGCCGCCATTCTTGAAGCCGCCGGCCTTGAGGATTTCATACGTCGCGAGGGTCATCTCCTCGACGCTGTTGGGGAACTGGTCGGTGTCCCAGCCGTTCTGCGGGTCGCCGCGGTTGGCGTCGATGCTGCCGAAGATCCCGAGGGACACGGCGGTGGCGATCTCATGATGAAAGCTGTGCCCGGCCAGGGTCGCGTGGTTGGCCTCGATATTCACCTTGATCTCGTGTTCCAGGCCGTACTCATGCAGGAAGCCGAACACCGTGGCGCTGTCGTAATCGTATTGGTGCTTGGTCGGCTCCTGGGGCTTGGGTTCGATCAGCAGGTCGCCCTTGAAGCCGATCTTGTGCTTGTGCTCCACCACCATGTGCATAAAGCGCCCGAGCTGTTCGCGCTCGCGCTTGAGGTCGGTATTGAGCAGGGTTTCGTAACCTTCGCGGCCGCCCCACAGCACATAATTGGCGCCCTTGAGCCGCAGCGTGGCGTTCATCGCGCTGCACACCTGGGCGGCGGCGTAGGCGAACACCTCCGGGTCCGGGTTACTCGCGGCGCCGGCGGCAAAGCGCGGGTTGCTGAAGCAATTGGCGGTGCCCCACAGCAGTTTGACGCCGGTCTGTTCCTGGTGGCGTTCGAGGTGATCGACCATCTGCGCGAAGTGGTTGCGGTACTCCTTGAGCGAGCTGCCTTCCGGCGCCACGTCGGTGTCGTGAAAACTGTAGTAGTCGATGCCCAGCTTGGAGAAAAACTCAAAGGCCGCCTCGGCCTTGCCGATCGCCACTTCCATCGGCTCGCCGCTGCGCTGCCACGGGCGCTTGAAGGTGCCCATGCCAAACATATCCGCGCCGGGCCAGACGAAGGTGTGCCAATAACAGGCGGCCATGCGCAGGTGTTCGCGCATCGGTTTGCCGAGGATCAGTTTGTTGGCGTCGTAGTGGCGAAAGGCGAGGGGGGCGTCGCTGGCGGGGCCTTCGAAGCGAACCTTCTCGACACCGGGGAAGTACGTCATGGCGTGTTCCTTATTGTTCTTGGCGGTGTCTGGATACTAACAACGGCACTGGGCCCGGCGATTATGAAAATCGTCAAGGTGTAGTGCGATTTTGAGTGGCGGGGTCTAACCTGTGGCGACCGGCCTCAGGACAAAAACAATGAAAACCCTACCGCCCGTCCACCGCATCGCCTTGCTGTTCAACGGCAGCAAAATCTATGACCGCGGCATCATCACCGGCATCGGCAATTACCTGAGCAGCACCCGCGCGTCCTGGGATTTGTTCCTGGAGGAAGATTTTTTGTGCCGCCTCAAAGGCATCGAGCGTTGGCAGGGCGACGGCATCATTGCCGACTTCGACGACCCACTGATCGGCGAGGCACTGGCCGATATCAAGCTGCCGGTGGTGGCGGTGGGCGGTTCCTATGAGGATGCGCGTGCCTACCCCAGGGGCATCCCCTACGTGGCCACCGACAACCATGCGCTGATGAAGCTGGCGTATGAGCATTTGATCGAGGCCGGACTGACCCGGTTTGCCTGTTTCAGCCTGCCGCCAGCCCAGGCCAATCGCTGGGCCCAGGAGCGCGAAAAGGCCTTCAAGCGCCTGCTGCAACGTGATGGTTTGCCGGTGGAGGTGTACCGCGGCCTGGGCACCAGCGCGCCGTTGTGGGACAGCGCGGTGGAGCAGCAGATCGCCTGGCTGCAAAGCCTGCCCAAGCCCATCGGCATCATCGCCGTCACCGACGCCCGCGCCCGGCAATTGCTGCAGGCCTGCCTCACTGCCGGTATCGCCGTGCCGGAGGAGGTGGCGTTGATCGGCATCGACAACGACCCGCTGACCCGCACCCTCACGCGGGTGCCGCTGAGTTCGGTGATCCAGGGCACGGAAACCATGGGCCGCACGGCCGCCGCGCTGCTGCATCAGATGCTGCACGGCAAACCCTGCACCGGCACGCAGATCCTGGTGCCACCGGATGCAATCAATGTGCAGGCTTCCAGCTTGCATCAGCCGTTGGGCAATCCGTATGTGATGCAGGCGCTGCTGTTCATCCGCCAGTACGCCTGCCAGGGCATCAAGACCGCCCAGGTCGCGGCGTATGTCGGTGTATCGCGTTCATCCCTGGAATCGCACTTTCGCAAGACACGCGGGTGCAGCGTGCATGACGAGATCCTGCGCTTCAAACTCGCCGCCGCCGCCAAAGGCCTGGAAAACCACGCCCTGGCGATTGCCGATGTGGCGCAGCAGTGCGGCTTCAAGTCGGCGCAGTACCTGCATACGGTGTTTCGCCGTGAGTTTGGCTGTACGCCGCGGGAATACCAGCAAGGCGCGGCCTAGAAAAAAGCCGCCTGCTCCGTGAAGAGGCAAGCGGCTTGGTCATTCACCGATCAACGAAACGCTGGCACGACCTGCTCGATAAACAGCGCCAGGGACTTTTTCTTCTCGGCATGGGGCAGGCTGTTGTCGCACCAGAAGCTGAACTCATCCACGCCCAGTTCCTGGTAGTACTTGATGCGCGGGATGATTTCTGCGGCGGTGCCGATCATCGCGGTCTTGTGCAGGCTGTCCAGCTCGAACTCCGGGCGGCCGGCGAATTTTTCTTCCGGGCTTGGCGCCAGGAAGCCATTGACCGGCACTTCCTTGTTGCCGAACCAGGCATCGAAGGTGCGATAGAACTTGGAGATCGCCTTGGCCCCGACTTTCCAGCCTTCCGGGTCGTCGGCGGCGTGTACGTGGGTGTGGCGCAGCACCATCAATTGCGGGCGCGGCACGCCGGGGTTGTTGTCGAGGGCGGTCTGGAATTTGTTTTTCAGGTCCAGGACTTCTTCATCGCCTTTCATCAGCGGCGTGACCATCACGTTGCAGCCGTTGGCCACTGCGAAGTTGTGGGAGTCCGGGTCGCGGGCGGCGATCCACATCGGCGGGTTGGGCTTCTGTACGGGCTTGGGCACGCTGGTGGAGGTGGGGAATTTCCAGATGTCGCCGTCGTGGGCGTAGTCGCCTTGCCACAACGCGCGCACCACCGGGACCATTTCGCGCAGCGCCTGGCCGCCGCTGGAAGCGGGCATGCCGCCGGCCATGCGGTCGAACTCAACCTGGTAGGCGCCACGGGCCAGGCCGACTTCCATGCGGCCGTTGCTGATCACGTCGAGCAAGGCGCATTCACCCGCCACCCGCAGCGGGTGCCAGAACGGCGCGATGATGGTGCCGGCGCCCAGGTGAATGGTGGTGGTCTTGGCCGCGAGGTAAGCCAGCAACGGCATCGGGCTTGGCGAGATGGTGTATTCCATGGCGTGGTGTTCGCCAATCCAGACGGTGCTGAAGCCACCGGCTTCGGCCATCAGGGTCAATTCGGTCAAGTCTTCGAACAACTGGCGGTGGCTGATGCTCTCGTCCCAACGTTCCATGTGTACGAACAGGGAAAACTTCATGACGCTTACCTCGGATCTATTGTGATCGGCCTGTCGACCGCGGGCCCTTAAGTGCTCTCGCCGTTGTAACGCTTGCCGGGGATAACGGCTGTTCGGCGGATTGATTGTTGGTATACCATAATATGGAATATCCACAAAACTTTTCTCTCCAACGGTTACACCCCCACCTCACAAGGAAGGCGAGCCCGATGAACATAAAACAAAAACTGATCCTGGCCTTTGCGGTGATTGCCAGCCTACCGGTGATTTTGGTGGCTGTGCTGATCATCCTCAACGTGCATGAGGTTCTTCACCGAGCCGACCATGATCGCGTGGTCTCACGCCACTGGGAGGGGCTGACACCCCGCAATCAAACTGTGGGAGGGGGCTTGCCCCCGATGGCGGAGGAACAGCCAGCTTATCTGTAGCTGACCCACCGCTATCGGGGGCAAGCCCCCTCCCACAAAGTTTTGTGTGTGGCTTAAGCCGGCATGGGCAATGCGCCCATCTTGCCGTGGCAATACACCAGTGGCGCGGCGTTCTGCTGGGGCACGATGAGGTTCTTCACCGAGCCGACCATGATCGCGTGGTCGCCGCCTTCGTACTCGCGCCACAGCTCGCATTCGATCACCGCCGTGGCATTCGCCAGGATCGGATTGCCCCGCTCGCTGAGCGTCCATTCGAGGCCTTGGGCCTTGTCTTTGCCCTTGCGCGCAAAGGCATACGCTTCGGTTTGCTGGCCGCCGGAGAGCACATGGATGGCAAAGCGTTTGTTCTTGATCAACACCGGGTACGAGTCGGAGCTGTAGTTGGGGCAGAACAGCACCAGCGCCGGGTCCATCGACAACGAACTGAAAGCACTGGCGGTCAGCCCGACGATTTGCCCGTCGTCATCGAGCGTGGTGATCACGGTGACCCCGGACGGAAACGAACCCATCACTTGTTTGTAGATAGCGGCATCGATCATGGGACGGTCCTCGGCGGTGGAGCGGTTTTTATAGGCTTGTAGGTATGATGGTATACCGTAATACAAAGCATGCAACTGCTTTTTCAAGCGCCCGATGAACGTCAATTATTGGTCTTGTAACCAATAAATACTGGGGTAAAGGCGAGAAATGGCTATTGGCCATGTGGCACATTAGCCGATCAGATTAGCGCCAGAGCTACGGATCAGTCGTGTAAAAAACTGGGGGGCGTGTGGCGCTGTCGAGCGTGATCCTCATCGATTGCTGCCTGGCGACGCGTCAGTACACGCAGGCGGTCAGGGCGGGGCGGTTGGGGTATACCAACTGAACAGGTTTTTCTGGCGAGAGCGCGGCGTTAATCCTGGCTTACCGCGTCATCGTTAACGACCCTCGCGGGCAAGCTCCGCTCCTACGGTGACGGGGTCATCTGTAGGAGCGAGCTTGCTCGCGAAAAACCTGAGGCCGCTGCGTTAATCCTGGCTTACCGCGTCATCGTTAACGATCCTCGCGGGCAAGCTCCGCTCCTACGGTGACGGGGTCATCTGTAGGAGCGAGCTTGCTCGCGAAAAACCCGAGAGCGCTGCGTTAATCCTGGCTTACCACGTCATCGTTAACGACCCTCGCGGGCAAGCTCCGCTCCTACGGTGACGGGGTCATCTGTAGGAGCGAGCTTGCTCGCGAAAACCCCGAGAGCGCTGCGTTGACCCTGGTTTTACGCGCGATCGGCAAGCCCCACCCCGCCAAACTCCTCCAACGCATCCCGCAACGCGCCGTCGAAGTAGTCCTTCGAGGCGCGGTCCCAGAGGATGTGGAACGCTGGCGCTTCCACGCTTCCCGAGTGGATGACGATCACATTGATCCGCGCCGCCGCCGTCTGCGCCACCGCTCCCGGCTTGAAGGCCGGAAAACTGAGATCGACGCCGCACAGCTTGGCCATCACCTGGGCAATCACCGTGCCGCTGAGCAGCACGCAAGCATGACTGTCCTGGCGCGGCAGCAGGTAGTGGGCGCGGTGGTCGAGTTCCCAGCGCGCTTCTTCATCGGCGATGCGCTGGCCTTGATCCGCCGGGCTGCCCAGCAGCAGGTATTCGTTCTGTGACAGGCGCGCCACCCAGCTGCCGTCCGCCTGCGCGGTCGCTCGGTTGGGCGCGTCGGGCAGGGTGAAGCCGCGGGCCGTGAGGTACTCGGCGCTGTGTGCGCCGCGAAAGCCGACCCGGGGCAGGTCGGTCTGGTCGATCAGGCGGCAGGGCGGCGTGAGCAATTCGTGGGCTTTCAGACTGGTCATGGCTTAACCCTCCTGGCGTTGGTTGGTGGGGTCGAAGAACGGTAGCTGCACCACTTCGGCCTGGACGACGATGCCGCCTTCGACGCGAATCGGAATGCATTGCCCCGGTGTGCTCTGGTCGATCCCGGCGTAGGCCAGGCCGATGATCCGGCCCAGGCTGGCGGAGTATTCACACGAGGTGACGTTGCCGCTGATGTCCGGGCCGTTGAGCACCAGGTGGCCTTCCAGCGGCTGCACGCTGCCCTTGGGCAAGCTGAAGCCGACCAGTTTGCGTTTCAGCGGCTGGGCTTCGAGGATGTCCACCGAGCGGCGGCCGACGAAGAACGGTTTGTTGCGGCTGACCGCCCAGCCCATGTCGATTTCCGCCGGGTGGGTCATGCCGTCGGTGTCCTGGCTGATGATCACGTGGCCTTTTTCCAGGCGCAGCAGGCGCTGGGTTTCGACGCCGAAGGGACGAATGTCGAAGGCTTTGCCGGCGGCCATCAACGCATCCCACAATGCCAGGCCATGACGTGCGGCAACGTGGATTTCATAACCCAGTTCGCCGACGAAACCGACCCGCAGCAGCCGCGCCTTGATCCCGGCCACCGTGCCCTGGCGCACGCCGAGGTAAGGGAAACCCTCGGCGCTCAGGTCGAGGTCGCTGCACAGTTGTTCCAGCACCTTGCGCGAATCCGGCCCGGCCACGTTCACCGCACAGATCGCGGCGGTGACGTTGGCCACATCCACGTCCAGGCGCCATTGCGCGTTCCACTTGAGCATCTGCTGGTAGATGCGGTCGACGCCGCTGGTGGTGGCGGTGACGTAGAAGTGCTTGTCGGCCAGCCGCGCGCACACGCCGTCGTCGATCACCACCCCGTGTTCATTGGTCATCAGCGCATAACGCGAACGGCCCACCGGCTGCTTGAGAAATGCGAAGGTGTACATCCGGTTGAGCAGTTCGGCGGCATCCGGGCCGCGCACGTCCAGGCCGCCGAGGGTGGACACATCGATCAGCCCGACCTTGTTGCGCACATGCAGGGCTTCGGCCTGCATGCACGCGTCGCGGTCCTCGGCCTTGCCGTAATAGGCCGGGCGCTGCCAGATGCCGGCGGGCATCATCTTCGCCCCGGCCTGCAGGTGCCGCGCATGCATCGGCGTTTGCCGGTAGGGGTCGAAGGCGCGCCCGGCGACGTGGGCGAGTTTCTCCGCCACGAACGGCGGCCGTGCGGTGGTGACCCCGGTTTCGCTGATATTGCGCTGGGTCGCCCAGGCCACCAGGCGCGCAGTCGGCAACGCCGAGTGGCGGCCCTGGGACGGGCCCATGCCGACGGTGGAGTAGCGTTTCACCAACTGCACATCGCGGTAGCCGATGCGGGTGGCGTTGACGATATCCGCCACTTGCAGGTCTTCGTCGAAGTCGACGAAATCCTTGCCCTTGGGGTGCGGGAAGATCGGCCAGTTGAAGTTGACCTGGGCTTCGCTGCGCAGCGGGGTACGCGCTGCGGCAGGGCTCAAGCCGAGGGCGAGGGTGATGTCGTGGGCGGCGTTGCTCGCGTCCGCCAGCACATTGTCCAGTTGGTGCCGACCGTGGACCGAACCGGCCACATTCAGGTTCTGCGGCAGGCCGCTGAGGCTGAACTCTGCACGCGAGTCCTCATAGGCCAATTTGCCGCCGGCCTGGCACAGCAGTTGGTACACCGGCATATAGCCGGCCGACATGCACAGCAGGTCGCAGTCGATCACCTGCCCCTTGTCACTGACCTGGCCCTGAGCGGTGATCTGGCGCACATCGACACCCTTCACATGGCGCAGGCCTTTTTCATGCAAGGCCTCGAACACCGTGCTGTTAGTCAGGCAACGGATCTTGCGCTGCGCCAGCGCGCCGGCCATGGCCTGGTCGGCGGGGGCGTGGCGCAGGTCGATCACGGCGGCGACGTCCACGCCCTGGTCATGCAGGTCGAGGGCAGCGAGGTAACCGTCATCGTTGCCGGTGAGCACCACCGCGCGTTTGCCGGGCTTGACGGCGTAGAGCTTGATCAGGCGTTGCGCGGCACTGGTCAGCATCACCCCTGGCAGGTCGTTGTTGCGAAAGATCACCGGCTGGTCGAACGAGCCGCTGCACACCAGGCACTGCTGCGCGCGCACCTTGTACAGGCGCTTGCCCTGGATCACCGGCAGGTAGTTGTCGGTGAACCAGGCGTTGCAGGTGGCCTCGGTGAGTACCTGGATATTCGCGTGTTGCTGCACCGCGCTGAGCAATTCGCGGCGCAGGTTGTCGGCGCGGGTGCCGGCGATATCGAAGCGCGCATAAGTGAGCGAACCGCCGAGGATCGGCTGCTGCTCGATCAGCAGCACCTTCGCCCCGGCATTCGCGGCGGTCAGCGCCGCCTGCAAGCCGGCGGGGCCGGCGCCGATGACGGCGAGGTCGGTGAACAGGTAGGCCTTGTCGTAGTACTCGGGCTGGAAGTTCAGGTCGAGCACGCCCAGGCCGGCTTTTTTACGGATGATCGGCTCCCACACTTTCCACATGCCCTTGGGCTTGTAGAACGAGCGGTAGTAGAAACCCACCGGCATGAATTTGGAGAACTTGCCCATATAGGCATCGCGGTCGTGGTCCAGCGTGCCGTTGACGTTCTGCGCGGTCACCGCCAGGCCGTTGCTCAGTGCGTGGGCATCGGCCAGCACGTTGGGTTCCTGGGGCAATTGCACCAGGCTGTTGGCGTCCTGGCCGGCCATGCTCAGCGGCCCGCGTGGGCGGTGGTATTTGAACGAGCGCGACATCAGAAAGCGCCCGTTGGCGAGCAGGGCGCTGGCGATGCTGTCGCCCTGCAGGCCCTGGTAGGGGTGGCCGTCGAAACTGAAATCGAGTGGCTGGTCACGCTGGATCAGCAGGCCCATGGGGGCGGGGAGGCGGTTCATCCGGCGATCTCCTTGGCGGTGTTGAAGTCGACGCGCGTGTTGAACAATTCCCTGGGGTCGAAGGTGCGCAGGATCTCGTCGGTGACGGTGTGGCGCTCGGCGAGGAACCAGTAGCTGGACGGCGTGTGCATCCACCATTCACGCACTACACCGGCGAGGTTGTCGGTGTTGAACACGTAGTCGGCCCATTCGGCGTCGCTGCAGTTGACCGGATCGGGCATGGGCTTGAACTCGCCGCCGTAGGTGAACTCGCTGATATTGCGCGGCCCGTTGAGCGGGCACATCATGATTTTCATAGTCCGCTCTCCATCAGTGACTGGCCGCCGTGGCGCCCATCTCATTGACTTGCTGGAAGGTCGAGAAACGTTCGAGGCCAAAGGGTTTGATCAGCTCCGGCACCTTGCCGCCGCTGGCGACCAGCTCGGCCATGGTCTTGCCGCAGATCGGCGTGGCCTTGAAACCCCAGGTGCCCCAACCGGCGTCGAGGTAGTAATTCTTCACTGGCGACAGGCCCATGATCGGGCTGTAGTCCGGGGTCATGTCGGTGATCCCGGCCCACTGGCGCATCAACTTGGCGTTGGCCAGGAACGGGAACATCTCGATGGCATGGGCCAGCAGGCTTTCCTTGAGGTCCAGGGTCGAGCGTGTGTTGAACAGCGGGTAGGGGTCGGAACCGCCGCCGAACACCACTTCGCCGCGACTGGTTTGCTGCACGTAGCAGTGCAGGGCCGAGGAACTCACCAGCGGGTCGAGGAACGGCTTGAACGGCTGGGTGACCATGGCCTGCAGCGGGAAGGTCTGGATCGGCGAGCGGATGCCGGCCTTGGCCATCAACAGTGAGCTGTGCCCGGCAATCGCCTGCACCGCGCAGCCGCACCGGATGGTGCCGCGATTGGTTTTCACCGCGGTGATGGCGCCGTTTTCAATGATCAGGTCTTGCACTTCGGTGAGCTGATGGATTTCCACGCCGCGCTTGGCCGCCTGCTTGGCGTAGCCCCAGGCCACGGCATCGTGGCGCGCGGTGGCGCCGTCGATGTGCCAGAGCCCGGCGAGCACCGGCAGGTGGCCGGGGTCGAGGTTGAGGCTGGGCACCAGTTCGCGGATCTGCTGGCGGTCGATCATCTCGGTGCGCCCGCCGAAGTGCTTGTTGACCTCGGCGCGCTGGCGGAACGAACGCACGGTGGCGTCGGTGTGGGCCAGGGTCAGTTGGCCGCGCTCGGAGTACATGATGTTGAAATCGAATTCGTTGGACAGCGCCTGGAACATCTTCACTGACTCGGCGTAGAAGCGCACCCCTTCGCTGGTCAGGTAGTTGGAGCGGATCACCGCTGTGTTACGCGCGGTGTTGCCGCCGCCCAGATAGGACTTTTCCAGCACGGCAATGTTGCTGATGCCGTGGTACTTGGCCAGGTAGTAGGCGGTCGCCAGGCCGTGGCCGCCGGCGCCGATGATCACCACGTCGTAACTCGACTTGAGTTCTTTGGGCGGCGGCAGATCCACCTCCACCGGGTACTCCGAACTCAGCCCGTATTTCAATAGATTGAATGGCATACGGCCTCCGATTGGCTGCGTAGGGCGTGATGTTGCGCAAGGGCGGCGGTCACGGTGTTTTTCATCAGGAAGGCAATGGTCATCGGGCCGACACCGCCGGGGACCGGGGTGATGGCGGCGACGTGGGGCAGGGCGGCGTCGAAGTCGACATCGCCCACCAGGCGGCTGCGGCCGTCGTCATCGATACGGTTGATGCCGACGTCGATCACCACCGCGCCCGGTTTGAGCCAGCTGGCATCGATCAAGCGTGGGCGGCCCACGGCGGCGATCACGATGTCGGCCTGGCGGCACAGGGCCTGGGCGTTGTGGCTGCGCGAGTGCAACACCGTCACCGAGCAATCGGCCTTGAGCAGCAGCGCCGCCATGGGCTTGCCGACGATGTTCGAGCGGCCGACCACCACCGCGTGTTTACCGCGCAGGTCGCCACAGGTTTGCTCCAGCAGGTACAGGCAACCGCTGGGAGTGCAGGGCGTGAGCACGGCGCGCCCCTGGCTGAGGCCGCCGACGTTCTGGCTGTGGAAACCGTCCACGTCTTTCTGCGGCGCGATGGCTTCCAGGGCGCGCAGTTCGTCCATCTGCTTGGGCAGCGGCAATTGCAGGAGAATGCCGTGGATCGCCGGGTCGGCATTCAACTGGGCGATCAGGATCAACAGTTGTTCGGTGCTGGTGTCGCTGGGCAGCCGATGCTCCACGGAGCGGATGCCCACTTCTTCGGCGCGCAGGATCTTGTTGCGCACATACACCTGGCTGGCCGGGTCGTTGCCCACCAGGATCACCGCCAGGGCCGGTTGAATGGCTTGCTCGTGCAGGCGCGCCACGTCTTCGCGCACTTGCAGCAGTACCCGTGCGGCGGCGGCTTTGCCGTCGATCAGTTTGGGCGCGCTCACCGGAACACCACCGTTCTGTCCTGGTTGAGGAACACCCGATGCTCCAGGTGGTACTTGACCGCCTTGGACAGGGCCACGGTTTCGGTGTCGCGGCCGATGGCGACGAGGTCGTCGGGCTTGTACACGTGGTCCACGCGCTGCACTTCCTGTTCGATGATCGGGCCCTCATCCAGGTCGCTGGTCACATAATGCGCGGTGGCGCCGATCAACTTCACGCCACGCTGATAGGCCTGGTGATAGGGCTTGGCGCCTTTGAAACCGGGCAGGAACGAATGGTGGATATTGATCGCGCGCCCCGACAGTTGCCGGCACAGGTCGTCGGAGAGGATCTGCATGTAGCGCGCCAACACCACCAGTTCGGTGCGGGTGTCGTCGACGATCTTCATCAGCTCGGCTTCCTGCGCGGCCTTGGTGTCCTTGGTCACGGGCAGGTAGATAAAGCGGATGCCCTCGCGCTCGGCCATGGGCCGCAGGTCGAGGTGGTTGGAGACGATGGCGGTGATGGTCATGTCCATCTCGCCCTTGTGGTAGCGGTAGAGCAGGGTGGTCGAACTTGCTCACCATCAGCAGCACACGCATCGGCTCGCGGGTGTCGTACAGCGCCCACTGCATGTCGAAGGCCTGGGCGACGTCGGCGAAACCGGCGCGGATCTGTTCCAGGTCGCCGGCGTGCCCATCGTTGAAACGGAACACGGCACGCATGAAGAAGCGACCGCTGAAGTCATCATCGAACTGCGCCATCTCCCCGATGTAGCACGCGTTGTCCGCCAGGTACGTGGTGACGGCAGCGACAATGCCGGACACCGCGGGACAAGTGACCTTGATGATGAAATGGTTTTTTTCGTGTTGCATGACACGTCCTCGGGATGATGGCGGCAGCTCATCGCATAGCGAAAAAACGTCAGAGGACAGCAGGCTCATTCCGTGAGCGCATTTTCTTGTGAGGAATAAAATATTCCTGAAGTGGCTTTATAGGGGAATGGACGCGGGGCGTCTAGGGGTTTTGGGAAAGTTTTTTAACTGAGGGGAAATTTTCCACAGGCCCAGTGGCGTCGAACGCTGTTGAAAATGTGGGAGGGGGCTTGCCCCCCTCCCACAATTGGATCTCTGTGCTTCAGGTGTATCGCGAGTCCGGATTATTCTTTGTCGTTGCCGTAATTCATGATCGACAGCAGGCGAATCGGCACCCGCACCAATTCCTCCGGCCCATGGGGAATCTCGCCCTCGAACGTCAGGCTGTCGCCGGCTTCCATCCGATACAGCTGATTCCCATGCCGATAAATCAGCTCCCCTTCCAACAAGTGCAGAAACTCGGTCCCAGGGTGGGCAAAGGTTGGGAACTCCTCGCTGGCGTCGTCCATGCTGACCATGTACGCCTCGAAGCTCTTCTTCGGCCCCCGGGTATGGTTGAGCAGATGGTAGGTATGCCCCTTTTCCGTCCCCCGGCGCACCACTTCCATGCCTTGGTCGGCCTTGACCAGCAAGGCACTGCCGTCCTGTTGATCGTATTCGGCGAACAATTTCGACAACGGCAGCCCGAGCACATCGCACAGGCGGCTGAGGGTGTCGAGGCTGGTGGAGACCTGGGCGTTTTCGATCTTGCTCAACATGCCCTGGCTGATATCGGCAATCTTCGCCACGTCGGACAGCTTCAGGTCCTGGGCCTGGCGCTGGCGTTTGATCTGCAAACCCAGGTATTGCTCGAGTTTGAGGCGGGGGGCGGTTTCGGTGGACATAGTCATCAGATCCTGCACGCTTTCCGTTCAGTAATATTAGTTTCGCACTAGGAAAGTGCAAGCAGCGGCGCTTGGCGGCCGTGCCCAGGCACGTATTCCCACGGGGAAAACAATTTTCCCATATATACAGCACAAAAGCGCTTTCACCGGCACTTCAATCGGCCGCTCGCGAATCTGGCAAGGGTATTGCATTCCTGTGGAGAAACTAACTTTCTTTTTAGGAATAAAAAGACAGTCCAGGCCCACCCACACGGTTTTGCCTTTCGCGAGGAGTGACACGCAATGTTGCCAGCAGAAACCCAGCGCATCATCGACAAGTACGGCATCAAGTACGTGCTTGCGCAGTTTGTGGATATACACGGTGCGGCCAAGACCAAGTCGGTGCCGATTTGCGGGCTCAAAACGGTGGCCGAAGAGGGCGCCGGGTTTGCCGGGTTTGCCATCAGCGGCATGGGCATGGAACCCCACGGCCCGGACTTCATGGCGCGGGGTGACCTGTCCACGCTGACCCCGGTGCCCTGGCAGCCGGGTTACGGGCGCGTGGTGTGCGTCGGGCATGTCGACGGCAAGCCCCATCCCTTTGATAGCCGCTACGTGCTGCTGCAGCAGGTGCAGCGCCTGCAGGACAAGGGCTGGACGCTGAACACCGGCCTGGAACCCGAATTCAACCTGATGCGCCGCGACGAGCAGGGCAAGCTGCAACTGGTCGACCCCAGCGACAACCTCGACAAGCCCTGCTACGACTACAAGGGCCTGTCGCGCTCGCGGGTATTCCTGGAGCGCCTGACCGAAGCCTTGCAGGCGGTGGATTTCGAGGTCTATCAGATCGACCACGAAGACGCCAACGGCCAGTTCGAGATCAACTACACCTACAGCGACGCCCTGACCTCGGCCGATCGTTTCACCTTCTTCCGCATGGCTGCCGGCGAGATCGCCAATGACCTGGGCATGATCTGTTCCTTCATGCCCAAGCCCGACCCGAAACGCGCCGGCAACGGCATGCACTTTCATCTGTCGATCAGCAGCGCCGAGAACAAGAACCTGTTCCACGACGCCAGCGACCCGAGCGGCATGGGCCTGTCGAAGCTGGCCTATCACTTCGCCGCCGGCCTGCTCGCCCATGGCCCGGCGCTGTGTGCGTTCGCCGCGCCCACCGTCAACTCCTACAAGCGCCTGGTGGTGGGCCACTCGCTGTCCGGCGCCACCTGGGCCCCGGCCTTTATCGCGTTTGGCGCCAACAACCGTTCGGCCATGGTGCGCGTGCCTTACGGCCGCCTGGAGTTCCGCCTGCCGGATGCCGGCTGCAACCCTTACCTGGTCAGCGCCGCGATCATCGCGGCGGGCCTGGACGGTATCGATCGCCAGCTGGAAATCGACCACGTCTGCAATGAAAACCTCTACAGCCTGAGCCTGGAACAGATCGCCGAGCGCGGCATCAAGACCTTGCCGCAATCCCTCAAGGAAGCCTGCGACGCGCTGGAAGCCGACCCGCTGTTCGCCGAGGTGCTCGGCCCGCAGATCGTGGGTGAGTTCATCAAACTCAAGCGCATGGAGTGGGTGGAATACAGCCGCCATGTGAGCGACTGGGAAGTCCAGCGCTATACCGAATTTTTCTGACACCGTGTGACGGAGACTTGATATGTGTGGAATCGTAGGTCTGTACCTGAAAAACCCCCGGCTGGAACCCCAACTCGGCCAGCTGTTTGAACCGATGTTGCAGGCCATGACCGACCGTGGCCCGGACAGTGCGGGCTTTGCCATCTACGGTGATGAAGTCGCCGACGGCTGGGTCAAGCTGACCCTGCAAGCGACCACCGAGGCCTTCGACTGGAAAGCCCTGATGGGCGAGCTGGAAGGGCGCCTGGGCTGTTCGCTGGACTGGTTTCAGAACGCCAGCGCCGCCGTGTTGAAGGTCCACGCCGACGAAGCCCCGGTACGCCTGGCCCTGGCCGAACTGGCGCCGAGCGTGCGGGTCATGAGCGCCGGGCAGAGCATCGAGATCCTCAAGGGCATGGGCCTGCCCCAGGAGATTTCCCAGCGCTTCGGCCTGGCGAGCATGCAGGGCAGCCACATCATCGGCCACACCCGCATGGCCACCGAAAGCGCGGTGACCATGGAAGGCAGCCACCCGTTTTCCACCGGTGCCGACCTGTGCCTGGTGCATAACGGTTCGCTGTCGAACCACTTCCGCCTGCGCCAGGAACTCAAGCGCGAAGGCATCCATTTCGAAACCGACAACGACACCGAAGTCGCCGCCGGCTACCTGACCTGGCGCCTGCAACAGGGCGACTCGCTCAAAGACGCGCTGGACCACGCCCTGGAAGACCTCGACGGCTTCTTCACCTTCGCCATCGGCACGCGCAACGGTTTTGCGGTGATCCGCGATCCGATCGCGTGCAAGCCGGCGATCCTCGCCGAGACCGACGACTACGTCGCCATGGCCTCCGAGTACCAGGCGCTGTCGAGCCTGCCAGGCATCGAGAATGCCCGCATCTGGGAGCCCGCACCGGCCACTTTGTACATCTGGGAACGCCAGTCAGCTTAAGGAGCGCACACATGAAAACCATCGACCTTTCCACCGCCACCGTGCGTGACCTCAACCAGGCGCTGCACGCCCAGGCCATCGACAACGAGTGGCGCGTCACCCACTCCAACGGCAAGCACAACCTTGCGGTGGGGGTGAATCAGGCGGTGTCCATCGATATCGAAGGCCACGCCGGCTACTACTGCGCGGGCATGAACCAACAGGCGTCGATCACCGTACACGGTAACGTCGGCGTGGGCTGCGCCGAGAACATGATGTCCGGTTCGGTGCGCGTCAAAGGCAGCGCGTCCCAGGCGGCCGGGGCCACGGCCCATGGCGGCTTGCTGGTGATCGAAGGCGACGCGGGGGCGCGTTGCGGGATTTCCATGAAAGGCATCGACATCGTGGTCGGCGGCAGCATCGGCCACATGAGCTGCTTCATGGGCCAGGCCGGGCGTCTGGTCGTCTGCGGCGATGCCGGCGATGCGCTGGGCGATTCGCTGTACGAGACCCACATCTACGTGAAGGGCACGGTCGAGTCGCTGGGCTCCGATTGCGTCGAAAAAGAGATGCGCAGCGAGCACCTGCAAGAGCTGCAGGAGCTGCTCGATCGCGCCGGTTTCGCCCACCGCGCGGCGGATTTCAAGCGCTACGGCTCGGCCCGCCAGCTGTACAACTTCAAAGTCGATAACGCCTCCGCGTACTGAACCAGGAGCTACACCATGAGTGAAAAAAACCCTCCAGTGTTGCGCGAGTCGGCCACCTTCGACCGCCTGACCATCCAGGAAATCCAGCGTGCCGCCGAAACCGGCATCTACGACATTCGCGGCGGCGGTACCAAGCGCAAGTTGCCGCACTTCGATGACTTGCTGCTGCTGGGCGCCAGCGTGTCGCGTTACCCGCTGGAAGGCTATCGCGAGAAGTGCGGCACCGATGTGATCCTCGGCAACCGCTTCGCCAAGAAGCCGATCCACCTGAAGATCCCGGTGACCATCGCCGGCATGAGTTTCGGTGCGTTGTCGGCCAACGCCAAGGAAGCCCTGGGCCGTGGTGCGAGTATCGCCGGCACCAGCACCACCACCGGTGACGGCGGCATGACCCCGGAAGAGCGCGGCCAGTCCCGGCACCTGGTGTACCAGTACCTGCCGTCGCGCTACGGCATGAACCCCGATGACCTGCGCAAGGCCGACGCCATCGAGATCGTCCTCGGCCAGGGCGCCAAGCCCGGCGGTGGCGGCATGTTGCTGGGCATGAAGGTCACCGAACGCGTGGCCGGCATGCGTACCTTGCCGATCGGCGTGGACCAGCGCAGCGCCTGCCGCCACCCGGACTGGACCGGTCCGGACGACCTGGCGATCAAGATTGCCGAGTTGCGCGAAATCACCGATTGGGAAAAACCGATCTACGTGAAAATCGGCGCCAGCCGGCCGTATTACGACGTGAAGCTGGCGGTCAAGGCCGGTGCCGATGTGATCGTGCTCGACGGCATGCAGGGTGGCACCGCGGCGACCCAGGAAGTGTTTATCGAACACGTCGGCATCCCGATTTTGTCGGCGATCCCGCAAGCGGTACAGGCTTTGCAAGAGATGGGCATGCACCGCAAGGTCCAGTTGATTGTGTCGGGCGGGATTCGCAACGGCGCCGATGTGGCCAAGGCCATGGCGATGGGCGCGGATGCGGTGGCCATCGGCACGGCGGCGTTGATTGCCCTGGGCGACAACCACCCACGGCTGGACGCGGAACTGAAAAAGATCGGCTCGGCCGCCGGCTTCTACGACGACTGGCAGAACGGCCGCGACCCGGCCGGCATCACCACCCAGGACCCGGAGCTGTCGAAACGCCTGGACCCGGTGGAAGGCGGGCGTCGTTTGGCCAACTACCTGCGGGTGATGGTGTTGGAGGCCCAGACCATGGCCCGTGCGTGCGGCAAGTCGCACCTGCACAACCTCGACCCCGAGGACCTGGTGGCGCTGACGGTGGAGTCGGCCGCCATGGCCCGGGTGCCGTTGGCGGGGACCCGTTGGATACCGGGTTCCGGTTACTGAGTGACGAGCCGGCTTGCCGGCTGCTACGGCGTTCCACCCCTGTAGGAGCGAGCCTGCTCGCGAAGGTCGTTAACGATAACGCGGGCATCCTGGATGACCGCGTTGCCTGGACGTTTTTCGCGAGCAAGAACTAGGCGTCCCCCTCGCTCCTACATGCATCTCCCCTATCTTTTGCAGGAGCTTTGAACATGATCAATCGTCTTCTCGGCAAATCCCTCTTCGGCTTATTGGCCGCCTGTGCCTTCGCCCCCTTGGCCCAGGCCGCCGATGCGCCCACCTTGAACACCGGCAGCACCGCCTGGATGGTCACCGCCGCGGTGCTGGTGCTGTTCATGTGCCTGCCGGGGCTCGCGCTGTTCTACGGCGGGCTGGTCCGGGCGAAAAACATGCTCTCGCTGTTCACCCAGTGTTTTGGCGTCGCCGGGCTGGTGGGCGTGCTGTGGGTGATCTACGGCTACAGCATGGTGGTGGACACCACGGGCATGGTCGAAGGGCAGGTGACCTTCAACAGTTTTGTCGGCGGCCTGAGCCGCGCGTTCCTGGCGGGGATGACCCCCGAGAGCTTGGTGGGGGATATTCCGGAAGGCGTGTTCGTGACCTTCCAGATGACCTTCGCAATCATCACCCCGGCGCTGATCGCTGGCGCCTTCGCCGAACGCATGAAGTTCTCGGCGGCGCTGCTGTTCATGGCCATCTGGTTCACCCTGGTGTATGCCCCGGTGGCGCATATGGTCTGGGGCGGTTCGGGGGCCTTGATGCATAACTGGGGCGTGCTCGACTTTGCCGGCGGCACCGCCGTACACATCAACGCAGGTGTGGCCGCGCTCGCCGCATGCCTGATCCTCGGCAAGCGCAAGGGCTACCAGAACACGCCGATGCCCGCGCATAACCTGAGCCTGACCATGGCCGGTGCGGCGATGCTCTGGGTCGGCTGGTTCGGCTTCAATATCGGCTCCGGCGGCGGCCTCAACGGCACCTCGGGGATTGTCATGCTCAACACCCAACTGGGCGCGTGTGCGGGGATTCTTGGCTGGATGTTCACCGAGTGGTTCAAGGTCGGCAAACCCAGCGCCCTGGGCCTGGCCAGCGGTGCATTGGCCGGTCTGGTGGGGATCACCCCGGCGTGCGCCTATGTCGGCGTCGGCGGCGCGTTGGCCATCGGCTTGCTGTGCGGGGTGTTCTGCTACTTGAGCGTGACCGTGTTGAAGCGGCGCTTCGGCTACGACGACAGCCTCGACGTATTCGGCCTGCACGGCATCGGCGGCATGATCGGCGCGGTGCTCACCGGGGTGTTCTGCGTGCCGTCCATGGGCGGCCTGGTGGAAGGCGTGACCATGGGCGGCCAAGTCGTCGCCCAGATCAAGGGGGTGTTGCTGACCACGGTGTACTGCTTCGTGGTCAGCTGGATCATCCTCAAGGTGGTCAATGCCCTGGTCGGCCTGCGTGCCCATGAGTCGGTGGAAGAGATGGGCCTGGACCTGGCCGAGCACAACGAGCGCGCCTACAACCACTAACGGCCCACTGTAGGAGCGAGCTTGCTCGCGAAGGTCGTTAACGATAACGCGGGCATCCTGGATGACCGCGTTGCCTGGGCGTTTTTCGCGAGCAAGCTCGCTCCTACAGGTACAGCGCCTGCGCTCGGGGCAGGGCTTTGCGCTGCAACTGGCTTGCCACCAGGGTGTTTTTCAGCCTGCGTGCCCATGAGTCGGGACCTGGCCGCCTACAACCCCTGAGAACCCTGTAGGAGCGAGCTTGCTCGCGAAGGTCGTTAACGATAACGCGGGCATCCTGGATGACCGCGTTGCTTGGGCGTTTTTCGCGAGCAAGCTCGCTCCTACAGGTGCAGCGCCAGCGCTCGGGGCAGGGCTTTGCGCTGCAACTGGCTCGCCACCAGGGTGTTTTTCAGCAGGTAGGCAATCGTCATCGGCCCCACACCACCCGGCACCGGCGTAATCGCGCTGGCCACGGTGCGTGCGCTGGCGTAGTCCACATCGCCCACCAACCGCGTACCGGTCTCGGTGCTGATGCGGTTGATCCCCACATCGATCACCACCGCGCCAGGCTTGAGCCAGCTGGCATCGATCAACTGCGGCCGACCGACCGCAGCGACGACGATATCGGCCAAGCGGCACAATGCCTGAGCATCGACGCTGCGTGAATGCACCACGGTGACCGAGCAGTTGGCCTGCAACAGCAGGGTCGCCATCGGTTTGCCGACGATGTTCGAGCGGCCAATCACCACCGCGTGCAAGCCACTCAAATCGCCGCAGGTTTCATGCAGCAGGCGCATGCAGCCGCTGGGCGTGCAAGGCGTGAGCACCTCGATGCCTTGCACCAGGCCGCCGACGTTCTCACGGTGGAAACCGTCCACGTCCTTGATCGGGTCAATCGCATGGATCACGGCCGCCTCGTCGATATGCGCCGGCAACGGCAACTGCACCAGCACGCCATTGACCGAAACGTCGGCGTTCAACTGGGCCAGCAGATCGAGCACTTGCGCCTGGCTGGCGTCATCCGGCAGCCGGTATTCAAGGGAGCGAATCCCGACTTCCTTGGCCCGCAGCAGTTTGTTGCGCACATACACTTCGCTGGCCGGATCGTCGCCCACCAGCACGACAGCCAGGGCCGGGAAGATTTTTTGCGCGGCAAGCAGCAGGACCTCTTCGCGAACCTCGTCGAGAACCTGGGCAGAAATGGCCTTGCCGTCGATATCGCGGGCAAGGGAAGGGAGAGTGCTGGTCAAAAGCGTCACCGTTGTCTGGAGAAATAGGGGCGCTGAGGGATAAATCCCTCAGCAATAGGCAGCCCAGGGCATTCAGGCTACCAGTTGATGGCAGGCATACACCACCAGCACACCGGCGATCAGTGTGGCGTAGGGCAGCCAGCCGGCGCGGCGTTGGCCGTCATCGGCCTGGATATACAAGTCACTGAGCATGGCCGCGGGGAAGCGGCCTTTGTCCTGCACATAGTGGCGGTAGCAGAACACCGGCAGGATCAACAGCGCCAGCAGCAAGCCGGTGACCAGCGTGCCTGCGCCCCAGATATCCGCACCCAGGCCCATGCACGCCAGGTTGACGAAGCTCAGCACGCCGCCGGCCGCCAGCAGCACGGTGGGGGCTTTGTACGGGCGCACCCAGTCGGGGCGGTCGAGGCGGTGGATCCAGCCGGCATTGAGGTTGAGGAAGTTGAAAATGATGTAGCTGACGTTGGACGCCGCCAGCACGAACACATAGTCCGACATCAGCAACAACAGCAGGTTGAACGACAGGTCGGTCCACATCGCCGCCGTGGGCGCGCCGTGTTCGTTGGTGCGCCCCAGGTATTTGGGCAGCCAGCCGTCCACCGACGCCTGATACAGGGTGCGCGACGAGCCGGACATCGAGGTCATGATCGCCAGCAACGTGGCGAGCACCAGCATGATCAGCACGATATTGGCGACCACCTTGCCGCCGCCGATGCTGTCGGCCATCACCTGGCCAACGCCCATGCCGCTGTAGATCGCCGGCGACAGCAGGCCGCTGTACACCGCCGGAGTCACTACCGCGCCGCTGGCGTCGAGCACCGCCGGGGTCACCAGTTGGCCCAGCCCCAGGCTGCCTTGAAACGCCAGCGGCACCAGGGTGAACACCAGGATGCACAGCAGGCCGGCGTAGAAGATCGCCTTGAAGGTGTCACGCTTGGGGTCCTTGAACTCGCGGGTGTAGCACACCGCCGTTTCGAACCCGTAGGTGGACCACGCGGCCATGAACAGCCCGCCGGCCATCAGCGACCAGCCGGACATATCCCACGGGCCGTCGATGACTTGCCCGGCCGCGTCATGGGCCAGCGGGAACAGCGGCAGGAAGTTGGCCTGGGTCGCGTCCCCGGTGAACAACGGCACCACGCCCACCAGCAACAGCGGGATCAGCGAGGTGACCCCGAGCACCAGCGTCAGGCGCGCCGAGCGCAGGATGCCGCCATGCTGCACGGCAAACACCGTGAGCAGAATCAACAGGCCAATGGCGAACGTCGCGTTGATGCGCAACGACAGGCCGCTCTTGACCCAACCCAGGTCAAGCAGGGTCAGTTGCCAGGTGTTGATCAGCGCATCGGCGGGAAACAGCGCGGTGAGGATATACCCCGCCGCCAGCCCTGAACCGATGGACAGCACCGGCGACCAGGCCAGCCAGTTGCACCACACCGACACCGGCGCGATCAACTTGCTGTAGCGCACCCAGGCCACCGCGCCGTACACCGAGGCGCCGCCGGACTTGTGCGGGAACAGCCCGGCGATCTCGGCATAGGTGAAGGCCTGGATAAACCCGAACAGGATCGACACGATCCACACGATCCAGGCCGGTTTGCCCACCGTGGCGGCAATCGCGCCGATGGAGAACAGCACCAGCGCGGGCACGCCACTGGCGACCCAGAATGCACCGCGCCAATCGATCTTGCGGTGCAGGCTGCCCACTGAGCTGGCAGCCTGCGGTACAGCCTCGAACGTCGTCGCTTCCATCTTCGTATTCCCATGTCTGAGTAGCGGTTAAGAAGGGCAATCAAAGTGGGCAGTCAAAGTGGGGTGGCACACATCGGTATCGGGACGATCAGCTACGCACGCGGCTCTTGTCCGGGTCATAGAAAATCGCTGCGCTGACCGTGGCGCTGATGCGCTTCTGTAGGCCATCGACTTTGCCAATCTCAAGCAGGGTGCCGGGCTCGGCGCAGCTCACGTCGACCCGGCACAGCGCGATATTGCTGGCCAGCAACGGTGAGCGGCAGGCGCTGGTGATGACCCCGACCTGGGCGCGGCCGTGGTACACCGGGTCGCCGTGGTGGGCCGCCTCGTTGCCGCCGAGGTGCAGACCGACCAGCTTGTGGCTGGGATGGGCGCTGCGCCGCAACAGGGCGTCGCGGCCGATAAAATCATCGGTCTTGCTCTTGAGTGGCACGCTGAAGCCGATGCCGGCCTCGAACGGGTCGGTCTGGTCGCTGAACTCGTAGCCGGCAAAAATCAGCCCGGCTTCGATGCGCAAGAGGTCCAGCGCTTCCAGGCCGAGGGGCACCAGGCCCAAGGGTTGGCCGAGTTGCCAGATGCGGTCCCACACCCGTTCGGCGTCTTCGGGCTGGCACCACACCTCAAAGCCCAGTTCGCCGGTGTAGCCGGTGCGCGAAATCATCAACGGGCAGCCCTCGAAACCGTCCAGCCGGCCGACCAGGAAGCGGAACCAGCCGAGGCTGTCCACGCTCGGTTGGGTGGGCGGCGTCCAGACCATCTGCTTGAGCAGCTCGCGGCTGAGCGGCCCTTGCACCGCCAGGTTGTGAATCTGCTCGCTGGCGGACTTGACCCACACCTTCATCCCCAGTTTGTGGGCCTGCTCGCGCAGCCACACACCGGCGTAGTCTTCGCCGCAGATCCAGCGGAAGTTGTCCGGGCCCAGGCGCAGCAGGGTGCCGTCGTCGAGCATGCCACCGTGTTCGTGGCACATCGCCGAATAGACCACTTGGCCCACCGCCAGGCGCCGCACGTCGCGGGTCAGGCAGTATTGCAACAGGGCTTCGGCGTCGGGGCCGATGATCTCGAATTTGCGCAGGGCGGTCAGGTCCATCACGGCCACGCGTTCGCGGCAGCCGAGGTATTCCTCGGTGGCGCCATAACCGTCGTAGCGCAACGGCAGCCACCAGTTGCGGTAGTCGATGAAGCTGCCGGTGAGGGCGCTGGTGCGTGAGTGGAACGCGGTCTCACGGGTCAGTATCGGGTCGGCATCGGCCGTGGTTCGAGTGCTCATGGCGATGGAAAAACGCTCCTTCTCGCGGTAGATACGGACATGGATATCGGTCGGGTTCCAGCCATTGGCCGGGTCGATGTCATCCGGGCACGAGGTACTGCCGCACACCAGCTCGGTCATGGCCCGCAGCAGTACGTAGTCGCCGGGCCGCGACCAGGGCTCATCCAGGGTCATCTGCTGGTGTGCATCAATGCCGGTGTTGAAGAAGAAATTGATCGCCGGCCAGCCGTTGCGCGCTTGCACGCCGTAGGGCGCGAGTACGCGGCTGAGGTTGTCGCTGCAGTTGTCGTGCCCGAAATAGCCATGGGATTCGTAGTAGCGCGCCGCGCAGGCCAGGGCGAAGGCGTCGTGGCGCCCGACGGTGTCCTGCACCACCTCCAGCATCGGCTGCATCCGGCGGTCGAAAAACTTCGAGAACAGCCCCGGCGCCGGGTAGGCGCTGCCGTTCAGCGTGCGCGTCACGGTCTGGTCGAGGTCCAGCTCCACGCCGCGATCCAGGGCGCGGCGGTCGAGGGCGACGAAGTCCGAACACTGGCGGCCGGCGACGTCCAGCACCTGCACGTACTGGCCCTTGGCGACGCTGTAGCCGTGGGCCGTGCCCGCGCGCACGGTGAACTCGTCCAGCACCTCGCCCAATGGCTCGGGCAGGGCAGGCACCAGCAGGGGCGACGGGTTGGCCCGTGTCACCAGCAGGCGCAGTTCGCTGGGCCGGTATTGCCGGTCGACGGCGGTGGGCCCGGCGGGAGCGGCGACGATCACCAGCAGGCGGTCATGGGCGACAAACTGCCGAGTGTGACCGGGCGGGCTGGCGTCGTCCCACAGCGCGGCGGCGAGGGGCAATGCCTGCGCGTCGATGCCGCGCCGCTTGAGCGCCTGGCCGACACGCG
>LNAP01000556.1_pt1 | contig 62554 bp, 51 predicted proteins | sample 602601 | NCBI WGS metagenome assembly LNAP01 (sample SAMN02440304, study PRJNA202911) | soil metagenome | biome: Subtropical and temperate rainforests or woodlands; isolation source: soil samples (1 kg each in a 20% v/v slurry with milli Q water) were... ...
GGTACACGTATCACGTGCTGACCTTATGGACACTGCCCAACCACCTCACCGAATGGGAAATCCGCCGCATTAAAAGTATCGGCCGCGCCATCGTCCCCGAAGCGATGCAAAACTGGTCGGCACCTCTGCCGCCAGAACAATGGGCCAAGCCCAGCGCGGAACTGCAACGCCTGAGCGAAGCCGTCAAAACCCTGAGACAGCAACGGCCGGAGCTGAACCTTTCGACGCGGTTTACCCAAGTGCAGCAAACTGACCGGAAGTCCGCCTGATGGGCGCGCCATCGCTGAGCCAAACGCGTTCTCCGTTGGAGCGACCGGGGTGGCGATCCACTTTGCCCGCGAAGAACGATTCCGCAGTGGCGTCTGACCCACCGAGTTGCCTGGTTCGCGGGCAACCCTCGCTCCAACGGGATTTGCGTTTGATAACGGCGCAATTTTTACCTGAAAGTCGCGCTTACCAACCCCGCCCCGAATTTACCCAGAAGCTCACCTACAGCGACGTGGTGATCGATTCCACCTGATGAAACCAGCCTTCGGGCAGCAACAATAAATCGCCGGCTTGCAGGTGATGCGCAGGAAGGTTACGTCGCGGTCGGTGGAGAAGGTTTTCTTCACGTAGTCGCCGTGACGGGTGATGCCTTGCAGTTCGGCGAAATGGCTCAGGGATTGTTCGCGGTTCATATTGAACAGCGGCCCGTCCTGCAGGGCATCGCTGATGATCAGCAGGATGCCTTCAAGCAGGTAATGGTTCCTGAATTCGCTGACCGTCACTGCGCTGCGCGGTCTTCTCTCGACGCTGACCTGGGTTGGCAGGCTGGCCGAGACGCGTTCGCTGAAACGCGGCGTCGTCGGGTAGCGGTTGATGTCGACTTTTTCTTGTTTGGCATTGCCGCGTCGGGCGCTGTCGATGATTTGCGGCAATAACGTTGCGAGCCCCATATTGCCGCCGATTTTCAAGCGACCGCTGGCAAACAGTCCTTCGACATTGGCAACGCCGCTCATGATGCCGAGAAAGTCGGTCTTGCTGACTTCAATGGTCACGTCCGGTCACGGTGCGCGCCTGCACATCGGACCAGATCGCCAGATCAGCGCCGAAGATGAACTGAAAGACGCCTTCGATACCGACCGAACCGGCATTGACGAACAACTTTGGCAGGACAGGCTGCAGATCCACGGCGCTCACGCTTGTTGGTTTGGGCTTGAAGAGGGAACGGATGAGCGGCGGAAAATTTATTGGTGTCGCCGTTCATCGGCGGGAGCCAGCCCCAATCAGCTAATTTTCTCCGCCTGCCATCCGTTTTCTGAGGATTGGTCGAGCCCGTGGCTCCCAATCTTCTTTGGACGGATGCCTGCTGATGAATGCACAAGACTCCCTGAAACTCGCCCGCCGCTTTATCGAGTTGCCGTTGCCGAAACGCCGGCTGGTTATCGAGCGTGAGGACTTCAGTGAGTTGCCCGCCGTCGAGGGCGAAGCCAGGGTGCTGGAGCAAGCGCAACAGCAAGCGACTCAACCTTGAGGCTAACGACGAGCAACTCATTTTCCACTGGTCAGCCATCCTCAGAGAAGGCGGCCCGCCAACTTAACGATTCAAACGGGGTGATTCATCGCATGAAATCCAGGAACCAGACATTTGCCAGGCGCTTGTTGAAATCGCCGATGCCTTCATGGAGAACTTCTGCATCCGTAATGGTATTGGGGTTGGCACTGGGAACGTGCGAAGGCGTATTCGCCGAAGTCCGTCACGTGAACATTCCCGCTCAGCCGCTGGACGCCGCGCTGGATGAGTTGGGCGCGCAAACCGGGCTGCAAGTGTTGTATCGGCCGGAAATGGTCAGCGGCAAGAAGTCGGTGGCAGTCAACGGTGATCTTGAACCGGATGCCGCACTGGATAAATTGCTTAATGGCGCCGGCCTGACTTATCGCATCGAGAACAACACGATTTTTCTCAGCGAGGAGTCGCTTGCCGGCGGTGCGATGGAATTGGGCGCGACGACGATTCTGGGCCAGGGCATGGGCCAGGCGACTGAAAACTCCAAGTCCTACACCACCGGTTTGACCAGTGTGGGCTCGAAAACCCCCACCAGTCTGCGCCAGACGCCGCAGTCGATTTCCATCATCAGCCAGCAAATGATGGCTGATCAGCAGATGACCGACATCAACGATGCCATGCGCGCTACGCCGGGCATCACCGTGCAGAACAACACCTATCGGACCGCCGACATCCTGTCCCGTGGCTTCTCGATCCAGAACTTCCAGCTCGACGGTGCCGCGCCTATGGCGCAGGGCAGCTCGCTGGGCAGCTTCTATTCGTCCAACGTCTACGACCTGGCCGAGTTCGATCACATTGAAGTGCTGCGTGGTTCAGCGGCATTGTTCGGCGGCACCGGTGATCCGGGCGGCATCGTCAATATGGTGCGCAAGCGCCCGCTGGACACCTATCAACTGAAACTCACCGCGTCGGCGGGCAGCTGGGATAACTATCGGCAGGAAGTGGACCTGACCGGTCCGATCGCCTTCGACGGCAAACTGCGCGGCCGCCTGGTGGTTGCCAACACTGATCGGCAGTATTTCATCGATAACCGCAGTACGGAAAAACCGTTTGTTTATGGCGTGATGGAGGCGGACGTCACTGACGACACCATGCTCACCTTCGGCGTGCGCTATAACAAAGCCCACGAAAACGGTACACAAAGTTCGGTGCCGCGCTATCTGGATGGTTCCGACCTCAAGCTGCCACGCCACACAGGTCTGACCCAGAACTGGGCTTACACCGATACAACCGGGCGTGAAATCTTCGCCAAGATCGACCACAAGTTCAACGATGACTGGAAGCTCAATATTTCCTACACCGACCTCTGGGACAACGGTTACTTCAAAAGTGCGACCTCCAACGGTGCTGGGGTCAACCCGTTAACCGGTGGCGGTCTTACATGGTATGGCACTCAGGTCAAGCAGGAAAACCAGCAGCGGATGTGGGACACCAACGTGTCTGGCAACTTCCAGATGTTTGGCCTTGAACATTCGGTTGTCGTAGGGGCGGACTATCAGGACATCACCAGCCGCTGGCTGGGTTCGGCTCGATTCGCTACGGCGACTGGACCGCTCAACGTCTTCGATCCGGACAGCACGGCGTTTGCCGAGCCAGCGGATGACACTAACTACAGCCGCGACTACAACCCCAACAACCAGAAGCAGTATGGCGTTTACGGCAGTCTTCGCCTACAGCTGGCCGAACCTCTGCATTTGATTCTTGGTGCGCGGGTGCAACGCTACAAGTTTGACCAGACCTACCAGACTCGCGTCGGCAATACCTGGACTACGCAATCGGCCGTCTCCATGCGCGAACCCACCAAGGTCACCCCGTATGGCGGTCTGGTCTATGACTTGAATGATGAGTGGTCGGTCTACGGCAGCTATTCAGAAATCTACAAGCCGCAGGTCAACTTGCTGGAAGGCCCGCCACCGGGCACGCCCATGGAGGCGATGGAAGGCAAGACCTACGAAACCGGTCTGAAAGGCGAGCTGTTCGGCGGCGCGCTGAACACCAACTTCGCGCTGTACTACACCAAACGCGAAAATCAGGGCGTGCGCGATCCGAGTTATCCAAGTACGTCTTCATTGTTTGCTGGCAGCTGCTGCTATGTGAACCAGGGCGAGGTGACGAGCAAAGGTATCGAGCTGGAAGCGTCGGGTGAGATCCTGCCAGACTGGATGCTGCTGGCTGGCTACACCTTCAACATGAATCGCAACAAGAGTTCCAGCACGCCGCTGAGTACTGTGACACCCAAGCACCAGTTCAAATTGTCGACGACCTATCGCCTGCCGGGAGTGCTGTCGGACTTCAAACTGGGCGGCGGGGTCAACGTACAAAGCTCCAACTACAGCAGCGGCACCGTTACCTATAACGGTGTGACCAGCAACTACGACTTCGCTCAGTCGGGCTATGCGGTCTGGAATGCGTTGGCTGAATACCAGGTCGACGAACACTGGACGGTCACCTATAACGCCAACAACATCTTCGACAAAAACTACTACGCCACCGTGGGGTCGACCTTCGCGACCAACTGGTACGGCGAACCACGCAACCACATGCTGACCTTGCGCGGTACCTTCTGGTAACAGAACGCGCTTGAATGAAAAGGGGGAGCCAGATCACTGGCTCCCCCTTTTTTTGTTGGCGATGTTGCTGGCCGACAATTAATCGACGATGGTGACCGGAGCTTTCACCGGTTCATCGTCTTCTTTCATCTTGCGGAAGTACGTCGAAAGCAGGGCACCGGAAATGTTGTGCCAGACGCTGAACAACGCGCTGGGCACCGCCGCCAATGGCGAGAAGTGCGCGCTGGCCAGTGCCGCGCCCAGCCCAGAGTTTTGCATGCCGACTTCCAGCGCCAGGGACTTGCGTTGCGCCAATGGCAGCTTGAAGACCTTGCCGGTGAAGTAACCCAGCAGGAAACCGAAGCTGTTGTGCAGGATCACCACCAGCATGATCAGCAGGCCGGACTCGGCGATTTTCGCCTGACTGGCGGCAACCACCGCGCAGACAATCATCACGATGCTGACCACCGAAACCAGTGGCAAGACGTCCACGGCATAGCTGACCCGTGCGCCGAGCAGACGCTGCGCAAGCACACCGAGCACGATGGGGAGCATGACCAGTTGCAGGATCGACCAGAACATATCCATGAAGGACACCGGCAACCAGGCCGAGGCCAGGAACCAGATCAAGGTCGGCGTCAGCAACGGCGCGAGCAGGGTGGTGACCGCAGCGATAGCCACTGCCAGGGCCAGATCGCCCTTGGCCAGCCAGGCCATGACATTGGAAGACGTGCCGCTTGGGCAGCAACCCACCAGGATTACACCGACCGCGATCTCCGGCGGCAGATGAAACACCTGGCAGAGCAACCACGCCACACCGGGCATGATCACGAAATGCGCAACCACACCCAGGGCCACGCGCCACGGATGGCGGGCAACTTCGGAAAAGTCATCGAGCTTGAGGGTCAGGCCCATCCCGAACATCACCAGCCCGAGCAGCGGGACGATCAGGGTTTTCAGACCGATGAACCACTGTGGGAACAGGAACGCCAATACGGCGAACAACAGCACCCAGTACGCAAAGGTATTACCGACAAAACGACTCAAGGCTGCCAATGCACGCATGGCGGATTCCTTTTTTATTTGGGTTGAAATATCCGGTAGGAGCGAACTTGTTCGCGAAGCGGCCTACCTGACAACGCCTCGCCAACAAGTTGGCTCCTACGGATTTTGCTTTAGATCCCCTGTGGCAGTTCTTCACCGCCCAAGGCTTCAACCAGTTCCGGCAGGAACTCGCCGAAGGTCAGCATCATCAGGGTAAAGCTGGCATCGAGTTGGCCCAGGGCTTCGTCGCCGCCGTCCTGTTCTGCCTGATCCTGCAGCAGGTCCTCGAACTTCAGGCGCTTGACCACCATCTTGTCGTCCAGCACGAAGGACAGCTTGTCCTGCCAGGCCAGGGACAGCTGGGTCACGACTTTGCCAGTGCTCAAGTGCAGCTGGATTTCATCGCTGGTCAGGTCCTGACGCTTGCAACGCACGATCCCGCCATCTTCATGGGTGTCACGCAGTTCGCATTCGTCGAGCACGAAGAAATTGTCAGCCGCTTTCTGCGTGGTGACCCACTCAGTCATGACCGCAGTTGGCGCGGTCTTCACGGTGAGAGGACGTACCGGAAGCGAGCCGATCACTTCACGCAGCGTCGAGAGCAAGTCTTCCGCGCGCTTGGGGCTGGCCGAGTTGACCAGAATCAGGCCCTGTTTCGGCGCGATGGCCGCGAACGTGGCGGAACGACGAATAAAGGCGCGGGGCAGAAACGCCTGGATGATTTCATCCTTGATCTGATCGCGTTCCTTTTTATAGACCTTGCGCATTTGCTCGGCCTCGATCCCTTCGACCTTCTCCTTGACCGCGTCACGCACGACGCTGCCCGGCAAGATGCGTTCTTCCTTGCGCGCCGCGATCAGCAGGAAGTCACCGCTGATGTGCACCAGTGGAGCGTCTTCACCTTTGCCAAAAGGGGCGACAAAACCGTAAGTGGTCAACTCCTGGCTGGCACAGGCGCGGGCCGGTTTGGTCGCCAGTGCAGTTTCCAGCGCCTCGGCGTCAAAAGGCAGATCTTGGGTCAGGCGATAGATAAGCAGGTTTTTGAACCACATGAGGTGAATCTCTCCTTCTATACAAAAGGAGGGCATTATTCGCTCCTCGGACCCTGCGGCCAACCCTGCGCTAAGCCTTTGGAAGGATTATAAAAATTATTTAAAAAAGTGCTTGCCAGAGGTAGGGTCGCTACGTAGAATGCGCGCCACACGATGAGTGAAGGGTGATTAGCTCAGCTGGGAGAGCAGCTGCCTTACAAGCAGCGGGTCGGCGGTTCGATCCCGTCATCACCCACCAATCATTCAAAGTGTTACGCGCAGCGGTAGTTCAGTCGGTTAGAATACCGGCCTGTCACGCCGGGGGTCGCGGGTTCGAGTCCCGTCCGCTGCGCCATATTCCGCTTCAAGGCCCTTGAACTCCTTGAAGCAAAAGAAAGCCCGCCTTGTGCGGGTTTTTCTTTGTCTGCGATTTTTCATTCCTCCTTTATATAAGTCGTCATGCATTGCACATCATTGGCCAATTCGCCTGAGCGCCGTGCTATTCAATCGATCTGATGTGTCAGACGAATCTAGTAGATTTGTACGATTTTTCTCAAAGTCCCTGAACCCGGACTGAACGAGCAGGCGTCCATTTCAAGAAAACCTTTGGATACCTGAACTTATCTGGCTTTTCTGCCTCTCATGCCGGTAGCCATTGATCGCGGCGGCCTGATAAGCTCGCGGCTTTACTCGTTTGCCCTATTGGCGCATGAACAAGGAATTAGCATGAAACAGCATCGGTTGGCAGCGGCGATTGCCCTGGTCGGTCTGGTACTCGCAGGTTGTGATAAGCAAGCCAGCACTGTTGAGCTGAAAACCCCGGCACAGAAAGCGTCCTATGGTATTGGCCTGAACATGGGCAAGAGCCTGGCTCAGGAAGGCATGGATGATCTGGATTCCAAGGCTGTCGCCTTGGGCATCGAAGACGCCGTCGGCAAGAAAGAACAGAAGCTCAAGGATGATGAATTGGTCGAAGCTTTCGCCGCGCTGCAAAAGCGTGCCGAAGAGCGTCTGACCAAGATGAGCGAAGAGTCGGCATCAGCTGGCAAGAAATTCCTCGAAGAAAACGGCAAGAAAGCCGGTGTAGTTACCACCGCATCCGGCCTGCAATATGAAATCGTCAAGAAAGCCGATGGCGCTCAGCCTAAAGCGACCGACGTGGTGACTGTTCACTACGAAGGCAAGTTGACTGACGGCAAGGTGTTCGACAGCTCCGTTGAGCGCGGTAGCCCGATTGACCTGCCGGTCAGCGGCGTGATTCCGGGTTGGGTTGAAGGCCTGCAGTTGATGCACGTTGGTGAGAAGATCAAGCTCTTCATCCCGAGCGATCTGGCTTACGGCGCACAGAGCCCTAGCCCGATGATCCCTGCCAACTCGGTATTGGTCTTCGACCTGGAGCTGCTCGGCATCAAGGATCCTGCTTCGATGCCGGCTCCTGGCGCGGCTGCCGATGAGGAAGAAGAGACTGCACCTGCTACTAAAAAATAAGTAGCGGTTCAGGCTTGAGCAAAACGCCCCGTTTCGACGGGGCGTTTTCGTTTCTGTGTAATTTGCCGAACGGATGCAATCAGGTGCAGTCCCACCTATGTTCACTGTGGGCGGCAATTGCGAGAGGCGGGCCTGACGATTGTCAGACGATCCAACATTGATCCACAGGCTCGGCTGTGGGTAACTTCCACCGGCCTGCAAGTCAACGAATTTTGTGGCTTTTTTCAGGTGAGTAAAAAACGCCCGATTTGAGTCAGGAGCCTATAGCACGGGCCTCAACGGCCGGAAAAGAAGCTCTGTTCACAAGGTTATCCACAAGTTGTGTGGATAACCTTTTTGATGACCAGACGCCGACGATTGTAGGATCGGCGTTTATTGACAGAAAAGTCGCTCAACAGGAGTGGACATGAAAGCACCGTGGAATTTTCTTCGTTATTTACCCATGGCTCGCCGCTTGATGGCGGCAGGGCGCTTGCCAGGCCTGCTGTTTGCCGTTGCGCGCAAGGGCTCTGCAGAGCGCAGTCGGCTGGGCAAGGTCATGGATGATCTCCGGCTGCTGCAAGCGTTGTGTCTGGCGTACTGGCGCGGCGAGTATCGGGCGATCAGTCCAACGGCGATTCTGTCCATCGTGGCCGGGCTGATGTACTTCCTCAGCCCGCTGGACGCCATTCCCGACTGGATTCCGGGCTTGGGCATGCTGGACGACATCGCGGTGCTGGCATGGGTCATGAAGCATCTGGAAGCCGAATTGTCGGCATTTCGCCAATGGCGAGAGCAACAGGCGCCTGAAAAATTGCTGGTGGTCGAGCGTTTGCCAGCCACACCCGCCCTGCTCGAACAGGAAAAAGCCAAGGATTGACGGCTATACAGCCATTCGCCGCGATATAAGACGCAGTTACAGATTGAAGACAGGCATATGGCCTTCATCCACTGTTAAGATACAGCAACATGGAAACGCCTACTCGCATGTGTAGTTGTCCTACAGGGGGTTGTATGGATCTTCAGGTCATTTCTCGTGATGGAGAGCCGGAATACGCAGTGTTGCCATGGGCTCAGTACCAGGCATTGCTGCGCGCCGCAGGTCTGGTTTCCAACGAGAGCACCACGCCGAGCGCTCAGCCGGTCGAGCCGGGTGAGGCGACTGCTGAATTGCCTGGTCTGGATCAGTTGGCGACGCTCCGAGCCGCCAAGGGGCTGGAAGTTGCGCAACTGGCGCGCACGGTCGGCATCAGCCCTTCGTACCTGGAATTGATTGAAAGTGGGGTGCGCCTGCCCGACGCCGCTATACGCCGCAGTCTGGCGTGGGAATTGGGTGTCGCTGGCTGGCGAGGTGAAGCATGAGCGTACGCATCAGTCGCCAGCACTGGGATGGGCTTTTGGCTGAACTGGATCAGGCGCGTCGCCAGCGCCATTTGCTAACCTATCGCGCGCTGCTGGAGCGTCTGCAGCTGCCAAGCCCCGCCATGCAAACCCTCACTGCCGCGCTTGAGCATCTGGCCGCGCTGGATGCTCGCGCCGAGCAGCCGTTGCGCAGTGCGCTGGTTATCAGCCAGGGCGCGAGCCGTTTGCCGCGTACGGGTTTTTTTGAATGCGTAGAACGCCTCGGGCGTTTTTCCGGGCCATCCGACGGGATCGCCGCAGCGTCCTGGCATGCTTCGGAAGTGGTGCGGGTGTTTGAGTTTGTGTATCCGGAATCGGAATGACTGAATGACGCTGCGTTCGCGCCATCACCCCATCGCCAACAAATCCAGCTCGCGCGTATCGATCACGTGCAGGCTCGCCCCGGCGACTTCCTTCGCGTAGTGCTTGGCCTGCGAGGCCAGTTCGGCCAGACGACTGGCGTCCAGCTCCGTGCAGGATTCAGGGTGCAGGTGAATGACGCCGATGGACAGCGACAGCAGCGCGAACTCCTGGCGCTGGCCGTGGCGATTCAAGGCAGTAAAGCAACCCGCTTCGAGGTGTTCGGCCCGATAGAAGCGTCGGCACTGATTCTGGAAGTCTTCCAGCAGGGCATTGAGCCGCTTGTTCCAGTCTTCCGAGCCGAGGACCATCAGAAAATCATCGCCGCCAATATGCCCGACGAAGTCGCGACTGGGGTCAATCCGGTCGTTCAGGCATTGGGCGAGACACAGCAGAACCTCGTCGCCGCGCCCATAACCGTAGATATCGTTGAAGGGTTTGAAACTGTCGATATCGACGTAGCAGATCATCGATTCCCGGCCTTGTTGCAACAATCGCGTCAGGCACTGCTGGATTGGCACATTGCCCGGCAGCAAGGTCAGCGGATTGGCATGGCGAGCCTGCTGGATTTTCATCTCGGTAATCAGCTTGAGCACATCGATCACCCGACCCAGGCCCAGATAACGGCCGTTCTGGGTGATGATGAAATCTTCTTCGATACGCTGCCGGGCGCGACTGGTCAGCAGGCGGCTGACTTGCGCCAGGGACTGGCTCAGCTCCACGGCGAGAAAGTCGTCGCTCATCAGGCGACTGATCGGCTTGCGGGCGAACAGCTCGGTGGCAAAGGGTTTGAGGAGAATTTCCGATAACGAATGGCGGTGAACAATCCCGCACGGCTGGCCGCTTTCATCCAGCACCGCGAGGGAATTGAGATTGGCCTGTTTGCGAAATGCTTCGAGCACCGAAGCGGTCGGCATGGTGTGACCCACCGCCGCTTGCTCGTTGAGCAGGGCACTCAAATCGCTGCCTTCTTCGGTCAGCACCAGTGTTGAGCTGCTTTCCAGCTTGGGCAGCATCGCTTGCGCGTCTCGCGGTGGTTGTTCTTGCGGGCGACAGAGCAGATAGCCCTGAACCAGTTCCACGCCCATTTCCCTGAGCACCGCCAGTTCTTCGGGCAGCTCGATGCCCTCGGCGATGACCAGCGCCCGGGAAGCTCTGGCCATTTGCAGCATGGAGCCGACAAACTCGCGCTTGACCGCGTCCTGATGGATGCCGTCGATGAAGTGCCGGTCGATCTTGACGTATTCCGGACGCAGTTCCGACCACAGGCGCAGGCTGGAATAGCCGGCGCCAAGATCATCCATGGCGATGGAAAAACCCATGTCGCGATAGTGGTGCAGCGCGGTGTACAGCAGCTCGAAATCTTCGGTGGGCGTCTGCTCGGTCAGCTCGATCACGACGTTGCTGGGCGCGATGCCGTAGCGTTGCAACAGCTGCAAGGTTCGGCCTGGCGGGTGCGCAGGTTCCAGCAGGGATTCCGGGGAAATATTGAGGAACAGCTTGCCGGGCAACTTCTGCTGGCTGAACCGACGGCACGCGCTTTCCCGACACTGCAATTCCAGCTCACTGAGGCGACCGGACTGGCGAGCAATGGCGAACAGGTTGATCGGCGAATGCAGCGAGCTGTTCGATGGGCCGCGGGTGAGGGCTTCATAACCGAGGATGCGGCGTTCGGACAGTGACACGATGGGCTGGAACAGACTGTGTAAATCGCCATGAGCCAGAATTGAACTCAATGCGTTCAGCTGTTCAGTTGCGGTCATGGCGATCTCAAGGCAAGAAAAAGGGGCTAAGCATTGTGCGCTCAGCCCCCGTATTTCACGACAGATTCATGACTGTTTGATGACCGTTGCCATTAAACAGCCATTATCCGTGTGGTTTTTACTTCTTGGCCACAGCCGCGTTCAATCCCAGGTAATCGATCAGGATTCGCCCGGTTTCCGACAGGTAAGCGTCGTCTTCGGGTTTGGTCTTGTCGTCTTCGACCGGCAGCGCGTCTTCGTCCTCTTTCTTCAGCTCCTTGAGTGGCTCTTCACCTTTGGCCTTGCGGCGGGTGTTTTCCAGAGTCAGCTGCTTGGTTTCGATAGAGGCATGTTCAGCGCGACGGTCAACTTCATTGAGGCTGACGGTTTTCTCGCTCATCAACTTCTTGGCCAGGGCCAGACGGTCTTCGATGAAGACGAACTCGGCATCTTTTGCCGAACGGGCTTCATGTCGGGTCTGCAACTGCGCCAGGAATGGCTTGAACGGATCGGCCGCCGGCTTGATCGCCGGTTTGATACTGTCCCAAGGCATGGCCTCAGGCAGCGCGCTTTCGCCGATTTCCTTGGTATCGATGATCGACGGGTAGGCGATGTCCGGCACGACGCCCTGATGCTGGGTGCTCTGCCCGGAAACCCGGTAGAACTTGGCCAGGGTCAGTTTCAGCTCGCCATGATTGAGCGGCTGAATGGTCTGCACGGTGCCTTTGCCGAAAGTCTGGCCGCCGATGATCAGTGCGCGGTGGTAGTCCTGCATGGCGCCGGCGAAAATCTCCGAAGCCGAGGCGGACAAGCGGTTGACCAACAACGCCATCGGGCCTTTGTAGAACGCGCCGGTGTCTTCGTCTTCCAGCACGTCGACCTTGCCGTCGGCGTTGCGCACCAACACGGTGGGGCCTTTGTCGATGAACAGACTGGTCAGCTCGGTGGCTTCCTGCAGGGAGCCGCCGCCGTTGTTACGCAAGTCCAGAACCACGCCGTCGACTTTCTCGGCTTGCAGTTCGGTCAGCAGTTTCTTCACGTCGCGAGTGGTGCTCTTGTATTCCGGATCGCCAGCACGGTAGGCCTTGAAGTCCAGATAGAACGCCGGAATGTCGATGACGCCCAGCTTATAGTCGCGGCCGTCCTGATTCAGGTGCAGGATCGATTTTTTCGCAGCCTGCTCTTCGAGTTTCACTGCTTCGCGAGTGATGGCGACGATCTTGGTGGTCTGGTCGTTGGGCGCATTGCTGGCCGGAATCACTTCCAGGCGCACGATCGAGCCTTTAGGACCACGGATCAGCTTGACGACTTCATCCAGACGCCAGCCGATCACGTCGACCATTTCTTTGTCGCCCTGGGCGACGCCGACGATTTTATCGGCCGGAGCGACCTGCTTGGTCTTGGCCGCAGGACCTGCCGGCACCAGACGTACGATCTTCACGTTGTCGTTGTCGCTCTGCAACACGGCGCCGATGCCTTCCAGCGACAGGCTCATGTTGATGTCGAAGTTTTCCGCGCTGTCCGGGGACAGGTAGTTGGTGTGCGGATCGTAGGACATGGCAAAGGTGTTGATGTAAGCCTGGAACACGTCTTCGCTGCGAGTCTGGGCCAGGCGCGACAGCTGATTCTTGTAGCGCTTGGTCAGGGTTTCCTGAATCTTCGCCGGGTCTTTGCCGGCAATCTTCAGGCGCAGGACTTCGTCCTTGACGCGTTTGCGCCACAGGTCGTCCAGTTCAGCCTGATTTTTCGCCCAGGGAGCGTCCTTGCGATCCACCAGCAAGCTTTCCTTGGTGGTGAAATCAAGTTTGTCGACGCCCTTGTTCAGCTCTGCCAAGGCGAAATCCAGACGCGACTTGATGCGGTCCAGATAGCGCTTGTAGATGGTGAACCCGGGGTTCAGGTCGCCGCTTTTGAGGAAGTCGTCGAACTGGGTCTGCCACTTGTCGAATTCGGCGATATCGCTGGCCAGAAAGTAGCTGCGTGCCGGATCGAGCAGCTTGAGGTAGCTCTCGTAAATGATCACCGAGCGCTTGTCGTCAAGCGGCGGCTTGCTGTAATGGTGCCGTTTGAGCAGCTCAACGACGTTGAGGCTGGCAATCACTTCGTCGCGATCAGGCTGGAGGTTATCCCAGCTGTTGGCGGCGAAAGAGCTGGCAGACATTGGCAGAATGCTGAGGCCAACAAGCAGGGCGAGGGCGGTGCCTGGGAAAAAATGCTTCATGCTGATTCGACGCGGGGACAATTGATAACGCATATTAGGCCGTCTTTGAAGTCGCCGGTCCCGTCGGATCCGGTCGCATAATGCAAAAAGCCCGGGCGTCTATAGCTTCGGGCTCAGTCCAGACTCACTATGGAGGCACCGTGAAGGCATTGCAAGGCGTTGAAGGTCGAGTGGAATGGGTCGAGACACCGAGTCCGGCTCTTGATGCCGGTCAAGTCCGGATCAAAGTGGCCGCCGCTGGTTTGAATCGCGCGGATTTATTGCAGCGCGCGGGTCTGTATCCGCCGCCGCCGGGGGCCAGCGAATTTCTCGGCATGGAATGTTCCGGGGTGATTGCCGAAGTCGGTCCGGGTTCTGCGTGGCAGGTTGGCGACCGGGTTTGCGCGCTGGTGGCCGGTGGTGCCATGGCTGAAGAAGTGGTTGCCGATGCACGTCACGTGTTGCCGGTGCCCGAAGGCATATCGCTGCACGAGGCGGCGGCAATCCCTGAAGTCTACGCCACCGCCTGGCTGAATCTGTTCCAGCTGGCGGCACTCAAACCGGGCGAAAAAGTTTTGCTGCACGCTGGGGCAAGTGGAGTTGGTTCAGCGGGCATTCAGCTTTGCAAGGCGTTCGGCAACCCGGTCTGGGTCAGCGTCGGCTCGGCCGAGCGTCTGGCGTACTGCATCGAATTGGGCGCCCAGGGTGGTGTGGTGCGCAGCGAAAGCATCGACAGCCTGAAGGATTTCGCACCCTTTGACGTGATTCTCGATCCGGTCGGCGCCAACTATGCGGCGCTGAACGTGAAGCTGTTGGGCGTGGATGGTCGCTGGGTGTTGATCGGCCTGATGGGCGGCCGTGAAGCGCAACTGGATCTGGCGCAGATATTGGGCAAACGCATCCAGTTGCTGGGTTCGACCCTGCGCAGTCGCGATGACCAGTTCAAGGCCGACTTGCTGCTCGACCTGGCGCACAACGTCTGGCCGCTGTTCACCGAAGGCCGCCTCAAACCGCAACTGGCCCGCAGCTTCCCGATCAACGACGCGGAAGCGGCTTTTGCCGAACTGGCGACCAATCAGGTTTCCGGGAAACTGGTGTTGGTGATCGATGACAGTCTGGTGTGAAACCTGTGCAGTCTGTGTGGGAGCGAGCTTGCTCGCGAAGGCGATATCCAGCGTATAGAAATGTAGCGGATGTCCTGGCCTATTCGCGAGCAAGCTCGCTCCCACAATGATGTGGCAATTATTTCCAGTGATGCACCGGCCAGCCGGCCTTCTGGGCGTGTTCCAGCAAGGTCGGGTCGGGATTGACCACATGCGGATGATCGACCTTGAGCAGCAGGGCCAGATCATTGCGTGAGTCCGAATAGAAGCTGGCGCCTTCGAGGTTTTCGCCTTCGGTGTCCAGCCACTCCATGAGCCGGGTGACCTTGCCTTCCCGATAGGTCAGGGTGCCAACGGTCCTGCCGCTATAAACCCCGTGCTGCACCTCCAGATCGATCGCCAGCACTTCGTCGATGCCGATGCGCTCGGCAATTGGCTTGACCAGATGAATCCCCGAAGCCGAAATCACCAGAATCCGGTCGCCCGCCGCGCGGTGTTCAGCGATGCATTTGGTGGCGTCACTGAAGATGATCGGCTCGATGAAGTCCTCGACCCACGGGCCGACCAGGTGATCGACTTCTTCCGGAGTCCGGCCCAGCATCGGCTCCAGGCTGAAGGCCATGTAGTCCTCCATTGCCAGCTCGCCTGCGCTGTACGCTTGCATCAGTTCGTGATCGCGCTTGATAAACGACTCGGGATCGACCCAGCCGAGGCGGCCCATCTGCTCGCTCCATAAACTGGCGCAGTCGCCGGCGATCAAGGTTTCGTCCAGGTCAAAAATGGCTAAAGGCATTACCAACGGTCCTCAAAATTACTCGATCTCGTTGGAGCGAAGCTTGCTCGCGAAGACAATCTTCCATATCCGAAAATTGCTTCGGCTGTACCGACTTTTCGCGGGCAAGCCTCGCTCCAACAGTTTTGCGTCGGCGATCACGCCACTTCACACAACGCCGACGCATCAATGCTCAACGTCACACGTCGGCCATTGGGATGCAAATCGTCCGCCGAGCGGTTGAGTACGTCTACCACCAATTCCACGCCGCGCGCTTCGACCCGATAGCGAATCACATTACCCAGCAAGCTGTGGCTGCGCACTTCGCCTTCCAGGGAACCGGTCAGGCTCAGCTGAATGGCTTCCGGGCGAATGGCAATGCGGCTGCTGATCGGGCGCTGCATCAGGCGGCTGGCTTCGTCCGCTTCGAGCAGGTTGTAGTTGCCGATAAAACCGGCGGCAAATGCATCGACCGGCGCAGTGTAAAGCGTTTCGGCGTCGCCGCTTTGCACGATGCGGCCCTGGTTCATCAGGAAGATGCGGTCCGACATGGTCAGCGCTTCTTCCTGATCGTGAGTCACAAAAATCGTGGTCAGGCCCAATTCCCGCTGAATGGCGCGGATCTGCTCGCGCAGGTGTTTGCGGATCCGCGCATCCAGCGCCGAGAGTGGTTCGTCCAGCAGCAACAGACGCGGACGGGTGACCAGCGAGCGCGCCAGGGCGACGCGCTGACACTGGCCGCCGGACATCTGGTGCGGATAGCGGTTGGCCAGTTCGGTCAACTCCACCAGTTTCAGCACCTCGGCGACGCGCTTGTGGGTGTCGTCGGCGTTGACCTTCTGCATGCGCAGGCCGAACGCGACGTTTTGCTCCACGGTCATGTTCGGAAACAGCGCGTAGCTCTGGAACACCATGCCGATATTGCGCTTCTGCGGGGTGACGGGCACCAGATCAACGCCATCGAGCAGGATGCGGCCTTTGTTGACCGAGGTCAGACCGGCGATACAGCGCAGCAAGGTGGATTTGCCACAGCCGGACGGGCCGAGCAGGGTGACGAATTCTCCACGTTCAATCGTGCAATTGATGTCGCTGAAGACCGCTGTGCTGGCGTAGGTTTTTTGCAGATTTTCGACACTGACAAAACTCATATCAGTTCTTGTCCTTATTCAGTCGGTTGGCAGCCCAGGTCAGCAGCAGCACGAAAAGGAAGTAGGAAACCACCAGCGCACTGTTGAAGTGCCCGCTGCTGTTGCGCATGTTGTTCAGGTACACCTGCAAGGTTTCGTAACGGGTGCCGACCAGCAGGTTGGCGAACACGAATTCGCCGAACAGGAAGGAAAACGACAGCAGCAGCGCAACCATCAAACCCTTGCGCAGGTTAGGCAGTACCACCAGAAATGCCGCCTGCCAGGTATTGGCACCGAGAAGTTGAGCGGCGTCCATCAGGTCAGTCAGATTGATCGCCTGCAAGTTGTTGGTGATGGCGCGGTACATGAACGGCAGCGCGACGGTGAAGTAGCAGCCGATCAGAATCCACGGCGTGCCGACCATCGCCATCGGCCCGGAGCCATACAGCTGCAGCAAGCCCACCGATGACACCACCGGTGGCACGGCGAAGGGCAGCAGGATCAGGATGTTCATCAGGCCGTCCAGGCGCGGAAAGTGGTAATGCACCACGAACAGCAGCGGCAGGATCAGCACCACGGACAGGATCAGCGCGCCGACACAGACCAGCAGCGACTGGCCGAAAGCCGTGAGGAAGCGCGGGTCGCTCCACAGCGCGATGTACCACTTGAAGGTCAGGCCGCTGGGCAGAATAGTCGCCGACCAGCTGGTCGCCACGGAATACAGCAGCGTGCCTGCCAAAGGCAGCAGCAGGATGAAGAACAGCGCATAGACCACGAAGCGGTGGTAAAGCCTGGCGGGACCTCGTTCAACGCGAGACATGGTAGCTCCTCTTCAGCAACCACTGATGGACGACCGTGACCAGCGTCATCAGGCCGACCAGAATCATCGCCAGGGCGCTGGCCATGTTCGGATCAAGGGTGATATCGCCGGCCACCATGGCCGCGATGCGAATCGGCAGCACGTTGAAGTTGCCGGTGGTCAGCGCATAGACGGTGGCGTACGCCCCCAGCGCGTTGGCCAGCAGAATCACAAAGGTGCCCAACAGTGCGGGCGTCAGCACTGGCAACCCGATGTAGCGCCAGAACTGGAAGCTGCTGGCACCAAGCAACGACGCCGACTCGCGCCAGTCTTCGCGCAAGGCGTCGAAAGCCGGGTAGAGCAGCAGCACGCCCAAGGGAATCTGGAAGTAGGTGTAAAGAATGATCAGCCCGGTCTTCGAATACAGATTGAAGTCGTCGATGATTCCGGCCTGCTTGAGGATCAGGGTCAGCGCGCCGTTGAAGCCCAGGAGGATGATGAAGGCGAAGGCCAGCGGCACCCCGGAAAAGTTGCTGGTCATGTTGGCGAAGGCGCTGACGAAATCCCGCAACCGCGAGTCCACTTTGCGCAGCGAATAACTGCCGAGCACCGCAATCACGATGCCGAACAGGCTCGACCAGAAACTGATCTCCAGGCTGTACTGCATCGCTTGTCGATAGAACCGCGAGTTGAACGCCGTGATGAAGTTCTCGATCCCCCAACCGGCATCGGAATGCAGACTGTTGATCGCCACCCACACCAACGGCGCGATCTGAAAGATGATGAAAAAGATGGCGAAGGGCACCAGACACAGCAGCCCCAACCATTTGCCTCGGGTGACGGTGCTCAATTGAATATCTCCCGGCAGACCGGTTTGTCGTGGGGTACGCCGAGCAGCTCGCAGACAATGCCGCACAGATCGGTTTGTTTAGGGGCCGCGTTGGTATCCAGACTGAACGCATCGCCGAGCACGAACAACGGCACTTCGCGTTCTTCCGGGAGCAGGCCGTTGTGCGAGCGATCGTTGTTCATGCCGTGGTCGGCGGTCACCAGCACTTGATACCCGGCGTCGAGCCAGCGTTGCAGGTAGTCGGCCAGCAAAATATCGGCGCTGCGGGCGCTGTTGCGGTACTGCGCGGAGTCGAGGCCGTGCTTGTGCCCGGCGTCGTCGATGTTCATGGGGTGAATCAACAGAAAATTGGGCGCATGTCTGACGCGCAGGCTTTCTGCGTCGGCGAACAGATGCGAATCCGGGTAATGGTCAGCGTAATAAAAGTGCCCGTGCTGGATCGGCAGTTCCAGGTCATCGGTATGTCGGTCGCGGGCGGCGTCGAACGGGCTGCGGTTATACAGCTCGCTGACCCAGTGATAGGCCGCGGCCGCCGTGGTCAAGCCAGCGGCTGTCGCGTAGTGAAACACGCTGCGCTGGTTGGAAAGACGTGAAACCTGGTTATGCACGATGCCGCTGTCGATTGGCGCAACGCCGGTCAGGATGCATTCGTACAAGGGGCGAGAAAGCGCGGGCAACTCGCATTCCAGCTTGTAGAGGGCGGCCCGACCCGCAGTGCTGTAGGCCTGCAAATGCCCCATCGCATGCCGGGCCACCGCGTAGTTCAAGCCATCGAGCACGATCAGGATGACGTTGTGTTTCATGAGCCAGCGCTCCGGCGGAATTCATACGAGACAGGCGAGACAGTGGGTCTGGCTCGCCTTGTGTTGCGTGTGGATCACAAGTTGCTTGAGCTGCGTGGCTTCATCCCTGAAGCCGATTGCGGATTACTGCATTTCGACGATGACTTGCTCGTTCCACTTTTGTGGCAGCGTTTTGGAGGTCGCTTCCCATGCAGCAGCGTTCTTGATTGGCGTTACGCCTTTGTACTGCTCGTTTGGCAGCAATTGCTTCTGCACGTCTTCCGGCAGTTTCAGGTGCTCGGCACGAATCGGACGCGCGTTACCACGGGCCAGGTTGGTCTGGCCAGCGTCGCTGAAGATGTATTCACGGGCCAGTTTGGCGGCGTTCGGGTGCTTGGCGTATTTGTTGATAATGGTGGTATAGCCGGAAATCACCGATCCGTCAGATGGAATCAGCACAACGTAGTCATCCGGATTGGCCATCTTGGCTTTGTAGCTCAGGCCGTTGAAGTCCCAGACGATACCCACTTCGATTTCGCCTTTTTCCATGGTCTGGATAGTCGGGTTATTGATACCCAGGCGTTTTTGCTTGGCCAGCTCGGTGAACAGGTGCAGGCCTGGATCGATGTTGGTTTCGTCGCCTTTAAAGGCGATCGCTGCGGCCAGTACGCCGTTGGCGGCCTGGGCTGCGGTGCTGACGTCGCCGATGGTGACTTTGTATTTGCCGTCTTTCAGGTCAGCCCACTTGGTCGGGACTTCGGAACCGTGCAGCAGCTTCTTGTTGACGATAAACGCGATGGTGCCGGTGTAGGCCAGCGCCCAATGACCGTCTTTATCCTTGGCCCAGTCCGGAACCTGATCCCAGGTGCTTGGCTTGTAGGGTTGCGTAACACCCTTGGCGGTGGCGATGGGGCCAAAGGCCGCGCCGACGTCGCCGATGTCGGCACTGGCGTTGTCTTTTTCCGCATCGAACTTGGCCACTTCCTGGGCCGAGCTCATGTCGGTGTCCATGTGCTTCAGACCATATTTGGTTTGCAGGTCTGCCCAAGTGCCTTTCCAGTTCGCCCAGTCATCCGGCATGCCGACGCTGTTGACCGCGCCTTCCGTCTTGGCGGCGGCTTCAAGGGTCTTGAGGTCAACGTCCGCAGCCATGGCGGCGGTGCTAAGGGCAATAGCGGAACCGAGGAGTGATGCCAGCAAAAGGTGTTTCATTCGAAGCTCCTTGTGCACTTCTTCAAGATTTTTTAGAAGTGATCGTTGCGGGTGGGTTGGTCTAGGTCAGCAATACCTGAGCCAAGTTAAGCTCGTTCAATGACATTTTCATGTCGGCATGGCTTTTTGGTGGCTTCGCCCCGAGGCGAGACGCGGGCCGTCGCGTAAGCGTAGACCATCGGCAAACGGTTGATCTGCAAGGGCTATGCAGTTTCTTCAGGCAGGCTTGGCACGGTTCGTGTTGCACCTTGTCACTCAATAGTCATCTAGGCTCACTAGGCTGTTTTGCGCGCATCGTGCGGTGCGTCCCGAGCAGCCCGTGCCCCGAAATGGCGCTGGTCTAGTCCAGATAGGTAATTTGATGCGCGAAGACGTACCACGTGCGGTGACGACGATTTGCAATGCGCTGCAAGAGCAGATCGAGCATGGCTTGCTGCCGCCCGGCAGCAAGTTGCCCGCCGAGCGCAAACTCAGCGAAGTGTTCGCTACCACCCGCATTACGTTGCGCGAAGCGCTGGTGCAGCTCGAAGCACTGGGTTTGATTTATCGCGAGGAACGTCGTGGCTGGTTCATTTCGCCGCCGCGCCTGGCCTATGATCTAATGCGGCGCAGTCACTTTCACGCAATGGTCAGCGCTCAGGGCAGGGTCGCCGAGACCCAGGTGATCAGCGCGCGTCTGCAGCCAGCGTCGGCGAAAATCTGCGAATTGCTCCAGTTGCCAGCGCTGTCCAGCGTGATCCAGATCTGCCGCGCACGACGTATTGATCAACGGCTGGTGCTGTATGTGGAGCATTACCTGAACCCGGAATATTTCCCCGGAATCCTCGATTACGATCTCAATCAGTCACTGACCGAGCTGTACGCCAGCCAGTACAACCTGCGCTACGGCCAGGTCCAGTTCGAAATGGTACCCACCGCGCTGCACGCCGAAGCCTCCGCGGCCTTGAAGGTGTCCTTGGGTAGTCCAGGATTGCGCATTGCCAGGGTCAACTTCGACCAGCAAGGGCGGCTGATCGACTGCGACCTGGAATACTGGCGCCATGATGCGATTCATGTGAGTGCGGTGGTCCGCGATATTTGAGCCCGCGCAGATCTTGTGGGAGCGAGCTTGCTCGCGAAAAGCATTTCAACTTTACGATCTGACTTCCTTACGCTCCGCACTTCCCGCCGTCATTACTTGCACGCTCAACCTCGGCGTCGCCAGGTCCATTCCGGCTTCATCCAGATGGCGTTTCAGGGACAGGTTGAATGCCCGGGAAACTTCCCACTGCTTGATCGGCGCGGTCTTGAAGCGGGCGCGCAGGATCGCGTTGCCCGACTCGAAGCTCTCCACGCCCTGAATCTCCAGCGGCGACCAGATGTTGCGACGCTGCAACGGATCGGTGCGCATTTTCTGACCCACATCGCGGATCATCTTCAGCGCATCGTCGATGTTCATGCTCGACGGGATGGCGATCCGGAAAATCGCATAGCCGAATTCCCGGGAATAGTTCTGGATGCTTTTGATTTCACTGAACGGGATCGTATGCACGATGCCATCGATGTCGCGCAGGCGAACGGTGCGGATAGTCAGGCCTTCGACGGTGCCCAGATGCCCACCGACATCCACATAGTCGTCGATGGCCAGCGAGTCCTCGATGATGATGAACAAGCCGGTGATCAGGTCCGCCACCAGTGATTGGGCGCCGAAACCAATGGCCAGGCCGATCACACCGGCACCGGCCAGCAGCGGTGTGACGTTCATGCCCATGTTCGCCAGGGCAACGATCAGCGCAATGATGAAAATCGCCACGAACAGCACGTTGCGAATCAGCGGCATCATGGTCTGTGCCCTGGCATTGGCCAGCCCTTTACGGGAGCGGGTCAAAGCGTGATGCACGGCGGTGTCGCTGAGAATCCACACCAGCCAGGCAAACATCAGTGTCGCGGCCAGACTGATCAGCTTCATGCTGACGTCGTGGCCATCACCCTCGGCGAACCGAATCAGCGACAGGCCCCAGACCCGCAGGCCAAGTTCCACGAACACCAGCCAGACCAACAGATGCATCAGGGTGTAGAAAAAATTGTGCAGGCGCTCGGAATACAAAGCGTGCCGTTTGTGACCATGACGCGGGCGCATGGCATAACGGCGCACCAGGCCATTGATGACCATGCCCACCACCAGCAACACCGTGGACAACAAGGCCTGGCGCAACGCGGTGCTGGTATCTCCTGCCGAAAAGAACGTGGCAAACAGTGACACGCCCACCAGCATCAGCGCCGGCACGTACCAGAAGCTGCCGATGATTTCGATGGAATCGGTCAGGGCGCGGCGGGTCAGGCGTCGGGACAGCGGCTGGTTGCGGATCAGATGCGCGATGGGTCGCCGGAAACGCAGGATGAACAGGCCGGTGGACAGCGCCGCCATGACATTGGCGAAGGTCGCGGCCGTGTGGGCCAGATGCACGCCGAGGCTGGCGATCAGGCGCGGGTCGCTGAGTGCCTCACCGAACGCCGCGAAACTGCCGATAAGCCACAACGGGCGGAAGGCCCGGTGACGCAGGATATACAGGGCCCGGTGGCGATGCGGCCCGTCGAGCACCGAAAAAGCGATGACGCAGATTGCCGAAAACAACGTCCCGACCACCAGCGCATAGGCCAGCACCATCGCCAGATCCTTGCCCAGGGAAGAGGGCAGGGAATAGCTCAGATAAACCGTGATTACCAGGGCGATCAACCATGGCCCCAATTTGCGCAAGGCAAAGCGCAGCATGTCGAGCGTGCCGGGATTTTGCGGCAGATCTTCCGACAAACCGAAACGCACGCGCACCCAGTGGCCGAGCCAGATCAGCGCGGCGGCTAACAGGCTCCAGAGCAACAGCACCAGGGCGAAACCGAAGATGATCGGCAGCCACTCCCTGGCGGGCAAGGCCAGCGCCAGCAGTTCATCCTGAGCCAGATCGATTTCTTCGGACCAGCGTCTGATCGGACTGTCTTCACCGGCGAATTTTCTCTCGAAGTCGCTCAAGGTGCTGCCGATCAACCCCAACACGCCCTGATCGGTACCGGGCTGGGCTTTTTGCGTGGCGTCGCGAAGCTTTTTCAGGTCGGCGAGCAACTGGCTGCGTTGCTGGTCGTTTTCCAGGGTCTTGATTACCTCATCGAGGGACTGCCCCAGCGGTTCCTGTGCCTGCGGTTGGGTTTTCTGTCCACCGCCCAGCACCCCCGGCAAAGCGACAGCCTGAGCTGCGGCGATGGGGAACAGGGCCAGCAGGCAGACGAAAAGCAGGCGGGTCAGCAAACAACAGCGGGGGATAGCAGTCACCGGGCGGTAAACCTCAAGTCAACATCGAGCTGCCTGAAGTCGAGCGACTTTTCAGGCATGAGTGAGCGATGAGTTTACGAGTGGTCTGCAGGCTTGGCGAGCAGCTTTTCTCCCCTGCGGACCGCGCATTGTCTGAGCTTGACGATCAGGCGAGTTTTTCCAGAATCTTGAAGCCGATCGTGCCCAGCATCAGCATCATCCCCAGCCAGATCATGAACACACCACCGCCACGCTCCTGGTAACTGAAGCCGATACACAACAGCAACATCCCGATCATGACCGGCAGCAGCATTGCATAAAAGGCGTTCATGGCATCGACCCTCCGCAGCTCGATACCTTAAGTCTAGGTCGGCTTTGGGAGAACCACCGTTGGAGCGAGGCTAGCCCGCGCAGGTGTCATCTCATGCAACAAAAATGTCGTCTGGGAACCCCGTTCGCGGGCAAGCCTCGCCAACGTAATCAAGCCCGTGATAGATCACGGCAACTCATGGCTCGCATAAAACGCGCCGAGTACTTTCACCAGATGCGCCAGGTCGTGGCTGCCGGCCAGTTCACGAATCGAGTGCATGGCGAAGGTCGGCAGGCCGATATCCACCGTGCGTACGCCGAGATGGCTGGCGGTAATCGGGCCGATGGTCGAGCCGCAGGCCATGTCGCTGCGCACCACGAAGCTCTGCACCGGTACTTCTTCAGCCATGCACAGATGGCGGAAGAAACCGGCGGTTTCGCTATTGGTGGCGTAGCGCTGATTGCTGTTGACCTTGATCACCGGGCCAGCATTGAGTTTCGGGCCATGGTTGGCGTCGTGCTTTTCGGCGTAGTTGGGGTGCACGCCATGCGCGTTGTCGGCGGACACCAGCAACGATTTCTGAATGGTGCGTACGTAATCTTCGCCATCGGGCAGCAGGCGCTGGATGATCTGTTCCAGCATGGCGCCATCGGCACCGCAAGTCGACGATGACCCGACTTCTTCGTGATCGGTGCAGACCAACAGACAGGTTTCGTCAGTCTCGGTGCCGAGCAGCGCTTGCAGTCCGGCGTAACAGGACAGCAGGTTGTCCAGGCGCGCGCCAGCGATGAAGTCAGCATTGAGCCCGATCACCGCAGCGCTCTGGGTATCGTAGAAGCTCAGCTCATAATCGAGCACCACGTCGGCGTTCAGGCCATGTTCGCGGGCCAGCTGGTCAGTGAGCAGGGCGCGGAAGTCCGCACGTTCGTCACCGGCTACCTGAGCAAGGATCGGCGGCAATTCCAGTTGCGGATTGATCGGCCAGCCTTCGTTGGCGGTGCGATTGAGGTGGATCGCCAGGTTCGGGATCACGGCAATCGGCAGCTTGAAGTCGATCAGTTGGCTTTCGACCTTGCCGTCACGACGGAACGTGACGCGTCCGGCCAGCGACAGGTCGCGGTCAAACCACGGGGCGAGCAGCGCGCCACCATAGACTTCGACACCCAGTTGCCAGAAACCCTGGCGCTGCAACTCTGGCTGCGGCTTGACCCGCAGGCACGGGCTGTCGGTGTGCGCGCCAACCATGCGGATACCGCCGGTCAGCGGCGACTGGCGACCCAGGCGGAACGCGACAATCGAAGAATCGTTGCGGGTGACGTAGTAGCGCCCGCTGGTTTCGGTGGACCAGGTTTCCCGCTCGTCCAGACGCTGAAAGCCCGAGGCTTCCAGGTGTTGAACGATAGTGGCAGTGGCATGGAACGGTGTAGGAGAGGCCTTGAGGAAATCGATCAGACCCTGGTTCAGCTCTTCGCGCATAAGTTACTCCAGACAGCAATGGCGCGAGTTTACCGTATTGGGGTGGGGCGTGTGATTGTGGGTTCGGGAAAAAACAGGCGCCTTGTATGTTGCCAACGGAGATTGGTCAGGCGTTATTTGTATTGGCGCCGCGCCTCGAATCGGGTGGCGCCAACAGCATGCGCGTTGCGGCTTAGTCCGGTTTCGCCCTGACGGTCGAGTCCTTTTGTTTCGGCAAAAGGACGAAACCATCTGCGCTGACGTCCGGCCCCCGCTTCGCGGCGGTTCCTTCGCTCGGCATCCATGCCGAGCGCACCCCACCACGACACCTCCACTCAGCCTCCCGACGCGCGTTTGGAAGTGTCTGCCAGATCGCGGCACGGAAAAGCGAAAGTCAAAAGCCAGAGCAATTTTCCACGGTGATTGCAAACCCGTTGGAGATTCTATGTTCGTGAGCAACCCCCAGGCATAAAGTTTGGGGTGTTCTTGAGATTGGCGCATGACGAGCCTTCCTATCAACAACTCCGTCTCGCGCCTTGTTGAATTGTGGGGCGGGGCTAAATGCCCCGTTTCCAGAAGGCCGAGCGCAGGTATTGCGCAGTGGGGAACCCGGCAAGGATGCCGGGTTAGCCGCACTGGGCCAGGGATGGCCCTTTGCGGCGACCCACGGAGTAATGCCGGAGTGAGGGAAGTCTGAGCTCAGCGAAGACCCGTATGGAGGGGGCAAGCGTTTTTGGTTACTTTTTTGGCGTCTGAATAAAGTGACCCGCTGTAAGAGCGGAACCGTAATTTCAGCACACGCCGATAATGGATATGCTCGAAATTTAAAGCACCCAGCCGACCACTCAAAACGGCGCCGGACACTCAAACCGCATCCGCTCGCCACTCTGCGGATGGGTAAACGCCAACATGCTCGCATGCAGACACAAACGCGGATAAGCCGCCAGCGCCTCGGCATGGGCATACAACCCGTCACCCAGCAGCGGATGGCCAATTGAAAGCATGTGCACCCGCAACTGATGAGAGCGGCCGGTAATAGGCGTCAGCTCGACACGGCAGTAATAGCCACAACGTTCCAGCACCTTCCAGAATGTCTGCGCATGTTTGCCGACTTCGTGATCCACCACATGCCGCGGCTTGGTTGGCGGATCGTAGCGCAGCGGCAGATCAATGCGGCCGCTGTCCAGCGCCGGTTGGCCCCAGCACAGGGCGGTGTAGGCTTTTTCGGTTTCCCGGTCATGAAACTGCCGGGACAGTTCGCGATGGGTGTCCGGGTCGCGAGCGAGCAGGATGATCCCGGAAGTTTCCCAGTCCAGGCGATGGACGATTCGGGCTTCGGGGTAACCGTTTTCCTGCAGGCGGGTAATCAGGCAATCCTTGTTGTCCTCGGCACGGCCGGGAACGGAAAGCAGCAGGGTCGGCTTATCGACCACCAGGACGGCAGCGTCCTGATGAATGATGCGGATGTTCGACAACGGCATGTGTAACGGCCTCGAAACGCGAGAAACGCCAACGGCGGTATAGGCGATGCTCTTTGCAGAACACCGCGTATACCGCCGCGGGCACCCGCCGGATCAACGATCTGGCAGGGTGATATTGAGTTCCAGGATCGAACAGCTGCCCTGATTTTCCAGAGCAACCTGCACGTCATCGGAGCCGATGTTGACGTATTTACGGATCACTTCCACCAGTTCTTTCTGCAAGGCTGGGAGATAGTCCGGGGTCGTACGTTGGCCGCGTTCGTGCGCCACGATGATCTGTAGACGCTCTTTCGCCACCGACGCGGTGCTGACCTTTTTACTGGCGCGAAAGAAGTCGAAAATGTTCATTATTTGCCTCCGAACAGCCGCTCTATCCAACCCTTTTTACGCACATCGAGGAACCGGTGCGCTACTTCCTTGCCCAGCAAGCGATCCACAGCATCGCTGTAGGCCTGACCGGCGTCGCTCTGGTCGTCGAGAATAACCGGAACACCCTGGTTGGAAGCCTTCAAGACCGCCTGGGATTCCGGGATTACGCCCAGCAAACGGATCGCGAGGATTTCTTCAACGTCTTCCACGCCCAGCATTTCACCATTGACCACGCGTTCAGGGTTGTAGCGGGTCAGCAGCAAGTGTTCCTTGATCGGGTCTTCGTTACGCTCGGCGCGCCGGGATTTGCTGGCCAGCAGGCCCAGCATGCGGTCCGAGTCTCGTACCGAGGACACTTCCGGATTGGTCACGACAATCGCTTCATCGGCGAAGTACATGGCCAGGTGAGCGCCTTTTTCGATACCGGCAGGAGAATCGCAGACGACGTATTCGAACGTATCCTTGAGCTCCATGAGAATTTTTTCGACGCCTTCGACTGTCAGGGCGTCCTTGTCGCGGGTCTGGCTGGCGGCCAGCACGTAAAGATTTTCCAGGCGCTTGTCTTTGATCAGCGCCTGGGTCAGCGTTGCTTCGCCATTGACCACGTTGACGAAGTCATACACCACGCGTCGCTCGCAGCCCATGATCAGGTCGAGGTTACGCAGGCCGACGTCGAAGTCGACGATCACTGTTTTGTGGCCGCGCAATGCGAGGCCGGTACCGATCGCGGCGCTGGTGGTGGTCTTGCCCACACCGCCCTTGCCGGATGTAACTACGAGAATCTTGGCCAAGGTGTTTCACCCCTAGAGGAAAAGGACAGTTAGTCCCTGAAGAGCGTCTCTTGAAGCGGCGGCAGTCGAACAATGATGGAAATGACTCAACCCTGACTTCTGAATCGAAGGGAGATTTGCCGGAAAAAGTACAAATCCCCGGATTTCCTACAACCTTTGCTACGTTTTCGCGACGAATCAGAGATGCTTTAAAAATGGCGCAGTATCCGTTAAAGCCGGGTGATGTTCAACACGTCACCGGACAGGCTGACCTGTACCGCAGATCCCCACAGCGGGTCCCTGCGCAAGTCTTCGGATACCTTGTATTGCCCGGCAATCGAAATCAGTTCGGCGCCTAATTGCTGGCAGAAAATCCGCGCCTTGGTGTCGCCCTTGATGCCTGCCAATGCTCTACCGCGCATAGGGCCGTAAACATGGATGTTGCCATCGGCAAGAAGTTCCGCACCGGGACTCACCGGGCCAATCACGATCAGGTCGCTGCCCTGGGCATAAATCTGCTGTCCGCCGCGCACGGGCAGGGTTACGACCCGGGTTGGCCTGATCGTCGGCTCGGCCGGTTTTTCGATTTTTGGCTTGGCCGCTTCACCTTCGGCCGGGTCCAGCGGACGTTCCCGGGCGCCTGACGGCGGCAGTACCGGTAAATCGATGGCGATGGCAGCGGCGATGTCTTCGATGCGATTGGCGCGAATCGCCAGGGTGCGCAGGCCGTGTTGGCGGCAGATGCGCATCAGGCCGGGCAGATCCACCGGGCCGCCATTGGCGGGAAGTTTGTCCAGCGCCAGTACCAGCGGGGTGTTGCTGAAGAAATTTGGCGCCTGGGCGACCTTCGCCGCTAATTGACGGTCGAGCGCTTCAAGATTGTTCCGGGCCAGCTCCAGCACCGTGATGGCCAGCATGCTGCCCTTCAGTTGGAAGACGGGATCCTGGTCTTGCGATTCGATTTGGCTCATGGTCGAAATACAACAGCTTGTCGCTAAAAGTGCCGAGACTTATAACGAGAACGCCCGCTAGCCGCAAGCCGGGTCGAACCGATGTAGAATGCGCGGCCATTCTTCTGACGGAAGCTTTGATGGATCGCCCGCGTTTTCGAGCCTGTTTTCTTCACCCCCGATTCTGGCCATTGTGGCTTGGGCTGGGGCTGCTATGGCTGATTGTCCAGCTACCATTTCGCGTGTTGCTGGCTATTGGCCGCGTCCTGGGCGCGGTCATGTATCGATTTGCCACTGATCGAAAATACATTGCCTCGCGCAATCTGGAGCTGTGTTTCCCGCACCTGACCAAGGTTGAGCGCAAGCGTCTGCTCAAGGAAAACTTTGCGTCCACCGGCATTGCCTTCTTCGAGATGGCCATGAGTTGGTGGTGGTCCAAAGAGCGCTTGGCCAAACTCGCCCATATCGAGGGGCTGGAGCATCTGCAAACCGCGCAGCAACAGGGCCAGGGCGTGATTCTCATGGCTCTGCATTTCACCACGCTGGAAGTGGGGGCGGCGTTGTTGGGGCAGCAGCACACCATTGACGGCATGTACCGCGAGCACAAGAACCCGTTGTTCGACTTCATTCAGCGTCGCGGCCGCGAGCGGCATAATCTGGATTCCCTGGCCGTGGAGCGCGAAGACGTGCGCGGCATGCTCAAGCTGCTGCGTGCCGGCCGCGCGATCTGGTACGCGCCGGATCAGGATTACGGCGCCAAGCAGAGCGTCTTCGTGCCGCTGTTCGGCATTCAGGCGGCAACGGTGACGGCGACCAGCAAGTTCGCCAAGCTGGGCCGCGCCCTGGTCGTGCCCTTCACCCAGCAACGTCTGGCCGATGGCAGCGGTTATCGCTTGGTGATTCATCCACCCTTGCAGGATTTCCCAGGTGAAAGCGACGAGGCGGATTGCTTGCGGATCAACCAATGGGTAGAAAGTGCCATCACTGAATGCCCGGCGCAGTATCTTTGGGCGCATCGCCGCTTTAAAAGCCGACCGGCGGGTGAAGCGAAGCTGTATAAGAAGCGTAAATAACCCGAGGCTGACGCCCACATGCTTGAAAACGCCATTGCGATAGACGCTGTGAATGACGTCGAACCCGTCACCGGGTTGATTCTGTCCGGTGGCGGCGCCCGTGCGGCTTATCAGGTTGGGGTGTTGGCGGGGATTGCCGACTTGTTGCCCGTAGGCGCACCCAATCCGTTCCCGGTCATCGTCGGCACCTCGGCCGGGGCAATCAATGCGGTGAAACTGGCCAGTGGCGCCTTGCATTTTCGCACCGCGATCCATCAACTCACCGAGTTCTGGCAGGGCTTTCGCAGCCATCAGGTGTTACGCAGTGACTGGCCGGGGGTCAGTCGACAGGCCGCTCGTTTCCTCGGCAAAAGCCTGCTCGGGTTGGGCTCGCAGATCCCGGTCGCGCTGCTCGACAGCTCGCCGTTGCGTGGCCTGCTCACGGAACGGTTGGATCTGGAGGGCATCGACGCGGCTATCCACGCTCGGCATTTACGCGCGGTGGCGGTGACGGCGTTCGGTTACGAATCCGGGCACGCGGTAACGTTTTATCAAGGCAGAGGCACCATCGATCCCTGGTTGCGCCACCGTCGTGTGGGTGTGCCGACTCAACTGACCATCGATCATCTGCTGGCCAGTTCGGCGATCCCGTTGTTGTTCGCGCCAGTGAAGATCGATCAGGAATATTTCGGCGACGGCGCGGTACGCCAGTCAGCGCCGATCAGCCCGGCACTGCATCTGGGCGCCAACCGGGTGCTGGTGGTGGGCGTCAGCGGTAACCCGCGCGGTGCCGACGCCAATCGCGACGTGCGGCGGGTCACCACGGGAGGGCAGCCGAGCCTGGCGCAGATCAGCGGGCACTTGCTCAACAGCACCTTCATTGACAGCCTCGAAAGTGACATCGAAGTGCTGGAGCGCATGAACCTGCTGAGTCATCTGTTGCCCAGTGAGCAGCGCATACGCCAGCAAGGTCTGGCCCCGGTGGAGGTGCTGGTGATCGCGCCCAGTCAGCCAATCGACCAGATTGCCGCCCGCCATCGCCGGGAACTGCCGCCGGCGCTGCGCACTTTTCTACGCGGCCCTGGTGCAACCAAAACCAGCGGCGCCAGCGTGCTGAGCTATCTGCTGTTTGAAGCGGGTTATTGCAGCGAACTGATCGAGCTGGGCCGCTACGACGCGATTGCCCAGGGCGAACAGTTGAAGCGGTTTTTGCGGTTGTAACGGGTTATCAATGGATAGGTAGCTGGAATACGGCGTGGGAGGGAATTGATTCCCGAAGAGGCCAGTCCAGACGCTGAAGTAATACAGCCTGAGCCGACGCCTTCCCGGATGAATCCGGTCCCACACTTGCACAATTCAGTGCTCAAGCCGTCAACCGATCATCGCGAAAATCCCGCAGTGCCTGTTCGATCTCTTCCCGGGTATTCATCACGAACGGGCCGTACTGCACGATGGGTTCGTCCAACGGCTTGCCGGCAAGCAACAACACCCGCGCACCCGTGGCGCTGCTCAGCTGCAGCTCACCCTCATTGGACAAACGCACCAGACGGCTGGCGCTGACCGCTTGCGGCTGACCGGCAACCTCCAGGGCGCCTTCATAGACGTACAACAAAGCGCGGTGGCCTTCAGGCAGCCGGGGGCTGATGCTGCTGCCAGCCGGCATGTGGAAGTCGAAATACTGTGGCTCGGTATCCGGACGCTGCACCGCGCCAGCCTGTTGCAACGATCCATCATCGAACTGACCGGCTATTACCACCACGTCGATACCGGCCTCAGTAGTCAGACGCGGAATGTTTTCCGGCTGGATGTCCTGATAACTGGCATCGCTCAGCTTGGTCTTGCCCGGCAGATTCAGCCACAGCTGAAAGCCGCGCATCACGCCTTCTTCCTGCTCCGGCATTTCACTGTGAATAATGCCCCGCGCCGCTGTCATCCATTGCACGCCACCACCCTGCAGCAAGCCGACGTTGCCCATGTGATCCTCGTGACGCATGCGGCCTTCGAGCATGTAAGTCACTGTCTCGAAACCTCGATGCGGATGCGGCGGAAAGCCCGCGATGTATTCATCCGGCTTGTCCGAACCGAACTCATCCAGCATCAGAAACGGATCAAACTGCTCGACCCCCGGCCCGCCAAACACGCGGGTCAGGCTGACGCCGGCACCATCCGAAGTGGGTTGGCCAGCCTGAATTGAAAGCACTTTGCGAAATTGGGTCATGAGCCTGCTCCTCGAGTGGGAATGCTGGCTATGGTATGCCTGTCGGGTTGATGGATGGATGGGTTTTTTGCTGTGTTGTAATCGAGTTTTTCGATGATGATTTTTCCCCTTTGTCACGGTGAAAAATCTGACGGCGATGAGGTCGTTTTCGTTGAATAAATCCTTTAGCGTCCTGCATACATAAAAATAACTCTCTATATATTGCCAGCGTCTGGTTCAGATGTCGGCTTGTAGATAGGTGTAACTAAAGCCAAGAACTATGAGTGTTGTTGTATTTGGAATAGCGCTTTTCTCATGGGCGGCCATTTTTCGTCGTGTGGTTGAGATAAATAGTAATTAAAGGAAGATTCATGGCTTTATATTTTGAAAGTTTCGAAAAGAGTTTTGATTTTGATGGGCGCGCCAGAAGATCAGAGTACTGGGTTTTCCAATTGGGCAATATCTGTTTGGGGTCACTCTGTGTATTGCTGGATGCGGTACTCGGTCTGTACATTCCCTTGATCGGGTTCGGGCCGGTTACCGTGCTCTTCTTGATGATGGTCATGGTTCCTTCTTTATCGTTGACGGTTAGGCGCTTCCATGATTATGAGTCCAGTGGCTGGTGGTGGCTGACGTTCTTGATTCCCGTAGTGGGGCTAATATTGCAAGTAATTTTTATGTCGGTAGAAGGAACAAAGGGCCCCAACAAATACGGGCCTGATCCATTAGCCAATGAGCGCTCGGATGTGAAAGCGTAGATAGGCTCTTGACCTTCATTACACAACTTTGAGAGCGAATACAATCTCGTAGGACCGGCTTCAGATTTTGTGCATAAAAAAACGGCCAACCCGATCACTCCGGTTGGCCGTTCTGGTAAAGCCTTTCAGTTACTCGGCAATCTGCAACTTGCGGGCTTCGGTGTAGACGTAGCGCACTTTCTCGTATTCAAACGGCGAGTTCATCTGGCCGTAGCGGAAGCTGGTGGTGTAGCGGCGGTCGACTATTCGCAGGGCGTAGATTTCCGGATGGTCCGAGCTGACTTGCGAGACGTTCAGGAAATTGATCTGGGATTCGGCGGCGAAGTCGAATACCAGGCCACCGGTGTCACGCAGGTTCGATGGACCAAGGAACGGCAAAACCAGGTATGGGCCGCCAGGTACGCCGTAAAAGCCTAGGGTTTGACCGAAGTCTTCGGCTTGGCGCGGCAGGCCCATCATGGTTGCCGGGTCCCACAGGCCGGCGATGCCGATGGTGGTGTTGACCAGCAGCCGCCCGGTGGTATCCAGTGAACGCTTGCCCTTGAACTGCAGCAGGCTGTTCAGCAGGTTCGGCACATCGCCCAGGTTGGCGAAGAAGTTGCTGACGCCGGTACGCAAGAAGCTTGGCGTGACATATTTGTAGCCGTTGACCACCGGCAGGAATACCCATTCGTCAAAGCGATAGTTGAAGTGGTAGACCCGACGGTTCATCGATTCCAGCGGATCGTAGACTTCCAGCGCGTTGAGCGTGGCGCGTTCGAATTCGCGCTGGTCCAGGCCCGGATTGAACTTCAATGCGTTCAGCGGATGCGTAAAGCCGTCTGCATCGTCCTCGCGGGCGACGGTGGCGGGATGGGCCGCAAGGTTGCTGTTGGTCGCGTCAGCGGCATAAGTCGCGCCCGAGCAGAGCAGGGCGGCGATGAGTAAAAGACGTTTAGCCACGGAAAAACTCCAGCATGGCGTCGCTGTTGACGCGGTAATTAAGGTTGCCGCAATGTCCGCCGTAAGGATAAACGGTCAGACGATCACCGAAAGTCTTGCGCAGGAAACCCAGGTCGCCGGCGCCCAGGATCACGTCGTCAGCGTTATGCATGACGGAGATCTTGGTGCTGGTGTGCAGGTAATCCTTGAGCGCGTACAGGCTCACTTGATCGACCAATTGCAGCAGACTGCCGCCATCGGTGCGGGCACGCCACATCGGGATGACTTGTTCGGTCAGGTAACAATCGAAGTCGCATTGCAGCGCGCGCCTTAGGAACGGCGACAGGCTGGTGCCTTCAGTGATCGGAAACTTCGGCGGCGTAATCAGACCGCGACGGTTGATCAGGTCAGAAGTGAACGCGATGTCAGCCGAAGAGAAGCGGAACGACGTGCCGATCAGCATGGCCATTTGTTCGTTGGTCAAATGCTGCTTGGACTGCTGGAAGTCGTAGAGCAACGCGTCGTTGAGGTCGATATAGCCTTTCTGACGGAAGTAACGGGTCAGCTTTTCCAGAACCAGCTCATAGAACGTGGTGCTGTTGTCGATGCCCTTGACGTTGGTCTGCACCAGTTTGTCGAGGTTGGTGATCGACGTGTACAGGTTCACCGGCGGGTTGATCAACAGAACTTTCTTGAAGTTGAAGCTGCGACGGGTTTCGTCCAGGTGCGCGACGAATGCAGCATCCAGCGCGCCCAGGCTGTAACCGGTCAGGTAATAATCGGTAACTTGCAGTTTGCTCTGTTGTGCGCGAACGCCTTGCATGACGCGGTACAGGTCTTCGGCATCTTCTTTGGAGACACCCGGCGTTGCGAAACGCGAGGCCGAGCTCATGAAGTCATAGCTGGTCGGCGAAGACAGTTGCACCACGTTGTAGCCAGCGCCGTAATAAAGCTTCTTCAGAAACTCGTTCAAGGTGCTGTTATAAGGTGCGCCGGTACCTGCGATCAGGAAGATCAGCGGCGCCGGGTGATCCTGTTTGGCCAGGCGATAACGCAGTTTTTTCACTGCCCAGAAGTTATCCGGCAGGGTGAACTCGCGCTCGGGGTGCAGGTTGAGGGTGTAATCGTCTTGGTCGATATCCTCATCAGCCGGCAGATCCGGGCGTAGATCCGGAGGTGTCGTGGCGATGGTCGCTTCGAACGGGTTGGTCAGAGGGAAGCCATAAGTGGCGGGGTCGACATTGACCGCCATAGCGGACGCACTCAAACAGAGGCCGCCAATGACGGCAGCAAAGCGCAGAAAACGGAGCATGACTAAATCCCTTGGGAACGAAGTGCTGATGAGGTACGCGGGCTATGACCGCTGATCGAGTGCCAAGTGCCGCACTGACAGTCTAAGTTTCGTAAAATCTTCGAGACAATACACGTTCTGTTGCATTAATAGCGAAGCACGGTGCTTTAAATTCGCCCGCAGCCCTTGCATGGCGAGGCGAGGCGGCTATTCTGGGCGTCATTTCGCGCCAAAGTTTTGACCTGGAGGGAGTCCTTGATGCCTCGCCGCTTGCCCCTGATTCTACTGTTGATCGTCCTGCCAATCTGGCTCGGCGCCAGCTACGGCGTGCGTTACCTGTTAATGGAAGACGCACAATGGGTTGGCATCTGTGCCAGCGACGTCTTGCAATGGGAGTGCCAGTTTCGCGCGGGATTGGGCTGGATGATCCACTTCGGGATTATTTCCTGGTCGGCCCTGGCGGTTTCGCTGGTGGCGTTCTTTTTACGCGGCGTTGCCGGTTGGCGTCTGGCGGTGCTGGCGTTGCTGCTGGGCATTCCCGCGTTGGTGCTTTATAGCGCAAGCCTCGGGGTTTTTGCGGTGGTGATTGCGGGGTTGCGACTGGTGCGTGCGCCGAAGCAAAAGGCCTGATCAGATTTGTGAAACGATTTCGTTGGATTTAATACCCCAGAACCCGAAGCCCAGACAGCATAAAGGGGAGCCGAAGCTCCCCTTTTAATTGTTTTGCATGCTCTATTTTTATTATTCAGGGTGGTCTGTTCTTGTTTTTGGCGACCGGTCCCTTTCCAGCTTTCTTGTGCGATCCCCATGCGGGATCAAGAGCAAACGTATTTTTTTGAGCGCTGATTCACTTTGATCGATGCAGCTGATCCAACCAGTTCGGGAGCTACCTGAGGGTAGTTTTATTGTTCTCTGCCCGGTTGCGAAGCTCCTTTCGGCGCTTCAGTAAAGCTGATCCACTCCAAAAAAATCTGTTAGCTGCGTCTCTGTGCCGTTGTTTTTGTTATGTCAGAGCCGTTACGTCTTGTTTTTATTAGGTATGCCACTTTTTATTCTTGTTATGCCAGAGATATAGCAGGAGCTGTGCCAACTTTTGCAAATTCTTTGAAAACAATGACTTAGAATGTAGTGCCTAAGCGGGTCAGGCAAAAATCCATACCGTTTGTTTCCGTGTTACCCGTTTGCGGCGTTCGCTGTGCCGAAGAGGTAACACAATATGTTTCCGTGTGGGCGGGGTTACACCGATGGCGCAGCGCGCAGTGCCGTAACGGATTGTTGCTGCCGCACTCGCAAACAGCGCCACAACGCCGCGGTCATCAATACGCTGACCAGCGCCCAGCCCAGCGCTTGCTGATTGGCAAGGCCTTCGCGGAACAGTTGTGGCGCGATACCTGCCCCGACGATAAACGTCAACAGTGCGACTTCACGACGAGGGACGGCTACGGGGCGCGCCAGATAGAACAGCGCGGGCACAATCAGTGTCGGTGTCGCAAAACTGCGGTAGCGCGGATCAAACACCATGGCCAGCATCATGATCGCCGCCGCGAAACCCGCTGCTGCCACCAGCCAACCGGCCCGTGCCTCGAACCACAACAGCGCTTTGTTGCGCCATCCATCACGCGCTGAAAGCACCAGTGCGGCGTGGGCCAGTACCAGCAGATTCAAACCCACCAGCAAGGCGGCCCAAAGGTATTCGCCGTAGAAGCGACTGGTGATGCGCGCCAGTTCGCCCCAAGTGCCGATACAACAAGCGCCCAGCGCGGCCAGCAACGGCAGAGTCAGCGCGTTACGGTGAGTGTCGACACGCCCGGCAATCGCCAGGGTCAGCAGGAAAATGCCACCACTCACGCTCAGCCAGAACGGCCACCAGCCCAGATTGGAAACCGGTCCGGCCAGCACGCCTTTTTCCTGGCGATCAGCGTCGAACAGACCCCAGTAACCGCCCACCGCACCTTCGGCGGCGCGTTTCCAGGGTTGGTCGAAGGCTTCGATCAGGTTGTAGTGCCAGCCGTTCTGCTCGGCCATGGCGACAAATCCACGTATGAACTTCGCCTCGTTGACCCGACTCGGCAGCGCGGTTTCCCGCTGGCGGCCTTCGCTGGGCCAACCGGTTTCGCCGATGACGATGTCCTTGGGCGCGAATTTGCTGCCGAATATCTGCCGGATCTGCGCCACGTGGGCCAATGCGTCATCGATGCCTTTGGGGTCGTCTTCCCAGTAAGGCAGCAAGTGAATGGTCAGGAAGTCCACGGCCGGAGCGACTTCCGGATACTGCAGCCAGAACTCCCAGACGTCGGCATAGGTCACCGGTTGTTGCACCTGGCTTTTAACTTGACCAATCAACTTCGCCAGCTGTGCGCCGGTGACTTCTTTGCGCAACAGGGCTTCGTTGCCGACGATGACCGACGTAACAACATCCGGATTGGCATTGGCCGAAGCGATCAGCGCGTCGACTTCCTTGGCCGTGTCCTGTGGATTGCTGTTGATCCAGGCGCCCAGCATCAGCTTCAGCCCGTGCTTGCGCGCCAGTGCGGGGATTGCCTCCAGACCTGTCATCGAGTACGTGCGGATGCACTCGAAGCGCGTAGCGAGCAGCGCCAGGTCAGCGTCCATGCGTTCGGGGCGCAGCTTGAAAGGTTGGTCGAACGGCGATTGATCCTTGTCGAACGGGGTGTACGACGCGCATTGCAGCTTATGAGTCGGGGTGGCGGCGTCCGGGAGAATCACCGGCTTGCCCATCGCGTACCAGTAACTGCACATGGCAATCACGCCGAGCAGGCAAGTGAACAGATAGGGCACAAGGAATGAGCGGGAAGTGGCGGGCATGATCGGGCCGAAATGGGGCGAAGGCCGCATCTTAGCATTGGGTTTGTCAGCGGCAATGACGTCTGCTGACGGCGTTGACTTTGCCGCAGCCTCACTGCGTCAACTTCGCCATGCAAATTCCGGACGGATCAAAGTGCGTTTTACGACACGGATGTCGTTGATGGCCGCGTGATGTCGTTTCCCGATGCATTGACGTCGTTGACAGAGCACGTCCCATCATCGCCACGGTTGATTATCAAGGCGTCGACACGGTGCTGGTCATCGTTCGCAACAGTGGTTGAAGCGTGAAAGGTGCGCGGTGCGCCAAAGTTGGGCGCGACCGGCGACCTTAATAACAACGTCAACGATGCCCGACCGCCGTCGGGCGCAGGACTACCGGGGAAGTAACGATGAAGATGCGAAAAATCCTGGGCGTGAGTGCCGCTCTGGCGCTTGCTGTCAGTTCCACGCTGGCCTCGGCCAAAGAAGTGAGCATTGGCTATGTCGACGGTTGGTCCGATAGCGTTGCCACGACGAACGTTGCAGCGGAAGTGATCAGGCAGAAGCTCGGTTATGACGTAAAACTGCAAGCCGTTGCGGCCGGGATCATGTGGCAGGGCGTGGCTACCGGCAAACTGGACATGATGTTGTCGGCCTGGCTGCCGGTCACTCATGGCGAGTACATGACCAAGAACAAAGACAACGTGGTGAACTACGGTTCCAACTTCAAGGACGCCAAGATCGGCCTGATCGTGCCTGAGTACGTGAAAGCCAAGAGCATCGAAGATCTCAAGACCGATGAGTCCTTCAAGAAGAAGATTGTCGGCATCGATGCCGGTTCGGGCGTCATGATCAAGACCGATCAGGCCATCAAGGACTACGGTCTGGATGGCTACAAACTGCAAGCTAGTTCGGGTGCAGGCATGATCGCCGAACTGACCCGGGCTTATCCAAAAGAGCAATCCATCGCCGTGACTGGCTGGGTGCCACATTGGATGTTCGCCAAATGGAAGTTGAAGTTTCTCGAAGATCCAAAGGGTGTCTACGGTGCAGCAGAAACCGTGGACAGTATCGGCAGCAAGGAACTGGCCACCAAGGCACCGGAAGTTGTCGATTTCCTGAAGAAGTTCCAGTGGGCTTCCAAGGATGAAATCGGTGAAGTGATGCTGGCCATTCAGGACGGCGCCAAACCTGAAGCCGCTGCCAAGGACTGGGTCGCCAAGCACCCGGACCGCGTCAAGGAGTGGACCGGCAAGTAAGCCGCTTCAATTGACGTAACCCCACAACCGCCCGGTTCAACGACCGGGCGGTTTTTTTATGGCTTGCGCAAATCCGGCTGGGATGCATTTCTCCTGTGGGACCGGCTTTAGCCGGGAAGGGGTCGATACATTCACGATATCTATATCGCCGGTATGCAGTCTTCCCGGCTAAAGCCGGTCCCACAGTTGCCGGTTCAACAGTGTCGTTCTAATACTAAGGTCGTCTGGAGCGCGCGCCAGACCGGGCTAAAGTGAATGCGTGACATCTCATCTGTGCTGCGAGGACAAAAACAATGAACGACAGCATTTACCTCTCGATTCAAAACAGCCCCCGTTTCAAGGAGCTGGTATCAAAAAGAGAGCGCTTCGCCTGGATTCTCTCGGCGATCATGCTTGGCCTGTATGCGGCCTTTATTCTTTTGATTGCTTATGGACCCCACATTCTGGGGGCCAAGTTAAGCCCGACATCAACGATCACTTGGGGAATGCCTATCGGGGTCGGTTTGATCCTGTCCGCGTTCATACTCACCGCGATCTATGTTCGCCGCGCAAACGGTGAATTCGATGATCTGAACAACGCGATCCTGAAGGAGGCTCAGCAATGATCCGGCGCCTCTTGGCAGTATTCGGCCTGGCCGCCTTCGCGCCGTCCCTCTGGGCGGCAGAAGCGTTGACTGGCGCTGTGCAGAAACAACCGCTGAACGTTTCGGCGATCGTCATGTTCGTCATTTTCGTCGGCTTTACCCTGTACATCACGTATTGGGCATCGAAGAAAAACAAGACAGCATCGGACTACTATTCGGCAGGCGGCAAGATCACCGGCTTTCAGAATGGTCTGGCAATTGCGGGTGACTATATGTCCGCCGCTTCCTTCCTGGGTATCTCCGCGCTGGTTTACACCTCCGGCTACGACGGCCTGATCTACTCGATCGGCTTCCTGGTGGGCTGGCCGATCATTCTGTTCCTGATCGCCGAGCGCTTGCGTAACCTGGGTAAATATACTTTCGCTGACGTGGCGTCCTATCGCCTCAAGCAGAAAGAGATCCGTACCCTGTCTGCCTGCGGTTCGCTGGTGGTGGTTGCGTTCTACCTGATTGCGCAGATGGTTGGCGCCGGCAAGCTGATTCAGCTGCTGTTCGGGCTGGACTATGCGGTTGCGGTGGTGTTGGTCGGTATCCTGATGTGCCTGTACGTACTCTTCGGCGGCATGCTCGCCACGACCTGGGTGCAAATCATCAAGGCCGTGATGCTGTTGTCCGGTGCGTCGTTCATGGCCCTGATGGTCATGAAACACGTCAACTTCGACTTCAACATGCTGTTCTCCGAAGCGGTCAAGGTTCACCCTAAAGGTGAAGCGATCATGAGCCCGGGCGGTCTGGTCAAGGATCCGATCTCGGCGTTCTCGCTGGGTCTGGCACTGATGTTCGGTACCGCTGGCCTGCCGCACATCCTGATGCGCTTCTTCACCGTGAGCGATGCAAAAGAAGCCCGTAAGTCGGTGCTGTATGCCACCGGTTTCATCGGCTACTTCTACATCCTGACCTTCATCATCGGTTTCGGCGCGATCCTGTTGGTCAGCACCAATCCGGCGTTCAAGGACGCAGCGGGTGCGCTGTTGGGCGGTAACAACATGGCAGCGGTTCACCTGGCCGATGCGGTCGGTGGCAGTCTGTTCCTGGGCTTCATCTCGGCAGTTGCTTTCGCCACCATCCTGGCAGTGGTTGCCGGTTTGACCCTGGCGGGCGCTTCGGCAGTTTCCCATGACCTGTATGCCAGCGTGATCAAGGCCGGCAAAGCCAACGAGAAAGACGAGATCCGCGTTTCGAAGATCACCACCATTGCCCTGGCAATCGTGGCAATCCTTCTGGGCATCGCCTTCGAAAGCCAGAACATCGCGTTCATGGTTGGCCTGGCGTTCTCCATCGCGGCGAGCTGTAACTTCCCGGTCCTGCTGCTTTCCATGTACTGGAAAAACCTGACCACCCGTGGCGCCATGATCGGCGGCTGGATGGGCTTGATCAGCGCCGTGGTGTTGATGGTCCTTGGGCCGACCATCTGGGTATCGATCCTGCACAATCCGAAGCCCATCTTCCCGTACGAATACCCGGCGCTGTTCTCCATCGCCATTGCCTTCGTCGGTATCTGGTTCTTCTCCATCACCGACAAGTCGAAAGCGGCGGAGGGCGAGCGCGCCTTGTTCTTCCCGCAGTTCGTACGCTCGCAGACTGGCCTTGGCGCCAGCGGCGCGGTGTCGCACTGATCTGTGTGATGTGAAGTAACCCGCAAGACAAAACGCCCCGAATGATTCGGGGCGTTTTTGTTTGCAGGCATGTTGCCGAGGATCCAGTGCAGACTGTGTGAAAACGTCACGAGCGAAGGCAAGACAAGGCAAAAACAGGCGGAAAAGCGGAGTCTAGGCGTTCTAAATGAGCATTTTCCGCATTGCCGAGCGCAGTAGTTTTCACACCGTCTGAGTGGGACCGGATTTATCCGGAAAGAGGCCGGTACATACACGACACTTTTGTCGCCAGGAATATTGCCTTCCCGGATAAATCCGGTCCCACGGTTTTGCCGCGCGAAAGCGCAGCTATCAATACCGCCTTATTCCATTCAATAAAAAACCCTGCCGGATTGGCAGGGTTTTTTTTGGCTGAAGCCGGGAAGTTAGATCCTTCCGAGCAATACCAGTATCAACAGAATAACGAGAATAGTACCGATGATGCCCGACGGACCGTAACCCCAGCTGCGGGAGTGCGGGAATACCGGCAGACCACCAACCAACAGCAAGATCAGGATAATGATAAGAATTGTGCCGATGCCCATGACGAGTTCCTTCTGGTGTTCGTGGAGTGGCTTTAACAGTTCAAGCTTTTGCCAAACCGGCGTAAAGTTTGTGCTGCTTGAATACTCCGACTGTCGTGTTTCAGAAAAAGTCCATGTCAGGTTCAAGAAAGCCTGAAAATAATAAAATATTTATATTTATCAGTGGATTATTGAACTTTAAGGGGTCTTGGAAGATCGCGCTTTATAACCGCACCACAACAGGATCTACCCCATGTTTTTTCGCCTGGCAGCTGACGCCGTCGTCGTGGTGCATTTGTTGTTCATTGTGTTCGTATTGTTTGGCGGGCTGCTGGTGTTGCGTTGGCGCTGGCTGGTGATCCTGCATGTTCCGGCATTGGTGTGGGGCGCGGTGGTAGAGTTTTTCCATTTCTACTGCCCCTTGACCCCGCTGGAGAACGCGTTGCGCAGCCAGGCCGGCACGCAGGGCTACGACGGCGGCTTTATCGAGCATTACCTGATCCCGCTGATCTATCCCGCAGGCCTGACGCCGCAGATTCAGCTGTGGCTGGGCGCCATCGTCGTGCTCTGCAACGTGTTGGTTTATAGCTGGCTGGCCGGCCGTCGATGGTGGCGCCGCAAAGCCTTGTAACCCAGGGTTTGCCTTAGTCATTCAGCGCCTTGATGGTGGGGCGGGTTGGCGTTTGCAGTGGTTACACTGCGGCTTATCTTATTCGCAACGACAAGGCGTTTCCCTATGCAAAATCGCATCATGATCACTGGTGCCGGCTCTGGCCTGGGTCGCGAAATCGCGCTGCGCTGGGCCCGTGAAGGCTGGCGTCTGGCATTGTCCGATGTCAACGATGCGGGTTTGCAGGAGACGCTCAAACTGATCCGCGAGGCGGGCGGTGAGGCCTGTAATGAGAGCTTCGTACAGCGCTGCGATGTCCGCGACTACAGCCAGCTGACCGCTTTCGCCCAGGCCTGTGAAGAAAAATTCGGCGGTATCGACATCATCGTCAATAACGCGGGGGTGGCCTCCGGGGGCTTCTTCAGCGAGCTCTCCCTGGAGGATTGGGACTGGCAGATCGCAATCAATCTCATGGGGGTGGTCAAGGGCTGCAAGGCCTTCCTGCCGTTGCTGGAAGTCAGCAAGGGCAAAATCATCAACATTGCCTCCATGGCGGCCTTGATGCAGGGCCCGGCCATGAGCAACTACAATGTCGCCAAGGCCGGGGTGGTGGCCTTGTCAGAGAGTCTGTTGATTGAATTGCGCCAACAGGAAATCGGCGTGCATGTGGTCTGCCCGTCGTTTTTCCAGACCAACCTGCTGGACTCCTTCCGAGGGCCGACGCCGGCGATGAAAGCTCAGGTGGGCAAGTTGCTGGAGAGTTCGCCGATCACGGCCAGTGAGATTGCCAACTACATCTTCGAGCAGGTCGCCCAAGGCGAATTCATGATCCTGCCCCACGAACAAGGGCGCATGGCCTGGCAACTCAAGTGCAAGAATCCTCAGGCGCTATATGACGAGATGGCGGCGATGTCAGAGAAAATGCGTCGCCACCAGCCAGGGAAACCATTGTAGGAGGGGACTTGTCCCCGAAGGTGGTTTTCAGGGTAAACGGATAAATCAGATTGCAACATCGTCTGGCCGAATTTTCGGGGACAAATCCCCTCCTACCGGGTTGGTGTTTGCCTGATTTCTTTCGGCGCTTTCTGATAGGGTTGGCGCCATTCGCAGGCAACCTTCGACGAGATTATCCGTGCTCAATTATTTGTGGTTCTTTCTTGCCGCCTTGTTTGAAATTGCCGGCTGCTATGCCTTCTGGATGTGGCTGCGGCTGGGTAAAAGTGCATTGTGGATTATTCCCGGGCTGATCAGCCTGACTCTGTTCGCGCTGTTGCTCACTCGAGTAGAGGCAGTTTATGCCGGCCGCGCGTATGCGGCGTATGGCGGGATCTACATTATTGCGTCCATCGCCTGGCTGGGTGTTATTGAGCGGGTCAGACCTTTGAATACCGATTGGCTCGGTGCCGCACTCTGTGTAATTGGCGCGACGATCATTTTGTTCGGCCCGCGCTGGTCCACTCCGTGATCCTTGGCCGCGAAAGCGTTTTTTCCGTGCAACTGTTCGTATGTAAGATATTTCCTTCAACTATTTCCGATGGCGTTGAAGGACATGACTGATTTTCCGTCTGTGCATTGATAGGCATAAAACGCCCATGCAATCTGCTTCTCTTTAACTACAAGAGAGTAGGAAAATGCTGATCCTAGTGCGGGAAGTTGGCGAAACATTCTCTATCGGCGATGACATCACCGTACAAATTCTGGCCATTCAGGGCAATCAAGTACGCTTTGGTATTACAGCACCCAGTCACATCAAGGTTCATCGGGCGGAAGTGTACCGACGTATTGCCCAGCGACTGTCGCAGCAGCGCGAGGAAATCCCGGGAGAACGTCGGCCTTGAACCACGCAAACCTCAGTCGAAGAATTCCTTGGGGACTTCATGCTTGAGCATCAGTTGGCACTGTTGGCTTTCCAGATCAAAGAAAATCACTGCCTGGCCTTTGTTTAACGCATGGCGAACGCGCAGTACGCGGGTTTCCAGAGGGGTGTCATCACCATTGTCGGTGCCTTCGCGAGTCACGAAATCTTCGATCAGGCGGGTGAGGGTGTCGGCTTCGAGTTGGTCGTAGGGGATCAGCATGAGAGTTCTCGCATCAATTCCCGGCGATGATAGTGCACAGGCGTGGTTGGAGCGAGCGGCGACCGGTGCTGCTGCGCGACGGGGAATCGTCCATGGATGACATACCGCCTTCGCAAGCAAGCCTGCTCCCACAATTCGGGCACCTGTGCAGTCTGTGTGGCAGCGAGCTTGCTCGCGAAGAGCCAGTGGACTACTCGACCTCTTCCCGGTTCTGCCCAATCAGACTGTCCACTGCGGGAACGCGGGTGTCGGATTCCATCTGTGCGTCGTGTTCGATCTGATGGCTGAACTTTTCAAGCGAAGCCGTGGCCGGTTTCGCATCGCTGGCGAACACCGGCGGGCTGAGCATGTAGGCGCCGAGCAAGCGGCTCAGGCCAGCGAGGCTGTCGATGTGCGTGCGTTCGTAGCCGTGGGTTGCGTCGCAGCCGAAGGCCAGTAGCGCGGTACGGATGTCATGCCCGGCGGTAACCGCCGAATGGGCGTCACTGAAGTAATAGCGAAACATGTCCCGGCGCACGGGCAGTTCGTTTTCAGCGCCCAGGCGCAACAAATGCCGGGACAGATGGTAGTCGTAAGGACCGCCCGAATCCTGCATCGCGACGCTGACGGCGTGCTCGCTGGAGTGCTGACCCGGTGCAACCGGCGCGATATCAATGCCGACGAACTCACTGACGTCCCAGGGCAATACGCCTGCCGCGCCGGTGCCGGTTTCTTCAGTGATGGTGAACAGCGGATGGCAGTCGATCAGTGGTTCGGCACCGCTGTCGACGATGGCTTTGAGCGCCGCAAGTAACGCCGCCACGCCTGCCTTGTCGTCCAGATGACGAGCGCTGATGTGCCCGCTTTCGGTAAATTCCGGCAGCGGATCAAAGGCCACGAAGTCGCCAATGCCGATACCCAGCGATGCGCAATCGGCCTTGGTCGTGGCGTAGGCATCCAGGCGCAGCTCGACGTGATCCCAGCTGATCGGCATCTCGTCCACTGCCGTATTGAACGCATGCCCGGAGGCCATCAGCGGCAATACGCTGCCACGGATCACGCCGTTGTCGGTAAACACGCTGACCCGGCTGCCTTCGGCAAAACGACTCGACCAGCAGCCAATCGGCGCTAGCGACAAGCGACCGTTGTCTTTCACCTCGCGCACGGCGGCGCCGATGGTGTCCAGGTGCGCGGAAACCGCGCGGTCCGGGCTGTTTTGCTTGCCTTTCAAGGTGGCGCGAATGGTCCCGCGCCGGGTCAGTTCGAACGGGATGCCCAACTCTTCAAGACGCTCGGCGACGTAGCGCACGATGGTGTCGGTGAAACCCGTGGGGCTTGGGATCGCGAGCATTTCCAACAGGACTTTCTGCAGGTAATTCAGATCGGGTTCGGGAATTCTTTTTGCAGTGGTCATGAATGGTTCCTTCGGAGCAGTTGTAGGCGGTAAGCCGCAAGCTGCAAGGCAGAGCGGATCTGCTTGCAGCTTGGCGCTGGAGGCTTGCAGCTGCTCTCAGCTATGAACAGGCAAACTATGGGGGAACAGCAGATCGACAAAGCGTTCTGCCGTGGGTTGCGGTTCATGGTTGGCCAGGCCAACACGTTCGTTGGCTTCGATGAAAACGTATTCGGCTTGATCGGCGGCCGGGACCATCAGGTCCAGACCCACCACCGGGATGTCCAGCGCCCGCGCTGCGCGGATCGCAGCGTCGTTAAGCACCGGATGCAGAATCCCGGTGACGTCTTCCAGGCAACCGCCGGTGTGCAGATTGGCGGTGCGGCGTACGGCCAGGCGTTGATCCATGGGCAGTACGCTGTCGTAGTCGAAACCCGCGTCGCGCACCGTGCGTTGGGTTTCTTCATCCAGCGGAATCTTGCTTTCGCCGCCGGTGGCCGCTGAACGACGGCGACTCTGCGCCTCGATCAGCTGGCCAATGGTGTGTCGACCATCGCCGACCACTTCGGCCGGACGCCGAATCGCAGCCGCCACCACTTCGAAACCAATCACCACGATGCGCAGATCAAGGCCTTCGTGGAAGCTTTCCAGAATCACCCGCGAGTCGAACTGCCGGGCGCGCTCGATGGCATCCTGCATTTCTTCCGGGGTGCGCAAATTGACGGCCACGCCCTGGCCTTGCTCGCCATCCAGCGGCTTGACGACGATTTGCCGGTGTTCTTCGAGAAACGCCAGATTCGCTTCGGCTTCACCCGCGCGTTGCTGGGCGGGCAGATTGAGCCCGGCAGCTTTCAGTGCCCGATGCGTCATGCTCTTGTCCTGACACAAAGTCATGCTCACGGCGCTGGTCAAGTCGCTGAGGGATTCCCGGCAACGAATCCGCCGGCCGCCGTAAGCCAGAGTAAACAAGCCGGCTTCAGCGTCGTCGACCTGAACTTCAATCCCGCGTCGGTGCGCTTCTTCGACGATGATTCGCGCATAGGGATTGAAATCCCCCAGCGGGCCGGGGCCGAGGAACAGCGCTTCGTTGATGCCATTCTTGCGCTTGATGGCAAAGGTCGGCAGGTTGCGAAAACCCAGTTTGGCGTAAAGCGCCTTGGCCTGTTCGTTGTCATGCAGCACCGACAGGTCGAGGTAGCTCAGGCCGCGACTCATGAAATGCTCGATCAGATGCCGCACCAGCACTTCACCAACACCGGGACGTGTGCACTGCGGATCAACCGCCAGGCACCACAGACTGCTGCCTTTTTCGGGATCGTTGAAGGCCTTTTGATGATTCAGACCCATCACGCTGCCAATCACCGCATTACTGCTTTCATCTTCGGCAATCCAGTACACCGGCCCACCCTGATGACGCGGCGTCAGCAATTCAGGGTTGATCGGCAACATGCCGCGTGCCAGATACAGATTATTGATCGCCTGCCAATCGTCATTGTTCTGCGCGCGACGCACGCGAAACCCGCGAAATACTCGCTGGGCCGGGCGGTAATCGCTGAACCACAGGCGCAACGTGTCGGACGGGTCGAGGAACAACTGTTGCGGCGACTGCGCCAGCACCTGCTGCGGCGCGGCGACGTACAGTGCGATGTCGCGCTCGCCGGGTTTTTCATTGAGCAGCTCGTTGGCCAGGCTCGCAGGGTCCGGATAGGTGTGACCAACCAACAGCCGACCCCAACCGCAATGCAGCGCCAGCGGTTGCGCATCGATTGGGCTGCCATCTTCGGCCAGGCGAGCTTGCAGACGTTCATACGAGGGCGATTGGCCGCGCAACAGGCGTTGGCTGTAAGCCGTCGAATTCTGTTTCATCAGATCAAAGTCCTTGTTCGCTGAGCCACAGGTTCAGCGCCGCCAGCTGCCAGAGTTTCGAGCCGCGCAGCGGGGTCAACTGGCCTTGGGGATCGGTCAGCAATTTGTCGATCATGGTTGGGTTGAACAGGCCGCGATCCTGGCTCGGGTCGAGCAACAACTCGCGCACCCAGTTCAATGTATCGCCCTGCAAATGCTTGAGGCCGGGCACCGGGAAGTACCCCTTCTTGCGGTCGATGACCTCGGAAGGAATGACCATGCGCGCGGCTTCTTTCAGAACCTGCTTGCCACCGTCCGGCAACTTGAATCTGCCGGGAATGCGCGCCGACAGTTCCACCAGCCGGTAATCCAGAAACGGCGTACGCGCTTCCAGGCCCCAGGCCATGGTCATGTTGTCCACGCGTTTGACCGGGTCGTCGACCAGCATCACCGTGCTGTCCAGCCGCAGGGCTTTGTCCACCGCCGCATCAGCGCCGGGCTGGGCGAAATGCTCGCGCACGAAATCACCGGCGGCGTCATTGGCGGTCAGCCATTTTGGCTGCACGGTGGCTTTGTATTCGTCGTAACTGCGATCCACGAACGCATCGCGATAGGCGGCAACCGGGTCGCTGGCACCGTCCACTTGCGGGTACCAGTGATAACCGGCGAACAACTCATCCGCACCCTGGCCGCTCTGCACTACCTTGCAATGCTTGGCGACTTCGCGGGACAAGAGATAAAACGCGATGCAGTCGTGGCTGACCATCGGCTCGCTCATGGCGCGGAACGCCGCAGGCAGTTGCTCGATGATCTCGCTTTCCTGGATCCGCAATTGATGATGGTGGGTGCCGTAATGCTTGGCGATCAGGTCTGAATACTGGAACTCGTCGCCGCGCTCGCCGCCGGCATCCTGAAAACCGATGGAGAAGGTCGAAAGATCCTCGACCCCCACTTCGCGCAGCAGACCGACCAGCATGCTTGAATCGACACCACCGGAAAGCAGCACGCCGACATCCACCGCCGCCCGTTGACGGATCGCCACGGCTTCGCGAGTGCTGTCCAGAACCCGGTCGCGCCAGTCTTCCAGCGTCAGGTTGGTTTCGTCGGCATGGGGGCCGTAAGGCAGGCGCCACCAGACTTGCTGCTCGGTCTTGCCGGTTGCGTCGATACGCATCCAGCTGGCTGGCGGCAATTTCTCTACACCGGCCAGCAAGGTGCGCGGCGCAGGCACCACGGCGTGGAAGTTCAGGTAATGATTGAGCGCGACCGGATCAAGCAGGCCGCTGATGTCACCGCCTTTGAGCAGCGCTGGCAGCGTCGAGGCGAAGCGCAGGCGTTTGTCGGTACGCGACAGGTACAGCGGCTTGACGCCCAGACGGTCGCGAGCAATGAACAGCTCTTGCGTGTCGCGTTCCCAGATGGCAAAGGCGAACATGCCGTTGAGTTTGGGCAGCATGTCCACGCCCCAGGCGTGATAGCCCTTGAGCAGCACTTCGGTGTCGCCCCCGGAATGGAACTGATAACCCAAGCCTTCCAGCTCGGTCCTCAGTTCCGGGAAGTTGTAGATCGCGCCGTTAAAGGCCAGGGACAAGCCCAGATGGCTGTCGATCATCGGCTGCGCAGAGCCGTCCGACAAATCCATGATTTTCAATCGACGATGCCCAAGAGCAACCGGCCCCTGGCTGTGAAACCCCCACGCATCCGGGCCGCGAGGCGCCAGTTCATGGGTAATACGTTCAACCGCGGCTAGATCCGCTGGTTGATGATCAAAACGCAATTCACCTGCTAATCCGCACATAAGTCCTTACCGGGTTTCCGTTGGGGAAGGTGGCCGGAAAATGCGACCACCCAGAAACTGACCTATGTGAAACCGGGTAGTTTTAGATCAATGGGTTATAAGGCGGCGATTTGGGATAAACCTGTTGACCCGGTGGAGCGAGGCTCTGCATTCAATACCCGGTCATCTCCAGATACCCGACGCCTTGATGGCTGCCGCTGACCGTTACCGGTCCTTCCCAATACGGGATGCGCAACTCCATCCATGCCTTGGGATTGAGAGCGGTGGTGGTGATCTCCAGCCCTTTGCCGGGGATTTTTACCGACCAGCGGGTCGGCATGCTGTGTCCAGCAACTTGCGTGGTTTGCAGAGGCGTCAGGCTGATGTCCTGCGCCTGCAACAACTGCGTGCTGCCGTCTGCCGCGATCCAGGTTCCGGTGAGGTACGGTTCGCCGTCTTTCTGGCGCATGCGGTAAAGCATCAGCGCCGCGCCGTCGTCCAGGTGCACGGAGAACCAGTCCCAGCCGGTTTGATTGGCGGTCAGCGGCTGGCTGCTCCACTCGCGGTCCAGCCAGGCCGGGCCGCTGACGTGCCAGGTCTTGCCGTCGATTTGCAGTTCGCCGTCGGTCTGGAAAAACGGCTGGCTGTAGTAATACGACGCCTGGCCTTGCTCGGATTTCTGGCTGAAGCCCTGATCACCTTGCAGCACCAGCGGTTTTTGCGCGTTGAGCGTCAATCGATAAGCGAAACGTGGATCCTTGGCGGTCAATTGCATGGACGCCAGCGGATCTGCCCCGGATGCAGTGCTGCGCAGTGACCAGTCATCGATCCAGGCCGCAAACGGTGCAGTGTTCACGCCAGCCTGCTCGACCCCGCCTCGGGCGTAGCGTTCGGCAGCGAAATGCTGGGTCGCCGAAGTCACCGCCGCGTGGCCCATCCAGATCGTGCCATCGTTCCAGCCGGTGCCGGTTTGCCCGGCGCGCAGGGCATTGCGAAACAACGTCCATTGCACGCCAAAGTCCTGACCCTGATCGTCCTTGAGGTTGGCGGTGATGTACCACCATTCAATCCGATAGCCAGCATGCGGGCCGTGATCAGCCGGGAATACGAACCGCCGCCCCGGTGTCACCTGGGCAAACTGCTCGGCCTTGTCCGCTAGCCCGGCGAAGCCTTCTTCCGGCGCGGCGGGCTGGTCGCAGGCGGCGAGTAACAAGGTGCCCAGGATCAGAACCAGCCAGTTACGTCTCATTGGCGAATGTCCTCAGCAAGTCGGCGGGGCGCGTGCGATAGAGCTTGAACAGCGGCCAGGCCGAGGCGAGCAGGGTGGCCAGGAGAGCCAGCGCCGCCAACTGCGCGAGTTGCGCCGGGAAAATCTGCAACGGCAACCGCCAGCCAAAGGCCTGCACGTTGATTACCGCATCCAGGCACCAGGCGAGCAGCAAGCCCAAGGGCAGGGCGAACGCAAGGGTCAGCACCGCCAACAACCAGGTCTGGCCCAGATTGAGCAGCATCAATTGCCGGCGCGTCACACCCAACGCCCACAGCGGCGCGAGTTGGCCGAGACGGCTTTGACTCTGGGTCAGCAGGCTGATGAATAGCGCAATGCCCGCCACCCCCAGCGTCAGGCTGTTCAGCGCGGCGGTCGCGGCGAAAGTGCGTTCGAAGACTTGCGTCGACCAGCCCTTGAGCTGGCTCTGGTCGATGATGTGGTTGTCGTCCAGAGCAAAGCGATCCTGCAACGCGCGCACCAGTGGCGGGACGGCGGCGGGATCGATGCGCAGATTGAAACGGTTAGGCAGCACCTGTGGCCAATGGTCGAGAAAGTGCTGCGAATTGACCAGCAAGTGACCTTTGGGATTGCCATAGTCGGCGTAGATGCCAACGATGCGCGGCGACCACATGCCATCCGGTGTCGCGATGCTGATGGCGTCATCGAGCCCCAGCTTCAGACGTCGTGCCAGCTGCTCACTGACCATGACCGTGTCCTGCCGAGCCAGTTGCTCCCAGGGATCACCCGCTGCCGGTTCGAGCAGCGGCCAATGTTGCCGATAGGTCGGATGGTCGATCACGCCGAACAAATCTGCGGGCCAGCCCTGCAGTTGAATCGACACCTGCCAGTTGGGCAACACCGCCGTGACACTGGGTTGCTGATTCAGCCAGGCGTACAATTGCGGCGCTTGGCCGGGTTCTTGCGGCGTAACGTACAGCTCGGCAGTCAGGCGTTGTTCGAGCCAGTTGCCGAACGTTGCACGAAAGCCCGACGTCATGCTGCCCGCGCCGATGTTCGCCGCCAGCGCCAGCAGCAGAGCCATCAGCGCCAGACTCAGAGCAGGCAATTGCTGACGACAATCGGCAAGAAACCATTGCCCCAAAACCGATTGACTGCGGCCCAACAGCAGGTTGATCAAGGCGTTGAGCAACACCGGCAAGCCCAGCGCAGCGCCCAGCAACAGCGCCGCCATGAGCACAAACCCGCTGGCGAGGCTGTCACCGAGGATCAACGCGGCCAGAGCGATGACAGCGGCGCCGCTGGCAACCCACGCCTGGCGACGCAGCCAGCGGCTGTGCGCCTGATGCCAGGCCTGGGGATTTGCCAAGGCCAGCAACGGCATGCGTGCGGCACGCAGCAAACTGTTGGCGCCGGCCAGCAACGCACCCAACACGCTCAGGCCCAGACCGCTCAACCACCACCACGGGCTCAGCGTCAGTTGGCCAGCCACTTCCGCGCCGTACAACCCGCGCAGGCTGGCCGCCACATCCGGCAACAGCAAACTTGCCAGCCAATAGCCGCTGGCTACGCCCAACACGCCACCGAGCAGCGCCAATACGCCCAGTTCGACGCCGAGTGAAGTAATCAACAAGCGAGCGCTGACCCCGCAGGCGCGCAAATTGCGCAACAGTCCGCGTCGTTGCTCCAGGGCCAGGCCGATGGCAGCGTGGACGATAAACAGGCCGACCACGAACGACAGGAAACCCAGCGCATCCAGGTTCAGGTGGAAGCTTTCGGTCAGGCGCGCCAGATTGTTCTCTTCGCCGCTTTTTTTCAGCAGCAATTGACCGCTCAATTCAAGCGGTAGCACTGGGTTGCCAGCGGCGAATTGTTTGTCCAGCAACAGCCGGGAAATCTGCCCGGATAGACCGAGCAGCGGCTGCGCGAAACCGATGTCCATCAACAGCACGCCCGGCGCCATGCCGATCTGACTGTGTAATGGCGGCAAAGCTTGCCCGTCGAGCGTCAAGGGTTGTTGCCCTTCGCGCAGACCCAGCGCGTTAAGGGTTTGCGGCGCGATCCAGGTGCGCCCCGGCGGGGTGAAGAAAGCGACGATCTGTGTTGTATCCAAAGTTTGCCCGGCAACTGCCGAACCTGCGGGCAGGGAAACCGGTTCGATGCCCATCACCTGCACACGGCGTTCTTCCAGCCCTTGCAGCGTGATTCGACCTTGCACCACCGGCGACACCGGCCAGCCTGCACGACGCAGGCTGATGAACAGATCCTGAGAAAATGGCGCGCCGTTGGCGGTGGCGAGACTGGTCTGGGGTTCGCCGCCGATCAACTGGCTGGCCTCGGCGTAGCTTTGTCGCGCCTGACTATTCAGGGCCTGCACGCCGATGAGCAGCGCGGTGGCCAGCCACAAACCGGTCAATACGCTGAAAAACTGCACCGGATGGCGGCGCCAATGGCTGAGCAGGGCGCGCAGCGTCCAGTAGAAAACCCGCATCTCAGCCCTCGCTCCCGGCCGCCAGACGACCCAGATGCAACACCACTTTCTGCGCCAGGCGCTCGGCAACTCGTGGGCTGTGCGTGACCATCAACAGGCTGGTCGGGCTGTCTTGCAGCAACTCCAGCAGCAAGTGCAGGACTTCATCGCTGGTGGCTTCGTCGAGGTTGCCGGTGGGTTCGTCGGCCAGCAGCAAACCCGGACGCGACGCCAGCGCCCGGCCGATTGCCACGCGCTGTTGTTGTCCACCGGAAAGTTGCTCGGGATAACGCTTGAGCAAGTCGCCAAGGCCCAACCGTTCCACCAGTTGCGCCTGCCACCTGGGCTCGTAGCGCCCGGCCAGCCGCGCCTGAAAGGCCAGGTTATCCTCGACTTTCAGGCTGCCGATCAGGTTGAACTGCTGGAACACCAGGCCGATTTCGGTACGCCGCCAATTCGCCAGCTGTGCTTCGTTCATGCGGTCCAGGCGCTGGCCGCTGACTTCAATCAGTCCGCTGTCCACCTGATCCAGCCCGGCCACCAGATGCAGCAAGGTGCTTTTGCCACTGCCGGATTCACCCATCAACGCCAGGCTGCTGCCGTTTTCCAGGCGCAGATCAACCCCGCGCAACACCGCCAGCGGGCCTTGCGCGGTGGCGTAGCTCTTGAAGACGTTTTTTACCTCAAGCATCGGCGGGCTCGATTTCAGAATGGCAGTGAAGCGGCAGGATAGCCGCTTTGTCGGCATGGTAGGAGGGGACTTGTCCCCGAAGGCGGCCGATCAGGCGGCGCAAGAGTCCGAGATTATCGCCGCTTGTGCCAACGCTTTCGGGGACAATTCCCCTCCTACCGGGTTCGGATCAATTCCCTCAGCATGAATCGGTTCGGGTGGCAGGCTTCGGCGACGCTGCGCGGCAGCGGCAAGGGTTCGTCGGTCAGCCAGGCGGCGAGCAGTTCGGCGCATAGCGGTGCAGTGATCAGGCCGCGTGAGCCGTGGCCGCTGTTGATGTACACGCCATCCAGCCATGGGCAAGGCGCCTCCGGCACCTGACGGGCGTCTTTGCTCAGTGCCGCGTAGGTCTGGGTAAACGCGTCCTTGTCAGCCAGTGGTCCGATGATGGGCAGGTAATCCGGGCTGGTGCAGCGAAAGGCCGCGCGGCCTTGCAGGTCTTCTGGCGTCAGGTCTTTCGCGCCGAGACGGTCCACTAAATCGTCGGATATTTCCTGCATGTAGTGCAAATTGCCCAAATGATCGGCGGTGGTGATGCTCAGGTCGTCATTCTTGAAGTCGAAACTGGCACCCAGCGTATGCTCGCCCAGGCGCGGCGGGGCGACATAACCTTCGGCACAGACCACCGTGCGCAACGCCTGGCTGGCCTCGGTCTGCGGCAAACGGGTGATTTGCCCGCGAATGCGTTTGAGCGGCAGTTCTGCGCTGGCCGGGAAGTGTTTGATATCGGCCGCACCTGCCAGAATCACCACCGGCGCGCTGTCCAGCAGCACCTCGCCATCCCAAGCCTGCCATTGATCACCAGCACGACGCAGCTCGGCGACCTCGCAATGCAGGTGCAGCTGAATATTCGGATGCGTCGCGTGGGCCCGGCACAGCGCTGGCGGATGAACCCAGCCGCCTTGCGGGAAAAACAGTCCGCCGCTGCTGAGTGTGATGCCGCTGCAAGCTTCGGCTTCGGACTTATCCACAAGCTGCAACAGCTCGGGGTCGAATGCCTCGGCCAGTTGCGCCTGACGCTGCGCTTCCTTGTCGTTGAACGCCAGTTGCAGCACGCCGCAGCCGTCCCAGTCGACGCCGCGCTGCAGGCGCTCAAGGGCGCGCCGCGTGTAGCCAAATCCGCTGAGGATCAATTGTGAAAGCGCCGTGCCGTGAGCGGAAAGTTTCAGATACAACACGCCCTGGGGCATGCCCGAAGCTTCCTGCGCGACCTCGGCATGCCGTTCCAGCAGGCTGACCTGCCAGCCCCGCGCGGCAAGGCTGGCGGCGGTGGTGCAACCGGCCATGCCCGCACCGATCACCAGCGCCTTGCGTTCACCTGCATATTTCGCAGGCCGGGCGAACCAGGGTTTCGCGGCGGGAATCGCCGCAGCCTCTTCGGGCCAACCGACAAACACGCCGCGCAGCACCTCCCATTTATGGCCGATGCCGGGCACGCGTTTCATCTTGAAACCCGCTGCGTTCAGCGCGCGACGAACCCAGCCCGTGCTGGTGAAGGTGCCGATGGTCGAATCCGGCGCCGCCAGCCGGGCCAGCTCGGTGAACAGCTGCGGGGTCCACATTTCCGGATTTTTCGCCGGGGCAAAGCCGTCGAGAAACCAGGCGTCGATCTGCCCGTCCAGCTGCGGCAGCATTTGCAGCGCATCACCGATCAGCAAGGTCAGGGTGACGCGCCCGCCATCGAAGACAAAGCGTTGAAATCCTTCATGCACCGCCACGTATTGCGCGAGCAACTGTTCGGCGAATGCCGCCAGTTCCGGCCACAGCGCCAGCGAACGTTGCAGGTCGACCAGGCTCAAGGGGAATTTCTCGACGCTGACGAAATGCAGGCAGGCGCTGGCTGTCGCGCACTCCTCGAACAGCTGCCACGCACAGAGGAAATTCAGCCCCGTGCCGAACCCGGTTTCGCCAATGACCAAGCGGCCGTTTTCAGGCAGGGCAGTGAAGCGATTGCTCAGGTCGTTCTGTACCAGAAACACATGCCGCGTTTCCGCCAGGCCGGATTCGGTGGAGAAATACACGTCGCAGAATTCCCGCGAGTGGGGATTGCCTTGTTCATCCCAGTCGATCTGGGCGTGGCGGGTAACAGTCATGTCGGTCGGGCCTGTGCGCAGGGGGCGTCATATTAACGACAAATAATTATTTATACCCTGACGTCGCGCACTAGCTGGTCAGCTCTGACTTCTTTTCTTCTCGATAAGGACATTGAGCATGACCTCGATGATCGCCCAACCCCATCAGCAATTGATCAGCGATACGCTGCCTGCATGGTACGTAGAGGCCTCTGCGCCAACCCGGCAAATATTGAATCGCGACATGGTCAGCGGCCAGCAGCTTCGCGAGCAGTGGGGCCAGACGCTGGCGCGTATCAAGCCTCTGGACGAGTTTGCCCGACCACTGCTGAGTCAGGCACTGGATGATGAGTTTGGCCCAGGTCTGGACGTCGACAACGCTTATGTCTTCAAAGACATTTACCAGCGCGGTGCTTTTGGCCAGCTGCAACTCGCGCCCCCCGAGGTTTGCCTGCAAACACTGCTGCACGCGGCGCTGCAGAATTTCCATCAGGAAGAAGTCGATGAGCCGCACAAGTCCGGGCGCATGCGGATTGTCGAGGTCAGGCAGGTCACAGACCAGCGTTACGGCACTTACGACGAGTACCCGCGCCATCCGATGAATATCGATCCGGCCAGATTCATGCGTGTCTGCCGCCAGCTGGATCTGGGCGGTCAATATCAGCTGCATCTGGATCGAGTGCTTGGCCCGTCAAGCGGCGACCCGCAGTTGAGTGGCGTGCAAAACACCGCGCAGGTCAACGAACTGTGCGGTCGCAAGGCGCTCAACGCTTTGAAGGTTCAGGCGCACATCGCGTATATGCGCAAGGATATTTCCGAAACATTTTATAAGCACCTGCTGGCTTTGCCTGAGCGCTCCCGGAGCGCTGCACTGGATTACGGTTGCCTGACGATCTGCGGCTTTGGCGTGCGTGACATTCTGATTTTCACCCTCAAGGGTCAAGCAGCCTGTGTCATCTACGTTCCCGGCGAACCGGTTCAGGGCATGAAAGAGTTCAGCTCCTTCGAGCAGCTCAAGAGGCTGTTGAATCGCAGGTTTACGCCGGCTTACTGCAAACGCTTCATGAACCGGTTTATCGCGCAACGCAGCAAGGCGGCGTTCTACAGCAAGGTGGCTGATCGCGTCGCGCCGGCTCGACTGCGCTTCGATCCGGATGACAACACGATGATTCCGCGCCTGATCCATGTTCGCGAAGTAGACGCTGATTTCGATCTGGATATTGCACTCGATGAAATGCCTTACGACCTGTTCGGTCATTTTTATTTCCAGACAATGCTGCGCATCAAGGACGATGCTCGGGTGCTGGCAGTGCCGACCGGCGATGAAGAAGAAGCGTCGCGTCGGGCTCGATTGTCCGGATACCTCTCTCTGGGTCTGAACGTGGTGAACCTGGCGGCGTTGTTCGTGCCGTTGCTGGGCGAGGCGATGATGGTCGTGGCCGGTGCGCAATTGTTGACCGAAACCTTTCAGGGGATCGACGCCTGGCATCATTCCGACATGGAGGAGGCCTTGGAACACTTGGGCAGCGTCGCGGAAAACCTCGCCTTCATGGCCGCGTTCGGGGCACTGGTCAAGGCCGGACAAGCTCCCGAGATGCCGCCCCTCAAGCGTTCGTCCTTTATCGAAAAAATGATCCCGACCAGGCTGCCAGGTGGCGAGATACGTTTGGCATCCCCGGAACTGATGCCCTTCGCCCACGACACTCAGCTGGCCCCAACAGCGCTGCCAGGCACGGCCGACGTCATCCAGCGAGTGGCGCTGGACAAGGAAATCCTCAGGTTCCAGCGGCAGATCAACGACGTCGCCGCTTACGCCTCGGCTGACGCGCAGTTGCAAATGGAATTATTGGTGGCAATGCCGGGCTGGCCTGTCGGGCGGCCTATTCATGTGCTCGATAGCCAAGGGCTGAAAATCGCTGAATATGGTTCGAGCACGTTACCGCAGACTCATCCCAATCGTGTGCCGAGCCTTGAACCCTTGCCGCTGACTCAAGGCCGGATCGCCGCAGGCCAGCTCTTGCAAGCGGTCATCGAAGGGTTGGGCGAGGGCGGGCAAAATCGGGTCTTTGGTCGTTCGCTGCCCCGCACGCCGGACAATCTGGCAGCGATAATTGCCCGCTTTGCCGAAGGTCGTTCTGCGTGGCTGTTCGACCTGCTGTACCAGCGCCGGGAGGTGAGCAGCGATCCGTTGGTCAACCTGATCAAACGCGACTTCCCGTCGCTGCCGACGACAACGGCCGGGGAACTGCTGTCTCAGGCCACGGCAGAACAAGTCGCAAGCATGAGTGCCAGCCAGCGCTTGCCTTTGGAAATCGCAGGCAGAGTGCGAGGTTCCATCCAGGAAAGTCGACTTGATCGTGCGCTGGAAGGTTTTTGTCTTGCCTCCAAAGCTGACAACCCGGACACGCTCAAGGTGTCGTTGGCGTTGCTGGGCGATTTACCGGGCTGGCCGGGCGATCTGCGTCTCGACGTTCGTGATGGCGCCTGGAACGGTGAACTGATCGAAAGCCTTGGCAGACCTGACGCGCTGCAGCGCCGGGTGCTGATCAAACGTGGCCTGGCGTTTCAAGCGGTTGACGGCCTGGGCATGGAGCCCGGCGCAGCCAGCGCCGGGCAGGACAATTTCTTTTCCGCCGTCCTGCAAGCGTTGCCCGAGGCGTCGCGGGACGCCATAGGTTTGCGCGATGTCATCGGTGACGCCCCGGCATTGCGCAGTCGCATTATCGATGCCGCGTTCGAAGACCGTCCGCGTATATCGAGAATACTGCGCCAATGGGCGCTCAAGCCCGGCGCGCGCTGGCCGCAACGCCTGGCCGATGGCCAGATCGGTTATGAAATGAGCGGTCGCGGCCGGCTGCCTGCGGACTCACAACCGGTTGATGAACAGTACGCCGCAAGATGCGAACTGGTGGCAACCCTGCGCGTTTTGTACCCCGATGCGCCGGACCTGGAGAGCTACGTTACGGGCAGACTGGTCAATAACGGTTATGACGTACAGGCGTTGATGCGCTCTACGCTGGAAAATCAGCAGGCCTTTGACGCGCTGCGTTCCACGCTGGAAGGTTGGGTAGAGGTCGGCGGCGAGGCGCAGGCGGCAACACGGCGTGCAATCGTTCAGGCCATCGGTGATGGCTGGCGCAGCAGTCATGTGTACTCGCCGTTGAACGTCCGCGGAATAGTGCTGGAATCCGTTGATTTTGCTTTGCTCGACGACTTGCCGGAACTTCCCGGCCACTACCAGGCGATCAGCCGCATTACCCTGGATAACATTACGGCAACCGAGCAACAGATGAGCCGGTTTTTGCAACGTTTTACCCAACTGACGCGACTGGACATCATTGGCCCCGGACTGAGCCGTGTGCCACAGGGATTGAGCCTGCTGCCGCGCTTGACCGACCTGTCGCTGGAGGATACGGGGCTGGTCATCGACCAGGCGGCGATGGACCTGTTTCTCAGTCTGCCGCAGCTTTACATGCTGGATATCTCCGGCAATACGCTGGGCGAGTTGACGAATACCGCAGGCCTGCAACTCCGACGGCTGTATATGGCGAACATGCAGCTCACGCAATGGCCGCAGTGGGCCAACGATCTGTCCCTGAATGTACTGGATGTCAGCAATAACCAGATTGTTCACTTGCCGCAGTTTCTGATCGATAACGAGCAGGGGCCCGCGTTTCAGATGACGGTCTACGGCAGTGAAAATCCATTCGATCATGCCGAGCTGCTCGAGTGCTGGCTGAATCAGCGCAACAGCAATATCTATGAGCTGGAATACGACTTCCCTGAAAGCATTCGTGACATGGCGCGCACCCCAACCACCTCCGAAGCTGACAGCGAAGACTATTCATCGGACGAAGATGCTGACTGGCACAGCCATAGCGCCGACCATTCCGCTCCTCCAGTGCCGGTCCCGAGCGTGGATATCTGGATCGTGGAAGGCCGCACTGAACTCAATTCCAGAATCCGTGCCGCCTGGGAGCGCGTGGAACAGGTCGCTGACGCGCCGAACCTGCTGATCCTGCTGCAAAGGCTCAGGGAAAGCCGTGATTTCGCTCGGGTCCATGCAGAGCTGGCCGGTGATGTCATGCGCGTGCTTGAAGCTGCCGCCGAAAACAGCCCGCTGCGCGGTGAGCTGGAAATCATGGCCAATGATCGGTTGTTCGGTGCTGACCAGACCTGTCAGGACGGCGCGCGGTTGATCTTCAGCGATATTCAGGTTGCGGTGTACGCCGAGGCCGCATTGCGAAACGTGCCCGAAGCGCGGCAGACCCAAGCCCTGTTAAGCGTGATTCGCAGCCTGTTCCGCCTCAATGAAGTTCAGGTTATTGCCGATGTCGAGATTGCCTCTCGCGAAGCGCGTGGAGTACGTGTTGATCATGCCGAAGTGCGCATGGCCTATCGCATTGGTCTGGCCACCGAGCTGAATTTGCCGGGGCAGCCGGTCAGCATGGTCTGGGATCGCGTTGCGGCTGTGGAACACCGGGCCATTCTCGACGCGGCTCGGGTTATCAGGCAGCGCGAAGCGGGGGCGGAGTTTCTCGAATACGCCCTGGCGGATCGACGCTGGAGCGAGCGTCTGCGGCTTGAATATCAAGCTGATCTGCAGCGCGTGACCGCGTCCGTCAGGGCCGAGCAGGAGGCTCTGCTGGAGCATCCGCCAATCGACGTCGCCGAAAACCTTCGCCGCCATGGCGCCATTTACGAGCGGCTTAATGCCGCGCATGAGGCAAACGACCCCGCAGCGCTGGCGACGGCCAGTAGCGACCTGGCAGAGCTGCAAGCCAACCCGCCTGTGGATAACGATGAATTCGACCGTCAGGGCCGGATATTGATCGCCAGGCTGGCCGCTGCGGAAACAGCCTTGCTGGAGCAAATGACCGACACCTTGCGTAGAAACTGGTAAGCGTCGCGCGGTCCAGCGTTTGTTGCCGCACAGGCCCGCCATTTAAACCGGCGGGCCTTTTAATTGATCCACGAGGATCGCCCGCGCATCAAGCTGGTCTACATTAGCCGCAGACCTTCTCAAGAGAGCCGCTCATGTTTGAATCCGCTGAAATCGGTCACGTCATCGCCAAAGAAACCTACGACGCCGAAGTACCCGCCTTGCGTGAAGCGTTGCTGGACGCTCAGTTTGAACTCCACGAGCAGGCAGGTCGCCAGATTATCGTGCTGATCAATGGCATCGAAGGCGCGGGCAAAGGTGAAACAGTCAAACTATTGAATGAATGGATGGACCCGCGCTTTATCGAAGTGCGTACTTTCGATCAGCAAACCGATGAGGAATTGGCGCATCCCACGGCCTGGCGATATTGGCGCCAGTTGCCGGCCAAGGGGCGCATGGGGATTTTCTTCGGCAACTGGTACAGCCAGATGCTTCAGGGTCGCGTGCATGGGCTGTTCAAGGACGCGGTGCTGGATCAGGCGATCAATGGCTCCGAACGTCTGGAAAAAATGCTCTGCGATGAAGGCGCGGTGATTTTCAAGTTCTGGTTTCATCTGTCCAAGAAGCAAATGAAATCGCGCCTCAAACAACTCAAGGATGACCCGCTGCACAGCTGGCGCATCAGCCCACTGGACTGGCAGCAATCCAAAACCTACGACAAATTCGTGCGCTTCGGTGAGCGTGTGCTGCGGCGCACCAGTCGCGACTACGCGCCCTGGCATGTGATCGAAGGCGTCGACCCGTATTACCGCAGCCTGACGGTCGGCCGCTTGTTGCTTGAGGGCTTGCAGGCAGCGTTGAAAACGCCGCAAGCCGAATCAACCGTCGTGACCGTGCCGCCGCTGCCGCCTGGTCATGGCGATGTCACGTTGTTGAGCAGCCTCGACATGACCTTGACCCTGACCAGGGACGACTACGAAGAACAGTTGATCACCGAGCAGGCGCGCCTTTCCGGCAACATTCGTGACAAGCGGATGCGCAAGCATGCGCTGGTGGCGGTGTTCGAGGGCAACGACGCCGCGGGCAAAGGCGGCGCGATTCGCCGGGTTGCCGCGGCGCTTGATCCACGCCAGTACAACATCGTGCCCATTGCGGCTCCCACCGAGGATGAACTGGCGCAGCCTTATCTATGGCGGTTCTGGCGGCAGATTCCGGCAAAGTCCAAATTCACCATTTTTGACCGCTCCTGGTACGGTCGGGTGCTGGTCGAACGCGTGGAAGGGTTTTGCAGCGAGGCAGACTGGCTGCGGGCTTACGGGGAAATCAACGACTTCGAAGAGCAGCTCACCGACGCCGGGATTGTCGTGGTCAAATTCTGGCTGGCGATTGACGATAAAACCCAGCTTGAGCGTTTCCAGGCCAGGGAGAAAATCCCCTTCAAACGCTACAAGATCACCGATGACGACTGGCGCAATCGCAAGAAATGGCCGCAATACCGCGATGCGGTCTGCGACATGGTCGACCGCACCAGCACCGAAATCGCACCCTGGACCTTGATCGAAGCCAACGACAAACGCTGGGCCCGGGTCAAGGTGTTACGCACCCTGAATGAGGCGCTGGAAGCGGCGTTTGCGCGGGAAAAGAAGAAGTAAGCGCGAGGCGATATATCTGCAGCGCCTTTCGAGGGTCAACCTCCAATCCCCGTGCAGACTGTGTGAAAACGTCACGAGCGAAGGCAAGACAAGGCAAAAACAGGCGGAAAAGCGGAGTCTAGGTGTTCTAAATGAGCATTTTCCGCC
>LNAP01000251.1_pt1 | contig 62499 bp, 56 predicted proteins | sample 602601 | NCBI WGS metagenome assembly LNAP01 (sample SAMN02440304, study PRJNA202911) | soil metagenome | biome: Subtropical and temperate rainforests or woodlands; isolation source: soil samples (1 kg each in a 20% v/v slurry with milli Q water) were... ...
GTTGATGAAGCTGATCTTGGTCGCCAGCATGCAGTTGGCGGCGTACTTGGTCAGCTCGGCGCTGCGCAGGTCCATGAACATGATGCGGTCATGGTTGCGGTTGAACGGTGAGTACAGGTCGCGCATCACGTCGCGGACTTCTTCGCGCTCGCAACCGACGATGATCCGGTCCGGACGGCGGCAGTCGGAAACCGCCGAGCCTTCCTTGAGGAATTCCGGGTTGGAGACGATATCGAACTGCAGGGCGCGCCCGTCCAGGGCTTTTTCGATATGGGCTTTCAAGGTGTCGCCGGTACCCACCGGCACCGTGGATTTCTCCACCAGGATCACCGGCTGCTCACGGTGCCGGGCCACGGCGTCGCCCACCGACAGCACGTAGCGCAGGTCGGCCGAGCCGTCCTCGCTGGACGGCGTGCCGACCGCGATAAACAGCACCTGGCCATGTTGCACCGCGAGCTTTTCGTCGCTGGTGAAGCTCAGGCGTTTGCTTTCCAGGTTGTCGCGCACCAGGCTCGACAGGCCGGGCTCGAAGATACTGACGTGCCCCTGTTGCAGCTGCTGGACCTTGTGCTCGTCAATGTCCATGCAGATGACATCGTGGCCGACTTCGGCCAGCACGGCGGCCTGTACGAGGCCGACGTAACCACTTCCAAATACGCTGATTTTCATGGGGTATTCCTGGGACTTGTCGCGGGAGCAGGTCGTGAGTTGATGGTAATGACGCCGAGGATGACCAGGGCCACCCCCAGGGTTTTCGAGAGACTGAACGGCTCGTTGAACAGCGGCAGCGCGGCGGCCAGCAAGTAGACCAGGGCGTAGCTGATGCTCAGCAGGGAATAGGCCCGGCCCAGCGGCAGGTCGCGCAGCGCCGCCAGCCAGCAGAGCATCGACAGGACATAGGCGAGGATTGCCGCCAGCACCACGCCCAGCGCCAGCAGGTCGACCTGGCCACTGGATAGCGCCGCCAGCCAGTCCGCCGGCGCCGGCAGGCGGGTCATGCTCCAGCGCATGCCCAACTGCGCGGCGCTGACCAGCAGCACGCTGCCCATGGCGAAGGTGAAGCCCAGAGCCCGGCTCATGCGTGGCGACTCAACAGCAGTACGCCGGCGAGCACCAGCGCCACGCCCAGCCAGTGGCGGCGGTCGATGGCTTCATGGAAGACGAAGCGGGCGATCAGGGTGATCAGCACGAAGTTCAGGCTGAGCATCGGGTAGGCAATGCCGACCTCGACCCGTTGCAGCACCAGCAGCCACACCAGCAAGCCCAGGCCAAGGCTGGCCAGGGCCAGCCACAGCCAGGGCGAGCGCAGTTTGTCGAGCGCGCCCGAAGGCTGGCCGCGCCAGCTTTCCACGGCGAACTTCTGGGCGATCTGGCCCAGGCAGGTCAGCAGGCAGGCGACGAGCAGCAGCAACAGGCTCATGGTTGGCTCTGAGGGAAGATCAGGATCACGAGATTGCCCTGGTCATAACGTTTGAAATCCTGCGGCAACAGATCGATTTCGTAGTGTTCGTCGCCATTGATACGCATCACCACGGCCACCTGGCCCAGCTTGCGGGCCGCAGGCATCCATTCGCCGACCTTGCGCAGGTCGATGTAACGATGCTGGGTGTCAGGATAGGCCAGGCCATATTTCACTTCGCCTGTCGTGTTGTACAAGGCGATATCCGGGCGCTTGAGGCGCCAGGCCAGGGCCGAGGCGGCGCCCAGGTCGTTGCTCACCAGGGTGTGGCTCCGGGCGAGTTCCTCGGCGTGATCGATGATGAATTGATCCGGCATCTTGTTGTAAACCACCGAGTTCGGCAGGCCGGCGGGCAGCAGGGCGATGAACAGCCAGCTGCCAAGGGCCGGCGCGGCCCACAGGTGCAGCGGGCGGAAGGCCGGCAGCAGGTTGCTCATGTTCCAGCCAAGCAGGGCCAGGAACACCAACACCAGATGCCCGGGCTCGTTGCTGTACAGCGGCTTCTTCAGCTGGAAATACACCAGCGCCAACAGCAGCAACAGGCCCAGCACCAGGTTGAGCACCGCGTTGAGGCGGATGATCCGGGTCTGCCCGGCGTGCAGCCGGTCGCTCAGGCTATTGCCCATCAGCAGCGCCAGCGGCAGCAGGCACGGCAGGATATAGGCCGGCAGCTTGCCCTTGCTCAGGCTGAAGAACGCCAGCGGCAGGATCAGCCACAGCAGCAGGAAACCAATGCTCGCCTGGCGCCGGGTCTGCCAGGCCTGCTTCAAGGCGCCCGGCAGCACCAGGACCCAGGGCATGCTGAACGCCACCAGCAGCGGCAGGTAGTACCACCATGGCGAAGCGTGTTGGGCGTCTTCCCCGGCAAAACGACGGATGTGTTCATGCCAGAAAAAGAAGCGCCAGTAGTCCGCTTCCTGGGCATGCACCGCCAGGGCCCACGGCAGGCTGACGACAATCGCCACCAGCACCGCTACGCCGCCGTAGATGAACAGCTCGCGCAAGCGTTTCTGCCAGAGCATGTAGGGCAGGGCGATCAGCACCGGCAGCAGCCAGGCGAGGAAACCCTTGGTCATGAAGCCCATGCCACAGGCGAAGCCCAGGCCGGCCCAGGCCAGCAGGCGGCCGCGCAGCGTCTGGTTGTCCAGGGCGAACCACAGGGCCACCAGGCTCAGGTTGACCCAGAAGGTGAACTGCGGGTCGAGGTTGGCATAACCACCGGCGCCGACCACCACGCAGAAGCTCATGTACAGCAGGGCGCAGACCAGGCTCTTGCGCGGGTCGTTCCACAGCCGCCTGGCCAGCAGGTAGGTGAGCAGCACGCTGAGGCCCATGCTCAGGGCCGAAGCCACGCGCACGCCGAACAGGTTCTGGCCGAACACCGCCTGGCCGAGGGCGATCATCCAGTAGCCGGCGGCCGGCTTCTCGAAATAACGGATGCCCATGAAATGCGGCGATGCCCAGTGGCCGGTCAGGAGCATTTCCTGGCTGATCTGCGCATAGCGGGTTTCATCGGGAATCCACAAACCGTGGGTGGCCATTGGCAGCAGGTAGAACAGGCCGAAGGCAAGCAGTAGAAGAGGCAGGGCCCAGCGTCTGGTCATGCGCCTTGTACCCCCAGCCAGCCTTCGCGGCCTTCGAGGGCGCCACGAATGACCTGCCCCTGGGGCAGGCTCTGCAAGGACGTGGGCAATAGGTTGCCCAGGGGAGTGAAATGAATGTCGCGCTGGCGGGCTTGCGCCAGTAGCTGACGAAAATCGTTGGCCATCAGAATCCCTTCGACTTCGGCGTGAATGGTGTAGACGTTGAGCCTCTCAGGGCTGAACCGGTCCAGGATGAATGTGTTGAAGTCGTGGGCCACGACGGTCGGCCCGACCACTTCGTCGAAGGTCGGCAGGTCGACCGGAATCTGCGGGGCGCCCAGGCCGCCATCCGCCAGCCGTGGCTGGAAGATCGAGGTGCCGCGGCAGTCGCTGTTGTAGCGAAAGCCGAAGCCCTGCTTGGCTGCGATCACCGCCTCGTCGGCGCGCCAGCCGGCGGCCGCCGAACAGTCGATGCGCTGGCCGAGAATGTCATTGAGGGTGTCGACGCCCTGGCGGATCTGCTCGATCAGCTGCGCCTGGTTCCAGCGCCCGGCATTGGCCTGCCAGCCGTGGTGATCCCAGGCGTGCAGGCCGACTTCATGACCGGCGTCCCGGGCCTGACGCATCAGGTGTCCGAGGTCGCGGCCAATCGGTTTGCCCGGCCAGGCGGTGCCCGCCAGCAGGATGTCCCAGCCATACAGGCCGGCGGCGTTGGAGCGCAGCATCTTCCACAGAAATTGCGGACGGATCAGGCGCCACAGGTGGCGCCCCATGTTGTCCGGGCCGACGCTGAAGAAGAAGGTGGCCTTGATCCCGGCCTCGTCGAGCAGTTCCAGCAACCGCGGCACCCCCTCACGGGTGCCGCGATAGGTGTCGACATCGATTCGCAGACCTGCCTGCATCAGCATGCTTCTTCTTTAGAGGACTCCGCGATTTCGAGCATGGCTTCGCGCAGGAAGAAGTCCAGCGTGTTGCCGATGGTTTGCTTCATCTCGACGGTCGGTTCCCAGTTCAACAGGCGCTTGGCGTTGGCGATGCTTGGTTTGCGGTGTTCCACGTCCTGGTAGCCGGCGCCGTAGAACGACTTGCTCTCGACGTCGCGGAAACCGGCGAACGGCGGGAAGTTGCCACGCAGCGGGTGGGCTTCGAACTGACGCAGCAGCTCCTCGCCCAACTGGCGGATGCTGGCTTCGTTGTCCGGGTTGCCGATGTTGATGATCTGGCCGTTGCACACATCGTTTTCGTTGTCGACGATGCGCGCCAGGGCCTCGATGCCGTCGGCAATGTCGGTGAAGCAGCGTTTCTGCTCGCCGCCATCGAACAGGCGGATCGGCGTGCCTTCCACCAGGTTGAGGATCAGTTGGGTGATGGCCCGGGAGCTGCCGATGCGCGCCGAGTCCAGGCGGTCCAGGCGCGGGCCCATCCAGTTGAACGGACGGAACAGGGTGAAGTTCAGGCCCTTGCTGCCGTAGGCCCAGATCACCCGGTCCAGCAACTGCTTGGACACCGAGTAGATCCAGCGCTGCTTGTTGATCGGGCCGACGATCAGGTTGGAAGTGTCTTCGTCGAAGTTCTGGTCCTGGCACATGCCGTAGACCTCGGAGGTCGACGGGAAGATCACGCGCTTGTTGTACTTGACGCAGTAGCGGACCAGCTTGAGGTTCTCTTCGAAGTCCAGTTCGAACACGCGCAGCGGGTTGCGGGTGTATTCGATCGGGGTGGCGATGGCCACCAGCGGCAGGACCACGTCGCACTTCTTGATGTGGTATTCGATCCACTCGGAGTGAATGCTGATATCGCCTTCGACGAAGTGGAAATGCGGATGGTCGCGCAGGCGCTCGATGGCGTCGGAGCCGATATCCAGGCCGTAGACTTCGTACTTGTCGTCACGCAGCAGGCGCTCGGACAAGTGGTTGCCGATAAAACCGTTGACGCCGAGGATCAGCACCCGGGTGCGCCGCGGGGCACGGCCGGATTCGGCGCCGCGCAGCAGCGAGCCGTCCACCAGGCCCAGCTCGTTGGCCAGTTGCGGGCCGCTCAGATACAGGCCGTTGTCGTTGCGCTGGCCGGCGTTGATCAGCAGCGAGTCCTGGCCGCAGGCGATGCGCAGTGGATTGGTGCTGATCACCCGGCCCGGGGCCTGGCCTTCATTGCCCTTGACCACCTCGGCGCTCCAGACGATCAGCTTGTGCTCGCCCACGGCGCAGAACGCGCCCGGGTAAGGCTTGGTCACGGCGCGCACCAGGTTGAACAGTTGCTCGGCCGGTTTGCTCCACAGCAGCTTGCCGTCGGCCGCGGTGCGGCGACCGAAGTAGCTGGCCCTGGATTCGTCCTGGGCGGTCTCGCTGACCTTGCCTTGCGCCAGGGCTGGCAGGGTGTCGCGCAGCAGGCTGGCGGCGGCGTCGCGCAGCTTGCCGTGCAGGCTCAGCGCGGTATCGCTGCGCTCGATGGCCACCCGCTGCTGGGCAATGATCGCCCCGGCGTCGGCGCGCTTGACCATGCGGTGCAGGGTCACGCCGGTTTCGCTTTCGCCGTTGACCAGCACCCAGTTGGCCGGCGCGCGGCCACGGTAGCTCGGCAGCAGCGAACCGTGCAGGTTGAACGCGCCCTTGCTGGCGGTGGCCAGCAGCGCTTCGCTGAGCAGGTTGCGATAGTAGAAGGAGAAGATGTAGTCAGGCTTCAGCTTGGCGATGCGCTCGATCCACAGCGGGTGGTTGGCGTCTTCCGGGGCATGCACCGGGATGCCCTTGAGCGAGCACAACTGGGCCACGGAACCGTAGAAGGTGTTTTCCTGCGGATCGTCGGCATGGGTGAAGACCGCGCCGATTTCATAGCCTGCATTGAGCAGGGCTTCGATGCCTGCGCAGCCGATATCGTGATAGGCGAAGACAACAGCTTTATGACTCATGGCGAAACCTGATCGGAGAGAGTGGAAGTTAGACCGTCGACCGTGACAGCGGGAGCAGGGGCGGCAGGCTGGCTGCGCAGAACTTTTTCAATGAAGAAGCGCGGGCGGGCGCGCACATCGCTGTACATGCGGCCCAGGTATTCGCCCAGCAGGCCCATGCCGATGAACTGGCCACCGGTGAACACGAACAGGATGGCGAACAGCACGAACATACCGTCGCCGGCCCATTCGGCGCCGAACACCAGGCGCAGGAAAATCAGCAGCAGGGCGAACAGCACGCCGAGGCCGGCCATGCTGAAACCGATGATGCTCAGCAGGCGCAGCGGCGTGGTGGTCATGCAGGTGATCAGGTCGAACATCAGGTTGATCAGGCGCATCGGGCTGTACTTGGAATCGCCGTGTTCACGCTCGGCGTGGTTCACCAGCACCTCGGTGGTGTGGCGGGCGAAGCTGTTGGCCAGGATCGGGATGAAGGTGCTGCGTTCGCGGCAGGCGAGCATGGCGTCGACCACGCTGCGGCGGTAGGCGCGCAGCATGCAGCCGTAGTCGTTCATGGCCACGCCGGTGGAGCGTTGCACGGCCAGGTTGATCAGCTTCGACGGCCAGCGGCGCCAGGCGGAATCCTGGCGGTTGTTGCGCACCGTGCCGACCACGTCGTAGCCCAGCTCGGCCTGGGCCACCAGGCGCGGGATTTCTTCCGGCGGGTTCTGCAGGTCGGCGTCCAGGGTGATGACCACGTCGCCGCGGCACTGCTCGAAGCCGGCCATGATCGCCGCATGCTGGCCGTAGTTGCGGTTGAGGATCACCGCCACCACCGGGCTACCTTCGCGGCTGGCGGCGTCCTCGAGGATCTGCGCCGATTCGTCGCGGCTGCCGTCATCGACCAGGACGATCTCGAAATCGTGCTTGAGCTTGCGGCATGCCGCTTCAGTGCGGCGCAGCAGTTCGGGCAGGCTCTGTTCTTCGTTGTAGACCGGAATGACGATCGACACGAACTGGATTGGATAAGGTTTCAAAGGTTTCGGTCCAGACAGGTTTTGATGGCGCCGACGACCCGCTCGACATCGTCGAGGGTCATGTCGGGGAACAGCGGAATCGAGCACAGGCGTGCCGAGTTCCATTCGGTGTTGGGTAAGTGCACATCCGGGAAGCGCTGGCGGTAATAGCTGTGCAGGTGAGTGGCGACGAAGTGGATGCCGCTGCCGATGTTCTGCTCCTGCAAGGCCTTCATGAAGCCGTCGCGATCGATGCCGCAACGCTCGGCGTCGATGCGCAGGATGAACAGGTGCCAGGCATGTTGCTGCGGATACGTCGGCAGGTGCAGCGGTTGCACCGGCAGGTCGCGCAGTTGCTCAAGGTAGGCGTTGGCCAGGACTTCGCGCCGGCGATTGATCGCGTCCAGGCGCTGCAACTGCACCAGGGCGATGGCGGCATTGATATCCGCCAGGTTGTATTTGAAGCCGGGTTCGATCACCTCGGCCTGGGGCTTGCGCCCGTGGGTCAGGCGGTCATAGGCGTCGACACCCAGGCCATGGAACTTGAGCATGCGCACCCGGTTGGCCAGGGCCTCGTCATCGCTGACGAACATCGCGCCTTCGGCGCAGGTCATGTTCTTGATCGCATGGAAGGAAAAGATCGCCGTGCCCCGGGCGCCGACGGGCCGGCCGCGATAGGTGGTGCCGGCGGCGTGGGCGGCGTCCTCGATCACCGCGATCCCGTGTTTGTCGGCCAGGGCGTACAGCGGGTCGAGGTCGAAGGCGGCACCGGCGTAATGCACCGGGATGATCGCCTTGGTCCGTGGGGTGATCGCGGCTTCAACCGTGGCGGCGTCGGTCATCAGGGTGTGCGGATCGACGTCGACGAAGACCGGCGTCGCCCCCAGCAGGCAGATCATGTTGGCGGTGGAAACCCAGGTCTGCGAGGGGGTGATCACCTCGTCGCCGGGGCCGATGCCCAGCGCCAGCAGGGTGATGTGCATGCCGCCGGTGGCCGACGACATCGCCACCGCGTGCTGGCAGCCGACCCGCGCGGCGAATTGCTGCTCGAGCTCCTGGTTTTTCGGTCCGGTGGTGATCCAGCCGGAACGTAGAACCTGCTCGACCGCGGCGACCTCTTCATCGCCAATACTCGGGCGCGAGAAAGGAAGGAAAACCTGGCTCATTGAGACCTCGGGGAAAAAGGATTTCAGCAATCGAAAGAAGAAAAAGCGCCTGTGCTACAGCGGGGGGCATTCAAAAAAGGCGTTTTTGGTTCGGTCATTGAAGCGCGTCCATAAGTGAGGTCGGTGTGGTCATCCATGCCTGATTGCAGTAAAGACCATGCAAGGTAAAAGTAAAGCCATATCAATGTGTTAGCTTTTGTTTCGATTAGATGACCGGGCTGACTCCCAGCGCCCCTGAATGGATTCAGGTTAAGCGGAAAAATGTGAAACGAACATGAAAAAAAGGCCAACGGCGCGTTTATCTTTCACCTAGACAGCCGGTGTTCAGACTTCGCCACGCGTTGACCGGGAAAACCCCGGTTACAGCAATCCCAACGGTGTTTTTTTGCGCTGATGACACGGGTGAAAGTCGCTTGGCCGAGAGACGTTTTTTGCCTTTGCAGGCGCCACTGTTTTCAAACACCACCTGAACTAAGGAGCATCCGTTTGCCCACCAGCGATCCGTGGACGCTCTATCTGGCTGCCTTGACACCTTCGGGGCGCTCGACCATGGCGACCGATACGACCTGTGATAAAGCCATAGCGTTCCCGTCATATACTCCGTCGGGCTTGTAGCGGCGCCCGATCGTTTGCCTGAAGTCAAAAAACAGGGGGAAAAACCGACGCTATCGCTGTCCGAATCGGCAGAAGCAGGGCACGGACAACGACACTGCTCTACCATTCACCCCCTGACCACCAACCACTCGATATCGAATAAAAGCCAACAAGAGGCTCGTTGTGTGATTGACAGAACATCAGCCAAAGGCATCTCTCTTTTCAGCTTATTGTTACTGCCGCTATTCCTGGGAACGGTTCCTGTGCTTGAGGCACACGAATCTCTCGAGTTCCTTATTCCGGACGCGCCGCCCCTGACCATGGCCAATCAGGGCGATCGTCACGGCATAGTCGGCGACATTGTCTTGCAGGCGCTGAAAAACAGTGGCTATGCCAGTGAACCCAGAACCCTGCCGTGGGCGCGGGCGCAGAAATACGCCATCGAAAAGGACAACGTCCTGATCGCTCCACTCAGCCGCACACCCGAGCGGGAACATCGCTACACCTGGATCGCCCCGATCATGCAGATGGACCGGGCATTTTTCAGCCTCGAACATAAAGTGGCGAACTTCGAAGAAGCCCGGCGACGTTTCAAGGCCATCGCCGTGGGGCTGGGCAGCGCCCAGGAAGAAATCCTGCGTAGCAAAGGCTTCGCCCCGGAACAGATCTATGCCATCAAGATCGGCGAGAACCCCGCGCAATTGCTGTTGAAGGGCAGGGTGGACGCCTGGTTCAACGGGGTCCAGGAAAGCCGCTATATCTGGAGGCGCGTCTCCAGCCGGCCGCTGTTGATGAGCCCGCCCATGGTCGGCCATGAGCTTTACCTCGCCTGTTCCAAAGTGTGCGACGCCGAGGTCGTGACCCATGTCGCGAAAGCCATAGAAACGATGCGTCGTGACGGTTATATCGAGAAAGTCAAAGGCCGTTATCTAAATAACGATCCGATGGAAAAGTCGACAAGGTCAGTGAGTGGCCCACCAATTCTGGCAATAACGAAGTTTGCCTGGCAGCCAGGGTAGATTTATTCGGACAGCACATCCTCATTGACTCGAATGATCTCATTGAGGTTTTTCAGGGTGTTGTTGAAGTGGTCCTTGGCATGGTTGAGCTTCTTGAATTGCTGCGCCAGTTCCCTGGTCTTTTGCTGCAGTGCTTCTTCACGTTTATCCAGTTCGCGCTGACGTTCTTCTTGTTGCGCGCGTAGCGCACTGTCGGCTTGTCGATCCTGATCAAGTTGCCGTTGCCATTGCTGTAACTGCTCTTCCTTCTGTTCGAACAGGCGCTCTTTCTCCTGCAGTTGGGACTCCCTGGAGTTCAAGGTCTGTTGTTGTGCCTGGCTGTGCTGTTTCTGTTGCTTGAGCCGGTCGGCGATGCTGGAGAATTCCATCAGGCTGGCCTCGACATCCTGCAGGAACTGCTCGGGGTCGGTGCCCGGGAAAGGCCAGTCGTCATCCTGGAGGCCGCCCGGGTTCTGCTGCTCGGCCGGCATCGGCAGGGGGCCGGCGTCGGAGTAGCGAATTTCGGCCGCAGGCGCCTCTGGCCGGGGGCTTTCCGCGTCGCAGCCATCGGCCGTCTCGGTGGATTCGTGGTGTTTCTGTTCTTCAGCGCTGTCGTCCAGCTGTTCGTCGAGCTGTTCGTCGAGCTGTGCCAGGGCGGCGTCGAGTTGCTGGTCGTCGATGACGGTGGGTGAATGTTCGACCGCCGGGCCAAATTGAGCCGAAGCCTGGAAGCTCAGCAGCCTGGCGACCCATTCCTTCTTGGTGCTCAAGAGTCGATGGTGCGCCGCGGCGGCGGCAGGCAACTGTTGTTTGTTCAGGTCCAGCAGATGGTAGGGCACATCGCTTTCACGGCGTTCGCCAGTGGCGGCTTCGCGCAGGATCTGGCCGAACACGCGCATCGCCAGTTGTCCGTCTTCTTCCGAGTCCAGGGCGCCCAGGCAGTAATTGCCCCCTTCGTTGAATAACAAGGCGATATAGACGCGCAGATTATCCTCATCAATGCTTTCGTTCAGGCTATAGGCGAGAAAGTTTCGACCTGCTTCTGGAACAGAAAAACTGCAGAGCAAAGCCGCTGTCAGCATTTGCTGCTCTTTGTTTTCGATGAAGATAGTGCGTAAGAGCATATGTCACCCAGTAAACTCAAGTAAAAAATATGAGCGGTAGGATACTAGGAAATAATGTCGGTTGGCGTTAAGAGCAATGCTTCGAATGCGTAAGATAAATCTTATATTTCTATTGAATGGTCTTATTCATATGGCTTTATCCCCTCATTAAAAATATCAACGTGTATTGTATTGCGCCCATTTCGGCACAACACAGCTATTGATCCTGTTGCAACTACTCAATTTCAACCCCCGCTGAATATGAATGGCCTTTAGCTGTTCACCTCAGACTTCTCTTGCTGAACCTGGAAGCCATGATTGAAATATCCAAACTAACCAAGTCTTTTTCCGGACAGGTCGCGGTCGACGACCTGTCCTGTCATATCGGCCCGGGAGAAGTTCTGGGGATTCTTGGGCCAAACGGTGCAGGTAAATCCACCACGATGAAAATGCTCACCGGCTTTCTGGCGCCGACCTCCGGCACCGCGAGCATCATGGGCTTCGACATCCGCACCCAGACCCGTCACGCCCAGCAGCAGATGGGTTACCTGCCGGAAGGCGCGCCCAGCTACAGCGACATGGCGGTACAGGCGTTTCTCGAGTTCATTGCCAGTGTTCGCGGCTATCGCGGCGCGCAGAAGCGCGAACGGGTGGACCGGGTGATCGACCTGCTGGAACTGGGCGACGTCCGCCGCCAGACCATCGAGACCCTGTCCAAGGGCTTCACCCGCCGGGTCGGCCTGGGCCAGGCGATCCTCCACGATCCGCGGGTGCTGATTCTCGACGAACCCACCGACGGGCTCGACCCGAACCAGAAGCAACTGGTTCGCCAACTGATCCAGGATCTGGGCCAGGACAAGATCGTGATCATCTCGACCCACATTCTCGAGGAAGTATCGGCCGTCTGTAACCGCGCCCTGATCATCAGCAATGGCCGCTTGCTGGCCGACAGCACGCCGTACGAGCTGGAACGCAGTTCGCGCTATCGCCAGGCGGTGACCTTGCAGGCCGACGAGCCGCTGGACCTGCTGGCCCTGGTGGTATTGCCGGGCGTGGCGGGCGTTGAGGAGAACGCGGCCGAGGGCAGCCTGACGCTGCTGGCGCGGCCTGGCGAAGTGATTTTCCCGCAGGTCAACGCGCTGGTGACGGCGCGTGGCTGGAAGATGAAGCGCCTGGAACTGGAGCAGGGCCGTCTCGATGAGGTGTTCCAGACCCTGACCCGGGGAGAATCGGCATGAGACAGTTACCAGTGATTTTCAAGCGCGAGCTGGGCAGTTACTTCGCCACGCCGCTGGCCTTCGTGTTCATCGAGATCTTCCTGGTGCTCTCGGGCGTCTTCACCTTCTACCTGGGCAGTTTCTACGAGCGCAACCAGGCGGACCTGGCGCCGTTCTTCGACGTCCATCCCTGGCTTTATCTGTTCCTGCTGCCGGCCCTGGCCATGCGCCTGTGGTCGGAGGAGCGCAAGTCCGGCAGCATCGAATTGCTGATGACCCTGCCGGTGAGCTGTTTCGAAGCGGTGGTCGGCAAGTTCCTCGCCGCCTGGGTCGTCGCTGGTCTCACCCTGCTGCTGACCCTGCCCATGGTGCTGACCGTGAATTACCTGGGCAACCCGGACAACGGCGTGATCCTGACCGGCTATCTGGGCAGTTGGTTGCTCGCCGGCACCTACCTGGCGATCGGCTCCTGCATGTCGGCCATGGCCAAGAGCCAGGTGATCGCCCTGATCCTCGCCTTCACGGTGTGTTTCCTGTTCGTTGCCTGCGGTTTCTCCCTGGTGCTGGATGCCATCAATCCGTGGGCGCCGCAATGGCTGTTGGACTTGCTGGCCTCGCTGAGCCTGCTGACGCATTTCGGCGCGATCAGCAAAGGGCTGATCGACCTGCGCGATCCGCTGTATTTCCTCAGCGTGATCGTCGCCTGGCTGATGGCCACGGTGGTGACGGTCAACCTGAAGAAAGCCGAGTGAGGACGATTCGATGAAACGCATGCTGTATTCCACTTCCGGCCTGTTGCTGATTGCCTTGCTGTTCCTGGCCTTCAACCTGGCGACCGGACTGCTGCTTACCGGTGTCCGGCTCGACCTGACCCAGAACAAGCTCTACTCCATCAGCGCCGGCACCCGGCAGATTCTCGCGGAGCTGAAACAACCGCTCGACCTGTATTTCTACTTTTCCGACAGCGGCTCGAAGGAGCTGGTGCCGATGCGTGGCTATGCCCAGCGCGTCCAGGAACTGCTCAAGGTTTATGAGCGCGAGGCCGACGGCAAGATCCGCCTGCATGTCATCGACCCGCTGCCGTTTTCCGCGGACGAGGACAAGGCCAGCGAGTTCGGCCTGCAGGCCGTGCCGCTGGGGCAGGGCGGGGCGCCGGTGTATTTCGGCCTGGCCGGCACCGATGAGCAGAACAACGCCCAGACGATCGAGTTCTTTGCGCCGGACCAGGAGGAGTTTCTCGAGTACGACATCAGCCGCTTGCTGCAGGCCCTGGCCAACCCCAAGCGCCCGACCCTGGGCCTGCTGAGCAGCCTGCCGGCCAACGGTGGCTTCGATATCCGCACGCAGAGCAAGACCGAGCCGTGGATGCTGATCCAGGAGCTGCGCCGGGAGTTCGATCTGCAACAGCTCAAGCCCGATACCCAGGACATCCCGAAAGACCTCGACATCCTGATGCTGCTGCACCCGAAAAAACTCTCGCAGCCGACCCTGTACGCCATCGACCAGTTCGTGCTGCGCGGCGGCAAGCTGCTGGCCTTCGTCGATCCCTACAGCGAACAGGACTCCGGCGAGGAGTACTTCGGCATCCAGAGCAAGGACAAGTCGTCCAATCTCGAGCCATTGTTCAAGGCCTGGGGTATTCATATGCAGCCGGGCAAGGTCCTGGGGGACAACCTCTATGCCTTGATGGAGACTTCCGAGGAGGACGGGCGTCCGCTGCCGCGGCCGTTCACCCTGGGTGTGCCGCAAGCCGCGTTGAGCCAGCAGGACCCGAGTACCGCCGGGCTGAAGTTCATCGCCCTGAGCACCGTCGGCATCCTCGAACCGGTAGCCGGCGCCAGTACGCGCTTTACCCCGCTGATGTACAGCTCCGACTCGGCCAAGGCCTTCGAGGCGGACCGTTTCGACAAGCCCGCCGACCGCAAACAGATGTTGCGTGACCAGGAGCAGCCCAGCCAGCGCTACATCGTCGCTGCCCGAGTGCAGGGGCCGGTAAAGACCGCCTTTGCCGAGGGCATCGAGGGGCGCAAGGACGGCCTCAAGGAAGCGCAGCAGGTCAACCTGGTGGTGGTGGCCGATACCGACCTGTTGAGCGACCGGATGTGGCTGGAGATGCAGGACATCAACGGGCGCCCGGCAACGCGGCCATGGGCCGATAACGCCTCCTTCGTGCTCAACACCCTGGACAACCTCGCGGGTTCGGATGCCCTGAACAACCTGCGCTCGCGCGGCCCCTACAGCCGTCCGTTCGTGGTGGTGGAGCAATTGCGCCGCCAGGCTGAAGACAGCTTCCGCGCCAAACGCTTCGCCCTCGAGGAAAGTCTCGAGGAAACCGAAGGCAAGCTGCAGCAGCTGCAGGGCTCGTCGGAAAAGGGCGAGAGCCTCAGCACCGAACAGCAGGCGACGGTGCGCCAGTTCCTGCAGGAGAAAACCCGCATTCGCAAGGAACTGCGCGAGGTGCAATACCAGCTGAACGCCGATATCGATGAGCTGGGCAGGACCTTGAAGATGCTCAACATCGCTGCGGTTCCGCTGCTGTTGAGCCTTGGCATGCTGCTGGTCTGGGCCGTGCGTTACCTGCGTCGGACCAGGACCCTGTCGCGCAAGCCTGCACCGGCCGGCAAGGTAGCCGGCACGCGGCGGGCGTAAGTGACCAGGGCCCGACCTGCCATTCGTACGGCAGGTCGGGCCAGCCAAGGGCGCCAGGGCGAAGCGCTGCTACGCTGGGAGCAACTCCCTGACCTGCGATCCCGCCATGACTGACCCGCTCCCGCCCAAGCCTGCTTGCAGCACCCAACAATTGCTCAGCGCCCTCAACCTGGAACCGCACACGGAAGGCGGCTACTACCGCCGGACCTTCCAGACGGACCAGCGGCCGATGCTCGCCAGTGCGGGCGGGCAGCGTTACTTGATGAGCTCCATCTATTACCTGCTGACCGGGGATTCGCCCATCGGTCACTTCCATCTGAACCAGTCCGACATCCTGCATTACTTCCATCTCGGGGATGCCCTCGAATACTGCCTGGTGTTCCCGGACGGCCGCCTGCAAACCCGGGTGATGGGCAGCGATGTCCTGGCCGGCCAATGCTTGCAGCTGCACGTTCCCGGCGGCGTATGGAAGGCCTCGCGGCTGCTGCCCGGCGCGGCGGGTTATGGGCTGATCAGTGAGGCGGTATGTCCCGGGTTCGACTACGCGGACATGCAGCTGGGCTGCAAGCATCGGCTCAGCGAACGCTTCCCGCAGCACGCCAGACTGTTCGAGCAACTCTGCCAGGCCTGAAGAGGCCGCCACGGGGATTGCTCATTGCGATCAGTCAAGTGTCACTTGCGATCATTGTTGCGCGCGGCGCCCGGCGCTTATGGTGGCTCGGTCATCGAAGCGAACCACAGCTCCCCAGTCCGACCCTTACCAGTGACAGGAGAACACCATGTCCGATCTGAAACTGCATCCCCAGGCTGCCGCCTCCCTGCAACGCTGGCACGCCATGCTTGCCCAGGGCGACCTGGGCGCCTTGCCTGAACTGCTGGATTCGAAAGTGGTATTCCGCTCGCCCATGGCCCATACGCCTTATCCGGGCGCGCCGGTGGTTTCGACCATCCTCAATACCGTGTTCAAGGTGTTCAGCGACTTCGCCTATCACCGCCAACTGGTCACCGCCGATGGCCTGAGCGTGGTGCTGGAGTTCAGCGCGCGGGTCGGCGAAAGGCAGATCAAGGGCATCGACCTGATCCGCTTCGACGAAGCCGGCAAGATTGTCGAATTCGAGGTGATGGTCCGTCCCATGAGCGGCCTGCAGGCCCTCGGCGAAGAAATGGCGCGCCGCCTGGCGCCCTATCTGGCGGCGAGCAAGGCGTCTGGCTGAGCAGCGAGCGAGAGCAGGGCGGCCATAGGCCAACGATCCGGGCGCCGTGACAGGCGCCCGTTTTTCGTGGGTTTCACAGGCCGTAGCTTTTCGGTTCCAGGCACCAGCAGCCGTTTGCCCTTGGTGTGGCGCTGGGCAGGTGATGTCGGTGGAGCCTTTAGCGCACCAGGATTTGCTGCTCTGCCGGGTCTTTCTGCAACAGGTGCTGCAACTGTTGGCGCGCCTGTTCCTGCCCGCCGTAACGGGCTTCGACATAGGCCTCGAGCAAGCGGGTGAAGTCGCTGGCGATCCCCGGCCCCTTGAGGGTCGTGACCCGTTCGCCATCCATGTACACCGGTGCCGAAGGATGCTCGCCGGCCCCTGGCAGGGAAATCCCGATATCCGCCAGCCGGCTTTCGCCCGGGCCGTTGACCACGCAGCCCATCACGGCCACGTGCATTTGCTCGACCCCGGCGAAGCGGGTTTTCCAGACCGGCATCCGCGCTGCGAGGAACTGCTCGATCTGTTGCGCCAGTTCCTGGAAGAAGCTGCTGGTGGTGCGGCCGCAGCCGGGGCAGGCGACCACGGTCGGGGTGAAGGCCCGCAGCCCCATGACCTGGAGGATCTGCTGGGCCATCAGCACTTCGCGGGTGCGCTCGCCGTTGGGTTCCGGGGTCAGGGAGATCCGCAGCGTATCGCCGATGCCTTCCTGCAGCAGCACCGCCAGGGCCGCCGTCGAAGCCACGATACCCTTGGAGCCCATGCCAGCCTCGGTCAGCCCCAGGTGCAGCGGAAAGTCGCAACGGGCGGCGAGATTGCGATAGACGGCAATCAGGTCCTGGACATGGCTGACCTTCGCCGACAGCACGATACGCTCCGCCGGCAAACCCACCTCGATGGCTCGCTGGGCGTTGTCCAGGGCCGAGACCACCAGGGCCTCGCGCATTACCGCATCAGCTTGCAGCGGCTCGGGCAACGCCGCATTGGCGTCCATCATGCGCGCCAGCAGGTCCGGGTCGAGGCTGCCCCAGTTGACGCCAATGCGCACCGGTTTGTCGTAACGACAGGCGACCTCGATCATGCTGCAGAACTGCTCGTCGCGCCGCGCGCCCTTGCCGACGTTACCGGGGTTGATCCGGTACTTGTCCAGGGCCTGGGCACACTCGGGGTAGGCTGCCAGCAAACGGTGGCCGTTGAAGTGAAAGTCGCCCACCAGGGGCACCTGGATATCGCGGCGGTCCAGCAATTCGCGAATACGCGCGACCTGGGCCGCCGCCTCATGCCCATTGACCGTGATGCGCACCAGTTCGGCGCCGGCCAGCGCCAGGGCTTCGACCTGCCGGGCCGTTGCCTGGGCATCGGCGGTGTCGGTGTTGGTCATGGCCTGGACCACGATCGGGCCGGCGCTGCCGAGGGTGACCGGGCCGACGGCAACCTGTCGGGTCTGGCGCCGGGCGAGGGGCGTGTTCATCGGTTCGACTCCTGTGGAGGGCGTCTCACTGGCGGGCAATCAGCCCGGCCGGCAGACGAAACTGGACCTGCTCTTCAGGCCCCGGCAGGCTCGTGATATCCAGCGGTGCGATGCGTGCCAGGGCCGCCAGCACATCCTCGATCATGGACTCCGGTGTCGAGGCTCCGGCGGTAATACCGACGGTCGGTCGCCGATCGAACCACTCGCGACGCAGCGCGCGGCCATCGGCAATCAGGTAGCTGGGAATGCCGCTTTCGCCGGCGATGTCGCGCAGGGTCACGGAGTTGGCGCTCTTCTGGCTGCCGACCACCAGCACCAGGTCGACACAGGCACTCAAGGCCCGCACGGCGGCCTGGCGGTTCTGTACCGCGTAACAGATATCCCGGGTGTCGGGGCCGACAATCTGCGGGTAGCGCCGACGGAGCGCTGCCACGACCTGACGGGTGTCGTCGACGCTCAAGGTGGTCTGGGTGATGTAGGCCAGTGGTGTATCGGCCGCAAACTCGAGCGCCTCGACCTGGGCCACTGTCAGCAAGACCGTCACCTGTGCCGGAATCTGCCCCAGGGTGCCGAGCACTTCCGGGTGCCCGGGCTCGCCGATAAGAATCAACCGATAGCCGCGGGCCGCGTACTGACGGCCCTGGTTGTGCACCTTGCTCACCAGCGGACAAGTGGCGTCCAGCACCCGCAAATGGCGTTGGCGGGCCTGGTCTTCGACGACCCTGGCCACGCCATGGGCGCTGAAAATGACCAGCGCATTCGCCGGTACTTCATCCAGTTCCTCGACGAACAGCGCACCCTTGCGCCGCAGGCTATCGACCACATGCTGGTTGTGCACGATCTCGTGGCGCACATACACCGGGGCACCCTGCAGCTCGAGTGCCTGCTCGACAGTCTCTACCGCCCGCACCACGCCTGCGCAGAAACCGCGGGGCTGGGCAAGGATGATTTTCATGGCGATCCCTCAGTCGGTTGTTGCCGCACAGTGTTGGTCTGGCGTGAAGACTTGCCGGGCGTTCATTCCACCCCATAGCCCTGGAAGCATTGAATGAGGTCACTCGGTCAATTTCGCAGAAATTTTTTGCGCAGTCTGTTCCGCTCCGCGGATATCTAACTGTGGTTCGACTTCATGGGGATAAAACCGGGACGCCCAACGTCGGTACGCCATCAATGCGCCCTCGCCAGCGATCAGTTTCGGATCCACCACATAGCGTCGGTTGTTCCAGATAGGAAAGTCGTCACTGACCACTCGCACGAACCAGAGGTGTGCAAGCTTGATCAGAAGGGCATACGCAGGCTTGCGCAGAATGGCCGGGAACCTGTCCAAGTATGCAACGCGAACGATATCGGACCAGCGGAATGTCCACTCCAAAGGGCGCGTCTGAGTGGCAAACCCTCGGGTCTTTACTTGCACCCCGAAGCGCGGCATTTGGCTTTTTACAAGTACGTATCCAAGGCCATGACTTGTAACGTGCATGTGTAACGGCACCCCGCGCCAGCGAGCACTTAGATTGAGCTCCATCTTGGAGCTGTCTGTCTGGTGGGACATGGCGACGTCCGTGAACCCATGGACCCAGGCAAAGTGCAGCATATCCGCGCTATTTTCGATCATGTCCTGGGCATACCCGGCCAGGTCGTAGCGGCTATAGGCGGGAAGGGAGAACCCAGTGGTGTCGAGCTCCGGTATTTCCCAGTCAGGCGGGTATCCGCCGCTACTGTTCCATACCAGTACTACGCCATTGGATTCACGTGTCTGCTTGTGGGGCAATTTTGCACAAGGCGGCTTTTGCCCGATTCCGGTGCGTATGCAATGGCCTTCGGGGTTGAATGCCAAGCCATGAAACGGGCAGACCAGATTCTCGCCTTCGACTTTGCCACCATGCCCAAGATGCGCTCCGAGATGTGGGCAATATGGATCGACGGTGCGCACCTGTCCCGATCGAGTGCGGTACACCACAAGCTCCTGGCCCATGAACGGCAACGCAAGAACGGCTCCCTGCTTGAGTTCATGGCTGAAACATATCGCGAACCAACCATTGGCATAGGGCAATGGCTGACGTGTGTCGACGCTGGATTGGCGCTGATTCATGTGCACTCCCAGGCTTTTCAGGCCGCATATCAACGGCTGCCAATCTGCAGAGGGCATGCATCTTCAGTCCTTGACTTGCCGATGCTCCAAGTTCTGCTCAGCCGTTGTTTGATCGATGTGTTCAGCCCCGCTGTTGCTTGTAGACATAGGGCACTTGACGGGCGTTGAACTCACGCCCGGCTTGTCTGGCCGCTGCAACCCGATCATTGGGATGGAACTTTTTGACAGGTGCAGGACGAGCAGGGTCGTAGTCCCACCACCATTGAATCGACGGTATGGGAACCGGATCGAGGCTGTGATCATGTGACTGGTCGGTACTGTGGCCACCTTCGTAACAAGGCGTGGGGTCTCCGGGGCCCAGAATGCGATAGCGCTCATCCATTCGATGCCACTCGAGGACGCCTGTCTGATAATGAATCAGCGCTTCAATATATTGTTCGACCTCGGCAGAGGCGTCCTGAAGCAGTTGTTCGCGCAAGCGGACAAACAGACCGATAATCCGGTCGTGCATCACGTTGAACCATGCCAGTGCTTGCCGCTCGGTGTAGTTGAACTCCCTCCTTACGGCATCGATGAGGTTGTGTCCACGCTCGTCGAGGCTGGCGCGCATACTCTCTTTCGCGTAGGAAAAAAACTCGTTTTCCCATACCACGAGAGTGGCTGCCATTTCCGTCATCGCCACTATCCGGCGGTCAAGAAACTCTTCCTGGCTAATATCGATACCGGCAACAACATGAGTAAGGCTCGGAAAAACCATCCCGCCGCCGCCCGTCAGACGCATGAACGTAGACTCATTCAAGCCGGGCGAAAGGGACGCCGCCTTGATCATTTCGATCATGAAATAGCCTTTTTGGGCTTCAACCACACGATTCACCTGAATGGGAGTGGCGTGTTGCTCGAGGCGGATGCGCAGTTCTTGCATGGACAAGGCATAACGGTCATCCGGGGCGACGGGGAACTCCGGGCATTCCAATGCCCGGTTCATTCTTGCGAATGCGACGATCATGTCCTCCGGCTTCTTTGTAACCGGGCTTTCATCGCACCACTCATCGTCCCAGGCAAAGGCCCACGCCATCCAGTCAGATGCGATCTGAATCAGTTCGTCAGTGCCCTTGGGATAGGCGAGCGATGCCAATAGCCCCCAACCTGGCCGAATCATTCTCTGTCTCTGTTGATCGTCCCAGTAGAGCTCCCAGTGTTGCAGCCAGTCTGCCGTGCATTGGTCGAACTGGTCGGCCTTGGGGTGCTGAATGTGAGAAAAAGGACAATAGATATCGGGCAGCGTAATAATTGCCATGGTGCTCTCCTGAAGTGTGAATGGCCCTGGGCCCTGAATAATGGTTCATCCTGGAAATGGCTTTTTCACGATCACGCTATAGGTCGAGACCTTGTTCTTGAGCAGCGCCACCGACCAGTTCTCCGCCAACACCCGCAGTTCCTCCAGCGCGCCCGTGACCCCATGGGGAAATAGCTCTTTGTTTTCGATGTTGGCCTTGGCGTCCATCAGCCAGCGGGCGACATCGATATTGGCCGGCAGGACCCGCATGTCATGGAGGGTGAAACCGCTCTGTTCGAGCACATCGCGAAAGTACCCCGGCGCCTTGCGGTGCTTGCAGGCCAGCCGGTCGACCTCGTCCGGGGTATCGGAGGTATAGGCTTGCGGCGGAGTGTTGTAGAGGTTGTCCGAGATGATCACGCTGCCGCCCTGGCGAACCCGGCCGGCAAGGGCGCGCATGGCGGTTTCGTACAGTTCGTCGGGGAAGTGCGAGATCACTCCGCGAATGATCACCAGGTCATAAGGCTCATCCGCGTCGGGCAACAACTCGATGTCCTTGGCATTGCACAGGTAGAGATCGATCCGCTCCGACAGCCCTTGCTCGGCGTGAAACTTCGCGCAGTACTCCAGCTGGCGCCGGCTGACATTCACCCCGTCCAGGCGCTGGCATTCCGGGAAACGTTCGGCCAGGTACTTGAGGATGTAGCCCCAGCCACAGCCGATATCGAGAATGCGCCTGATCGGCGGCCGATCGGGCTCTTCCAGGCCGGCCAGTTTCAGTTGTCGCTCGAAATAACGAATTCCCGATTCGTCGAGGCTGATTGGCGGCGTCGAGCGAGGATCGTCATAGACTCCGAACTGGAACAGGATGTAGTTGCCAATGGCCTTGCGCCAATCTTCGGGGCTGTCTCCGTAGGTATAAACGACCTTTTCCTGATAGGTATCGACACTGGAACCCTGGATGACGCGATACGGCAGACGGGTTTCATCGGCGATGGCTGGCTCTCTGGCTTGAATGCTCATGGCTGTCTCCTTGTGAAGATTCACTTCAGGCTCTGGCACGCAGCGAAAGCCTGTCCGTTGCGTGGTCACTGACCGGGTCTTGCAGACTGTGCTCGATGAGGAAAGCGTGGATCGATGCGCTGATGCCCTCGGCATCGAGGCCGCAGAGCCCGAGCAGTCTTTCCGGCGCGCCGTGCTCGATGAATTGATCGCCCAGGCCCAGTTGCAGCACGGGGCGCGAGAGCCCGGTGGTGGCCAGATACTCCAGGCAAGCCGAACCGGCACCGCCCATCACGCAACCTTCTTCCAGGGTGACCAACAGGTCGTGGTTGCACGCGAGCCGCTCGATCAGGGCGCCGTCGAGAGGCTTGATAAAGCGCATGTTGGCGACGCTGGCATCGAGGGTTTCGGCCGCACCCAGCGCGGGTAGCAGCATCGAACCGAAGGCCAGGATGGCGATGCGACAGCCCGACGACTGGCTGGAAATCCGCCGCATTTCGCCCTTGCCCAGTGCCAGCGGTGTCAGCTCGGAGCGGGCCGCTATCCCGCTGCCGACACCCCGTGGGTAGCGCACCGCGCAAGGACCGTCCTGGAGCAGGGCGGTATGCAGCATCTGCCGGCATTCGTTTTCGTCCGCCGGGGCCATCACCACCAGGTTCGGCACGCAGCGCAGGAAGGCGATGTCGAAGGCACCCATGTGGGTCGCACCATCGGCGCCGACGATGCCGGCGCGGTCGATGGCGAGCACCACGGGCAGGTTCTGGATCGCGATGTCATGAATCAACTGGTCATAGGCCCGCTGCAGGAACGTCGAGTAGATCGCCACCACCGGTTTCAGCCCCTCGCTTGCCAGGCCGGCGGCGAAGGTCAGCGCGTGCTGTTCGGCAATCCCGACATCGAAGTAGCGCGCGGGGAATCGTTGCTCGAATTCCACCAGCCCCGAGCCTTCGCGCATCGCCGGGGTCACCGCGACGACCCGCGCATCCCGTTCTGCCTCATCGCAAAGCCAGCGGCCGAACACCTGGGTGTAGGTCGGCTGGCTGGCTGCGCCGGGCAGGATGCCTTGCACCGGGTTGAACCTGCCCGGGCCGTGATAGAGCACCGGGTCGGCGGCGGCCGGCGAGTAGCCGTGGCCCTTTTGCGTGACGATGTGCAGCAACTGGGGCCCGCGCAGGTCCTTGAGCGCTTGCAGCGCCGGTATCAGTTCGTCCAGGTTGTGACCGTCGATGGGGCCGCTGTAGTTGAAGCCCAAAGCTTCGAACAGCGTGGCCGAGGTCATCAGGCCCTTGACCTGGGTTTCGGCGCGATGGGCCAGCTCGCGCAGGACCGGTGCTTCCTGCAGCAAGTGCTTGATGCGTTCCTTGACCGCCACCGCACAGCGCTGGGCGGTGAGCTTGCCGAAATAGTGCCGCAGGGCGCCGACGGGGGGCGAAATCGACATGTCGTTGTCGTTGAGGATCACCAGCAGCGGCAGGTCCTGGTACAGGCCGGCGTTGTTCATCGCTTCGAATGCCATGCCACCGCTCAAGGCACCATCGCCGATCACCGCAATGCTGTGCCGTGGCTCGCGACTGTGGCGTGCCGCCAGCGCCATGCCCAGCGCGGCGGAAATCGAGGTGCTGGAATGGGCCGTGCCAAAGGCGTCGTATTCCGACTCCTGGCGCCTGGGGAAGCCGGAAATCCCGCCCAACTGACGAATGCCGGCCATGGCCTCGCGGCGTCCGGTAAGGATCTTGTGGGCATAGGACTGATGGCCGACATCCCAGACGATCCGGTCCCGTGGCGTGTCGAACACATAGTGCAGGGCGATACTCAACTCGACGGTGCCCAGGTTCGCGGCCAGGTGCCCACCCGTGCTCGAGACGCTATGCAGGATGAACGCCCGCAGCTCGTCCGCCAGTGGAACGAGGGCCGCGCTATGCAGGGCGCGCAGGTCGGCCGGGGTGTTTACCGTGTTCAGTAGCTCGAACATGCTGGGATTCCTTCCGTTGAGCCATGCCCACGTATTCCCGTGAGCGGGGAGAGCGAGTCAGTGCAAGCGGTTGATCACCAGGTCGGCCAGCTCGTGCAGCTGCTCCGCACGTTCAGCCAGCGGCTCGAGTGCCTGGTGCGCGCGCTCGTCCAGTTGCCTGACGAGTCGTCGCGAAGGCTCCAGGCCAAGGAGCGAAACGTAGTTGGGCTTGTGGTCCTGGGCATCCTTGCCAGCGGTCTTGCCCAGGGTCGCAGTGTCGGCCGTGGCATCGAGGATGTCGTCGACCACCTGGTACGCCAGGCCGATCGCGGCCGCGTAGCGATCCAGGGGCTCGAGGTCGAACGGCGCGCCCTCGGCACACAGGGCGCCCATGCGCAGCGCGGCCCGGATCAAGGCGCCGGTCTTCATCCGGTGCATCTGCTCGAGTCGGGGGATGTCCAGCGCCTGACCGACACTGTCGATGTCGATCATCTGCCCGCCGGCCATGCCCAGCGAACCGACCGCCATGGCCAGCTCACCCATCAGCAAAGCCTGACGCTCGGCCGCCACCGGCACACGGCGCAAGGTGATGAATGCCTGGGACTGCAAGGCATCGCCCACCAGAATCGCCGTGGCCTGATCGAACTGCACATGCACGGTGGCACGGCCATGGCGCAGCTCATCGTCGTCCATCGCGGGCAAGTCGTCATGGACCAGCGAGTAGACGTGCATCATTTCCAGCGCGGCCCCCACCATGTCCAGCGCCGCCGGGTTGGCTCCGGCGGCCAGGCCGGCAGCCTGGCACAACAGTGGGCGCATACGTTTACCACCCCCCAGCACGGCGTAACGCATGGCCTGGTGCAGGACCGATGGCAAGGTTTCGGAGGAGGGCAATTGCTGCTCGAGCATGCGTTCGGTGCGCTCGACGATGGCGTGCCGCCACGCATCGAACAGGGCGCTTCGCGCCTGCTCTTGCCAGGCGCGCAAACCGATGATTCCGTGGCGTTCGAAGATCCGGCGAAACCAGATGCTGAAGGTCTGTGGCGCCTGGCTGAGGCGCTGGGATACTTGCGCCAGGCTCAGCCATTGCCAGGCGAGCGCTTCCTCGGGATTGGCGACCGGATCCTGCTGGCAGATGCCGGCGAACACATGGTCGTATTCATGCTCGATCAGCTGGTTGGAAACCTGCTCATGGTAGAGCAGTTGGGAGACGAGCCGCAGCTCGCATTCAAGCCCCATTTCCTCGAACAGCCGGCGCCTGGCCGCGGCCTCGGTGGTCTCGCCGCGACGTGGATGGCCGCAGCAGGTATTGGTCCACAAACCCTGAGAGTGATACTTGCCCAGCGCCCGTTGCTGTAACAGCAAACGGCCCTGTCGATCGAAGATGAAAATCGAGAAAGCCCGGTGCAAGAGCCCTTGCTGATGGATATGCAGCTTTTCCGCAAACCCGGTCTGACAGTCGTCTTTATTGACCAGAATAAGTGTTTCTTCCATGAAACCTCCGATACAACTCCATAATTATGCTGGCAATTTTTATTGCGTAAAGCGCATGACAACTATATCGGGACAAGACTTTGTCGAAATGAGACTTTTTATGCGATGTAACGTGAGTGCTCACATTAGGCAGTTTCCAAAGCGCTGCAAGAGTGCGCCCTATAATTTTTAATTTCAGGCTGCGATGGTTTTATTTCGAATGCTCGAGTCTGCTAGATGCCTACATTAATTCAATTTTTTGCTCGATAGAACAATTGGCAGCGCTTTGTAATTCGCTTATTTCGATTTATTCAGCGGCTGCACTGGCTAATGGATTTTGCCTTGCTAGCCTTGGCAAACCGGAAATCCGGGTGCCCGGCGCCGTTGCCAGCGAGGCAACATTCGAGTGCGGTTTTTTTTACTGCAATTTTTTAAAGTGATCGCTTCATTGTTCTAAGTAAGTTGCTGTTTGTTCTGTAAGAACATGGATTAACTTTCTACTTCAGGACGATAAATCATGTCGCAGCGGCTGTTTGTTCTCGGTTCCACCGGGTCTATTGGCGACAATGTGCTGGATGTCGTCGCGCGCAATCCGCAGACGGCCGTTATTCATGGCCTGACGGCACATCGCAACATAGGAAAACTCTATCGGCAGTGTTTGAAGTTTCGTCCGGCACTGGCGATTGTCAGTGAGCCGCACCACGCCATCGAACTTCAAGCCAACTTGCAGGCAGCCGGGTTGAATACCGAAGTTCAATGCGGGGCACAGGCTCTGTGTGCGGCAGCCTGTGCCGCCGACTGCGACACGGTGGTGGCCGCTATCGTCGGCGCAGCCGGATTGCCGCCCACTTTGAGTGCCGCGCGGGCCGGGAAAAAGATACTTCTGGCCAACAAGGAAGCCCTGGTCATGTCCGGTACGCTGTTCATGGAAGCCGCGGCGAATTCGGGGGCGACCATCCTGCCGCTGGACAGCGAACACAATGCCATTTTCCAGTGCCTGCACGGCGCACAACGGGCTTCCGGAGACGTGCAGCGACTGATCCTTACCGCGTCTGGAGGGCCGTTCAGGAATCGCCCGTTACAGACACTGGACCAGGTCACCCCGGACGAAGCCTGCGCCCATCCGAACTGGAGCATGGGGCGCAAGATTTCCGTCGACTCGGCGACCATGATGAACAAGGGCCTGGAGCTTATCGAGGCGCGCTGGCTGTTCGATATTCCTGCTGAACGCATCGAGACGTTGATACACCCGCAAAGCATCGTTCACTCGATGGTGGTCTATCGCGACCAGTCGGTGCTGGCGCAACTGGGCAGTCCGGACATGCGCATACCGATTGCCCATGCGCTGGCCTACCCCCAGCGCATCGATTCTGGTGCCGAACCGCTCGACCTGGTGAAAGTCGCCACGCTGACCTTCGAAGCACCCGACCTGGCGCGGTTTCCGTGTCTGGCCCTGGCCCTTGAAGTCATCCGTGAAGGCGGGGCGATGAGCACCGTGCTCAATGCCGCGAATGAGGTGGCTGTGGAGGCCTTTCTCACCCACCGTATCCGCTTCACCGATATCGCCCGGGTCGTTGATGAGGTCCTGCAAAAAATACCCGGTGCAGCAGTGACCAGCTTCGACGAGGTCATGGACATCGACCAACACTCCAGGCGTATCGGGAGCGCGGTCGTGCAGCGTGTTTGCCGGATGCCGCACTCAAGTCCCAGCCTCTATGCCGCGTCCAGCGCGGCGGCGGTGAGTTTCCTGCAAGGAGGCCGTTAGAACCTCGGGTGACTCGCCTGCAGCCGGTGTTACCGCCAGCACCTGTTCTGCGCACCATGAGCCCCGTCCTGGGGCGTTTTCACTCGCTGTCGTGATCAGCAATTCTCTTCGCCAGCCTTTCTGATTAACCAAAAACCAACCGAATCAAGCACCTGCACAACGCGGCGGGTCCTTGGCACGCAATGTGCTGTTTTGGCTATATGGATAATTGGATACAAAAATACAAAAGGTGCCGCCGATGAAATTCGCCCCAGCCTATACCGAGCGCCAGCCCGTGACCGCGGAGGAGGAGGCCTACAACTTTCTGTTGGAAGCGATCTGTAAAGGACGTTTCCGTACCGGCGAGCGGTTGATTGCCGAGGACATCGCCAGCGAAATCAACATGAGCCGCATGCCGGTGCGCGAAGCCTTCCGGCGCCTGGATGCCGATGGCCTGGTGACCTTGCGGCCCAATCGCGGGGCCATTGTCCGTGGCCTGAACATCGATGAAATGCGCGAAGTCTTCGAAATGCGTAGCGCCCTCGAAGGCCTGGCGATCCGCGTGGCGGTGGGCAAGATCACCGAGCGCCATTTCAGCCATCTGGAGCGCCTGCTCGATGAGATGGACGACTACCGCGAAGACGGCGCCGAGTGGGTCAGCCGCCATCGCGCCTTTCATGAATACCTGTGCAGCCTGAGCGAACGCCCACGGCTGATGCGGCAGATCTCGGCGCTGTATTCGGTGATCGAGCCGCACATGCGCCTGTGGCTGCAACACGCCGACAAGCCCCGCAGCGCCCGTGACGAACACGCCTCGATCATTGCCGCGCTGCGTTCCGGCGATCCGGACAAGGCGGCGCAGGTGGTGTGCGAGCACATCGAAGGCACCATCCCGCGGCTGATCCAGTTCCTGGAGGCCCATCAGTAAAAAATCGCATTTCTTGTCGAGCGCTAACGCCTGCCGTTAGCGCCATCCCCCCTTGCTACCCGACATGACCGGAGTAATGCCATGCACAAGCCTTGCGCGTCAGCTGCCGTTTTTACCTTGAGTCTATGTTTCCTGAATCTAGGTTGTTCCCAATGGGCGCAAGCCGCCCCCGAGTTGCCGGAGCGCTTGAGCAAGAGCGAGAAGATCGTCTACTGCTCCGGCATGGACTCGCCGCCGCTGGTGTCCTTCGACACGCAACAGAAACCGGTCGGGCTGCAAGTGGACATGGGCGAGGCGATTGCCCAGCGCCTGGGGGGCAAGCAAGTCGAGTGGCGCATCTCGCCTTTTGCCGGGCTGATCCCGGCACTGCTGGCGCAGCAATGCGACATGATCGTCGACCAGTTGTTCGACAAGCCCGAGCGCCGGGAAGTGATCGACATCGTCAATTTCATGTACTCCAGCCAGTCGATCGTGGTGCCCAAGGGCAACCCGAAAGCGGTGAACAGCCTGGAGGACCTGTCCGGGCTCAAGGTGGCGGTGAGCAACGGTTCGACCATCCGCCTCCTGCTCGGCGCCGAGAATGACAAGCTAGTGGCGGCCGGCAAGCCACCGATGAAACTGGTGGTGTACAACGTCGACGCCGATGCCTTCCAGGCGCTGCGCATCAACCAGGTGGACGCTTTCGGCACCACGGTGGAATCCGCCGGGCACTATCAGCAACTGGCCCCGGACCTGTTCCAGTCGGCGGTGCCGGCGTTCAACCGGATCCTCACTGGCTTCGGCGTGCGTAAGCAGGACCCGCAACTGAGCGCGGCGCTGGGCACGATCCTGCAGGACATGCGCGCCGACGGCAGCTACACCGCGTTGCTGGATAAATGGCATGTCAGCGGCGACAAACTGGACTGAGGGCAGGCTCGATGAACTTCAATTGGGACGTGTTCTGGCAGTACCTGTTGCTGCCCAGCGATGTCTACCTGACGGGGCTCGGGCTGACCTGCCTGATCAGCGTGTCGGCCATGCTCCTGGGCTGTGTGCTGGGGTTGCTGGCGGCGCTGATGAAGCTGTCGCGTAACCCGCTGTTGCAGTACCCGGTGCGCTTTTATGTGTGGCTGATGCGCGGCACGCCGCTGCTGGTGCAGATCGTGTTCCTGTACACGGCGCTGGCGGCCGGGGGGATTTTCCGCTTCGAGGACCTGGACCTGGGCTGGTTCGTGGTGCCGGGCAATATCCAGGCGGCGATCATCGCCCTGGGCCTCAACGAAGGCGCGTACATGGCCGAGATCATCCGCGCCGGCATCGGTGCGGTGGATAAAGGCCAGTACGAGGCCGGGCGCTCCCTGGGCATGACCTTTCCCAAGCTGATGCGGCGCATCGTGCTGCCCCAGGCGTTCCGGGTGATAGTCCCGCCACTGGGCAACGAGTTCAACGTGATGCTGAAGAACACCACCCTGGTCAGCGTCATCGGCGTGCAAGAGCTGTTGCTCAGTACCCAGATGGTCACCTCGGCGACCTTCCGGGTGTTCGAGCTGTACCTGGTGGTTGCTATCTACTTCCTGGCGTTGACCACGCTCTGGGGCTTTTTCCAGCGTTGGCTGGAGAACCGCTTCGGCCAGTCCGAGCGGCCGGCGCCGGCGGCCAGCCGCCTGTTCGGGCGTAACACCATGAAGCTGCTGAGGGGGCGTTGAGCATGGCGCACATGAGTGAAGAACTGGTCATCGAAGCCCTGGATATTCATAAGTCCTTCGGCGACCTGGAGATCCTCAAGGGCATCTCTCTGCAAGTGCGGCGCGGCGAAGTGGTGGTGCTGATCGGCGCCTCCGGCTCGGGCAAGACCACCTTTATCCGTTGCATCAATCTGCTGGAAGACATCCAGGCCGGGCAGATCCGCGTCGCCGGCCAGCCCATGGGCTACCGCACGCGGGCCAACGGCAGCCTGGTGCGCGACTCGGAACGCAACATCGCCCGCCAGCGCCGGGACATCGGCATGGTGTTCCAGCGTTTCAACCTGTTCCCGCACATGACTGCCCTGGAAAACATCATCGAGGCACCGGTCCACGTGCTCGGCGTTCCGCGCGCCGCCGCGGAGCAACAGGCGCGGGCACTGCTCAAGCGTGTGGGGCTGGCAGAGAAGGCCGGCCACTATCCTTCAATGTTGTCTGGCGGCCAGCAGCAGCGGGTGGCGATCGCCCGGGCGCTGGCGATGAAACCCCAGGCGATGCTGTTCGACGAGCCGACCAGCGCCCTCGACCCGGAGACGGTGGGCGAAGTGCTGCAAGTGATGAAGGAGCTGGCGGAGGAGGGCATGACCATGGTGGTGGTCACCCACGAAATGGGCTTTGCCCGCGAAGTGGCCGACCGGGTGGTGGTGCTCGACCAGGGTGAGCTGATCGAGCAGGGCCCGCCCGAGCAGATCTTCAGCCAGCCCCGCCACGCCCGGACCCGGGCCTTTCTCAGCCGGGTGTTGTGAACCCGAATCCTCAATCTTGTGTGAGTCTTGCCATGTTCAAATTTTCTGCCCACGAGTATCCCTACGCCTCCCAGCGGCAAAGCGTGTTCGCCAAGCGCGGCATGGTCGCGGCGTCCCAGCCATTGGCCGCCGAGGCTGGCATTGAAATCATGCGCCGCGGTGGCAACGCCATCGACGCCGCGATCGCCACGGCGGCGGCCTTGACCGTGGTCGAGCCCACCGGCTGCGGCATCGGTGGCGACGCCTTTGCCCTGGTCTGGACCCAGAACAAACTGCATGGCCTGAATGCCAACGGCGTGGCCCCCCAGGCCCTGAGCATCGAGGCGGTGAAAGCCGCCGGCCATGAACAGATGCCGTTGCACGGCTGGACGCCAGTGACGGTGCCGGGTTGCCCGTCAGCCTGGGCCGAGCTGTCCAAGCGTTTCGGCCGCCTGCCATTCGCCGACTTGCTGCAGCCCGCCATCAGCCTGGCGCACGACGGTTTCCCGGTGTCGCCGGTGGTTGCCCTGCAATGGCAAAGCGCGCTGGAGAACTTCACCCCGAGCCGCAACACCGTGCTCGACAGCTGGTTCGACACCTATCTGATCGACGGCCGGGCACCCCGGGCCGGGGAGATGTTTCGCAACCCCGCGCAAGCCCGGACCCTGGCGGAACTGGCCGCCAGCGGCTGCGAAAGTTTCTACCGGGGTGCCCTGGCGCAACGCCTGGACCAGCACTCGCGGGCCACCGGCGGTTACCTGCGCGCCAGCGACCTGCAGGATTACCGCGCGCAGTGGGTCGAGCCGATCAAGGTCAACTATCGCGGCGTGGACGTCTGGGAGATTCCGCCGAGCGGCCAGGGCCTGGTGGTGCTGATGACCCTGAAGATTCTCGAAGGCTTCGACTTCGATCACCGCGACAGCCAGCAGACCTGGCACCGCCAGCTGGAGGCGATGAAGCTGGCCTACAGCGACGGCCTGCACTACATCACCGACCCCGCGCATATGCGGGTCGCGGTGGAGGATTTGCTCAGCGACCGCTATGCGGCCCGGCGCCGGGCGCAGATCGGCGAACAGGCGCAGGCCCCGCAGCCGGGCGACCCGCCCGCCAGCGGCACGGTCTACCTGGCCAGCGCCGATGCCGAGGGCAACATGGTGTCGTTCATCCAGAGCAACTATCACGGCTTCGGTTCGGGCGTGGTGCTGCCCGACAGCGGCATCGCCCTGCAGAACCGCGGCGAAGAGTTCAGCCTCGATCCTGCGCACGCCAACTGCCTGGCGCCCGGCAAGAAGACCTTCCACACCATCATCCCGGGTTTCCTCAGCAAGGGCGGCGTGCCAATGGGGCCGTTCGGCGTGATGGGCGGCTACATGCAGCCCCAGGGGCATGTGCAGATGGTCATGAACCTGGTGGATTTCGGCCTCAACCCGCAGGCGGCCCTGGATGCGCCGCGCTGGCAATGGCTGGGCGGGCTGCAGGTGGGGATCGAACAGAACGCCTCGCGGGACATGAGCGCCGCCCTGGCGCGGCGCGGGCACGAGGTGCAGGTGGCCTGCGACCTGACCAGCTACGGGCGCGGGCAGATCATCCTGCGCGACCCGCAAAGCGGCGTGCTGTGCGGCGGCACCGAACCGCGCACGGATGCCCATATCGCGGTGTTTTGAGCCTGGGACGAGCGGGCGGGGCGCTGGTCCTCGCCGCGCTCCCGGCCGGCCTGGGCAGCCCTGTGGATGGCGGATCATCGACTAGACTCACGCGATCTATAACGTCTGGCACGAGGTTCCGGTCATGGCAAAAAACAACAAGGGCGCCACCAAGGGCACTGCCGTTGAGCACGCGAAGCTGAGCAAAAAAGACTATGAGGACGAGTTGCGGCGGCTGCATGTCGAGCTGGTCAAGCTGCAGGAATGGGTGCGCGAAAAGGGCATCAAGATCTGCATCGTCTTCGAAGGGCGCGACGGCGCCGGCAAGGGCGGCACCATCAAGGCCCTGACCGAACGCCTGAGCCCGCGGGTGTTCCGGGTGGTGGCGCTGCCGGCGCCGACCGACCGCGAGAAAAGCCAGATGTACCTGCAACGCTACCTGCCGCACCTGCCCGCCGCGGGCGAAGTGGTGATCTTCGACCGCAGCTGGTACAACCGCGCGGGCGTCGAGCGGGTGATGGGCTTTTGCAGCGAAGAGCAGGCAGTCGCCTTCCTCAAGGCGGTGCCGCTGGTGGAGCGGGCGATCGTCGATTCGGGCGTGATCCTGCTCAAGTACTGGCTGGAAGTCAGCCCGGAAGAACAGACCCGCCGCCTCGAAGCGCGGATCAAGGATGGCCGCAAGATCTGGAAGCTGACGCCCATGGACGTCAAGTCATACAGCCGCTGGTATGACTACTCCCGCGCCCGCGACGAGATGTTCAAGGCCACCGACACCGAACATGGGCCCTGGCTGGTGGCCGACTCCAACGACAAGCGCCGCGCGCGCCTGAATATCATCTCCGACCTGCTCAGCCGCATTCCCTACAAGGAAGTGCCACGAGAGAAAGTGGTGTTGCCCAAACGCCAGAAGCCGGGCGGCTATCGGGCGTCGGACCATCCGCTGCGACGGGTTCCACAGAAGTTCTGACCGGCGCCTCCAGGCACATCCGCACCGCACACAAAGGACCAGCGTTCCATGAACCACTCGGGTTCTCCACCGCCCGTCCCGGAGCCCGGCCGGATTGCCCGCCGGGATGCCGGCGCCGGGCACAACCGCTGGAGCCGCTGGCTGCCCGGGCTGCGCATGCTGCAGGACTATCGGATGGCCTGGTTGCGCCACGACTTCGAAGCCGGGCTGGTGCTGACCACGGTGCTGGTGCCTGTCGGCATCGCCTACGCGGTGGCGTCGGGCCTGCCCGGCATCTATGGCCTCTACGCGACCATAGTTTCGTTGCTCGCCTATGCGCTGTTCGGGCCCAGCCGGATCCTGGTGCTGGGGCCGGATTCGTCGCTGGCCGCGGTGATTCTCGCTGTGGTCCTGCCATTGTCCGGCGGCGACCCGCAGCGCGCGGTGGCCCTGGCGGGGATGATGGCCATCGTGGCCGGGGCGGTGTGCGTCCTGGCCGGCATCGTGCGCCTGGGGTTTGTCACTGAATTGCTGTCCAAGCCGATCCGCTACGGCTACATGAACGGCATCGCGCTGACGGTGTTGATCAGCCAGTTGCCGAAGTTCTTCGGCTTTTCGGTCGAGGCCGACGGGCCGCTGAGCAACCTGTGGGCCATCGTCACCGCGATACTGGAGGGCAAGACCAACTGGACCGCCTGCCTGGTCGGCGCAGCGACCCTGGGGGTGATCCTGCTGTTCAAGGACAGCAAGCGTGTGCCGGGGATCCTGATCGCCGTCACCGCCGCGACAGTCGCCGTCGCCGCGCTGGACCTGGCGGCAAACTCCGGCGTGTCGGTCCTCGGCAAGCTGCCACAGGGCCTGCCGGCGTTCGCCATCCCCTGGATCACCCGCGCCGATATCGGCCCGGTGCTGATCGGCGGTTGCGCGGTGGCCCTGGTTTCGTTCGCCGATACCAGCGTGCTTTCGCGGGTCTACGCGGCGCGGACCCGCAGCTATGTCGATCCGAACCAGGAGATGGTCGGGCTTGGCGTCGCCAACCTGGCGGCCGGATTGTTCCAGGGTTTTGCCATCAGCAGCAGTTCCTCGCGCACCCCCGTGGCCGAGGCCGCCGGCGCCAGGACCCAGTTGACCGGGGTCGTCGGCGCGCTGGCCGTGGCCTTGCTGCTGGTGCTGGCGCCGGACCTGCTGGAGGACCTGCCCATCAGCGCCCTGGCCGCGGTGGTGATCGCATCGGCCATCGGCCTGATCGAAATCCGCGACCTGCGGCGGATTTACCGCATCCAGCGCTGGGAGTGCTGGCTCTCCATCGTCTGCACCGTCGGTGTGGCCGTGCTGGGCGCGATCGAAGGCATCGGCCTGGCCATCGTGATTGCCGTCATCGAGTTCCTGTGGGATGGCTGGCGCCCTTACTCGGCGGTCCTGGGGCGGGCGGAAGGGATCAAGGGCTATCACGACATCACGCGTTATCCCGATGCGCGCCTGATCCCCGGCGTGGTGCTGTTTCGTTGGGATGCACCGTTGTTCTTCGCCAACGCCGAGCTGTTCCACGACCGGGTGCTGGACGCCGTGGCGGCCTCGCCGACACCGGTGCGCTGGCTGGTGGTGGCGGCGGAGCCGGTGACCAGCGTCGACGTGACGTCCGCCGACATGCTGGCGGAGCTGGACGACACCCTGCACCAGGCCGGCATCAAGCTGTGCGTGGCCCAGATGAAAGACCCGGTCAAGGACAAGCTGAAGCGGTTCGGGCTGTTCGCGCGGTTTGGCGAAGCGGCGTTCTTCCCGACCATAGACGATGCCGTCGACAGCTACCTCGCGATACAGCCGCTGGAGGGGGAAGGGTACGACGAGCAACCTTGAACGGCAGGCGCCTGATTGGCGCTTGTTTGTCTCGCTGTCGCTGCGCCACATCATCGCGCGAGGGCGGGAGCGCCAGAGGCGGCCGCGACTATACTGCGCCGCGGATGCATGGAACCAATACCACAGGGAAGTAAGGATCGATCATGGATTACAGGCGTCTTGGCCGTTCAGGGCTGAAGGTTTCCGCCATTGCGCTGGGAACCGCGCAATGCGACTGGTGGGTGGATGAAGCGACATCGCGCAGGTTGTTCGATACCTACGTCGAGTCAGGCGGCAACCTGATCGACACCGCCGATGTCTATCCGGTCTTTGCCGACGGGGTGGGTGGCAAGGCCTCGGAGGAGTTCGTCGGGCGCTGGTTGCAGACCACGACCAAGCGGCACGAGGTGCTGCTGTCGACCAAGGTGTCCGGGCGCATGGGGCCAGGGCCGAATGACCAGGGGCTTTCCTGGCGGCATATCGTCAAGGCTGTCGAAGGTTCCTTGAGCCGCTTGCAAGTCGACTGCATCGACCTGTATCAGGCGCATGACGACTACGACGATGTCCCGGTGGAGGAGACGCTACGGGCCTTCGACCATCTGGTGCAGCGTGGGCTGGTTCGTTATGTGGGGTGCTCCAACTTCAAGGCCTGGCGGTTGATGAAGTCGCTGGCGATCAGCGAGCGCTCGGCCCTGGCGGGCTATGTCAGCGTCCAGGAACGCTACAACCTGCTGGAGCGTGATCGAATCGAGTCCGAACTGCAGCCGCTGTGCGTGGAGGAGGGGGTCGGTCTGTTGCCCTACAACCCCTTGGCCAAGGGCTTTCTCTGCGGCCGCTACCAACAGCAGGCAGCCTTGCCGGGCTCGCCTCGCGCGGCGGGCGTGCAGCGAGACTACTTCAACGCCCGGAACTGGCAGGCCCTCGAGGTGCTGCGGCGGATCGCCCAGGAGCGCGACAGCAGCTGCACCCAGGTTGCCCTGGCCTGGCTGTTGTCTCGCCCCGCCGTGGTCGCACCCGTGGTGGGAGCCAGCTCGGTCGAGCAACTGCGGGAGATCATGGCGGCCCCGCAGTTGCAGCTGTCGCAGGCCGATCTGTATCAGTTGAACCAGGTAAGCGCCGCGCCCGTGGTCTGAACCCGGGGCCGAGGTGATCAGGCGTTGCTGGCCGGCCTGCCCATGCGCAGGCCGAGCCGTACCTGCCGAAGGTAGTCATGCCGGTTGTAAGGGTTGGCCATGGTCCGCTCCCGGCAGGGGGGTGTTCCCGCAACTGGCGCATAGCTGGCGAGTTCGCTTTCCATGAAGCCCAGGCCGCTGGTGGCGTTAGGGATTTCATGTTGCAGCCGGTAGATGCGCGTGGTGACGATCGAGCCTTGAATGCGCACGGTCTCGCCGCTCAGGGTCGCACCGTTGAGGGTGGCGCCGGCCTTGGCCAGCAAGGCATGGACTGGGCTGCTCAGCGCCGCGGGCACCTCGATGCGGAACTGGCTGCGCGGCTCGCACACCTGGGTACCGGCCCGTCCGATCGCCGCAGCGAGCACCAGGGGGGTGAGGTGGCGGAAATCAGCGGCCGTGCTCGAGGGGGATGCATAGTCGACCCTGGTCAGCGCGACTTCGCAGTCGTGCACCGCCCAGCCATGCCGGCCTTCCCGGAGGGTTTCGAAGACCGATTCCTCGATGGCCTTGTAGAAGCTCGTCGGCATCAGCCCGGCATGGGCTTCGCGGATGAATGTCTGGCCCGATCCCGGCGCCCCCGGACTGACCCGAATACCCACGGTGGCGAGGAAGGGATTGCCTTCATCGTCGAGCGACTCCAGGCCCTCGGCGCTCGACAGCAACGTTTCGACGCAGATGGCCGAGCTTTCCTCGAAGAGGGCCTGGATGTCGTACTCGTCCTGCAGCGTGGCCTGGATGATCTCTTTCTGTACCTCGCCGTACAGCGAGACGAACACCTGGCCCGCGGCATTTCTTCGCAGGTCGATCAGTGGATCCTGCTCGGCCAGCGCACTGAGCGCCTCCCAGAGCGCCTTGGTCTGCCCCGGCGAAGCGGGGGAGACATGGGTTTCGATAGCCGGGGGGGTGAAGGTGTGGGCGCCTTTGCCGCGCTCGCTGCAAGCGCCGATGCGGTCACCGATGCGCACGCCTTCGAGCCCGGTGATGCAGGCAATCTGGCCTGCGGTGGCCTGGGTGGCGGGTTGCAAGCCGCCGCTGGCGGACACATGAATGCCGGTGACCCTGGACGCACCTTGCGGCGTGTCGACGGTTTGCCTGAGGCGCAAGGTCCCGGCCAGCATGCAGAGATGAAAGCGCTTGTGCCCACCCCAGCCTCTGTCGATCTTGAACACCGAGGCAAGCACAGGGGCACTGGCGTCATAAGACTTGACCGGGGCCAGCCGGGTGATTGCCTCGATCATCTGTGCGACGCCGACCCCGGTGATGGCGGACCCGGCGAACACCGGGTTGACCAGGCCTTGGCCAAGTTGCTGGCGCAACTCCCGCTCGAGGCGCGCCTTGCCAATGGCTTCAGGGGCGCTGACATAGTCGTGCAGCAAGGCTTCGTCATGCTCGCACAGCAGATCCAGCCACTGCGCCATCACCTGGGGCGCCGCCGGATCGCTGGTTTCGACCGTCGCCAGGCCAGTCCCGGCATCGTGCACGCTGACCAGTGACAGGGGCCGGCTCTTCAGGTGGCTGCCGAGCGCCTCCAGGGTGCGCTGGAAGTCGGCCCCCTTGCGATCGACCTTGTTGACGAAGAACACATGGGGAATCGCCAGTCGCTGCAGGGCGCCCACCAGTACGCGGGTCTGGGCCTGGACCCCCTCGATCGCCGACACCACGATAATGGCGATGTCCAGCAAGGCCAGCGTGCGCTCCACCTCGGCGATGAAGTCCGGGTGCCCGGGAGTGTCCAGCAGGTTCACCAGGATGCCGTCGAGCTCGAACGAAGCCACCGCGGACCTGATGGTGATGCCGCGTTCACGCTCCAGGAGCAGGTTGTCGGTGTAGGTGCTGCCCGAGTCCACACTGCCCAGGCGCGGCCTGGCGCCAGCGTCGAAAAGTATCCGCTCGGTCAGGCTGGTCTTGCCGGCATCGACATGCGCCAGGATACCCATGCTCAGGGATTTCATCGTCGATCGCTCCTGATCTTCGCGACTGCCGGGCAGCCTGTTGAGTTCCATTCATGTGCCTTGTTTCCGTCTGCGGACAAGTCCATGTACCGTTCTGGAAGGAGGTTTAATTAGTTGAGTTTTGTGAAAGCGTCAAGCAAAGGCGAAGTATTACAAGTTGTTGCGGCGATAAGCTCGTGGGTATAGGCATTCAAATGAAACGGCGCAGCGATTGATAACCGTTCGAGTGGATGGTCGCAGTGGCGCCGTTGCCATTTTGTTTGCGCGGGTAAGTCGCTGATAACAATGGGTTCTATATGTGTTCTAACTGTTCAGTTAAATTCTTGTGCGGTTGAGTATATGTTCTAAGTATATAAAGGATGAGCGGTTTTTTTCTCTGCTACTGCTTTTCGGTTAAATAAATTTTTTTGGATGAGTTTCCTTGACCTTTTTCGGGGTGGCAACTAGACCTGATATCGCTGCAACTCGGCAGCAACCTTTAATCACATGGAGATAGTGAAATGATTAAATATCAAAGCGTTCAGACCCGAATCCTTTCGGCGCTGTTCATCCTCTGATTGTCTGCTGTACACAAGATACCGGTGTCTTGTGAAGTACGGCCGAAGCATTGCTTCGGCCGTATTTTTAATCACACCTCTCGCGGTTCCTACATGTCATAGGGAGATGATATGTCCAGAAAAGTGGATGACGCATTCTCGCGCGCCGTGTTCTTTTACGATGACGCGGGCGTGCATCAAACGAACTGGTCCCGCTCTGTGTGTGCGGGGCTGGCGGAACAGAATTTCGATGAAGTGCCTTATCGGGTGCCTCAACTTCTTGAACCCTCGACACTGGTCGAAGTCGCGCAGCGGCACGCCATCAGCGTCGATGAGCTCGAGTTTTTCTCGTACGGGATGGACGGTCCGGTCGCCAAGCTGAAGTGGCTGGCGGACCTGCGCGAATGGGCTCCGCCGGTGCAGAAACTGAGCCTGGCACAGTCCCTGGCCGCCAGCTGCCGGTACCGCTTCGCCAATCAGGTACTGGCCGAGGTACCTTATGACGCGCTCTATCCCGATCAGCGGGTGACTTATCATCTGGCCCGCTTTGCCATTCAGAACCGTCTTGAGATGCAATCCTCGCATCAGGACGACTTCACCGCACTCAAGGCGCTCATGCAGGCCCATCGGCTGTCGCCAGCCCGGGTGCTGGATGTCTGCTCCCAGGCGATCGTCTGGAAAATCAAGGGCAATGCCATCGATGACGAGCTGAACCGCTGGTTCATCGGCACGGGCGAGGCGGCGGTCAAGCAGATTGCCTCGAGCACCACGCCGGCGGATCTGGTTTCGCTGTCTTCGTTCTATCGCGGCCTGGCCATGGTGCCGGCGGCCCGGGGCGACGTCGCCACCACGCGGCAATACATGCTGCTGGCCGAAGAGTATGCCGAGGCGGTGTTGCGCGGCGAGAGAGGCGGCAGTATCGAGGCCCGGGAAGCACGCAAGACTGTCTACGAGTCGAAGCTCAAGGAAATGCTCTACGTCGCCCACGATGTCGAAAGTGCCCGGCGTGTGGCCGATGAGCTGCTTGCCTACGATCCCGACTGGAGTATTTCCTATCACGAGGCCGGTGAGGTCGAAGTGGTCGACCGGCAATGGCAACGCGCGTTGCAACGCTTCCAGAAGGCTTACGACATCGGTTTTCCACGGGTGACTTACTCGCAATACATGATCGGTGCCTGTCATCAGCAACTGGGGAACTTCGACCAGGCGCTGGACGCGTTCAAGAGCACCCTGTTACTCGACAAGACAAATATATCCGCCGGTATCGCCGGTTATGAAGTAGCCCGGCAACATTCGCCGGAAGTGCTGCCGTTCTTCAAATCCTATATCGATACCTGGGAAACCGACGGCCTGTTGCCGGATGATTATCGAGGGCTTGTCCAATGAATGCTCCGCTCGACAGGATCAGAATCGTGGGTATCGATCATATCCAGCTCGATGTGGCCGATATTGAAGAAAGCCAGGCGTTTTATGCGCGGGTGTTCGGTTTCGAAGTGAAGGAAGTGGGTATTCGTGCCTTTACCCGCTGGATGATTATTGGCGCGGATCGGGCACTGTATTTATGCATGCATGAATATGCCGAAGGGCGGGGTGTAAAGAATGATGGCCTGGAAATTACTCACTTCGGTATTTTGGTGGAAGACTTCGACCATGTTCTGGCGCAACTACGCGATCACGGCGTGAAGTTGCTCCCCGATTATGAAGTTCAATACCACTCTTCACGTTCGGTTTATTTTCTCGATCCCAATGGTTACAAGATCGAGATATCCGAGAAGTACGGCGGCGGCATAGAAGACGCCAGGCGGACAATGTGCCAATAAGCAGCGCGACGGACCGGGAAGTGTCCGGGGAGGGTGGCGTGTCGGATTACGCTGAGCATTTGCAAAGCACATGGTACAAAAACAACCAGGCGCTGCGCTGTTACAGGCCATGGCGGGATACGCCGGTGCTGGACTGGCACGCCAAGCCGACTCATCAGCGCACGATTCCCTGCGCCGAACGGGTATGGAGCATTCCGTGCAGGATCGGCGAGGACCGCATCGTTTTCGGCTGCTGGGACAACAGCCTGCAGTGCGTCAGCCTGCGCGATGGCGCGCACCAGTGGCGTTTCGCGACCCAGGGGCCGGTCTACAGCTCTCCTGCGGTGTCGGACGATGGCAGTTTCGTGGTGGGTTGCGAGGACCATGTCTTGCGCCGGATAAGCCAGGATGGCGAATGCCTCTGGGCCTTTCATGCCCAGGGGCCATTCCATGCCAGCCCGACCATCGATCCAGCCAGAAGCATCGTCTACGCAGGCAGCTACGATCATACGCTGTACGCCCTTGACCATGCCTCGGGCAGGTTGCTGTGGAAGCAGTCGTTCGACGAGCAGGTGGAGGACGATCTCTACAGCTCGCCAGCACTGGATGCGGACGGCAATGTCATCGTCGGCACCGACAATATCCTGATGTGCTTCAGGCCCGACGGCGAGGAGCGCTGGAGAATCACCGAAACCGGCAGGTTCGAAGGCACCGCGGCGATCGACCATGCCTCGGGGCGTGGTGTCATAGGCACGGAAGTCGACGGCAAGATCATCGTGTTCGAGACCAAAAGCGGTACGGTCCTCAGGCAATTTCACACCGATGGCTTCGTGGTGTCTTGCCCGAGCCTGTCCCCGCAGGGGGTGGCGTACGTCGGCAGCAATGACGGGCATGTGTACGGGATCGACCTGCACAGCCTGCAATGCCTGTGGCGGGTCAACCTGGAGTGCGAGTTCAGGTACACGCCCTTTACCGTGCTGCCTTCCGGCGATGCCTTGCTGGTCGGCACGGATGAGCGCCTGCATTGCCTGGCGCAACGCACCGGCGAGAGCCTGTGGCGCCTGGAGCACAGTGGCGGTTTTCATTCCTCGCCACTGCTTACGGATGACGGTCACCTGGTGATCGGCTCGCATCGCAACGCCGTACATTTCTATCGATGGATCCGCTGACGCGGGTCGAATCCCAACTGCAAACAGGAGTGTTGGATGAGTCACGAACTGGAAGTCGAGGCGCTCTTCGACGAGTGGGCCATCGAGGATGGCGCGGTGGACATGGCCCGGGAACATTGGGCCCGGGTCGAGCCTGTGCTGTCCGCCCTTGAACCATCTACAGGGCGTTACCTGGAGATCGGGCCGGGCAATGGTTACGCCCTGGAGTACATGGCCAGGTCGAAGTTCGCCAGCGGGCATTGCCTTGCCGTGGAACTCAGCCAGGAAATGGCCCGCATGTGCGCCACCAGGGTGTCCGACCTGGATAACGTCGAGATCGATGTCGAGAGCTTCCTGAACTGGCGCCCGCCAGCAGGCCGCCATTTCGATCTGATCTTCTCCATGGAGGTGTTCTATTACTTCGAGAACATCGCCGCCGCCATCGAGAAAGCCGCCAGCCTGCTGGCGCCGGGCGGAGAACTGATCGTCATGGTCGACTACTACGAGGAAAGCCACGAGTCGCAGGACTGGGCGCAAGAGCTGGGCGTGAAGCTGACGCGCTGGCCGCAAGCTCGCTATCTCGACGCCTTCAAGGCGGCGGGCTTGCAGGCGGTGACCCAGGAGGTGAAAAGCGGTGGCGTGCACGAGCACGGGCTGACGCTTTGCACCCGGGGCAAGCGCCCTTAGACCGATACCCATGCCTGAGCACAGGACGGTGCTTCGGCGGGCGACGGGGGAACTGGACATCGATTGCAGCCGCAGGGAGAGCGCTGGTGATATCCCATCTTGATCACATCGTCTATCCGCTGCCGGAGGGCCTGTTCGCGGAGGTCATCGGACAGTGGGAGCGGGCAGGCTTCATCGGGCATACGCGACAAGTGCAGCACGGCGACGGACGCGTAAGCGCCTTCTTCAGGTTGAGTGGAGGGTATCTTGAGTTCTGTTCCGAGGGGGCCGTGGGGGCCGGGGAGGGGCAGGATCTTCGACCCTGTTCGATCTGGCTCTGCTCGACCGATCTGCTGGCGGATGTCGAAGGCCTTTCGCCCGCGCGGCGTGCGGCCCTGGCGGTGACCGAGAAGACGCCGTTGGGCGAGGAGGCACCGGCCTGGCTGATTGCCAGCCTGCCGGCCCGCAGCCCGGGAGATGTACCGGTGTCGGTCATTCAGTACCTGCGCGGTGTCGGTACGGACCTCACCCTGCTGGTAGCGGAAAATGGCCTGTTTGCGATCAGCGGGGTGTCATTGCTCTGCGCCCAGCCCGAGCAGGATCGACGCCATTGCTTCGAAGGCCTTGGCGACGTGACGGGGAGCATCGGCACGGAGGAGGGGCACTTGTCCATCGGTCACCAGTGGCTGGCGTTTCTGCACCGCGCAGCGCAGCGCCACAGTGGGCCGGTGGACTTGGCGCGGGCGTCCTGCCTGGTGCACCTGGCCACGGTCGACCTGGGTCGGACAACCGCGATGCTCGAAGCGGCCGACTTCGCCCTGGACCACGTGCCCGGCCTGGGGCTGCTCGCCCAGTCAAAGGTCGCGCCGTCGATCTGTCTTGTAATCGACACGGGATTGTCCCCTGCCTGGCATCAGGCGCAACTGCTGGCGCGCCGCCGATAAATACGCCGCGCCACAGCTGCCGATGGTCCCGGCCAGCCGGGCAAGTACCTCGGATCACCATGCTAGTATTCTGGCGTTTTGACTGAATCGCAGGACGCGCGAGTTATCAAGGAGATGTATGTCAAAAGCAATCGAGCTGTGTGATGTCAGCAAGGTATACGAAGTGTACCGAGCCAGTGACGGCCATTCACGCAGCCTGCTCCGGTATTTTCGGCGTGAGAAAGAGTTCATCCCCGCGGTCAGGGATGTCTCCTTTTCGATCGACGCGGGTGAGGTGGTCGGGTTTCTCGGCGGCAATGGCGCGGGCAAGACCACGACCCTGAAAATGCTCTCGGGCATCGTCCGGCCCAGCAGCGGGCATCTCTCGGTCCTGGGACATGAACCCTTCAAGAGACGGCCGGAGTTCCTCAAGTCGATCACCCTGGTCATGGGGCAAAAGCAGCAACTGACCTGGGACTTGCCGGCGCTGGAGTCTTTCCACCTGCACGGTGCCCTCTACGACATACCGCCTGCCGAATGCCGGCGCCGGATCGATGAACTGTGCGAGTTGCTGTCGGCCGGCGACATCGCCCGCCGCCCGGTCAGGAAGCTGTCCCTGGGCGAGCGGATGAAATGCGAGCTCATCCTGTCGTTGCTGCATCGCCCGAGCATTCTGTTTCTCGACGAGCCCACCATCGGCCTGGACCTGGAAATGCAGGTCGCGATCCGCAAATTCCTCGTCGACTACAACAAGGCGTTCGGGGCGACGATCATCCTGACCTCGCACTACATGGCGGACATCGAGGCGCTGGCCAACCGGGTCATCGTCCTGGACCGTGGCCAGGTGGTGTTCGACGGCGGCCGGCAGGCGCTGGTGAAGGCCCATGTTTCCGAGCGCCGGGTGTGCCTGCGTTTCTCCTCGGCGGTCAGCGACGAATCCCTGCGCCCCTATGGCGAGCTGATCCGGCTGGACAACGAAGGCGCCGAACTGTTGGTGCCCGAGGAGCAGGTCGCCAAGACCGTGGCACAGCTGCTGGCGAGCTTCCCGGTGACGGACATCTCGATCCAGAGCCCGTCCCTCGAGCAGGCGTTCCCCCGCCTGTTGCTGCCAAGGGAGCACGCCTGATGGTCGCCCTGGCTTCGTTGCCCGGCATTGCCGGGCGCCTGATCCGCACGAGCGTGCTGGTGACCGTGATCTACCGGGCGCAGCTGTTCGTGTGGCTGATCAGCGGCGTCGCGCCGTTGTTCATGATGCTGATCTGGTGGGAGCTTTCCCGGGACCAGGTGATTGGTGGGTACGCTGCAAGCGATTTCGTGGCGTATTTCCTGGGCATCTATCTGGTCAGGCAACTGACCGCGGTCTGGGTCATCTTCGTGCTGAACGACGAGATACGCCACGGCACCTTGTCGGGCCGCCTGCTCAAGCCGGTCGCGCCGTTCTGGTTCCATGTGGCCGAACATCTGGGGCAGATGCTGGTGCGCGCGCCGATCGTGGTGACGGTGTTTTGCATCGGCGCCTCCCTGTTCGACATTGACCTGCCGAGCATCGCCAGGCAGCTGCCGTTTTTCCTGGTCTCGCTGGTCCTGGCCTGGATCATCATTTTCCATATCTATTACTGCGTCGGCCTGCTGGCGTTCTGGATGGCCAACTCCGTGGCGCTGGATGCCCTGGTCTGGTCGATGTACACCGTTCTGGGCGGCACGCTCATTCCCGTCGACCTGTTCCCCGAGGCGACCCGCTCCATCGTCGCGCTGCTGCCATTCGCCTCGGCTCTGGATTTTCCCGTCAAGGTGCTGATCGGTAAGGCCGCGGGCATCGAGCTGCTGTACGGTTTCGTGGCCCAGCTGTTCTGGGTGCTGGTGCTGGTGGCGTTGCGCCGGGGCCTGTGGCGCCAGGGCCTGAAGCGCTTTTCCGGAGCCGGCATATGAGCCTGAGAACCTTGAAAGTCCTGCTGGCCCTGATCAGGCATTCGATGCTCGCGGAACTGGAGTTTCGCGCCAATGCCATCACCAATGCGGTGAATACGGTGGTCGGCATGCTCCTGGCGCTGTACTTCCTCGATGCCATGTTCGCCGAAGTCGGCAGCCTGGGCGGCTGGAACCTCCACCAGGTGTTGGCGCTGTTCGGCGTGGCGCTGATCCTCGAGGGCCTGCTGGAGGTCTGGCTGTTTCCCAGCCTGCACGCGTTGTCGGAGAAGGTGCGCACCGGTGACCTGGATTACCTGCTGGTGCGTCCGGTCGACAGTCAGTTCCTGGTGTCCTGTTCGAAGATCAGCCTCTGGGAACTGCCCCGGGTACTGATCGGCCTTGCCGTGGTGCTGTACGCCATGTACAGCGAAGGCGCGCTGGGTGCAGGCAACCTCGCAGCGTTCCTCGGGCTGATGGCCGCGGGGGTGGCGATTTTCTACTCGGTGTTCCTGATCACCTGCACCTTGTCGATCTGGTTCGTGAAGATCGGCGATGTCTGGATCATCAGCTATACGCTGATGGAAATCGCACGGTTTCCGGTATCGGCCTTTCCGCAGACGATCCGCACGATACTGACCTTCCTCGTCCCGGTGTATTTCGTTTCCAACGTCCCGGTTACCGGGGCCATGGGCATGGTCGGATGGCCGCAGGTACTCGGCGCGATTCTGTTCGCTGTCGCCTTCCTGTGCCTGTCCAGGGTGTTCTGGCTGTTTGCCCTGAGGTCCTACAGCAGCGCTAGCAGCTAGTGCTTCAAGGTGCCGCGCCGGATGCCGCGCGGCGATAGTGATCGACCCACAGGGAAGTTTTTCGATGAGCACTTATTCCGGGCCCGTTCTCGACGCGCACGTGCATACCGAGTTCGCCGCGGCGGGCAGCCTGCAAGCGTTCCAGGCGTTGCAATCACGCTTCAATATCGTCGCCTCGGTGACCGACTCCCGTGCCCCCGCCTGCGGCGACCAGGCGTTGCGGGAACTGGGGGTGGGCAGGTGCGCGGTCATCGCCCAGCCTGAATGGTGCTCCGAGTCGCTGGCACAGGGGCTGGCCGACGGCGTCTACCTGGCGATCAAGATCAACCTCGGGTTCATGCATGTGTACGCCGACGACCCTCGGCTTCGGGAGCTGTACGCCCTGGCGCGCCAGTTCGATGTCCCGGTGCTGTTCCACAGCGGCGACACCGGCTGGCATCGCTCCAAGCTCAAGTATGCCCATCCGCTGAGCCTGGACGAGGTCATAGTCGAGCATCCCGAGGTGAACTTCCTCCTGGTGCACAGCGGCAATCCCTGGTTCACCGATGCCGCGGTGCTCGCGGCGAAGAATCACAATGTCTGGCTCGACCTCAGTTCGATCATCGAGGGCCCGTTGAGCGATGTCTCCGAGGCCACGCTGGACAGGCTGCTGATCGAGCCGATCCGCTGGATGCTCGACTACACCGGCAAGCCGGACAGGTTGGTCTTCGGCTCGGGTTGGCCCGCTGTCGATTACCCGGGTTATTTCGCCGCGTGCGCCAGGGCGATTGCGCCGCAGTACCACCGGCAGGTGTTCTTCGACAATGGCGCCCGGTTGTTCAAGCATTTTTCCAGGGAGCAGGGGGCCTAGATGCGCCGGTCACTGCCAAAAAAGGCCAAGTCCAAGCCCGGGGGCGCGCCGTCCTTGCGTGGCTACCTCAGGCACAAGGCCCATGCCGCGGCACTCGCCGACAACTGCCGGACCCTGTCCGGCGCGCTTTTCGCCGGGCGTGGGGCAGGGGAGCCCGGAGGGGCGCGGGCATCCCTGTGGATTGCCGGGAAGGCACGGGGGATGGGGCTCAAGGCCTGGCACGGCCGCAGAAGCCTTTTTCAGTCCGTGGCGCTTGGTTCCGCTACTCCGCGGGGCGGGCAGGTGACCATCCAGGGCGACGGTTGGCAGCCCGACCCGCTGCACGATGGTGAGTTGCTGATTCGTTCCCAGCAGGCCCGCGTCGTGTTCGACAACGCGCCTCTGGTCTTCGTCGGCTACGGCATAGTCGCGCCGCAATACCAGTGGGACGATTACGCCGGGCTCGATGTCGTCGGCAAGGTGGTGGTGGCGCTGCCCAACGATCCCGGGCGCAACAGCCCGGGAGGCGAGCGCTTCCAGGGTGAGCGGATGACCTACTACGGCCGCTGGGAATACAAGTTCGAGGAGGCCGCTCGACAAGGCGCCGCGGGCGTGATCATCGTCCACACCGATGAGCTGTTCGGCAGCGCCTTCCATCTGGTACGGGACGAGATGCGCCGGCCGTTTCGGTTTCTTCCGGGCGCGGTGCGCAGTGGCCTGGAATTCGAGGGGATCTGCAGCGAACGTTTCGGCCGGCAGTTGTTGTCCAGGGCCGGTGTCGAGCTCGATGCCTTCCTGGCCGACCCATGGCCGATGGCCAGACGCGTGCCCTGGCTCGACGTCCGCTTGCAGCTGCGCCTGGGTTTCGAGATCAAGATCGGCCATTGCCGGAATGTGCTGGGCATGCACAAAGGCGCGCTTTTCCCCCGGCAATGCGTATTGCTGTGCGCGCACTGGGATCATCTCGGCAGGACCCCGGACAGCAGCCAGCCCCGTGGCTACTACCCCGGCGCAGTTGACAACGCGGTCGGTGTCTCTGTGTTGCTCGAACTGTCCAGGCGGCTGGCGAACGCGGGCCCGCTACGCCGCACCGTGCTCTTTGCCTGGACCACCGCGGAGGAGGTGGGCATGCTCGGTTCCGCCCAGGTCGCCCGGTTGATCGACGAGACCGGCCTTGATGTGGTCGCGGCGCTCAACGTTGATGGCTTCGTGCCAATCGGCAGGACCCGCGACCTGAGCCTGGTGGACGGTGATCAATCCGAGCTGCCCAGTGCGTTCATGCGGGCCGGCAAGCAACTGAACCGGCAAATCAGTCTCGATGACGCGCCCGCCGCCGGCTACTTCTACCGATCCGACCAGGCGAGCTTCGCCAAGATCGACATCCCCGCGGTCCAGGTCAGTACCGGCAGCGACCTGATCAGCGGGGGCGTGGAGGAAGGCCTGAAACGGCATGACTTCTACGACTCGAACCTGTATCACAGCACGTCCGATGCGTTCGACAGGTACTGGGACTTCACCAGCCTCTGCGCCGACATCGACGTGCTTCATGAAACGCTGCTCCTGCTGGCCGACTCGTCATGGCGTCCCGCACTGCGCTCGCCGGCTATCCGGACCAGACTCCAGGGACAGGCAGATCCGGCTGATGGCCCGCGACGTTATCCAGATCAAGGCGGCCGAAAATCGTCGCCATGTTCATGAAACACAGGCTTCATCGTCGCGCTGCTGGCCTGCCGGTTGCCTTCGATGCAGTGGCCGAGGGTTTCGATGATCGCTTGGTACTCTTGGATATGACTCAGCCGAGCCGCATCGACAGTTCCACGTCGTCGCTGAAGGGCACGGACAGATAGCCGCTGCCGGGCGAACGGACCCGGGCCAGGTAGTCCGGGCAGTAGTCCGTGTTGTCGGCGACGATCAGCGCGCCCGGGCGCAGGCGGCTTTCGACCAGGGCCAGGATATCGGCATACAGCGCCTTGGCGCCGTCGAGCAGGAGCAGGTCGATGGATTCCGGAAGGTCGACCGCCAGGGTCTTCAGCGCGTCGCCCTCGCGGATCTCCACCAGGTCAGCCAGGCCGCCTTCGAGCAGGTGCTGGCGTGCCCGTTGCACCTTGGACGCCTCGAACTCGCTGCCGATCAGGCGGCCGCCGCCGTTGTCGCGGAGGGCCGCGGCCAGGTGCAGGGTCGAAATGCCGAACGAGGTGCCGAATTCGACGATGTGCCGGGCCCGGGTGCTGCGCGCCAGCATGTACAGCAGCCCGCCGGTGTCGCGTGAAACCGGCAGCCAGAGGTCTTTCAGGCGGCCATAGAAATCCAGGTATTCGGTCTTGCTGTGCATCAGGCGCTCGCGTTCTTCGCGGGAGATGCCGGCGACGGCCGGGCTGGTTGCCGTATGGGCCTGGTCGAACAGGCGATCGAGCAAGGGCGCGAGCGGGGAAGTAGTCAGTGTGCTGGTCATGGGGGTATCCCTTCCAAAATTGACGCCTGGCGGCGCGTGGCTAAAATGCGATCAATTCGTCGCATTTAGAGGATATGAGCAAGTGCCCCCACCCGCTATTCGCATTGGCTCCGGCCCCGTGGGGCCGTCATGAGCAATCGCCGGACCCCGCAGGTTTCCTCGCGAAAAGCCCCTAAACAGGCGCGCTCGACGGAGCTGGTCGCGGCGATCCTGGAAGCCGCTACTCAGGTTTTGGCCAGGGAAGGCGCGCAGCGTTTCACCACCGCGCGGGTGGCCGAGAAGGCCGGCGTCAGCATCGGTTCGCTGTACCAATACTTCCCGAACAAGGCGGCGATCCTGTTCCGGTTGCAAAGCGATGAGTGGCAACAGACCACGCAGATGCTGCGCAGCATCCTCGAAGACCTTGGCAAAGCCCCGCTGGAACGGTTGCGCGTGCTGGTCCGGGTGTTTATCCAGTCCGAGTGCGAGGAAGCCAGGATGCGCGTGGCGCTCAACGACGCCGCGCCGCTGTACCGCGATGCCCCCGAAGCGCAGGCCGTGAAGGCGCAAGGAGAGAGGATCTTCCAGGCTTTCATGGAAGAGGCGCTGCCCGACGCACCGCAGGCAACCCGCGCCCTGGCCGCCGACTTGATCACCACCACGCTCAGCAGCGTAGGCAAGGAGTTTTCAGAAAGCCCGCGCAGCGCCGCAGAGATCCAGACCTACGCCGACGCCATGGCAGACATGTTCTGCGCCTACCTCACGCAATTGGCGCGCGGTGCTGGCTGACCGGTACAGGCCGCGAGGTTGCCGGGCGCCCCGGGCGGCGTTCGATGCCGGCCAGGCGCGCGGGGCAGGCCTTCTGAAAAGGCGCTTTATCCAGCCGTCAGCACCTCGGGCGAAACCACCCATACGCTGCAAGGCATCTTGTACAGCAACTGCTCTGTCGTGCTGCCGATCAGGCGCCCCAGGCCGCCACGATGACCGACCCTGCCCATGACAATCACGTCGACGCCATAGGCGTCTGCGTAGCTGGTCAGGACCTTGGCCGGGTTGCCCATGATCATGTGCTGGCGTTCCGCTGGAATGCCGTTGCGTTCGGCCAGTTCGTTGAAGGCGGCGCCCTGTGCGTCGAACAGGGTCTTGACTTTGCTGGACGAGAAAAACGTCGAGCTCTGGTCGAAGTTGAATTCGTCCGCGTCGATGGAAGACAGGTCATGGGCATAGATCACGTCGAGTTCGGCGTTACAGGCGCTGGCCAGTTTCGAGGCTTCATGCAGTATCCGGTCGTTGAAGTCCTGGTACTGACCATCGCGATGGAACGGGTCGACCGCTGCGACGATCTTGCGTGGCAACGCATGCTGTAGATGGCTGACAAAATGCAGGGGCACCGGGCACTCGCGCAGCAGGTGGATATCCAGGGGGGTGAAGAACACCCGCGACAGCCGCGATTGATGCTCCAGGGCCTTGATCAGCAGGGCCATGGGCTGTTCCTTGAGGTGCGTCAGGATCTCCTGCAGCGGGTTTTGCACCCACACCACTTCAGTGGTGACGGTGACACCCAGTTTGCGCATCGGGCGGGCCTGTTCTTCAAGCCATTGACGATGGCGCTCGACGTAGCCCAGGCGCATCTGCTCCAGGGCCTGTTCGTTGACCAGGCTGGCCGTGGCCAGACCCTCCAGGTAATCGAAGGCGACGATGTGCAGGGCTGCATCTTCGGCCCTGGCCAGCGCGGCGGCCCGATCGAAGGCCGGACTGTTCTCCATCAGTGGCGAGGCGACCAGCATGAAACGTGCTTGCTCGGACATGACAAATCTCCCGTGGGTAGTTGCAGGTATCGGCAACGATGCGTCTTCGGTCGTGAAACCTTGCCCCGATCCTGCCTCTGGCCGGTGGCGCGCGCTTGATCTGTATCAACCCGTCCGGTCGTGGAGCAGGCCGGCAGACGTGTGGTTGGGCGCCAAGGGCTCCATCGATGAATTGTTGATCATGATCAACCCCAGGGCCTTCCTTCCGGCGCAGCCTGAACGTCTTGCTGGACTCTAGAGCGGGCACCGGACCGGAGAATCGTCATGGCCACCATGAAAGCGGCAATTTTCGTTGAAAAGAACCGGATCGTGCTCGATGAAAAGCCGATCCCCGAAGTGGGCCCGCTGGATGCCCTGGTGCGTATCACCACGACGACGATCTGCGGCACCGATGTGCACATCCTGCGTGGCGAGTACCCGGTGGCCAAGGGCCTGACCATCGGTCATGAACCGGTGGGCATCATCGAGCGGCTGGGCTCGCAGGTGCGCGGTTTTACCGAGGGGCAGCGGGTGATTGCCGGGGCCATCACGCCCAGCGGGCAAAGCTATGCCTGCTTGTGCGGCTGCGCTTCCCAGGACGGCCCGGACACCCGTCATGGCTTTCGCGCCATCGGTGGCTGGAAGTTCGGCAACATCATCGACGGTTGCCAGGCCGAGTACGTATTGGTACCGGATGCCCTGGCCAACCTGTGCCCGATCCCCGACGGCCTCAGCGACGAACAGGTGCTGATGTGCCCCGATATCATGTCCACCGGGTTTTCCGGGGCCGAACGTGGCGAGGTCAATATCGGCGACACCGTCGCGGTATTCGCCCTGGGCCCGATCGGCCTCTGCGCGGTGGCCGGTGCGCGGCTCAAAGGCGCCAGCCAGATCATCGGCGTGGATGCCGTGGCCGAGCGCATGACGGTGGCCAAACGCTTGGGGGCGACCCAGGTGGTCAACTTCAGGGATGGCAACGTGGTCGAGCAGATCATGGCGCTCACCGATGGCCGTGGCGTCGACGTGGCCATCGAAGCCCTGGGCACCCAGGGCACCTTTGAGTCCGCCTTGCGCGTGCTGCGGCCCGGAGGGCGGTTGTCCAGCCTCGGCGTGTATTCCAGCGACCTGCACATCCCGCTCGACGCCTTCGCCGCCGGGCTGGGCGACTACAGCATCGTCAGCACCCTGTGCCCCGGCGGCAAGGAACGCATGCGTCGCTTGATGGCAGTGGTGCAAAGCGGCGGGGTCGACCTGTCGCCGCTGGTGACCCACCGCTTCAGGCTCGACGATATCGAAGCCGCCTATGAGCTGTTCGCTCACCAGCGGGACGGGGTCATGAAGGTCGCGATTACCCCGTGATACCGGGGCGGTTGACGTTCGTGCTTGAGCGGAGGTGATCGATGATCATCGACATTACAGAAAAACCGGCAGGCCACGGCTGGGTGGTGCACATGGATGCCCTGGAAGTGGACTTCGACAGCCTGGAAGCCGCAACGGCCTTCGTCGGTCAACTCAGGGCGCGCATCGATGCGCCGCATGCCTGGCCGGCCAGCCCTGGCCAGACGAGGGATGCCGGCAACCGATCCGCCCCGACGACCAGCAAGGGAGCCTGCCCAGGCCTGGTGAAGTGACCCTCGTGGCCAGGGCTGCAGGTTCATCCGGATGGAGGTTCTATGAGTGCGACCCTTGGCCTGGAGGGCGCGGCGGCTGCGCTGGGCATCGGCCTGCTTATCGGCCTGGAGCGCGAGCGACACAAGGGGCGAGGAGACAGCCGTGCCTGTGCCGGGTTACGCACATTCGCCATTACCGCGCTGCTGGGGTACGTGGCCATGCAGGTCGGTGGTGGCCTGCTGCTGGGGATCATGGCGATCTGCCTGGCCATGCTGGTCACCGTGGCGTATTGGCGAAGCCTGGGCAGCGACCCGGGCGTGACCAGCGAAGTGGCGTTGCTCACAGTACTGGCGCTGGGGGCGATGTGCGGTACGGCACCGGAACTGGCGATTGCCATTGGCGTGGTGATGGGCGGGCTGCTGGCCTATCGACAAAAGTTGCATCACTTCGCCCGCAGCCAACTGAGCGAAGCGGAAATGCGCGACGGCCTGGTACTGCTGATCGCCGCGCTGGTGGTGTTGCCGCTGGCGCCGGATCGTTACATCGGGCCTTATGCCGCGATCAATTTGCGCACCATCTGCACCCTGACCGTGTTGTTGATGGCCGTGGGCGCGATAGGCCATATCGCCGTCCGTAACCTGGGCACGCGTTACGGTTATGCGATCAGTGCCATCGCCTCGGGGTTCGCCTCCAGCACGGTGACCATCGCCGCCATGGGGCATATCGCTGCCAAGGAACCGGACAGCATCAAGGTCCTGGGCGCGGCGGCGTTGCTCTCCAACCTGGCCACCCTGACCCAGGTGGGCCTGATCCTCGGCGCGGTCGATACCGGTCTGCTGGGGCCTATGTGGGGGCCGCTGTTCGCCGGTGCGGCCGCCACGGCATTGTATGGCCTGTGCCTGATGTTTCCCGCACCCGCCCAGGGCACCCGCCAGCCGATCAAGGTCGGCGGCGCGTTCAACCTCAAGCTGGCCTTGCTCGTCACGCTGGCCATGACCGCTATTACTTTCCTGTCGTCGGTGATGTTGAGCCACTTTGGCGAAGTAGGGGTGATGGTCACGGCGACCCTCAGCGGTTTCGCCGACGCCCATTCCTCGACGGCGTCGATAGCCTCCCTGGCCAAATCCGGCCAGTTGCCGTTCCAGGCCATCGCCACGCCGGTGCTGATCGTGGTCAGCAGCAATTCCCTGAGCAAATGCCTGGTGGCCTGGGTCAGCGGCGGGCACCGCTTCGCCGCTTATGTCATTCCCGGCCAGGTACTGCTGACGTTGGCGATGTGGGCCGGCATCTGGTTGTACTGAAGCCTGTCGCTTCGGGTAGCTGACAAAGATCAAGTCACCCGGTCCTGAAACCTTCAATCTGCAATTCCAGCCAGGTTTTTTAGACGACCGCGTGCCGAGGTGCCTTATGTCACAGACTCAGCGTTTACTGCTCATTGCCCCGCCAGCCATGAACCGGACGCCAGCGTTCGACCGCGCCGCGGCGCTGGCTCGGGCGATGCAATTGCCCTTGCATATCGTGGCCTTCGATTATCTGCAGGCGCTGGCGGTGGCCGGCCTGTTCGCGCCCGAACAGATCGCCCAGGCCCGGGACGGGTACCTGCAAAACCATCGGCAATGGCTTGACGAGCAAGCTCGCTCGATGAGCGAACAGGGCATCGAGGTCACCAGCGAAGTGGTCTGGGTGCACCGTCCGTTCGAAGAAATCCTGCACTTGGTCAATGAGATGCCCCTGGCCCTGATCGTCAAGGATGCCGAAGAAGAGCCGGCCTTGAAGCGCGTGTTCTTCACCCCGCTGGATTGGCAGCTGCTACGGGATTGTCCGGTGCCGGTGCACCTGGTGACCAATGCCTTCAACCCGCGGCCACGCAATGTGCTGGCCATCGTCGATGTGCTGCGCAGCGACGAGCAGGACAAGGTGTTCAACGACCAGATTATCGACGCCGCGGCGAAGCTGGCCGGGCAGTGTGCCGCCGGACTCGAGCTGGTGCATGTGTATGACTGGGCCGCGGTGTATGCCCAGGACATGGGGGTTGGCGTGCTGCCGTTGAGCACCGGGATCTACGAAGTGTTGGGCGAGGCGCAATTCGAGGCATTCGCGGCACTGGCCGAACGCCATGGCGTACCGCCGGAGCGCCGCCACTTCATCGAGGGTACGCCGCTGTCGTGCATCTGCGACTTCGCGATTGCCCACCGCACTGACGTCATTGTCATGGGAACCGTGCGGCACAAGGGATTGCACAAGCTCTTGGGCAGCACCGCCGAACAGCTCTTGCATCGGGCCCCGTGCAGCGTACTGGCGATCAAACCGGACAAGACGCGTTGATCGAGGATTGAATCGCCCCCGTGGCGGACCCTTGGCCGGTCCGCCACGGGGCGCTGGTTTTACAGCTGGAGGCGATGGATGACCTGGCGGCTGTCATCGGGATCGTGACTGCGTTCGAATCCCAGGGCCTTGGCCAGGTCGCGCATGGGCGCATTGCTGGCGGCGTCGATCGAATACATCTGGCGAAAGCCGTTCTGGCGGGCCGCCTTGATCAGGTGCTCCATCAACAAGGTGCCCAGGCCCAGGTGCGTCCATTCGTCGGCGACGGTCACCGCGCATTCGCATTCGTGCTCGCCCGTGGCGGCGTAGCGGCTGATGCCGATCTCGATCAGTTGTCCGTTATCGTGAGCCAGCGCGACGTAGGCCATGCGCTGCTTGCCGTCGGTGTTCATCAACTGATCGAGCAAGGCGCCACTGGGGTCGCTGATCTGGGCAAGAAAGCGCATGTGCCTGGATTCGGGAGACAGGCGCTTGATAAAGGCGTACTCCCGCTCGCGGTCCTTTTCCGCCAGAGGCCGGATCAGCACATGACGGCCGTCCCTCAGCGCTTCGATCCAGTGTTCTCCGGGGACCGCGGCGTAGACGCCGGCGGCCCGTTCGTTGTGGTCTTTGACAGTGAGCATGATGGGGTTCTCCATACGGCCGCAGGGGCGTGTGCGGCAAGGCGCACACGCGGTTTGTTCGGTTTTATTTACCCTGCTGACAGCACGCGGATCTGATCTGGATCAGACACAGGCGACAGGCCTCGTTCATTGATCGGCACCTGATGTAAATCAAACCGCGCATCGGGGGACAAGGCGCACTCTTGGCGCATGCCGGCCTGTTCGACCGGTGCCTGAGCGAGGTGTGTGATGGGGCATTACCAACATTTGCTGCTGATCGCCGATCCAACCCTGCATCAGTCGCCTGCCTCGCTGCGGGCGGTTGCGCTGGCCAAGGCCAGCGGGGCTGCGCTGCATGTACGCGCCTTCGCCGAGCCAGCGCCGGTCGTGCGCTTGTGGGAAGAGAAGATCGACGAGGCGGGTTATCAGCGTTATATGCGGCGCCATCGCCGCTGGGTGGCCGAAGAGACCCAGCGGCTCGGCGACCTGGGGCTGGAGGCGACCGTCGACGTGCTGTTCACCACCCATCCGCTGCTGGACATCCTGAAGACGGTCGAGGAGCTCGGCCCCGACCTGCTGATCAAGGACGCCAGCCTGGAACCGCTGCTCAAGCGGGTGTTCATCACGCCGCTCGATTGTCATTTGCTGCGTGAGTGCCCGGTCCCCGTGCACCTGGTCAATCAGGCCCGCTACGGGTTGCCGCACCGGGTCGTGGCGGCGGTGGATCCATTCGATCCATCGACACAGATCAGCGGCCTGAACGACACCATCATCCAGACCGCCAATGTCCTGGCCGTGCAATGCGATGCGCCACTGCACCTGCTGTACGCCTATGACCTGTCGCCGGCGTTCAATGGTGATGCACCGCTGGTCAGCGGTGGCTGGGGCATGGACGTCGTTGAAGAGCTGCGTGAGTCCCTGCACCAGGCGTTTGTCACCCTGGCGGAGCGCTACGCCATCCCGCCGGAGCGCCGGCACTTCGTCCCGGGCCCGCCGGTGCCGGCGATCGGTGACTTCGTCGAGCAGTACCTGGCCGATGTGGTGGTGATGGGGACTGTGCATCGGCTGGGGATCGACCGCTTGATCGGCAGCAATACCGAGCGGGCGCTGTATTCGGTGCCGGGCAGTATCCTGGCGGTCAGGTGAACGGCTCGGGCGTCACGGGGTGAGCACGATCGCACCGTTGAACTGACCGGCCCGCAGATGCTCCAGTGCCTGGTTGGCATCGTCCAGGGCGAAGCAGGTGACGTCGCAGTGAACCGGGGTGTGCTGCAATTCTGCGAAGAACGCGATGCCGTCTTCGCGGGTCAGGTTGGCCACCGAGCGCACGCTGCGTTCGCCCCAGAGCAGTCGATAAGGGAATGCCGGGATGTCGCTCATGTGGATGCCGGCGCAGACCACCCGGCCGCCCTTGCGCACCGCGCGCAAGGCCGCCGGCACCAGCTCGCCGGCCGGCGCGTAGATGATCGCCGCATCCAGCGGCACCGGCGGCAGCTCGCTCGAATCGCCGGCCCAGAGCGCACCCAGCGAGCGGGCGAAGTCCTGTGCGGCCACATCGCCCGGGCGGCTGAAGGCGTAGACATCGCGCCCCTGCCAGCGCGCCACCTGCATGACGATATGCGCCGCGGCGCCGAAGCCGTACAGGCCCAGCCGCTGCGCGCCTTCGCCTGCCGCGCGCAGGCTGCGCCAGCCGATCATGCCGGCGCACAGCAGCGGCGCGATGCGGGGCGCATCGGCTTCGGGCATGGGCAGGGGCAGGCAGAAGGCGGCCTCGGCGACCACATGGCTCGCGAAGCCCCCGTCGCGGTGGTAGCCGGTGAAGCGTGGGGCATCGCACAGGTTCTCGCGGCCCTGCAGGCAGTAGTCGCAGCAGCCGCAGCTGTGGCCCAACCAGGGCACGCCGACGAGGTCGCCCGCGCCGAAGGCGGTGACGTCCGGGCCGGCTTCTTCCACCACACCCACGATCTCGTGGCCCGGCACGATCGGCAGTACCGGCAGGGGAAGCTCGCCATCGACGATGTGCAGGTCGGTGCGGCACACCGCACACGCCAGCACGCGCAGGCGCAGTTCGCCGGGGCCGGGCGTGGGGATCGTGCGCCGCTCCAGTTCGAGCGGCAGCCGCGCGGCCTTGAGCACCATGGCGCGCAGGGTCGGCGCGTCATGGATGCGGGTGACGCCTAGCGACGTCTCGGATGCATGCATCGCGCGGCTCGGTGGACGAAGACGGGGCGTGCGGACATGTCCGCCTCAGGCCATGTACTTGCCGCCGTTGATCGACAGCGTGATGCCGTTGATGTAGGCAGCGTCGTCGGCGACGAGGAACACCACGCCGCGCGCGATCTCGGCCGGCGTGGCGAGGCGCCCGCTCGGGATGGTCGCGAGGATGCGCGCCATCACCTCGGGCGACACCGCCTCCACCATGGCTGTATCGGTGTAGCCCGGCGCCACGACGTTGGCCGTGATGTTGTGTCCGGCGCTCTCGAGCGCCAGCGACTTGGTGAAGCCGACGAGGCCCGCCTTCGTCGCGGCGTAGTTGGTCTGCCCGACCTGCCCGGAGAGGCCGTTGACCGAGCCCAAGTTCACGATGCGGCCGAAGCGCCGCTCGCGCATGCCGGCGATGACGGCGCGGCACATGTTGAAGCAGCCGCCGAGGTTCACGTCGAGCACCTCGCGCCACTGCTCTGCGCTCATCTTGTGCAGCATCGCATCGCGCGTGATGCCGGCGTTGTTGACCAGGACGTCGACCGGCCCGAGCTCGGCCTCGACGCGCGCGACGCCCGACTGGCAGGCGGCGAAGTCCGCCACGTTCCAGCAGAAGGTCGGGATGCCGGTGCGCGCCGTGAAGCGCTGCGCCGCCTGCGCATGGCCGGCGTAGGTCGCGGCCACGCGGTACCCCGCGGCGAGCAGCGCCTCGGCCGTGGCCGCACCGATGCCGGCGCTGCCGCCGGTGACAAGCGCGACGCGCATGATCAGGCCTCCACGAGCAGGTCGTTCACCACCACCGAGACGCCCGGCGTGGACCATGCGGCGCCTTGCACCGCATCGCGCTCGGCCCATGAATGCACGCTGCCTTGCAGCGTGATCTGCGAGCCCTTGACCGTGATCGAGACCTGCCTGGCTTCGCGGGCGGCCTGGCGCGAGAGCGCCTCCTGGATCTTCTTCTCGACGTTGGCCGGGCTCACCTTCGGCGTGACCTTCACCAGGTTCGACACGCCGGTGACGCCCATCAGGTCTCGAACGGCCCGCTCGGCGGCGCTGCGCTGGAACTCCCACTCGACCTCGCCGTTGAGCGTGAGCCAGCCCTGTTCCACCATGGGGTGGATCTTGTCGTGGGGCACCAGCGCGTTCCATTCGAGCGCGCGTTCCGCCGCCGTGGCGATGTCGGCGTCGGTGCGCTGGTTGTCGAAGGGCAGCTTCACCGTCAGTTCGACGGCCAGCGCCTTGACGCCATGCACGCGCTGCACGGCGCGCTCGATGGCGTACTTCTCGGCATGGCTCGCGAGGTGGCCGGTGAGGGTGACCACGCCGTCCTTGACGATCACGCCCACGTCGGAGGTCTTGACTTCGGGCGTCCAGTTCAGTTCGGCCTGGACATCGTCGCGCAGTTGGATATCGGACTTCATGAGAGCTTCCTTGCAGTGAATGAATGAAAGAAGGAGGGCGGTCGTCGCGAGCGTGCGGCGGCGGCCGCGGCCATCACTGTAGGAAGCGCGGCGACCGGACGGGTTGCGCTGCATCAAGGGCGCGCGCGGAACGCGCCCGGTCGCTCAGGTGATGCCGTCCAGCAGCGTGAAAGCCCGATCAGCTTGCGAACCTGCGCGTCGTCTTCCACCGCCATCACGCGCAGTCCAGGCGGGGTTCCTGCATCGTGGCGGTCGTCCGGGGCTGGGCAGGTGCGTACAGGGTCACCGTCGTGCCGGGTGCCGCCGGCTAGGCGGCACCCGCCGCGCAGGGCTCACTGGATCTTCAATACCTTCTGGGCGGCGCCTTCCCGCTTGGGCAGCGTCAGGCGCAGGACGCCGTCCTCGAGCCTTGCCACCGCGTTCTTGTCGTCGACCTCGCTGGCCAGCGAGAAGCCGCGCGAGACGCTGCCGTGGTAGGTCTCGCGAACGATGGAGCGGCCGTGTTTCTTCTCCTCGTCCTTGCGGATCTCGGCAGAGATCGAGACGTAGCTGCCGTCGACCGACACGCGTACATCTTCTTTCTTCGCGCCGGGAATCTCGGCGGTCACGAGGTATTCCTTGTCGTTCTCGGTGACGTCGACGCGGATGTCGGCAGGCAGGTCGGGGTCGTCGATCAGCTGCAGCGGCCGGGCCCAGCGGCGAAGCATTTCCGGGAAGAGGTTTTCGATCCGGTCCAGGCGGGACAGTGCGGTGGTCATGCGCGATGCTCCGTGAAAGAGTTGAGGAGTTCTCAATTTAGGGAATCGCAGCGGCGGCTTCGTTGCGCTGGATCAAGCCGCACGATCCTCTCCCGACATTCGTCGTTGCCAAGAAGATCCCGAGCTTCGCCGCCGATCACTTGAACCTGCATGTGACTCGCGCCGGCGCGGTGTGCCTCAAGTTGCGCGATGCAGCGCGCGCACCAGGTCCGACTGGGTGATGATGCCGACGAGCCGTCGCTCGGCGTCGATGATCGGAATGTGGTGGTGCCCGCCTTCCGAGAAAAGCGGCACCAGCTCTGACACCATCCGCCCCTCGCTCGCCACGCGCACCTCGCGCGTCATGATCTGGCCGACGGCATCAGGCTTGTCGTCGTGCGACATGCTGCTGCGGCGAACCAGGCTGCGCAGCCGTTCGCCGATGCCGTCGTGCCGGCCGATGTCGGCATGCCGCATGAAGTCGTGCCGACGATCCGTTGCGCGCGATCGATCACGGGCAGAGCCTTGACCTTGCGTTCCCGCATCATCGACCAAGCGTCCTGCAGCGATGTGCCGAACTGCACCGAGAGCGGGGCCGGCGACATGATGTCGCGGCATCGCAGGGCGCCGAAGCGCCGCGCGTAGGCGGCCGCTTCGGCGTGCTGGAGCAAGGCCTCGAGGTCGTCCCGGCTCACGTCGAGCACCTGGTTGTAGTGGGCGAGCGCGGCGTCGAGGTCGGCGGCACTGAAGCGCGACCCGTTGGGGGCGGGCGTCACCGCCGGCTGCCTCTGGGCATGCGGGTAGCGCCGGCCGGTGAGGCTGTTGTAGGCCACGCCCGTCATCACGAGCAGCAGCGAGTTCACCAGCATGGGCGACAGGGCGAACTGGAAACCCGCGGCACCCAGGGCCGTCAGCAGCGCCGTCGCGCCGCCGGGCGGATGCAGGCAGCGCAACGCGAACATCAGGGCAATGGCTGCCGCCACGGCAGCTGCGCCGGCCCAGGCCGGGTCGCCGATGAGCATCGCGCAGGCGGCGCCCACGAGTGCCGACAAGGTGTTGCCGCCGACCACGGCCCAAGGCTGCGCGAGAGGGCTGGCCGGCACCGCGAACACCAGCACCGCGCTGGCACCCAGAGGCGCGACCAGCCAGGGCTGCGGCGCACCCGTACCGATCCACCAGCGGCTGATCAGCGCCGTGACGAGGATGCCCAGGCCGGCACCGACCACGGCGCGCCAGCGCTCCTTTGAATCGGCGAACACGCGCTCCGGCTGCAGTCCGCCCAGGAACTGGTGCAGGCGGGCTCTGGCGCGGTGAGGCGGTGGTGTCATGGGGATGTTGTCTCCTCGGTGCGGGCGCAGGGCGCGTGACCCGCCACGAGGTACGCGCGCCGATCGGTCGCGGCGAGTGAGGATGCCACAGCCCACGTGTCTCCCGGATTGCGCTGCAGTCATTGCCGATAGGAGTGCGAGACGCCGGCCGCGATGTTCGCGCAGGCCATGAACCTGGAGATTCACCCGAGCGATCGGGCGTGCTTGGCGCCCCTCATTGGCATGCGCATTAAAGTAGCACCTCTCGACTTTTGAAAGCGCGAACTTATGTCCCAGACCTACAAGCAGATCCAGAAGCAGATCGAAGCGCTGCAGCGCCAAGCCGAGAAGCTTCGCCATCAAGAGGTGGAAGGCGTTGTCGGGCGTATCAAGGTCGCGATCACACACTACGGACTGACGGCTGAGCAACTCGGATTCGGTACCGGATCGGCCAAAGGCAAGTTGAAGACGCCCCGCAGCAATGTCGCGTCGAAGTCGACGAGATCGGCGAAATATTCCGATGGGCAAGGCAACGAGTGGCTCGGCCGCGGCCCTCGACCCCACTGGCTTCGCGATGCGCTCGCTGCAGGCAAGAGTCTCGAGGACTTCGCCATCGCGTCCCCGTCATCGAAGACCTCAAAGCGTGCGGCAAAGCCTGCAGCGAAACGGAAGGCGAAGACTTCTTACAAGGACCCGAACGGGAACACCTGGAGCGGTATGGGCCCCAAGCCACGCTGGCTCAAAGATGCCTTGTCGGCCGGTGCAACGCTGGATCAGTTCGTCGCCTAGTTCTCGGCGACTCACGGAGGGTCTGCTGGCCGCGAAGGCGCTTGAGCCTATGCGGTGGCGTCGGCGGATTCGAGCTCGGTCCACGCCGCCAATGAATCAACGGGTTGCAGCAGAAATGCCGCAACCCGTTTTTCTTTGTCCGCTTACAGGTCGATGGCGTGAGGCACGACCCGCCGCGACAGGATGCTGCGCGCAAAGATGATATTGAATTATCATTAGTGCGTGATTGTTCAACGCTTGTTCGTCGCCGGGTGCCGGCATGTCATAGGCCATGGCAGCTTCCTGCTCATGCAGGCGGGCCAGCGCCTTCTTGCTGCGCTGGCGCTGTGCGCGCTGCTCTGGCTGGCCGCCAGCTGGGCGCTCGGCACATGAGTCCGGCCTCCTCCTGCGCTGCCATCCGTCTCCATGACCTGACGATCGCCTACCGCGGACATCCTGCGGTCCATGCCGTCGAGGGCGCATTTGCACAGGGCTCGCTGACCGCCATCGTCGGCCCGAACGGCGCGGGCAAGACGACGCTCCTGTCTGCGATCGCCGGGCGGTTGACACCCGCTTCGGGCAGGGTGGACATCGACGCTGCCTGTGCAGGCCGCATCGCCTGGCTGCCTCAGCAGTCGGAGATCGATCGCAGCTTTCCGATCCATGTGATGGACCTGGCGGGGCTGGGCCTCTGGTCCCGCTGCGGCAGCCTGCGCGGCCTGACTGCGGCGCAGCGCAACGAGATCCACGGCGCGTTGCACACGGTGGGACTGACCGGTTTCGAGCGGCGTGCCATCGGCGCGTTGTCGGTCGGCCAGTTTCAGCGCGTGCTCTTCGCCCGTGTGCTCCTGCAGGACGCGCCCGTGATCCTGCTGGACGAGCCGTTCAGCGGCGTCGAC
>LNAP01000929.1_pt1 | contig 62468 bp, 59 predicted proteins | sample 602601 | NCBI WGS metagenome assembly LNAP01 (sample SAMN02440304, study PRJNA202911) | soil metagenome | biome: Subtropical and temperate rainforests or woodlands; isolation source: soil samples (1 kg each in a 20% v/v slurry with milli Q water) were... ...
TACGCGCCACCACACAGCGGGTCGTTAGCTCAGTTGGTAGAGCAGTTGGCTTTTAACCAATTGGTCGTAGGTTCGAATCCCACACGACCCACCATTTTTAGCAGTTTTAAAAGTCTGGAAGGCCCACGAAAGTGAGGATTTCCGGATTTTTTTTTGCCTGTAGAAAACTCGCCGCTTGAAAACCGGAACCACCCGACGATTCGAGTGGTTCCCTGGGTTGTTAAAGCAAGCCGTCCTCGGCGCATACCTTCACGATCTGTTCGCGAAACCAGATGTTGGCGTTGTCCTGGCCGGGTTTCTCGCTCCACATCATATCCAGCGTAAAGTTCGGTAAGCCCACTGGTGGCCTGCGATGGCTGTATTTGCCTTCATCGCAGGTCAACGCCTGGATACGCCGAGGCAACGTCAGGATGAAGTCGGTTCCCGGAATCATATTCAGTGCTGCCACGTAGCTGTTGGCCCGAGCGACAATCTGTCGGTTGTAGCCTTGCCGGGCGAGCCAGCCGTCCACCATGTTGGTGTCGGAGGTCCAGGGCGTCGGAAAAACATGCTGGCAGGCGACGAACGCCTCCAGATCAAATTCCTCCCTGGGCAGTGAAAAGTCTTTATCGACCACGCAGACCAGTTCATCTTCCAGTAATACTTGCGAGCGCAACCCCTTCGCGCCGCGATGAAAGTTGGGGCCAAAACAAACAACCAGGTCGAATCGACCCTCCATCAATTCGTCAACCGGAATGTCTTTGTGAAATTTCGTGATGTTAATGATAACGGGGAAACGGCTGCCAATGAATCGTTTCACTAGCTGGGGAAGTATAAGAAGTTCGAAGTACTCCGGGGCGCAAATATTGAATGTTATTTCTTTCTGCGTGGGGTCGAATGTTTGAATGCCGGAGTGGCATATATTTATGGTCTTGAGGATGTTGAGTACATGGCTGTACATGGCCGTGGCTTTGTTCGTGGGCCGCATGCCACTACGGGTATTGATGAATAACTCATCTTCGAAACTTGTGCGCAGCTTCTTCAGGCAGTAGCTCACGGTTGACTGGCTCACACAAAGGGTCTCGGACACCTCGGTGACGCTGCTTTGCTCGTACACCGCGACAAACACCATCAGGTCCTGCATGTCCAGCTTTCTAAGCAAATTACTATTGAGCATAAGATCCTTCTCGGCGCAATCCATCAGCTAGCGTCCCTTGTTTTTATGACAAAGGGGTTTATTTATATATTAGCGGAAGGCATTTATTTTTTAAATGGCTTGTGGGAATTTTCTTAAATATGCTCGCCTCGCTTTTTATAGAAATCCTGCACAAGGACGGAGGAGGACGATATGCAAATTCGCGTCGCAGAAACTAAGACACCGTTATGGGTGCAAGCCACTGAAGTAGTGAAAGAGAAATTTCGCCGTTCTTATTCGGCGTCGGTTGAACCGAATCCACAATACTTTGCGGTCACCCAGGATCCGTCAGACCGTATTCTTGCCTGTGCCGGTATTACATTCGCGGACCACCGCACACTGTTTTCCGAGCAATACCTGGCGCAACCGATAGAAGTGATTTTGTCCCAGCGCCTGGAGAAAACGATCGACCGCTCAAACATTGTCGAGATCGGCAATTTGATCTCCCATCACCTGACGGCCGGCATGATTCTGGTCAACATGATTCCCCTGTTGTCCTGGTGCATGGGTGGGCATTACTTGTTGTGTACGGTGACGCCCCGCGTTCGGCAAATGATGGAAAGTTGCCAAATCGATTTCGAGCCGCTGCTGACAGCAGACCCTGCGCGCCTGGGAGAGGAGGGTGGCAAGAACTGGGGGACTTATTACTCCAAATTGCCGGTCACCGGGTTCATCCGGGTAGACCCGCAGCGCTCGCGTTTCGCGGCCATGACGCTCAATACCTCGTTCACCCAACTGCCTGGCGATTCACTGGCGAGGGCGCAGCCATGAGCGGCGGATTTATCCATCACTTGCAAAGCGCGTTGCAAGACAATCGCCAGGCTGTCTGCGCGGTGGACTGGTCGGCGTCGGGCGGCGAGCCGGTGGCATTGACCTATGGCGAGCTGGAACATCGTGCCCTCAATCTGGCCGCCGAACTGCAACGGCGTTTTCCCAGCCCGGCCCATGGCGATCATGTGGTTTTGGGAATTGCCACGCGTAACAGCAGCGACTGGCTGGTGGCCGATCTTGCTTGCTTGTTTGCCGGGATTACCGCGTTACCGTTGCCATTGGCTTTCAGCCAGGCTCAGGCGGAGCACCTGGCCGAGCGTTGCGACGGGTTTGTAGTGGATGCCGCCGGGCAGCGGACACTGGCGCAGCGATGGAAGTTGAATTTCCCTGAAAGCCGTTTGCGCCACATCAGCGAGCCGGTCATCGAACAGCCTTTGTTGCATACGCCCGACGGTGATGAAGACTGGATCTGCAAAATCATTCACACCTCGGGCACGACCAGTCGCCCGAAGGGCGTGCAGTTGAGTACCCAGGCGGTCGGCGCCGTGCTGGCATCGCTGCGTCAACGTATGCCCGCCGATGCTCATCGCCGTTACCTGTCGCTGGTGCCCTTGAGTTTGCTGCTCGAACAGGTGACTGCCGCCTATCTACCGTTGCTGGCGGGCGGAACCGTGCATTTCTTGCCACCGAACGAAGCATTGCTCGGCGAGCCTGGGGCTTCGCCACAGCGTCTGGTCGAGTGGATCCTGCAGGTCCAGCCAACGGCCCTGACAGTGCCGCCGGTGATGGTCAACCGCTTCCTGGAACAAATGGACGAGGGCGGCGAGCAGGGCGAGAGACTGGCGCGCTATCTGCAATCGGGTGCGCATATTACCTGTGGCGGTGCGGCGGTCAGCATCGATGTACTGCACGGACTGGAAGAACGGGGCATTGCTGTGTACCAAGGCTACGGCCTGTCCGAGAACGCCTCGGTGGTCAGCATGAACACCTTCGAACAACAGCGCCTGGGCAGCGTGGGCAAACCCTTGCCCCATGTCCAGGTGCGTATTGGCGCCGACCAGACCATTGAGGTCAAGAGCAGCTCACTGTTCAGTGGCTATTCCGGCACTGACCCTAGCGCCTGCTCCATGTCCGCCGATGGCTGGATGGACACTGGAGACCTGGGCATGCTGGACGACGATGGCTACCTCTATGTGCACGGGCGCAAGAAGAACGTGATCTGCCTGCCCAACGGGCGCAACGTCAGCCCTGAACAGGTTGAGCTGGAGTATCGCAAATACCCCGGCGTCAACGATGCCGCAGTGTTTTTCGATGAGCACCATGGCCTGGTGGCGTTGCTGTGTGTCGAGTCGGCCCCCGCGCGCGATGAGCTGGTGGCCTGGTCCGCCCGGCGTTTTTCCGACATCGAAAGACCCAGCCGACTCTGGTTGTTGACCCAGGACGACCCGTTGATCGAGCAGCTTTACACCGTTACCGGCCGGCCAAAACGCGCCGACATCGCCACTGTTTTTTCCACTCTGCAAGGGACTGCATCCAATGACCACGCCTGCCTTTCACTTTGAAACCGCGGACATCTCCATCGTCGAGTCGCACCACTTCGCCAGCCTGGGCAAGAGCGAGCTGTATGAGCTGCTGGGCCATTACGGGGTCGTGCTGTTTCGTAACTGTATCCACAGCGCCGAAGATTTCAGCGCCTACGTCAAACAAAACAGTTCGCGGCTGAGCCTGGATCCGGCTCGCGTCATGGTAGGCGGCGCGGCACAGTTGGTGGACGCGGGACATCAGGCGGTTGGCCTGCACTGCGAAAACGGTAACTCGCCGTTCTGGCCGGACATGACCTGGTTCTATTGTCAGGAAGCACCACGCAAGGGGTCGCAAACGACGTTGTGTGACGGTGAGAAGGTGTTGGCGAAACTGTCTCCAGCCTGCCGCAGTTTTTTTGAAGAAAACCCTATCCGCTACAGCCGTACCGTTGCGGGGGAAAAGTGGCGTCGTTTGGTTTGCCACTATTCGCCAGCGTTGTCGGACCCGGCGGCCGTCGAAATCGAGGACCTGTGGCAAATCATCGGGGAGGACCCGCAGACGGTTATTTCCTTCAACCCGGCCGATGACTCCATTCACTACGCCTTCAGCACTCCGGCGATCCTCACGTCCGCGTTCAGCCAGCGTCCGGCCTTCGCCAACAGCATCCTGGGACCTTCCTTCAACTACGAAGCTCCGGTGATCGACACCGTGGGGGGGCAGCCGATTCCTGCTGGGTTTCTGCGGGAAATTGCCGAAGTGTCCGCCCAGTACACCTGCCCGGTTGGCTGGCGCGATCACGACGTGGTGATGATCGACAACCGTCGGGTCATGCACGGTCGTGAAACCATCGTCGACGAACGTCGACGCATCTTCAACGCCTTGAGCTATCGCTGAGACTCATCATGACGAACAACAACAAATACATTGTCAGCGGACAGTACGAGAGTTATCTCGATGGCGATGGCCGGCAGATTATCGACCTGAGCGGCGGGTTCGGTTTCCAGGTGCCGTCGGTGATCGAGGCGGTCAGTCGCCAAGCGGACATCATGGGGTTATCCAACCGGGTGCTGATGTCCCAACCGCTTATTGCCTTGTGCCGACGCCTGGCCGAGCTGCTGCCTGCGCCGCTCGTCAACTCTTATGTGTGCAGCTCCGGGGATGAGGCGTTCGAGGGCGCATTGAAGTTGTGCAAGGGCCTCAAGCCCAAGGGCAACACCATCGTGTTCATCCAGGGGGGGGATTATGGCGCGCTGACCTACGGACGTTGCCTCAGCGCCGCGCAAGATGATCTGGCCGTGCAGAGTTTTCTAGGGTTCAAGCGAGTGGCGATTCGGCATCTGGCTGACCTGGACACGGTGGACTGGAGCGATTGTTTCGCGGTGTGCCACAGCAACACCCGCGTGGATGCCAGCGGCCGATTGCAACTGCTCGATGCTGCACTGCTCGAGCAATTGCATGCCCGCGCAGCACAGGCTGGCGCGCCGGTCATCGCGGTCGACACCCACAGTTGCCTCGGTAGCCTGGGGACGCTGTTCGGTTTCCAGCGTTATCGTCCTGTCCCGGACATTGTCGTGCTTGGGGGCCCCTTGGGGGGCAGCGCGATTCCCATCGGCACCTATACCTGCAGCGAGCGCATGGCCTGGCAGGTCTATGGGCGCAGCAGTCCGGCCAAACACGGCAGCACCACCGCTGGTAATCCGATGGCGTGTGTAGCGGCCCTGGCAGCCCTGGATTATGTGCAGGCCCACGACTCGCCTCTGCATTGTCTGGAGAACGGTCAGCGGCTGGTGCAAACCCTGGCGCCATTCGGAGCGGTGGCCGTGGGTGGCTGGGTCAGCCTGCCGCTGGCCGATGATCTGCAGCCGTCCCTGCTGTGCGAAGCGCTTTACCAGCAAGGCGTTTATATCAGCCCACCCCGGGGCCGCGAATTGATCTTGCGCTGCCCGATCACTGCACGCCCCGAACAGATTCAACGTGCCGCCCACCTCATCAAGGAGACGCTAAGCCATGTCCTTACTCAGGCCGCATGAACAACTGCTGGATGATTGCCAGCGGCACTGGAGCGCCTCGGCGGCCAAGCTGTATCGCCTGGGCAAGACCAGCGTAGAACAGCAGACCGATGGCATCCATGTCACCGATCACACCGGCAAGCGCTTCATTGACTGCGCGTGCAGCTACGGGGTGTTTATCGTCGGGCATCGCAACCCGACGGTGCGTGAGCAGGTGCAGGCGCAATTGAATCAGTTGGCCTGGGTCCCGGAAGGCCGGCGCCATCCGCTTCAAGACAAGCTGTCCGAGCGGCTTTGCCAACTGGTGCCGGGAGAATGGGGCGACGTGCAATTCATGGTCTCGGGTGCCGAGGCCGTCGAGCAGAGCCTGCGTTATGTGCTGCGGATCCAGCCCCAGCGGCGCAGAATCGTCGTGATGAGCGGCTCCTATCATGGCAAGACTTTGGCGGCGATGAGCATTCTGGGCCAGCAACAGCACCACAGCAGTTATGGCATCGCTTGCCCCGAAGTGACCTGTGTCCCCTACGGCGATTTCGCCGCCCTGCAAAAGGCCGTGGGCGAGGGTGTCTGTGCGGTGTACGTCGAGCCGATTCTGGGCGGCGCTCATCTGCAGGTGCCCCCGGTGGGCTACATGGCCAACCTTCGCGCCTTGTGCGACGCCACGGGCACGCTGCTGGTGGCGGATGAAATCCAGACCGGTTTCGGCCGATGCGGCAAATGGTTCGCCGTGCAATATGACGACGTGGTGCCTGACATCATGATCCTCTCCAAGGGCCTGACCGGCGGCTACACCTCGTTCGCTTGCGCCATGTACAGCCGGCGCCTGGCCACCCAGTATCCGCTCAGCGAAATCGAGCCCGACACGCGAACCAATGGCGGGCATCCGCTAGCGTGTGCCTCGGCGCTCGCGGCCATCGACTACATCGAGCAACACAACCTGGTGGAGCTGTCGCGGGCCAACGGTGGGTTGCTGCGCCACGGTCTGCAACGGCTGGCCTTGCGTTATCCGCACATCATCGAGGATGTGCCGGGCGTCGGCCTGATGACGGGCCTGCGCCTGCGTGGTTCGGTCTATGAGGCGCTGATGAGCATGGAGCTGGGCAAGCGTGGCGTCCACGCCGGGCATTCCATGAATGAAAAGGCCGAACGCCCGGTGTTGCGTTTTTATCCGCCGCTGAATATCACGCCCGAAGCCTTGCAGCATGTCCTGGCGATGATCGAAGAGTCCCTGCAAGCCATCGATCGGCGCCCGGCGCTGGCGGTGAAAGCGTTTTCCCTGGTGGTGCGCAACATGTATCTGTTGCCCAACAAGTGGCTGCGCAGCAAGGAGGCGTCATGAGCCTGTTCAACCCCGATACGCTGACCCTGCGGGAAATGGCCGGTCTGCTGCGCCGTGGCGTGCTGACCAGCGTCACGTTGCTGGAGTTTTACCTGCAACGCATCGCTGAGCGTAACCGGCACATCAACGCACTGATCCAGCTGGCGCCAGTCGAGGAACTGCGGCGCCAGGCTCGCGAGGCTGACGAGATGGCGCGCGTTGGCCAGATCAGTGGCCCGCTGCATGGCATTCCCATCACCATCAAGGATGTCCTGCATGTGCGTGGTTTCAAGATGTCCCGAGGGCTGGGGGAGCTGTTGGGCGAACCCAGCGAGCAGGACGCAACGGCCGTTGCCCGGCTTCGACAGGCCGGGGCGATCATTCTGGGCATCAGCAATGTGCCTGAGCTGTGCATGGCCTTCGAAACCGAAAACCTGGTCTACGGCCGGACCCTGAACCCCCACGACTTGCAACGCTCCGCCGGCGGCAGCAGCGGCGGTGAGGCAGCGGCGATCGCTGCCGGGTGTTCCCCGGCCGGGCTGGCGTCCGATGCATGTGGCAGTGTGCGGATACCGGCGCACTTCAATGGCATCTGCGGCTTGAAACTGACCCAGGGACGGGTGCCGCTGACCGGCCAGTTTCCCAATGACCGTTCCGGGCTGTTCCACATGACCTCGGCCTTTGGCGTGATGGGCCGCTATGTCGATGACCTGGCGCTGCTCGGCCAATTGATCAGCGGTGCCGACGGACAGGATCCGGACACCGTCGACGTACCGTTCACCGCCAGCGAGCCGCTGGCCAGCCTGCGGGTGGCGCTGTTCTCGGCGTCGAGCCGCACGCCGGTCAGCGCGGCGGTGAGCCAGGTATTGCAGCACGTCGAACGATGCCTGGGTCCGGTGGTGGCCGAGGTGAGCACGGTCGCGCCGCCGATGCTCGATGAGGCCTGTGATGTGCTGTGGCGGGTGTTCATCACCGGCGCTGACGCCGGTCGCGGTTGGCGGCAATTGTTCGAGTCCATGAACAAGCGACGTTTTACCCCGGCCATCGCTCAATTGCTGGACATGAGCGAGGCGGTGGAGTTGACCGTGGATGAGGTCAAACGCGACTGGATCATGATCGATACGTTTCGCTATGAGTTGGCGAAATTCTTCAAGCAGCATGACCTGTTCATCTGCCCGGTATTTCCGGACGTCGCGTTCCGTCACGGGGAGTCCCTGGAGGATCGCGACCGGTATGCCTTCGTGTTCCCGTTCAGCCTCAGCGGTTCCCCGGCAGTAGTGATCCGCGCCGGAACGGACCCGGCTACCGGGATGCCCATCGGCATCCAGATTGTCGGGCCTCATTGGCAGGAAGAACGGCTGTTGGCAGTGGCTGCTTTCCTGGAGCGTGAGCTGGAGCGCTGGAGTCCGGTTACGCCCCGTCCGGCATCGACGTACTGACCGCCCTCAAGCCGTGACGGTTCTGGTGTTTCGGCTGCTGAGCACCAGTGCCAGCATGCCGATACCCACCAGGGCAGCACCGAGGATCTCGATCATCAGCGGTTGCTGCCTGAGCCAGAACCAGTGCAGTACGGTCACGAACAGGGTGCTGAGGTAGACATAGGAAACCACCGTGGACGGCGCGATCACCCCAATTGCCCGGTGCAACAGCCAGAAGGTGGCGAGGGTGCCGAACACGGCCAGGTACATCAGCCAGCCGATGTCCAGCGTCGACAACTGCAGAGCGCTGCGCCAGCCGCCGCTGAACAGGCAAAACACCAGCAGAAACAGCGCCCCGAACAGCATGTTCCAGAACGTCATCGTCACCGGGTCGCGGCCTTTCAGCGCGCGGACCTTGAACCGTTGGCTGAGGGGGGAATACAGCGCCATCGCCAGGCAACCGGCGCCGAAAACCAGCACGGGATAGAGCGCCGGCAATTGTCCCGGAGCCGACCCCTTGAGGGTCAGCAACACTGCGCCGATCGCTGCGGTCGACATCGGCAGCAGGCGGGTCTTGAGGCTTGGGTTGGGCAGCAGAAATACCTCGAACAACAAGGTCATCAACGGCACCAGCGTGTACAGCGTCGCGGTATTGACCGCCGAGGTGTAGCGCAACGCTTCGAACAACGAACCGAAGTACGTTGCCAGCAACAGACCAAGTACGGCATGGGCCAGCAAGCCTTTGCCGGAGACCGGCGAGGTGTTTTTCAGCAGCAACAGCGGCAGGAACATCAGGGCGGAAAACAGCAGTCGCAAGCCGGTGAGCAGGATCGGATCGATTGACTGACTGACCTGCGCCGCGGCAAAGAACGACGCTGCGATCAGGATTGCCCAGATGAGCATGCCCCAGTGAGCGGCTGCGAAACCGACGTTTTTCATCAAGGTTCTATTCCTGCTTTCAAATACCGTAACGTCATGAGGGACAAATCGGCCGGCTATCATGGTGAGTGTGAAAAACAGGGCCGCAGTCAACTGCAGCCCTTTGACGCCACTAGCTGATGTGTCGCGCGTAGTGTTTGGGATTGAAGCGCAGGACCATCACGATCATCAGCGCCATGACCGCCGTGAGCGACCACCAGGCCCATTCGAAGCTGCCCAACTGATCGCGGATCATCCCGGCAATCAACGGCGAGAGGCCAGCGATCAGGTAGCCGATACCTTGCACGAACGCCGTCAGACCACCGGCCCGACGTGGGTTGTCCAAGTGATCGAGGGACACGATCAGGCTCATTGGGAACAGACCGCCAATGCCCAGCCCCAGCAGGCAAGGCCACAGCAGGCTGAAGCGGTCCGGGCTGAGGATCAGGCCGCAGAACCCCGCGATGATCAGGGCCAGCAAAACCGCCAGGACCAGGCGCTTATCCTGGCTGCGGTTGGCAATCGCCGGGGTGACGAGGCCGGACAATACTTCCATCGCGGTGAGGAACCCCAGCAGCAGGCCGGCGTGCTGTTCGCTCCAGCCTTTCTCCACGTAATACGGCGCTAGCCACGCCAGCACGCAAGTGTAGGAGGCGGTGCCGAGGCCGAAGAAGATCGCCAGCAGCCAGGCCCGCGAGTTGCTGAAAAACGATTCCTGGCGCTGTGCCGGGGCTGCGGGCAAGGGCGTGACGGCCGCGCGCTGGGCGTACCAGCAGCCCAGGGCGATCAACGCCAGCAGTGCCCAGATCGCCAGGCCGATACGCCAGCTGCCGGTCTGCGCCAGGACGAACGGAGAAAACGACGCCGCAATCGCCGCGCCGCCCATGATGGACGTGACGTACAGGCCCATGAACAACGAGACATTGTCGGCGAAGCGCGATTTGATCAGTGCCGGCATCACGGCTTGGATCAGGGCGATACCGATCCCCGCCAGCACCGCGCTGATAATCAGCTCGACGGCGCTGTCCAGGTACAGGCGCGATGCCGTGGCGATGCCGATGATCAGCAGCGACAGCACGATGGTGCGGTGCTCACCGATGCGCAGGGCAATGCGCATGCCCAAGAACATCGCCAGACCCATGGCCATGACCGGCAACATGGTCAGTAACGAAGCGGTGCTGAAACTCAGCGGCACCTCGCCGCGAATGGCTGATAACAATGGCCCGACAGCCGCCATAGAGGGGCGCAGGTTCAGTGCCACCAACACCACGCTGACCATCAGCCAGACGGCGTGGGTGCTTGAAGTTCGAACGTTTTCCATAACAGAGCCTTGCTGGATAAAGCTCCATTTAGGCTGGGATGTGAGGGGTGGGGCAAACTGAAATCTGGTGGGGGGTATTTAAAAATCAGGTGCACTCCAAACCCCTGTTCAGCGGAGTCAGTCGTGCTATTCCATCGCCGGACTCAACGTCCCGAGCCATGCCACCAACGCCAGTATTACCACCGCCACGGACAACTCCAGAGCCATGCTGCGCCGCAGGGCATTGACCGCCACGCTGTGCTCCCCGGTCTGCCGAGCCTGTTCCAGCAACGGGCTCAGATGAAAACGATTCAGCGCGGCAAACACCAGCATCGCCGCGAACAACACGACTTTAAGCGCCAGCAATTGACCATAGGTGCTATCCAGCAGCCCGTCGACGCGAGGACCGACGATGAACAGATAGTTCACCACCCCTGTCACACTGATCACCACCACAATCACCGCCCCGGCTGTTTCAAACCCGGTCAGGGTTCGCGCCAGGACCGGCAGCCGGTGTTCAGCCTGGCGAAGCAGCAGGGCAAACGCAGTCAGGGCGCCCACCCAGGCGCCCGCCGCCCACAGGTGCAGAAAATCGGTGATGAAGTGCCAGTTACGGCGCAGGCCTTCGTCCATGGCGCCATGCCCGGCCCAGGCCAGTGTCGCCAGGGCCACGGCACCGCTGAGGGTGACCAGCCACAAGCTGACGGTCGGAGCCGTGTGGTTCAGGGCCACCGCTATTGCCGCCAGCAACAGCGCCGCGATCCGAACACTCCAGCTCACACCCACGTCGGTCTCGAACATCATCATTTCAATGTGCGGCAACAGCTCGTTCCAGTCGGTGACGCCGCTCATGGCCCAGGCCATGCACAGCATGGCGGCCACCGACAACAGCACGCCAAACAGCGCTGTGGTCAGCACAAGTGCTTTGAAGTGCACCACCACGCCCGAGATCCGCTCTGGACCGCGCAAGCTATACAGACCGAACGCGGCCAGGCCGAACAACACCATCAGATCCAGGTACAGGGCCAAGCGCAGAACAATGTTGAGCAGGTCAATGTTGATCGAGGCGCTCAAGTCACTTCACCTTGAACGTGACATTGCCGGTGATCGGGTGAGTATCGGACGACACCGCGCGCCACTGGACCTGGTAGGTGCCGGTGGTGAGCGGAGCGTTCGGGGTAATGACCATGGTTTTGGGGTCGTCGCTGCCGGAGACCTTGGCCTTCATGGGCATGGGCGAGTGCGCCGACATGCCGGGCATCCCGGTCATGACCAGCTTGGCGCCGGAGAACTTGGTCATCAGGTTCTCGGAAAAATGCAGTTCGATCTTTGCCGGCGCCGCACCTTCAGCACCTTCGGCGGGCGTGGAGGAAAGCAGCTTTGGGTGCGCTTGGGCCAGGCCACTGATCAACAGGCCTGTGGACAGCGCGACGGTGACTACAGCGGTTCTGATAAATGACATGCAAGGACTCCTACAGCTCAGGTTTCTAGTTTTTTAGTTGACTGCGATTAAAAACACCCTCAGAACCACATGCGCACGCCCAGCACCAGGCGTGCCTCGCTGCGGTCTTCGTTCTCTTCCCGGGCGTAGTCGGCAGTGTTGCCGTAGACGCGGTTCCAGGTGACGCCGATATAAGGGGCGAACTCACGGCGGATTTCGTAGCGCAGCCGCACACCCACTTCAGTGTCCGACAGCCCGGAGCCGACACCGCGATCGGGATCGTTCTTGCCGTAAAAGTTGGCTTCGGCGGTGGGTTGCAGGATCAGACGATTGGTCAGCAGGATGTCGTAGTCGCCTTCCAGGCGCACCGCACTCTGACCGCCTTCGCCGATGAACGCGGTGGCCTCGGCTTCAAAGTTATACAGCGCCATGCCCTGTACACCGAAGGCGGCCCAGGTTTGCGGGTCGCCCGGCTTGAAATCCTGGCGCACGCCGGCGACCACGTCCCACCAGGGGCTGACGGCATGCCCCCACAGGGCCTGGAGTTCGGCTTCCTCGGTCTTGCCGTTGGTGCGTTCGCCTTCGGAGCGCAGCCACAAGCGATCGATGTCGCCGCCGATCCAGCCCGAGGCGTCCCAGCTCAGGGCACTGCCATCATCGGCGTCTTGCCATTCCAATTGGTCGATGAGAAAGAATGAATGGATGGCGCTGTCATGCACGGCATGGCCGCCATGGTCTTCGTAGACGGCGGCGCGGTCGGCGTCGGTCAGCTCGGGAATCGGCGTGCGGCTGCTGGTGGGGGCCGATTGCATCGGTTCCATACCCTGCATCGAGTCCATGCCTTGCATCTGGCTATGGTCCATCCCCTGCATCTGGCTGTGATCCATGCCTTGCATGGCATCGCTCGCGGCCCAGGCCGAGCCAGTGGCGCCCAGGGTGAGGCTGGCAAAAAGTGCCAGGGGGTAGTGAAAAATAGTGGTCATGGTCGGCTCCTCATTCCTGCACCCGAACTTCACGGAACATCCCCATCTCCATGTGGAACAGCAAGTGGCAGTGATATGCCCAGCGTCCGAGGGCGTCGGCGGTGACCCGGTAACTGCGTTTGGAGCCCGGCGGCACATCGATGGTGTGTTTACGCACCATGAACTGGCCATTCTCGTCCTCCAGATCGCTCCACATACCGTGCAGGTGGATGGGGTGAGTCATCATGGTGTCGTTGATCAGCACGATGCGCAGGCGCTCGCCGTACTTGAGCAGCAGCGGTGCGGCATCGGAGAACTTCACGCCGTTGAACGACCAGCTGAATTTCTCCATGTGGCCGGTCAGGTGCAGTTCAAGGGTGCGGCCCGGTTCACGCCCGTCGGGGTCGGGGAACGTGCTGCGCAGGTCCGAGTAGGTGAGGACCTTGCGACCGTTGTTGCGCAGGCCCATGCCCGGGTCGTCGAGCTTGGGGCTGACGCTCATGGCCTGCATGTCCACCAGCGGATTGTCTTTTTCGGAGTCTGGATGGGACAGCCCGTCGTCCATGCCTTGCATGGAGCCGTGGTCCATCCCCGCCATTTGACTGTGATCCATGCCCGCCATGCCCTGCATCGAGCCGTGATCCATACCACCCATGCCCATGTCGTCCATGGTGACCAGTGGCCGTGGATCCAGCGGCGGCACCGTTGCCGAAAGACCGGAACGGGTCGCCAGGGTGCCGCAGGCGTAGCCGGTGCGATCCATCGATTGGGCAAACAGCGTATAGGCTTCTTCGCTTGGCTCGACGATAACGTCATAGGTTTCGGCCACGGCGATGCGCAGCTCATCGACGCTCACCGGTTTGACGTACTGTCCATCGGACGCCACCACGGTCATTTTCAGGCCGGGGATGCGCACGTCGAAATAGGTCATGGAGGAGCCATTGATCAAGCGCAGGCGAAGGCGTTCGCCGGGTTTGAACAGACCGGTCCAGTTCATGTCCGGCGTCTGGCCGTTCATGAGGTAGGTGTAGGTGGCGCCACTGATGTCGGCCAGGTCGGTGGGGTTCATCTTCATTTCGGCCCACATCTTGCGATCGGCCACGGTGGCGGCCCAGCCGTTCTTGCCGACATCGTCAATGAAATCACCGACGGTGCGTTTGTTGTAGTTGTAGTAGTCCGATTGCTTCTTGAGCTTGCGGATGACATCGGCGGGGTCTTCGTCGGTCCAGTCGGTGAGCATCACCACGTAGTCGCGCTCGTACTGGAAGGGCTCGGGCTCCTTGGCGTCGATCACCAGTGGGCCGTAGACCCCGGACTGTTCCTGGAAGCCGGAATGACTGTGGTACCAGTAAGTACCGTTTTGCCGGACCTTGAATTGATAGACGTACATGCCATCGGGCTCGATGCCCTTGAAGCTCAACCCCGGCACGCCGTCCATGTTGGCCGGCAGCAGAATGCCGTGCCAGTGGATGGAGGTTGGATCTTTCAAACGGTTGCGCACCCGCAGGGTCACGGTGTCACCCTCACGCCAGCGCAGCAGCGGGCCGGGGATGCCGCCGTTGATGGTCTGGGCGGTGCGCGGATTGCCGGTGAAGTTGACCGGGCTTTCACCGATGAACAGGTCGAACTCGGTGCCCGTCAGTACATTGGGTTGGCCGGGGCTGGTGACCGCCCAGACGGGCGCGCGCCACAAGCCCAGGCCAGCCAGGATGCCGCCGGCAGTCAGGCCTTTTACGAAGGTTCGCCGGGAAGTATTTGATTGCATGCCGTTTGAAGTCCGTCAGTCGATTTGCAGCGAGCACAGGGGCGTCCGTGTGCAGGGTTGAAAGAAAGATGACACAGGCGGGAACGCGAAGTGATTACATTTCAGTCAGGTTGACGCGGCTGTGAGAGCAAGGCTTGCTCGCGATGAAGGCCATGCGGTTTTTCAGAAATCGAGGCGCCAGCTTCGCGGGCAAGCCTTGCTCCCACAGATAGAGCGCTGGCCACAGGGCACAGGTCAGAATGATCTTTTGCAACGGCGGGTTATTCTGTAGCCTTGCCGGCTTCACGCTATACCGTGCCTGATTGATACCCACTTTCCCGGCGGTACCCGAGTGGTCCGGAGCCGGGTGTATACTCGACTTTCGCGCAAAACGCGCCTGCAGGTCTTGCGAACATGACGCAAATTTCCGAACGCCTTCTGGTTCAGGCCCATCTCGACGCCAAACAGCCCAAGCCGCTGACCGCCGAGCAAGAGGCCTGGTACCGCGCCGCCATCGCCGCCGAGCTCAAGGCTCAGGATGCGGTGCTGGTCGCGCACTTCTACTGCGACCCGATCATCCAGGCCCTGGCCGAAGAGACCGGGGGCTGTGTGTCCGACTCCCTGGAAATGGCCCGCTTCGGCAACGCCCATCCGGCCAAGACCGTGGTGGTGGCCGGGGTCAAGTTCATGGGCGAGACCGCCAAGATCCTCAACCCCGAAAAACGCGTATTGATGCCGACCCTGGAAGCCACGTGCTCCCTGGACCTGGGTTGCCCGGTGGAGGAGTTCTCGGCGTTCTGCGACCAGCATCCGGAACGCACCGTGGTGGTGTACGCCAACACGTCGGCAGCGGTCAAAGCCCGGGCCGACTGGGTGGTGACGTCCAGTTGCGCACTGGAAATCGTCGAGAGCCTGATGGACAACGGCGAGACGATCATCTGGGGCCCCGACAAGCACCTGGGCACTTATATCCAGCGCAAGACCGGCGCCGACATGCTGCTCTGGGACGGCGCCTGCATCGTTCACGAAGAGTTCAAGTCCAAGCAGTTGGAGGACATGAAGGCGCTGTACCCGGACGCCGCAATCCTGGTGCACCCCGAGTCGCCAACTTCGGTGATTGAACTGGCCGATGCGGTGGGCTCCACCAGCCAGTTGATCGCCGCGGCCCAAAGCCTGCCAAACAAAACACTGATCGTCGCCACTGACCGTGGCATCTTCTACAAGATGCAGCAGTTGTGCCCCGACAAGGTCTTCATCGAAGCCCCCACCGCCGGCAACGGCGCGGCATGCCGCAGTTGCGCGCACTGCCCGTGGATGGCGATGAATACCCTGGAGCGCACGCTCAAGAGCCTGCAGGAAGGCACCAACGAGATATTCGTCGACCCGGCGCTGATCCCCCAGGCCATTCGCCCGCTCAAGCGCATGCTGGACTTCACCCAGGCGGCGCGGATGAAGCTGGCGGGCAATGCCTGAAGGTAGCTCCAAGTTGCAAGCTGCAAGTCCAAAGCTTGCAGCTTGCGACCTATTTCTTTTTCTTGGGAATTCGCACCAGCTGCGTATCCGAGTAGATGTCATGCCAGGTGCGCTTGCGCTTGTCGAACAGCGACCAGATGAAGCCCAGTCCCACCAGCAGCAATGAGGCGATCGACACGACAAATCGCAACAGGGCCTGCCACAGGCTGATCGCCGTGCCATCGGCGTTCTGCACGCGAATGCACCACACCTGCATGCCCAGGGTCTGGCCGTTGTGGGTCCAGAACTTGGCGAAGAAGCCGAACAGCACGAAAAGCAGCACGGTGGACAGTAGCGGGTCGCCGTCCAGTGCGCCGGCGTCGGTGAGGGCGCGCATTTTTTCTTCGCCGATGATCGCCATCTGAATCATCTTGTAGACGCCGCCAGTGACGATCAGCAGGGCCGTGCACAGCAAAAAGTCATAGAACATCGCGGCCAGGCGACGGCCCAGGGTGGCGGGAGGGAACTCGCCTTGGGGGATGAGCAGGTGTTTGGGCATAACGGCCTCGGACGAAAAAGAGGCCATTTTACGGATTTACGCCCATAAAAAAGCCCCTGATATCAATCAGGGGCTTTTTTAATGCGCAAAAGCTACAACCTATGGGAGGGGTTCCACTTGGTCGGCCTGCATGCCTTTTTGGCCCTGCACTGCGACGAAAGTGACTTTCTGGCCTTCCTTCAGGCTTTTGAAGCCGGTGCCCTGGATGGCGCGGAAGTGCACGAACAGATCCGGACCGTTTTCAGGAGTGATAAAACCAAAACCTTTTTCGTCGTTGAACCACTTGACGGTACCGCTCTGACGATCAGACATTTTCTTATTTCCTTGACGCTAAATTAATGACAGCCTCTCTCACATGAAAGAGTACTGGGGCTGGGTTGCAGGAAAGTAAGAGACGTCGAGCGGGATGTAGCGAACTTCATAGGCTACTGCCCAGGTCACGGTTCCAAGCGACCCATGCAAACACAGTGACCAAACTCTACGCCAACTATGAACAAAAAAACAACCCCCTCTGAAAGCCCCGTATTTGCTCAGCATTCTCGTATTTACAGGGGCTGCGGGCTGGGGCTTATTCGATAGGCTAGTTCAATTGTTTTCAACGTTATAGGTGCAATTTCAATATCGAGTAGATGCACCTTTTTATGGCGGTTGCGTTACACATTAGTGCACGTATAACGCAACCGCGTTACGTATAGAAACAGTCAATCAACCGCGGTAGTAGCGTTGTGGAACAAATGGCATTTTGCTTACAAGCAAAGGCACTTTTTTCCCACGCACGATGGCCCAGACTGGCGTATCCAGTGCGACATAGGCGCTGTCCAGGTAACCCATCGCCAACGGAGCGCCCAGGGTCGGGCCGAAACCGCCGCTGCACACCGTACCGATAATCTCGCCCGCTTCGTCGACGATCTCTGCACCTTCGCGCACGGGTGTGCGTTCCTGGGGCAGCAGGCCGACGCGTTTGCGCTTCACGCCGCCCTGTTGCTGGGCGAACACGGTTTCAGCGCCCGGGAAACCACCGGCCCTGGCGCCATCGGCGCGGCGGGCTTTAGAGATCGCCCACAGCAGGCTGGCTTCGATCGGGGTCGTTTCAGTGTTCATGTCGTGGCCATAAAGGCACAGGCCGGCTTCCAGGCGCAGGGAGTCGCGAGCGCCCAGACCGATGGCGGCCACTTCCGGTTCGGCCAGTAGGGCGCGGGCCAGTTTTTCGGCCTCGGCGGCGGGCACCGAGATCTCGAAACCGTCTTCACCGGTGTAGCCCGAACGGCTGACAAAGCAGTCCATACCCAGCAGCGTGACGCGCTGGAACTGCATGAAGGTCATCTTTGCCACGTCTGGCGCCAGTCGTGCAAGCACGGTGACGGCGGCCGGGCCTTGCAGGGCGAGCAGGGCGCGGGCTTCGAACAGTGGCTCGATGCTGCACTGGTCGCCGATATGGGCGCGCAGGTGGGCCAGGTCCTGCTCCTTGCAGGCCGCGTTGACCACCAGGAACAGCTCGTCGTTGCCCAGGTTGGCGACCATCAGGTCGTCGAGGATGCCGCCGTTTTCGTTGGTGAACATGGCATAGCGCTGCATGCCCACCGGCAGGTCGATGATGTCCACCGGCACCAGGGTTTCCAAGGCTTTGGCGGCGTTTGCGCCGCTCAGGCGGATCTGGCCCATGTGGGACACGTCGAACAGCCCGGCCTGATCGCGGGTGTGCTGATGTTCTTTCATCACGCCCAATGGGTATTGCACCGGCATGTCATAGCCGGCGAACGGCACCATGCGGGCGCCGAGTTCGAGGTGCAGGGCGTGCAACGGGGTCTTCAGCAATGGTTCGGTGGACATATCAGCTCCTGGAAAAAATGTAGAAGTGAGGCAAGCGCATCAGCATTCGATGATGTTGACCGCCAGACCGCCGCGGGCGGTCTCCTTGTATTTGCTTTTCATGTCGGCGCCGGTCTGGCGCATGGTGCGGATGACTTTGTCGAGGGAAACGAAGTGATGCCCGTCGCCGCGCATGGCCATGCGCACCGCATTGATGGCTTTCACGGAGCCCATGGCGTTGCGCTCGATGCACGGCACTTGCACCAGGCCGCCGATGGGGTCGCAGGTCAGGCCGAGGTTGTGTTCCATGCCGATCTCGGCGGCGTTTTCCACTTGCTGCACGCTGCCGCCGAGCACTTCGCACAGGGCGCCGGCGGCCATGGAACAGGCCACGCCGACTTCACCCTGGCAACCGACTTCGGCGCCGGAGATGGAGGCGTTTTCCTTGTACAGGATGCCGATGGCGGCGGCGGTCAGCAGGAACCGCACCACGCCGTCTTCATTGGCCCCAGGGATGAAGCGCATGTAGTAATGCAGTACGGCCGGGATGATTCCCGCCGCGCCGTTGGTCGGCGCGGTGACGACGCGGCCGCCGTAGGCGTTTTCTTCGTTGACGGCCAGGGCATACAGGTTGACCCAGTCCAGCACCGACAGCGGGTCGCGCAGGGCAGCTTCCGGGTTCTTGCACAACTGACGGTGCAGCGCCGCCGCCCGGCGCTTGACCTTCAGCCCGCCCGGCAGAATGCCTTCGTTGCGGCAGCCGGCCGCCACGCAATCCTGCATCACCTGCCAGATCTTCAGCAGGCCGGCGCGGGTTTCGGCTTCGGGGCGCCAGGCACTTTCGTTGGTCAGCATCACCTGGCTGATGGACAAGCCATAGGTGGTGCAGTGGCTCAACAAGTCCTTGGCGCTTTTGAACGGGAAGGTCAGGGGGGTAGCATCTTCGACGATACGGTCGGCGCCGGCAGCGCTTTCGTCGACGACAAAACCACCGCCTACCGAGTAATACTCGCGGCTGCGCACCTGCAGGCCCGCCGCATCGAAGGCGCGGAAGATCATGCCGTTGGGATGAAAAGGCAGCGGCTTGCGAATCATCGCCAGGTGCAGTTTTTCGTTGAATTCAATGCAGTGTTCACCCAGCAGGTTCAGGCGCCCGTTGCTGCGAATCTCTCGCAAGCGGGCGTCGACCGTTTCAGTGTCCACGGTATCCGGGTGTTCGCCTTCCAGACCCAGCAGCACGGCCTTGTCACTGCCGTGGCCTTTGCCGGTGGCGCCGAGTGAGCCGTAGAGCTCGACCTTGACGCTGGCGGTGGTGTTGAGCAGGTCATCACGACGCAGCCCTTCGACGAAACGGGCAGCGGCACGCATCGGGCCGACCGTGTGGGAACTGGAGGGGCCGATGCCGATTTTGAACAGGTCGAACACGCTTAACGACATGGTGTTTCTCCGGTTTCTTTTTATGAGGATCGACGGTTTAAGGTCTGGCATAGATCCTTGTGGGAGCGAGCCTGCTCGCGATAGCGGAGTGTCAGGCAACATCTCTATTGGCTGTTACGCCGCTATCGCGAGCAGGCTCGCTCCCACAGAGGATTCGGAGGGCTGGTAGATCGCCCTCCGCTCAGGTCAAGCGTAGCTTTCGATCGACGGGCAGGCGCAGACCAGGTTGCGGTCGCCGAACACGTTGTCGACCCGGCCCACCGGCGGCCAGTATTTGCCGTCGATCAACGACGCCACCGGGTACACCGCTTGTTCGCGGCTATAGGGGTGGGTCCACTCGCCGACGATTTCCGCGGCGGTGTGGGGGGCGTTTTTCAGTGGGTTGTCGTCTTTGTCCAGGCTGCCGTTTTCCACCGCGCGGATTTCTTCGCGGATGCAGATCATGGCGTCGCAGAAGCGGTCCAGTTCTTCCTTGGATTCGCTTTCGGTCGGCTCGATCATCAGCGTACCGGCCACTGGGAACGACATGGTCGGGGCGTGGAAGCCGAAGTCGATCAGGCGCTTGGCCACGTCATCGACGCTGATGCCGCTGCTGTCCTTGAGCGGGCGCAGGTCGAGGATGCATTCGTGGGCCACCAGGCCGTTGCTGCCGGAGTAGAGCACCGGGTAATGCTCTTCCAGACGGCGGGCAATGTAGTTGGCGTTGAGGATTGCCAACTGCGAGGCACGCTTGAGGCCCGCGCCGCCCATCATGCGGATGTACATCCAGGTGATCGGCAGGATGCTTGCGCTGCCAAATGGCGCCGCGCACACCGCGCCTTCCTTGCGCGCCATGTTGGCGTGGCCCGGCAGGAACGGTGCCAGGTGGGACTTGACGCCGATCGGGCCGACACCCGGGCCGCCACCGCCGTGAGGAATGCAAAAGGTCTTGTGCAGGTTCAGGTGCGACACGTCGCCGCCGAACTTGCCCGGGGCGCAGAGGCCGACCATGGCGTTCATGTTGGCGCCGTCGATGTACACCTGGCCGCCGTTGTCATGAATGATCCCGCAGATTTCGCGGATGCCTTCCTCGAACACACCGTGGGTGGACGGGTAGGTGATCATCAGCGCCGCGAGGTGTTCGCGGTGCTCGGTGGCCTTGGCCCGCAGGTCTTCGATGTCGACGTTGCCGCGAGCATCGCAGGCGGTCACGACCACACGCATGCCGGCCATGTTGGCGGTGGCCGGGTTGGTGCCGTGGGCCGACGATGGGATCAGGCAGATATCGCGACGGTCTTCGCCACGGCTCTGGTGATAGGCGCGGATCGCCAGCAGACCGGCGTATTCACCCTGGGAACCGGCGTTTGGTTGCAACGACACCGCGTCGTAACCGGTGGCAGCGCAGAGCATGGCTTCCAGTTCGTCGGTCAGTTGCTGGTAGCCGGCGCTCTGTTCGGCGGGGGCGAACGGGTGCAGGGCGCCGAACTCGGCCCAAGTCACCGGGATCATTTCGCTGGCGGCGTTGAGTTTCATGGTGCAGGAACCCAGCGGGATCATGGTGCGATCCAGGGCCAAGTCCTTGTCGGCGAGCTTGCGCAGGTAGCGCATCAGCTCGGTTTCGGAGTGATAGCGGTTGAACACCGGGTGGCTGAGGACCGCCGACTGGCGCACCAGCTCGGCCGGGATACGGCTGTGCACGGTGGCGGCCAGGGCGGCGAAGTCCGGCAGGGCCTTGCCGTCGGCCAACAGGCTCCACAGCGTTTCGACGTCCGCCTGGCAGGTGGTTTCGTCCAGGGACAAGCCCAGGCGTTCAGCGTCCACCACGCGCAGGTTGATGCGCTGGGCACGCGCTTTGTCGTGCAGGGCGGTGGTTTGCGCGCCGGTGCGCAGGGTCAGGGTGTCGAAAAAGCTGTCCTGCTCGACAGCCAGACCCAATGCGCCCAAGCCCTTGGCGAGGATCGCGGTGAGGTGATGGATGCGGTTGGCGATCTGAGTCAGGCCTTTAGGGCCGTGATACACGGCGTACATGCTGGCGATGTTGGCCAGCAAGACCTGGGCGGTGCAAATGTTGCTCGTGGCTTTCTCGCGACGGATGTGTTGTTCGCGGGTCTGCATCGCCAGGCGCAAGGCCGGCTTGCCGAAACGGTCCACGGAAACACCCACAAGGCGGCCCGGCATATCGCGCTTGAAGGCATCCTTGGTAGAGAAATACGCCGCGTGTGGGCCGCCAAAGCCCAATGGCACGCCGAAGCGCTGGGCGCTGCCGATGGCCACGTCGGCGCCGAACTCACCCGGTGCCGTCAGCAGGGTCAGGGCCAGCAGGTCTGCGGCGACAGCGACCAGGGCGTTGGCGGCATGGAAGCGTTCGGTCAGTTCACGGTAATCGAACAGGTCACCGTTGCTGGCTGGGTATTGCAACAGCGCGCCGAAGAAACTGCCGACATCGGTCAGTTCGCGTTCGTCGCCCACGACCACGTCGATGCCCAAGGGCTCGGCACGGGTGCGCAGCACATCGAGGGTTTGCGGGTGGCAATGGCGGGAAGCGAAGAAGGCATTGCTGCCCTTGTTCTTGCTCAGGCGCTTGCAGAAGGTCATGGCCTCGGCGGCGGCGGTGGCTTCGTCCAGCAACGAGGCGTTGGCGATCGGCAGGCCGGTCAGGTCGCTGATCAAGGTCTGGAAGTTCAGCAGTGCCTCGAGACGGCCCTGGGAAATTTCCGGCTGGTAGGGGGTATAGGCGGTGTACCAGGCCGGGTTTTCCAGCAGGTTGCGCAGGATCGGCGCTGGCGTGTGGCAGTTGTAGTAGCCCTGGCCGATGTAGGTCTTGAACAGTTGGTTCTTGCTGGCGATGGCCTTGATCGAGGCCAGTGCATCGGCTTCGCTCTGGCCGTCGCCCATGTCCAGCACGCTGGTGCCCTTGATGCTTTCCGGAATGACGCTGGCGCTCAACGCTTCCAGGGAGTCGTAGCCCAGGCGCTCGAGCATGGCTTGCTCGTCGCTGGCTCGCGGGCCGATGTGGCGGGCGATGAATTCGTTGGCGGTGCCGAGATTAACGGTCATGTTGCGCTCCTCAGGCTTCGGCGTTGGCTTTGATCAGGCGGTCATAGGCGTCCTGATTCAGCAGTTGGTCAACTTGGGTGGCGTCGGCGGGCTTGAATCGGAAAAACCAGCCTTCGCCCAGCGGATCTTCGTTGACCAGTTCCGGATTGCTTTCCAGGGCCGGGTTCACTTCCTGCACTTCTCCGTCCAGCGGCATGTACACACCGCTGGCGGCTTTCACCGATTCCACGGTAGAGGCTTCGTCACCCTTGGCGTAGCTTTGCAGTTCCGGTAACTGAACATAGACCACATCGCCCAAGGCGTTCTGGGCAAACGCGGTAATACCAACGGTAACGCTGCCGTCGGCTTCAGTGCGCAGCCATTCGTGATCTTCAGTGAAACGCAACTCGCTCATGGAAACTCCTGGGGCCAGATTCGTCTGGTGGACGCGAAGAAAGGCGCGGGGCTTGGCCCGGCCGAATGGTTATATCCTTAGCAAGAATGCGGCCAATGATAATAAATGCTTATATATCAATGGCTTATTTGGTTTTTTCGAACACAGATTGTATTGGGCTGTAGCGAAAACGCTACAGCTATACGCCTGGAAAAAATCGTTGTGGGATCAAAGCCTTGCGCGGCGCAGCTTAGCGCCAAGTGTATCGATATCGTTCCGCTGTAGCGCTTTCAGTACAGGTGGAGGTCGTTTTTGAGCTAGGTTCCAGATACGCCGCAGGTCCCAATGTGGGAGCGAGCCTGCTCGCGATAGCGGTGGGTCAGCCAGCACGGATATTGACTGATACATCGCTATCGCGAGCAGGCTCGCTCCCACAGAGGGCAGCAGCGTGCTTACGGCTTGCCGGAAATCCCGTATTTACGCAATCGATGGGCAATCGCTGTATGGGAGGTTTGCAGGCGGCTGGCGAGCTGGCGGGTCGAGGGGTAGTTGACGTAGAGGCTTTCGAGCAGGTGTTTTTCGAAGGCTTCCACCGCTTGCTCAAGGCTCTCGACTTCCACGTCACCCTGGCGCGCCACGGACGTGCCGGCAATGTCCAGGTCGCCAATGTCCACCAGGCTGCTTTCACAAATGGCGGCGGCGCGGAAGATCACGTTCTGCAATTGCCGCACATTGCCCGGCCAGCGGTTGCCCAGCAGCGCCGGGTAGGTGCCGGGGGCCAAGCGGCAGACCGGGCGCTGGATTTGCGCACAGGCCTGCTGCATGAAGTAGCGCGCCAGCAGCAAGATGTCCTGGCCACGCTCACGCAGCGGCGGCACTTCGACGTTGAGCACGTTCAGGCGATAGAACAGGTCTTCGCGGAACGAACCTTCGCTGACCATTTTTTCCAGGTTGCGGTGGGTCGCGCTAAGAATGCGCACGTTGACCTTGATTTCCCGGTCGCCGCCGACCCGACGGAAGCTGCCATCGTTCAAGAACCGCAGCAGCTTGGCTTGCAGGTAGGGCGACATCTCGCCGATTTCATCGAGAAATACCGTGCCCTGGTTCGCCAGTTCCATCAGCCCCGGCTTGCCACCCCGTTGCGCGCCGGTGAAGGCGCCGGGGGCGTAGCCGAACAGTTCACTTTCGGCCAGATTCTCCGGCAGCGCCGCACAGTTCAGGGCCAGGAACGGCGCGCCGTGGCGGGCACTGATGGCATGGCAGGCCCGGGCCACCAGCTCTTTGCCCGTGCCGGTTTCGCCCTGGATCAGCAACGGTGCATCCAACGCCGCTACCCGCTGGGCCCGGGCCTTGAGGGTGCGGATCGCCGGGGATTCGCCCAGCAACGCGTCAAACCCTTCGGCGTGGTCGTGGTGCAGCGCCGACAGGCGTTCGCCGATGCGGTTTGGCTGATAGAGGGTCAGCAACGCACCGGCGTTTGTAATGGGCGTGGCGTCCAGCAGTAAGGTCTGGCCGTTAAGGGTGATTTCCCGCAGCGGCAGGCGGAAACCATTCTCCAGCAGAGCGACCAACAGGGCTTCGTCACCGAACAGCTCGGCAACGCTTTCCCCGGCCGGTTCACGCCCGTACAGGGCGATCAACGCCGGGTTGGCCAGCAATACGTGGCCGGCGCTGTCGAGGGCCAGTACCGGGTCGGTCATGGCCGCGAGCAGGGCGTCGAGCTGCAAATGCCGACGCTGGCCGGGCAGGATGTCCACCACGGTGACCGCCTGCACGCCCCGCACGCTGAACAGCGCCTCGCGTAATTCGTCCAGCACCTGCGGGCTGAGGGTCGGGGCATCGATGTAGACGTTGGGCGGCACCATCTCCACCGCATCCAGATTGAGATTGCGCCCACCGAGCAGCGCCAGGACTTCCTGGGTAATGCCGACGCGGTCGATGAAACTGACGTGGATACGCATGGGGCGGTTCTGGGTTCTGGAATACGGAGGGTGGCAAGTATGCCTTGGGGCGGGCTATTGGTGAAATCCTGGTGCAGTACTTGAGAACGGCGGTGACCCCCTGTGGGAGCGAGCTTGCTCGCGATAGCGGTGTGTCAGTCAATAAAAGGGTGGCTGACACGCCGCTATCGCGAGCAAGCTCGCTCCCACAGAAGTCCCTCAGGCGGCAGCTACAACCCAACATCCCACTCCGGCCTCTCGGGAAATTTGAGTACCAAAAAATCCAGCAAGCTGCGCAGCGCCGACGGCATGTGCTTGCGTGAGGCATACACCGCGTACATGTTCATCCGGCGGGGTTCGGCGTGGGGCAACAGGCGGATAAGCTCGCCGCTTTGAATGTGCGTGCCGGCCTGGTAGCTGGGCAGCATCGCCACGCCCGCACCGGCTATCGTTGCCTGCAGCAATGTGCTGGCCTCGTTGGCGCTGATGTTGCCCTGCACCGGCACCGAGACCTGCTCGCCGTCCTGCTCGAAATGCCACAGGCTCTTGCCGACGTAGGAGTGGGTCAGGCAGTTGTGCCGGCTCAAATCCTCGACCCGTTGGGGCGTTGGGTGTTCACGCAGGTAGCCGGGCGAGGCGCAGATCACCGAGCGACAGACTGTGAGGCGCCGGGCAATCAGGTTCGGGTCTAGGTCGTTGCTCATGCGGATCGCCAGGTCGATGCGCTCGTCCACCAGGTTCACGGTGCGGTCGAGCATTTGCAGGTCGACGCTGACCCCTGGGTAGCGCACGACGAACTCGGTCATGGCTGCCGCCAATTGGGCCTGGCCGAACGAGGTGCTGGCGCTGATGCGCAGCATGCCCCGTGGCGCGTCGTCCGACGTACTGACGGCGGCCTGCATGTCGCCGGACAGATCCAGCATCTGCCGACAGCGCGGCAGGATCTCCAAACCCGCGGCCGTCAGGCTCAATTTGCGGGTGGTGCGATGCATCAGCCGGGCACCGACCCAGTCTTCCAGTTCCGCCAGATACCGTGACACCACCGGTCGTGACAGGTCCAGGTGTTCGGCTGCCGCCGACTGACTGCCCAGTTCCACCACGGCGACGAACACTTGCATTGCTTGTAGACGATCCATGATTTGCCCGATTTCAGAAACAAACTATGTCCAAGCATCGCATTTTTTGAAACGAGTCAGGTCCCTAAGCTGCGCTCATTCCCAATCGGGCTTATGCACAACGGAGCACAACATGACCGGATCCACCTTATTCAAGCGTCTGCTGCTGACCAGCGCTTCGATGATTTTTGCGGCCAACACCTGGGCAGCCGACCTTGCCCTGGAGGTCTACAACCCTGGCGCGACGGCCGTTTTCCCGGTGACCTCGGTATTGGTCAGTGGGGAAAAAGAAGTGGTGTTGGTGGACGCCCAGTTCGGCAAGTCCCAGGCCGAACAGGTGGTGCAGAAAATCCGCGCCAGCGGCAAGCAATTGACCACGATCTACATCAGCCACGGCGATCCCGACTACTATTTTGGTCTGGAGACCCTGACCGCCGCGTTCCCGGATGCCAAGGTGCTGGCCTCTGCGCCGACCGTCGAACACATCAAGCACACCATGGACGGCAAGTTGAAATATTGGGGGCCGATCCTCAAGGGCGATGCGCCGAGCAAAGCGATCGTACCCCAGGTACTCAAGGGCGACAGCCTGACCCTGGAGGGCAAGCGCTTGCAGATCATCGGTCTTGATGGCCCGCAACCGGACCGCAGCTTCGTGTGGATCCCGTCGATCAAGGCGGTGGTCGGCGGCGTCGTGGTGGCCGAGAACATTCACGTCTGGATGGCCGACACGCAGACACCGCAGTCCCACAAGGATTGGCTGGCGACGCTGGAGGGCATTGAAAAACTGCAACCGAACACTGTGATTCCCGGCCATTACCTGGGTGATAGTGCCCGGTCTCTGGCTCCGGTGAAATTCACCGCCGAGTACATCAAGGCCTTCGACGAAGAAACCGCCAAAGCCAAGGGCTCCGCCGCCCTGATCGCCGCCATGAAGCAGCGCTACCCCGATCTGGGGGAAGACAGCTCCCTGGAGCTCAGTGCCAAGGTGGCCAAGGGTGAGATGAAGTGGTGAATACCGATCTTTGATCAGAGCACCGTTGTGGCGAGGGGATAAATCCCCTCGCCACAAGAGCCTGTATTTCAACATCGCTAACCAATGGAGAACATCATGAGCAAAATCGCAATCATCGGCGCCACCGGTCGGGCCGGCAGCCAGTTGTTGGAAGAAGCCCTGCGTCGTGGCCACAGCGTGACGGCCATTGCCCGTAACACGGCCAAGATCGGTAAGAGGGCCGGTGTGGTCAGCCAGCAGTTGGATGTATTGGACAGCGAGGCCTTAATCGCAGCGGTAGCCGGTCATGATGTGGTGATCTGCGCCGCCCATTTCGCCACCGTGCCGGCCGACAAGGTCATCGCCCCAATCAAGGCTGCCGGGGTCAAGCGCTTGCTGGTGGTGGGCGGGGCCGGTTCGTTGCTGCTGCCGGACAATAGCCGTGTGATCGACAGCGAAGGCTTCCCTGAAGAATACCTCGCCGAAGCCAGCGCCGGAGCATTGTTCCTGGACGTGCTGCTCAAGGAACAGGACCTGGACTGGACCTTCCTCTCGCCCTCGGCGGAGTTCGTCGAGACCGAGCGCACCGGTCAGTTCCGTATCGGCAAGGATCACCTGCTGTTCGACGCCGCCGGGCGCAGCTGGATCAGCTTTGCCGATTACGCCATTGCAATGATCGATGAAGTGGAGACGCCGCAGTTTTCACGGCAGCGCTTTACCGTCGGTTATTGAGCCACTGGTTAGGACAGGCGCTCCTACGGGGTCAGCTGTGGAGTCTCATCCACACGCTGACCAGCACCGTCGCCGCCATCAGCCACGCCACCGCCGCCACGGCCAGCGAAGCCTCCAGGCGCATCCGGTCGACCATCACATACAGCGTCGCCAGGTAGACGAAGTAGGGGATGATCGACCACATGCCAAACACGATGGTGGTTTTCAGATCGTCCACCGAGCGGCCCTTGCCGACAATGTAGTGGGCGATCAGGGCGAAGGTGGGAAACAGTGGCACCAGCCCGGCGATGTAATAGTTCTTGGTCTTGGCGAGCATCGCCAGAATGACCACCACGGCGGCACCGAGCGTTGCTTTGAAAATCAGGTCCACAGGTTTACTGTCCCAGGTTAATGGCTCAGGCCATATTTTTTGACTTTGTCGAACAGCGTGGTCTTGGCCATGCCCAGTTCGAGACTGGCCTGGGTCAGGTTGCCACCGCTGCGTTGCAGGGCGTCCACCAGCAGGTTGCGTTCGAAGGCTTCCACCGCTTCGGCGAAGGCCAGGCCCTGGCTGGCGCCGCTGGCACCCGACTTCTTGAAGGCCGGCAGGCCGAGTGCATAGCGCTCGGCGACGTTGCGCAGTTCCCGCACGTTGCCCGGCCAGTCGTGGCTCATCAGGTTGGACAGCGTCTGGTTGTCCAGCTCCGGCACCGTGCGGTCGAAACGCAGGGACGACTGCTGCAGGAAATGCTCGAACAGTTGCAGAATGTCTTCGCGGCGCTCGCGCAGGGGCGGCAGTTCCAGGGTCACCACGTTGAGGCGGTAATACAAGTCGCTGCGAAACTGCCCGGCCCGGCCCAGTTCATCCAGGTCGGACTTGGTGGCGGCGATGACCCGGCAATCCACGGCCACACTCTGGTTCGAACCCAGCCGCTCGAGGGTGCGTTCCTGCAACACCCGCAGCAACTTGATCTGCAAGGGCAGGGGCATGCTTTCCACTTCATCGAGAAACAGCGTGCCGCCGTCGGCGTGCTCGATCTTGCCGATCCGTCGTTTGCCGGCGCCGGTAAAGGCGTTGGCTTCGTGGCCGAAAATCTCGCTTTCGAACAGGTTCTCCGGCAGGCCGCCGCAGTTGAGCGCGACGAATTGTTTGCTGTGACGTCGGCTGAAGTCGTGCAGGCAGCGCGCGACCAGTTCCTTGCCGGTGCCGGTTTCACCTTCGATCAGCACGTTGGCCGAGGTGTCGGCTACGTTGGCGATCAGTTCTCGCAGGTGCTGCATGGCCGGTGAACGGCCGATGATCCGGCCTTCCAGGGAGTCGCGTTCGGCCAGTTGCCGGCGCAGCGATGAAACCTCCCGGGCCAGGCTGCGTTGCTCCAGGGCGCGGCGGGCGACGTCCACCAGGCGTTCGGGGGAGAAGGGTTTCTCCATGAAGTCATAGGCGCCTTTTTGCATGGCGCCGACGGCCATGGAGATGTCGCCGTGGCCGGTGATCAGCACCACCGGCAGGCTGCGGTCCCGGGCCTTGAGGCGGGTCAGCAGCTCCAGGCCATCGATGCCCGGCAGGCGAATGTCGCTGATGACGATGCCGGCAAAGTCATCGCCGACCCGCTCCAGGGCCTCTTCGGCGCTGCCCACGCCGATGCAGGGAATGTCTTCCAGGGACAGGGCCTGCTGGCAACCCAGCAGGACATGGGGGTCGTCTTCGACGATCAGTACGCTCAGGTCGTTATTCATGGCTGCTCGGCAGGTAAAGGGCTTACCAACGGTAAACTGAGGGCAAACGTGGTTCCACCTTCGGCCGGGTGTTCGACCTCCAGATGCCCGCCCGCGGCGGCGGCCAGGCTCGCCGAAAGGGTCAGGCCCAGGCCCAGGCCCTGTTCGCCAGGTTTGGTGGTGAAGAAGGGTTCGAACAAATGTTTGCGCGCCTCGGGATCGATGCCATGGCCGTTGTCCCGCACCCGCAGGCGATATTTGCCATCCGAGGCAGTGCCTTCAAGCCACAGCCGCGGCTCGGGTTGGCTCTGCATGGCGTCCAGGGCGTTGCCGATCAGGTTCACCAGGATTTGTTCAAGACGCGTCTGGTCGATCTGTACCTGCACGTCATCGTAACCGGCATGCACCTGGATCTTCAGGCTTTCGAGGCGGCTGCCCAGCAGTTGCAGCGCGGCTTCGACCGCCTTGCCGAGGCTGGCCCGGCCCTGATCGTCCCCGCGCCGGGCGAAGGAGCGCAGGCTGGCGGTGATCCGGCCCATGCGGTCGATCAGGTCGTTGATGGTCTTGAGGTTGGCGCTGGCGATATCCAACTGGCCCCGCTCAAGAAAGCGTACGGTGTTGCCGGACAGGGTACGCAGCGCGGCCAGCGGCTGGTTGAGTTCATGGGCGATGCTGGTGGACATCTGGCCAATGGCGGCGAGTTTGCCGGCCTGCACCAGTTCGTCCTGGGCCCGGCGCAACGTCTCTTCGGCCTGCCGCCGTTCGCGGATCTGGCCCTTGAGCCGTTCATTGCTGGCCCGCAGGTCGGTGGTGCGTTCGGTAATCCGACGTTCGAGCTGGTTGTTGGCTTCCTGCAAGGCCTCCCGGGCAGCGAGGCGAGTGGCGATGACCTTGCGCCGCTCGTTCCAGGCGATCAGCAGGAAAGCCACCAGGGCGAAGGCCACGGCCACCAGGATGCCCTGGTTGATTGCCTGGCGACGCAGGTCTTCAAGTGGCGTCAGCAGGGTGAAATTCCAGGGTGTGTCGCTCAGGGGGCGGGTCTGTGACAGATAGCTGATGGGCCGCTCGTCGGACACCAGTTCGGCGTTGGCCGGGAAGGTCAGTTTTTCCATGCCTTCGGCCAGGCGTTCCCGAGCCAGGGGAACCAGCTCGTTCAGTGGGAACCAGTAATACTGCAGGCTGCGGGCCAGGCGCTCTTTGGTTTCGTCGCTCAGCGGTCGCACGGACTTGAGCCGCCGCGCCGGATCGCTGGACAAAATGATGATGCCATTCTCGTCGCTGACGAAGGCTTCCAGGCGCGCGCGCTGCCAGCGCTCTTCCATGGCTTCCAGGCGCACTTTGACCACCGCCACGCCGATGATCTTGCCCTGCTGTTCCAGACCATGGGCCAGGTAATAACCAGGCTCGCCGCTGGTGCTACCGATGCCATAGAAGCGCCCGGGCTGACCGCGTACGGCGTTCTGGAAATAGGCGCGAAAGGACAGGTCTTCACCCAGGTAACTGTCGACGTCGCGCCAGTTGCTGGTCGCCATGACCCGGCCTGTGGTGTCCATCACATAAATGGCCCGACTGCGGCTGCGCCGGTTCAGGCCTTCGAGGTATTCGTTGACGGTCTTGCGATGCTCGGGCGTGGGGTCGTCGAGCAGTTGCGATACGCTGGATTCAAGCTCCAGCAGGCTGGGCAGGTAGGTGTATTTGCTGATCTCGCTCTCGACCGCACGGGCGTGCAGCTCCAACTGGCGCTCGCCGTTCTCGCCCAGGCTGCGAATGCCGTAGTGCTCACTGATCCAGAAGCCGAGGTAACCCAGGCCGATCATCAGGGCAATGATCAGCGGCGGCAGGAACAGATGGCGAATCAGACGAGGCTTCACGGCGAGTGATGGCGGCGCGGCGCGATAGAGAGTGGGGTCGCATTTCATCACAGAAGCCTTGGGTCAACCACAACACAAATCGACAAACCAACACTGCTCCCTTGTGGGAGCGAGCTTGCTCGCGATGACTGCTGATCAGTCGACAATAAGGTGACTGGCAGTCCGCTATCGCGAGCAAGCTCGCTCCCACAGTGGGGAGCGGTGTTGTTTAGTGCTGCAGGATTTTCTCAAGGAAATGCTGCGCACGTTCGGAGCGGGCGCTGATGTCGCCGAAGAACTCTTCCTTCTCGCAGTCTTCGATGATCTGGCCCTGGTCCATGAAGATCACCCGGTTCGCCACTTTGCGGGCAAAGCCCATTTCGTGGGTCACGCACATCATGGTCATGCCTTCGTGGGCCAGTTGCACCATCACGTCGAGCACTTCGTTGACCATGGGCCGAGGTCGGTTCGTCGAACAGCATCACGATCGGGTCCATCGCCAGGGCACGGGCAATCGCCACGCGCTGCTGTTGGCCGCCGGAGAGCTGGCCCGGGTGCTTGTGGGCATGGGCCGACAGACCGACCCGCTCAAGCAGTTGCAGGCCTTTCTGGGTGGCTTCTTCCTTGCTGCGGCCCAGTACCTTGATCTGGGCGATGGTCAGGTTTTCGGTGATGGTCAGGTGCGGGAACAGCTCGAAGTGCTGGAACACCATGCCAACGCGCGAGCGCAGTTTCGGCAGGTTGGTCTTCGGGTCGGCGATGGACGTACCGTCGACCACGATGTCGCCTTTCTGGAACGGCTCCAGGGCGTTCACGCATTTGATCAGCGTGGACTTGCCCGAACCCGACGGGCCGCACACCACCACAACTTCACCCTTGCTGACCTCGGTGCTGCAATTGGTCAGTACCTGGAAGTCCCCATACCACTTGTTGATGTTCTTGATAGAGATCATACGGCGAACCTTTTTTGCAGACGCTTGACCAGCAGCGAGGCGGCAAAGCTGATTGTGAAGTACACGAGACCTGCGATGATCAGGAACTCATGGGAGCGGCCGATGATGTCGCCATTGGCCCGCGAAGCATTGAGGAAATCCACCAGACCGACGGTGTAGACCAGCGAGGTGTCCTGAAACAGGATGATGCTTTGTTGCAACAACAGCGGGGTCATCTTGCGAAACGCCTGGGGCAGGATGATCAGGCGCATGGTCTGGCCATAATTCATGCCCAGCGCCTGGGCGGCGCCCATCTGACCCTTGGGGATCGACTGCACGCCGGCCCGCACGATTTCGCAGAAGTAGGCCGCCTCGAACATCATGAACGCCACGACGCAGGAGCCAAACGCACCGATAGGGGTGTCTTCGCCGGTGATCCAGCGCAGAACGAACGGCACCGCCAGATAGAACCAGGTGATGACCAGCAGCAGCGGGATCGAGCGGAAATAGTTGACGTAGGCGCCGGCAATGCTGGAGATCAGCTTGTTGTGGGACAGGCGCATCAGCGCCAGGATAGTCCCCAGGATGATCCCGCCAACGACGCCCAGGGCCATCAGCTTGAGCGTCATCACCATGCCGTTCCACAAACCGGGAATGGCCGGGATGATGCCAGTGAAGTCGAGTTCCATTATTTACCCCCCACGGAAATCAGGCCGGGCACCGCGACTTTCTTCTCGACCATGCGCATGAGCAGCATCAGGCTCATGTTCAGGGTGAAGTAGATCAGTGTCGCCAGGGTGAAGGCTTCGAACAGGTTGGCGGAGAACTCGGCGGTCTGTTTGGTCTGTGCAAGCAATTCCATCAGGCCGATCAGCGAGGCCACGGAGGAGTTCTTGAAGACGTTCAAGAATTCCGAGGTAAGCGGCGGAATGATGATCCGGTAGGCCTGGGGCAGCAGCACGTTCCAGTAGATTTGCGGCAGCTTGAAGCCCATGGCCCGGGCGGCGGATTCCTGGCCGCGCGGCAGCGCCTGAATACCAGTGCGAACCTGTTCGCAGACCCGCGCGGCGGTAAACAGGCCCAGGCACACGACGACGCTCAGGTAGGCCGAGGTCGTGGGGTTCAGGTCCTGCTTGTACCACTCCTGCAGGTCCGCAGGCAGCAAGTCGGGCACCAGGAAGTACCAGATGAACAGCTGAACCAGCAGCGGTACGTTACGAAAGAGCTCCACGTAGCCGGTGGCGATACCCGACACCAGCCGGTTCGGCACGGTGCGCATCACGCCCAGAACCGAACCCAGCAGTAGGGCGATGATCCAGGCCGCGACGGCGATGGCGATGGTCCAGCCCAGGCCGGCCACGTACCAGTCGAGATAAATCTCGCTGCCGATGCCGGTGGACTTGAAGAACACGCCCCAGTCCCAGTTGTAATTCATTAGGGTCTCCCCTCAGATCGATCGATATGCAAATACCCGCCTGGGGAAGCTCCATTCCCACCTGACCCTTGAAGGGCAGGCACACACGATCGGCTCGACAGCCACCGGTTCGAGTGTTTCCAGATATGCCAGCAGGGAGTGACCATCCCCTGAAAGCGCAAAAGCACTTCCAGGGGACAAGGTTAGTCAGGAATCAGGATTTCTTTTCGTCGGCCGCTTTGTCGGTCGGTTCGGCGATCAGTTTCTTGAGCTCTTCGCTCATCGGGAAGTTCAGGTTCAGGCCTTTTGGCGGAATTGGCTGCATGAACCATTTTTCGTAGATCTTGTTGATTTCACCAGAAGCGTAGGTGGCCTTGATGGCGTCATCGACGGCTTTTTTGAACGGCTCGTCGCCCTTGCGCATCATGCAACCGTAGATTTCGAAGGACTGCGGGGTGCCGGTCACGGCCCAGTCGCCTGGTTTCTTGGCCTTGGCCATTTCACCGGCCAGCAAGGCGTCGTCCATCATGAAGGCAACGGCACGACCGCCTTCGAGCATGTTGAACGATTCGCCGTGGTCCTTGGCCGAGATCACGTTCATGCCCATCTGCTTGTCGGCATTCATGGACTTGAGGATGCGCTCGGACGTGGTGCCGGCGGTGGTCACGACGTTTTTGCCCTTGAGGTCGTCGAAGTCCTTGTACTTGGAGTCCTTCTTGGACAGCAGCTTGGTGCCGATCTCGAAGATGCCAACGGAGAAATCAACCTGCTGTTGACGCTCGACGTTGTTGGTGGTGGAACCGCATTCCAGGTCGACGGTGCCGTTTTGCACCAGTGGGATACGGGTTTGCGAGGTCACCAGGTTGTACTTGACCTGCAGGTTCGGCACGTCCAGTTCTTTTTTCAGGGCTTCGACGACTTTCAGCTGAATGTCGTGGGAATAGCCGACCGGTTTGCCGGAGGCGTCCGCGATATAGGAAAACGGAATGGAAGCGTCGCGATGCCCGAGCGTGATGACGCCGGACTCTTTGATCTTTTTCAGCGTACCGGTCAGTTCGGCAGCGAAAACCGGGGTGCTGATCAGAGCGGCAGCAATGGCTGCGCCCAGGAGATGGGGAACGATGCGCATCGATATTTCCTCGACATTGTTTTTCTTATTCAGCCGGTTCGTCGGCCCTGAGTGCTTCGAAGTACCTGGCAGCTCCTGTTGTGTTGGCATGCAGGCATTCGTCTCGAAGGAGTGTAGAGCATGAGTCGTGCCAGACCAGTGGGCTAACATTAACTATTTGTTTTTAAACGTAATTAATCTTTTTTCTGATTTTTTCCACAGGCTGTTTATCCGGTTGGCCGAATTGACTGGTGAGTCTTGTTCGGAAAACCGAATGCACTTCGGCCTCTCCATGTCTTGTGAGAGCGAGCCTGCTCGCGATAGCGGTCTGCCTGGCGAGACTTATGCTGAAGTTGATGGCCTCATCGCGAGCAGGCTCGCTCCCACAGAGGGCGGCGGTGTATGCCAGATAGCAAAAAGCCCCTGAATCTCCAGATTCAGGGGCTTTCGTATAAGCGGTTAACCGATCAGGCCGCTTCGATCTTGCGACGGTTGTGCTCCACCTTGTCCAGGTATTGCTGCAGCTTCTGCTGTTCGGCCGCGGTGGTGAACAAGCCAAGTTTGCTGCGGCGCCACAGGATATCGTGGGCATCGATGGCCCATTCATCGCTGCACAGGTAGTCGACTTCCCGGGTGTAGAGGCCCGCGCCGATGTATTCGCCCATGTCACCGAGGTTGTGCACGCCTTCAAGCATGCGCCAGGTGCGGCTGCCATAGGTGGTGGCCCAGCGACGGGCAAGCTCGGTCGGCACCCAGTCGAATTTGTCACGAATCGCCGAGCACAGCGCTTGCGGGGTGGTCATGTTTTCGCCGCCGGGGAGGGTAGCCACGGCAGTCCAGCTGGGGCGCATCTGGGTAAAATACGGGGCCAACTGCGCCATGGCCGATTCGGCCAGTTTGCGGTAGGTGGTCAGCTTGCCGCCGAACACCGACAGCAGCGGGGCTTCGTCCGCACTGCCCGACAGCGCCAGGGTGTAGTCCCGGGTGACGGCCGATGGGTTGTCGGATTCATCGTTGCACAACGGCCGAACACCGGAATAGCTGTGCAGGATATCGTCGCGGCTGATCTGCTTCTTGAAGTGCGCGTTGACCACTTTGAGCAAATAATCGGTTTCGCCCTCGGTGATCGCCACTTTGGCCGGGTCGCCGGTGTATTCGCGGTCGGTCGTGCCGATCAAGGTGAACTGGTTCAGATACGGAATGGTGAAGACGATGCGCTGGTCTTCATTCTGAAGAATGTGCGCGTGCTCGCCTTCGTAGAGTTTCGGCACGATCAGGTGGCTGCCCTGGATCAGACGAATGCCGTAAGGCGACTCCAGCTTCAGGTCGTCGCGAATGAACTTGGCAACCCATGGACCGGCCGCGTTCACCAGCGCCTTGGCGCGGATCGAAAACAGGCTGCCGTCGGCGCGTTCCAGATGCAAATGCCACAAGCCTTTACTACGACGGGCATTCACGCAGCGTGTGCGAGTGTGGACATGGGCGCCTTTTTCCCGGGCGGCCATGGCGTTGAGCACCACCAAGCGCGCATCGTCGACCCAGCAGTCGGAGTATTCAAAGCCTTTGGTGATCTCGCTTTTCAGCGCGCTGTCGACGCCGAATTTCAGGCTTTTGGAACCGGCAAGTTGTTCGCGCTTGCCCAGGTGATCGTAGAGGAACAGGCCGGCGCGAATCATCCAGGCGGGGCGCAAGTGCGGGCGGTGGGGCAAGACGAAGCGCATCTGCTTGACGATGTGCGGAGCCTTGGTCAACAGCACTTCGCGCTCGGCCAGCGCTTCGCGCACCAGACGGAATTCGTAATGTTCGAGGTAGCGCAGGCCGCCATGGATCAGCTTGCTGCTGGCCGAGGAGGTGTGGCTGGCCAGGTCGTCCTTTTCGCAAAGGAACACCGAGAGGCCGCGACCCGCTGCGTCTGCGGCAATCCCCACGCCGTTGATCCCGCCGCCAATGACGGCGACGTCGTAAACCTCAGCGAGAGGGGGCGTAGGCAAGGTAGAAGTGGGCATCGGCTGGCCTCGGGCTTTTTTTCGAAATATTTGAATTCGAACATTAATGTTCATTTGCGAAAATACTAGCCCATAAACTCGGCAACAGCCAGCAGACTTCGATTGAAAATACTGATCAAAGGAAGCTGAAAGGAAAATTTTCGAACATGAAGCGGGTCGCTGATGTGGTCGGAGATGCTTTTGTGGCGAGGGGATTTATCCCCGCTGGGCTCACAGCAGCCCTAAAACCAGGCGACTCGGTATATGAGGCAAATTGAGTTGACTGTATTGGGGCTGCTGCGCAGCCCAAGCGGGGATAAATCCCCTCGCCACAGGGTTTCGGGGGGAGCTCAGACCACTTCCAACCGAATCTTGTGCTGGCTCAGCAATTGCGCCAGGGCCGGCACGGGTTGCTGATCGGTCACCAGGCAATCGATCAGGCTGATCGGTCCCAGCCTGACCATGGCGTTGCGCCCGAATTTGCTGGAGTCCGCCGCCAGCAGCACCTGCCGGGCGTTGGCGATGATCGCCTGGGAGACCCGCACTTCCTGGTAGTCAAAATCCAGCAGGCTGCCGTCTTCATCGATCCCGCTGATGCCCACCAGGGCGAAGTCGACCTTGAACTGGTTGATGAAGTCGACGCTGGCCTGGCCTACCACGCCTCCGTCGCGTCTGACATTTCCACCTGCGATCAGGACTTCGAAGTCGTCCTTGGCGCTGAGGATCGAAGCTACGTGCAGATTGTTGGTGATGACCTTCAGGTGGTTGTGATTGAGCAGCGCCCGGGCGATGGATTCGGTGGTGGTGCCGATGTTGATGAACAGCGAGGCATGGTCAGGGATCTGGGCGGCAATGGCTTCGGCGATGCGTTGCTTCTCGTCGCGCATCTGATCGGCGCGCATGGCGTAGGCGGTGTTTTCAACGCTCGAATCATAGGCCGCGCCGCCGTGGTAGCGACGCAGCAGGTTCAGTTCCGCCAATTGATTGATGTCGCGGCGGATGGTCTGCGGGGTGACAACGAATAGCTGCGCCATTTCCTCGATGCTGACGTAGCCGCGTTCGCGGACCAGTTCGAGGATTTGCTGCTGACGGGGAGGCAGATTCATGGGGCTTCCTTTGGGCTGCCATACAAAATTTGCCCATGATGCCGCAGGAATCCCCTCCCGACCAGTTTCACGACCCTCGTCGTACCCAGCTTCGGCTTATTCAGCGTCTTCGTGAGGTTCCCAGTCGCGGGTGCGGCTGACCGCTTTCTGCCAGCCGGCGTAGAGTTTTTCCTTGGCCTGCTCGTCCAGTTGCGGTTCGAATTCGCGCTCGATCACGGCCTTGCCGCGCAGTTCTTCCAGGCTGCCCCAGAAACCACACGCCAGGCCGGCCAGATACGCGGCGCCCAAAGCCGTGGTTTCCCGCATTTTAGGGCGTTCGACCCGGGTGCCGAGAATGTCCGCCTGGAACTGCATCAGGAAGTTGTTCGCTACCGCGCCGCCGTCCACGCGCAGGGCCTTGAGGCGTTCGCCCGAATCCTGTTGCATGGCGTCGAGTACGTCGCGGGTCTGGTAGGCAATCGACTCCAGCGCTGCACGAATGATGTGGTCGACCCGCACGCCGCGGGTCAGGCCGAACAGCGCGCCACGGGCATAGGGGTCCCAGTAGGGGGCGCCCAGGCCGGTGAAGGCCGGTACCAGGTACACGCCGTTGCTGTCCTTGACCTTGTTGGCGAAGTATTCGGTATCGAGGGCGTCATTGATGATTTTCAACTCATCGCGCAGCCACTGCACGGTGGAGCCGCCGTTGAATACCGCGCCTTCCAGGGCATAGGCCACTTCGCCGCGAGGACCGCAGGCGATGGTGGTGAGCATGCCATGATTGGATTTGACGGCTTTGTCGCCGGTGTTCATCAACAGGAAGCAGCCGGTGCCATAGGTGTTTTTCGCCTGACCTGGCTCCACGCACATCTGGCCGAACAGGGCGGCCTGCTGGTCGCCGGCGATGCCACCGATGGCGATGCCGCTCTTGGTGCGGCCATAAACTTCCGAGGACGACTTCACTTGCGGCAACATTTCGCGAGGGATGTCGAGAATCTCGAGCATCTTCGCGTCCCACTCCAGCGAGTGAATATTGAAGAGCATGGTGCGCGAGGCGTTGGTGTAATCGGTGACGTGGACTTTGCCGCCGGTAAATTTCCAGATCAGCCAGCTGTCCACGGTGCCAAACAGCAGTTCGCCGTTACGTGCGCGTTCGCGGCTGCCTTCGACGTTGTCCAGGATCCACTTGAGCTTGGTGCCGGAGAAATACGGGTCGGTGACCAGGCCGGTGGTTTCGCTGATGTACGGTTCGTGGCCGTCACGCTTGAGCTGCTGGCAGATCTCGGTGCTGCGTCGGCACTGCCAGACAATGGCGTTATAGATCGGTCGGCCGGTGGTCTTGTCCCAGACCACAGTGGTTTCGCGCTGGTTGGTGATGCCGATCGCGGCGACCTGGTCATGATGCAGGCCAGCCTGGGCCAGGGCTTCGACCATCACCGCGCTCTGGGTGGCGAAGATTTCCATCGGGTCGTGTTCGACCCAGCCGGCCTGGGGGTAATGCTGGGCGAATTCGCGCTGGGCGGTGCAGACCACATTGGCGTCGCGGTCGAAAATGATCGCTCGCGAGCTGGTCGTACCCTGGTCGAGGGCAATGATGTAGTTCTTGTTCTGAATGTCGGTCATGTCGATTGCCTTGGGACGTGAATAAGGGGTGAGGCCTGGCGCACGCTTGAGCGGGCAGAAGTGTGCGCCGATTGTTTCAGGATGTTCTGGGTTTGCCGTCAATGGCCGGTTTTGCATCCTTTGTAACAGCCACGGCGCTGGGCAGATGGCGGGCAATCAACCCGCGATAGGCCGCAGCGCCCAGGCATGCACCCACGATCGGTGCAAAAATCGGAACCAGGAAGTACGGGATGTCGCGTCCACCCGTGAGGGAAATTTCACCCCACCCGGTGAAGAAAGTCATCAGTTTAGGGCCGAAGTCTCGCGCCGGATTCATCGCGAAGCCCGTCAGTGGCCCCATCGAGCTGCCAATCACCGCGATCAGCAGGCCGATCAGCAGTGGCGCCAGCGGGCCGCGGGGCAGGCCATTGTTGTCATCGGTCAGGGACATGATCACGCCCATCAGAATGGCGGTGATGATCACCTCCACCAGAAAGGCCTGGCCAGTGGACAGCGCCGGGTGTGGGTAAGTGGAAAACACCGAGGCCAGTTCAAGGCTGGCTTCTGAGCCACGAATCATTTGCCGGGACTGTTCGAAATCGAAGAATAGATTGCTGTACAGCGTGTAGACCAGCAGCGCGCCACAAAAGGCGCCGGCCACCTGGCAAATAATGTAGAAGGGTAACTTACGCTTTTCAAAGTCGGTGAAAATACACAGCGCGATGCTGACGGCGGGGTTCAGGTGTGCGCCGGAAACGCCGGCGCTGAGGTAGATCGCCATGCTGACACCGACACCCCAGATGATACTGATTTCCCACAGACCGAAACTCGCACCCGCGACCTTGAGCGCTGCAACGCAGCCAGTGCCGAAGAAAATCAGCAGGGCAGTTCCCAGGAATTCGGCCAGGCATTGGCTGGAGAGGGGTGGCTGTTGTAAAGCAATTGTCATTCAAACCTCGGTTTTTGTTGTTGTCTGGCGCGTCCGGTAAAGCCCGATCGCGCGTTCAGCGCCGAGGCAGGATCCTCATCCTGAACTCGGGGTGTTGGTTGAGACCTGCATTTCTGTTTTCAGTTTCGAAAAAATATAGACAAGAAACGCTGGTGTCAAAGGTCGAAAGTGAACCATTGGTCACATTTAAACTATTCGTGGTGTGAATGACTGTTTCGCTCACGCTAAGTCACTGGGGTTGGCAGCCCAGTTCCAGCGCCTTTTGGCCGACGATGACTTAGAATCCGGCCACGCTTATTCGAATTTCCTCAGGAGCGATCATGACCCCGGCATTGGATCTGCTTAAAAAGGTGCGCGCCGAGCATCGCATTCACAGTTATGAACACGATCCCAAGGCAGCCTCCTATGGTTTGGAAGCGGCAGAAAAGCTTGGACTGGATCCGGCGCAGGTCTTCAAGACGTTGTTGGCGGCCAGCGAAAAACACGAGTTGTTGGTGGCGGTGGTGCCCGTGGTCGGCAGCCTGGATTTGAAAGCCCTGGCCCAAGCCGCCGGCGTAAAAAAAGTCGAGATGGCCGACCCCGCGGCCGCCCAGCGTTCGACCGGTTATCTGCTCGGTGGTATCAGTCCATTGGGGCAGAAAAAACGTCTTCGCACTTTTATCGACAGTTCTGCCCAGCCGTTCGCCAGCATCTTTGTCAGTGCCGGAAGGCGCGGGCTGGAGGTAGAGCTGGCGCCTGCGGTACTGGCCGAGCATACCGGGGCGGCGTTTGCGGATATCGGGCGTGCTTGAAACCGGCGCAGGGCGTGAGCAAGTACCGTTGTCATCATGGTGTCGGGCTTAGGCTTGGGTGGCTGCCGGGGCCTTCGTCCTGGGCTGTAGGGTGAAAATTCGTCGGATCTGTCACTGGAAAAGCAGTAGCTGGGCACTCATGCTCATGCATCAATAACAAGGAGAAGTGCCATGCAGCTTGCGTTTCATCAAGTCGATGCGTTCAGTGATCGGCCGTTTGGCGGCAATCCGGCGATGGTCTATCGGCTCGACGCCTGGCTGGCCGATGACTTGATGCAAAGGATCGCCGCCGAACATAACCTGGCTGAAACGGCCTTTCTGGTGCGTGAAGGCCAGCATTGGCATATCCGCTGGTTCACGCCCACCACCGAGGTACCGTTGTGCGGGCATGCCACCTTGGCCAGCGCCCATGTGCTGTTCGAGGTCTATCACGAAACCGTCGAGCGACTGGACTTCTTCTGTCGATCCGGGGCGTTGAGCGTCACTCGCGAAGGTGATCGGCTATGGCTGGATTTTCCAGCCATCGTCCCCAGCGAGTTGGGTGCATCCCTGGTGGTCCAGGCTGCCCTGGGCGTGGAAGCGGTGGACGTGTTGAGCTCCAACGAACTGTTTGTCGTGCTGGAGTCGGAGCAGGCGGTGCTCGATTGCAAGCCGGACATGGCGGCCCTGGCGAAGCTGCCGTGGCCGGGCGCAATCGTGACTGCGCCGGGAAGCCGGCATGATTTTGTCTCGCGTTATTTCGCCCCGGCGATTGGCATCAATGAAGATCCGGTCACGGGCTCGACCCATTGCAGCCTGATTCCTTACTGGTCTCGGCGCTTGGGCAAGCTGGGGCTGACGGCTTATCAGTGCTCGGCCAGGGGCGGCGAACTGTTCTGCCGACTTGAGGGAGAGCGGGTGAAGATTGGCGGGAATGCGACGTTGGTGGCCAGTGGGACGTTGATGTTAGGGGGAGCCGGTAACCTCATCTCAAATCTCTGAGGTCAAAATGTGGGAGCGAGCCTGCTCGCGATAGCGTTGGTTCAGCTTGCATCGATGCTGAATATGCCTACGCCATCGCGAGCAGGCTCGCTCCCACAATTGCTTCTAGCTGGCAGTACTGTAGCGCCGCACGCCGCTTTCCACGGGGGGTATATGGGCCGCCGTGCTCCCTGACGCCTGGAACAGCACCAAGTGTTCAGCCGCTACGCGGATGCCGACGTTGTCCCCCACCAGATGGTCGGCATGGCTCGGGAAAATGGATTCCAGCTGCGCTCCGGTCGGCAATTGCAGGCGATACAGGGTTGAAGCCCCCAGGAACGTCTTGCCGACAATCCTGCCTGTGAGCGGACTGTCCGGTGCGTAGACGATATCGTCCGGGCGCAGCAGCACATCCACCGCACCACCGATGGGCCAGGTGTAGGCCCGATTGCCGCGCAGGATACCCAGCTCGGTTTGCACCGATTCCGGGCTGTCGAGCTGGCCGCGAATGAAGTAACCCTGGCCAATGAAGCTGGCGACAAATGGCGTCAGCGGTTCATGGTACAGATTGTAGGGCGTATCCCACTGTTCCAGCCGACCCTCCTTGAATACCCCGACATGGTCGCTCACCGCGAAGGCTTCTTCCTGATCGTGGGTTACCAGAATCGCGCTGGTGCCGCGGACCTTGAGAATGTCCCGCACTTCATGGCTGAGCTTGCGTCTGAGCTCACCATCGAGATTGGAGAACGGTTCGTCGAGCAGCAGCAATTGCGGTTCCGGCGCCAGGGCGCGAGCCAGGGCCACACGTTGTTGCTGACCCCCGGACAGTTCATGGGGAAAGCGCTTGCCCAGGCTCTTCAGGTTGACCAGCTCCAGCAGTTCCTCGACCACGCGGTCCTTGTCCGGATGCTTGCGAATGCCAAACGCAATGTTCTCCGCCACGCTCAGGTGAGGGAACAGCGCATAGTCCTGAAATACCATGCCGATGCGGCGTTTTTCCGGGGCGAGGGTGAAACCGGCGCGGGAGATGGTTTCCCCCGCCAGCTGGATCTCACCTTCCTGTACCGGTTCGAAACCGGCGATGGCTCGCAGCGTCGTGGTCTTGCCACACCCGGACGAGCCGAGCAGGCAACCGATATCCCCGGCATTGAGGTGCAGGTTGAGGTTCTGGACGACGCGCTGGTTTTGATAACCGCAAGTCAGGTTCTGCAGGTTCAGTAGCAGGGTATGGCTCATGCGTGGTGGTACGCCGGCTCGACCAGAAACTCGAGCAAGGCCTTTTGTGCGTGAAGGCGATTTTCTGCCTGATCCCATGCCACGGAGCGTGGATCGTCCAGCAGGTCGACGCTGATCTCCTCGCCGCGATGGGCCGGCAGGCAGTGCATGAACAGCACGTCAGCGTCCGCCAGGTCGAGCAGGGCGCGGTTGACCTGAAGTGGCGCGAACAGTTTCAGACGCTTGGCGGTTTCTTCTTCCTGGCCCATCGAGGTCCAGACATCAGTGCTCACCAGGTGCGCGCCGGCCACGGCCTGTTTCGGATCACGGACGATGGTCACCCGGCTCCCGGCCTTGGCCACCAGTTCGGCACTGGGGTCGTAGCCTTCCGGACAGGCGATGCGCAGCTGGAAGTCGAACTGGATCGCGGCTTCTATATAGCTGTTGCACATGTTGTTGCCATCGCCGACCCAGGCCACGGTCTTGCCCTGGATCGAGCCGCGGTGTTCGAGGAACGTCTGCATGTCGGCCAGCAACTGGCAGGGGTGCAAGTCATCGGACAGACCATTGATCACCGGTACGCGCGAGTGCGCCGCAAACTCAGTCAGCGTGCTGTGGGCGAAGGTACGGATCATCACCGCATCAAGCATGCTCGACATGACGATGGCGCAGTCGCCGATCGGTTCGCCACGGCCGAGCTGGGTGTCGCGGGGCGACAGGAAGATTGCCTGGCCGCCGAGCTGGATCATGCCGGCTTCGAAAGAAATACGGGTGCGGGTCGATGACTTCTCAAAGATCATCCCCAGCACACGGTTTTTCAGGGGCTCGAACAGTACGCCGCGATTACGCAGGTCCTTGAGCTCCACGCCTCGACGGATCACGCCGAGCAACTCGTCGGGCGTGAAATCCATCAGGGAGAGAAAGTGCCTTGCGCTCATGATTGACTACCTTTTGTCACTGATCGCAGATGCTCAAAGCCTTGTTTCATGAAAAAACGGGCGAGACCTGCGGCAAAAGCCGCACGGGGCGACGAAATAGGGGAAGGCGCGATCTTATAAGGAAATGTCGCGTCTTACCAATAGGGCTACAGTTTTAGGGGATTTCAGCGAGGTCATAGCAGGTTGGCGAAGACATGTATGAAGCCGGTTTCCTGACAGCAGCCACCCATTTGTACACCGGCCTTGCGCAGCTTGGCAATCAAACCGGGGCGTTATTGAATGATTTGGCCGGCCTGTTCCTGGGCGTGAATATTTCCTAATGCCAGGGCCTGGGTTATAAATGAACCTCAGACGCAGGAGCCCCGAAATGGATTCGAAAGAGCAACAACTGATGGAACTACTGGGGCTGACAGCGCGCTCCCTGACTCACCTGACCGCCTCGGTGACGTCCATGTCATTCGAGTTGCTGCGCAGCGATGACGAGGTGACCAAGGCAGCCGGTCGACGCATGATCGATCGCATGGCCACCATCAGCAGCGGGCTCGACGAGCATTGGCGATTGATCGGAGAGTTGACGGGCGTGCCCATTGCTCACGAGCAAGTGGAAACCATCGAGGAAATCCAGTTGCTGGCGCCGCCTTCCGAGCAGCCTTGAGCTCACTGCATCGGCGGGCCTGATGCACGGCAATTCACAGGACGAACGTCGCTGGCGCAGGGGGGGATCACGCGCCATAGTTTTGTTCCCGCGGCCGAAAGCGCCCGTTACGAATAAAATAGAGGCTGGCCATGACCAAGACTCTCCACCACCGTGCGTGCCATCTGTGCGAAGCCATCTGTGGCTTGACCCTTGAAACCACCGAGACCGAAGGCCAGGGCCTGGCGATCACCTCGATCAAGGGCGATCCACTGGACAGCTTCAGTCGCGGCCACATCTGCCCCAAGGCGGTAGCCCTGCAGGATATTCAGAACGATCCGGATCGCCTGCGCCAACCCATGCGCCGGGTCGGTAGCGAGTGGCAGCCTATTGCCTGGGACGATGCCTTCGCGCTGGTGGCCGAACGTCTGGCGGGCATCCAGGAACGCCACGGTCAGAACGCGGTAGCGGTCTACCAGGGCAATCCCAGTGTGCATAACTATGGGCTGATGACCCACAGCAACTATTTTTTGGGCCTGCTGAAGACGCGCAGCCGGTTTTCGGCGACTTCGGTGGACCAACTGCCTCACCACCTGACCAGTCACCTGATGTACGGTCACGGCCTGTTGTTGCCGATACCGGACATCGATCACACCGACTTCATGTTGATCCTGGGCGGCAACCCGCTGGCCTCCAATGGCAGCATCATGACCGTGCCGGACGTGGAAAAACGCCTCAAGGCGATCCAGGCCCGTGGCGGTAAAGTGGTGGTGGTCGATCCGCGTCGCAGCGAAACGGCGGCTATTGCCGACCAGCATGTGTTCGTGCGCCCGGGTGGCGATGCCGCTTTGCTGTCTGGTGTGCTCAATACCCTGTTCAGCGAGGGCTTGACCCGTGACAGCCACCTGCCGGTGGATGGCCTGGAAGACGTGCGCCAGGCCGTCGCGACCTTCACGGCTGAAGCAATGAGCCCGCTCTGTGCTGTGTCGGCTACGCAGATCCGGCAGTTGGCCCGGGACTTCGCTGCCGCGCCTTCAGCGGTCTGTTATGGACGGATGGGCGTCTCAACCCAGGCGTTCGGCACGCTGTGTCACTGGCTGATTCAACTGATCAACCTGGTGACCGGCAATCTTGACCGGGTCGGTGGGGGCCTGTGTACCGAGCCTGCGGTGGACCTGGTTGCGACCACCTCGGGAGGGCATTTCAATCGCTGGCAAAGCCGGGTGTCCGGGCGTCCCGAGTACGCGGGCGAGTTGCCGGTTTCGGCTCTGGCCGAGGAAATGCTCACCGAGGGCGAAGGCCAGATTCGTGCGCTGGTCACCGTGGCGGGCAACCCGGTGCTGTCCACTCCCAACGGACGGCAACTGGAGCAGGCGCTGGACGGGTTGGAGTTCATGGTCAGCGTCGATCTGTACATCAACGAAACCACGCGCTACGCCGACCTGATCCTGCCATCCACCTCAGCCCTGGAAAACGACCATTACGACACCACGTTCAACCTGTTCGCGGTGCGCAACGTGACCCGTTTCAACCGGGCGATCCTGCCCAAGCCCGAAGGGGCGCTGCACGACTGGGAAATTTTCGTCGGACTGGCCAAGGCTTTCGCTGCCAGAACCGGCAAGGAACTCAAGCCGACCATGCCGCCGGCGCAAATGATCGATTTCGGCCTTCGTGCCGGCGCCTATGGCGACGCCTCGCCGCATAAGCTGTCCCTGGCGACCTTGTTCGACCATCCCCATGGCATCGACCTGGGCGCCCTCAAGCCCAACCTGGCGCCACGCTTGAAAACCGAAAACCAGCGAGTGCAGGCTGCACCGGCGGTCATTCTTGCCGACCTCGCGCGCTTTGCCGGGTTGCAGGCACCACAGGCGGATGAGTTGCTGATGATTGGCCGACGTCACGTGCGCAGCAATAACTCCTGGATGCACAATTTCCACCGCCTGGTGAAGGGCAAGCCGCGTCATCAATTGCTGATGCACCCGGAGGATCTGAGCAGTCGCGGGTTGAGCGACGGGCAGCGGGTGAAAGTCAGTTCGCGGGTGGGTATGCTTGAAGTCGAGGTGCAGGGTAGCCTGGACATGATGAAAGGCGTGGTCAGCCTGCCCCACGGTTGGGGCCATGCCCGGCCGGGCGTGCAGATGGCCATTGCCAGCGCCCAGCCCGGTTCGAGCGCCAATGACCTGACCGATGACTGTCAGCTGGATGAGTTGTCTGGCAATGCAGCGCTCAATGGGGTTCCGGTGAAGGTGGTGGCTGCGTGAATTTGTCTCTCGGGGAGACCGAGCAGCGTGCTCGGCTTTCCGTTACAATGCGCCACCGTGTCGACAACTGAAGTCGCAAAGTTTAAGCCGAGGTGCTCCGTGGATATCATCGAAACGATTAAAGACCAGATTGCCAACAACACCATCCTGCTTTACATGAAAGGCTCGCCGAATGCGCCACAGTGCGGCTTCTCGGCCAAGGCTGCTCAGGCTGTGATGGCGTGTGGCGAGAAGTTTGCCTACGTGGACATCCTGCAGAACCCGGAAATCCGCGCCAACCTGCCCAAGTACGCCAACTGGCCAACTTTCCCGCAACTGTGGGTGGCCGGTGAGCTGATCGGCGGTAGCGATATCATGACCGAGATGGCGGCCGACGGCTCTTTGCAGGCCACGATCAAGGCTGCTGCCGAAAAAGCGGCTGCGAACAAGACAGAAGCCTGATTCACGGACAAACAATGTGGGAGCGAGCCTGCTCGCGATGAGGGCGTGTCAGTCAACGTGTTGGTGACTGATAGACCGCTATCGCGAGCAGGCTCGCTCCCACAAAGGTTTTGCGCTGTGGCCTGGAAATCCAGGCAGTAAAAAGCCCCGCCTCTGGAAAGAGGGCGGGGCTTTTTATTGGCTTGCTTTTGGGGAAGTTACTCTTCGCCCATCTGCGATTGCAGGTAGTTCTCAAGACCCACTTTGTCGATCAGGCCCAGTTGGGTTTCCAGCCAGTCGATGTGTTCTTCCTCGGACTCGAGGATGTCTTCAAGCAGTTCGCGGCTGCCGAAGTCGCCAACGCTCTCGCAATGGGCGATGGCGACTTTCAGGTCGGCGTGGCCGGCACGCTCGATCGTCAGATCGCACTTGAGCATTTCCTGAGTGTGTTCGCCGATGTGCAGCTTGCCCAGGTCCTGGACGTTCGGTAGACCTTCGAGGAACAGGATGCGCTTGATCAGCTTGTCCGCGTGTTTCATCTCGTCGATGGACTCGTGGTACTCGTGCTTGCCCAGCTTGTTCAGGCCCCAATCCTCATACATGCGCGCATGCAGGAAGTATTGGTTGATCGCGACCAGCTCATTGGCGAGGATCTTGTTGAGATGCTGGATGACTGTAACGTCGCCTTTCATGGTGAGGGCCTGCCCTGTAATAGCTGTGTATAGGGCTGAGTTTGAGCCGCGCACTGACGAGTGTCAAACCTAAGTTATTGAATAATAAATGAAAATTAATCGGAATAAGAATGTTTGTGTTCCGCGTCTAGAGGCTAAGCGCTTGATTTAAAGGCATAAAAAAACCGGGCATTGAGCCCGGTTCTTCAAGAAGCTGGATTTAAGCGGCAGTAAATTCTACCGGATAGGGAATCGAGGCCTGGGCCGTTTGCATTTTGGCAAGGGTTTCGCGAACCACTTCCTTGGCCAGGCACGCACATTTGCCGCATTGGCTGGCTACGCCGGTGGCTTGGCGGACTTCGCGGTAGCTGCAGCAGCCTTCATAGATCGCTTCGCGGATTTGTCCGTCGGTGACGCCAGTGCAGAGGCAAACATACATAAGTAAGAACCGTCGCTGGTTGTGACTCAATTGAGATGGATCTTAATGTTAACGAGAATGATTGTCAAAGTGGTTTCTGAAGCCCTTGGGCCAGAGCTGACGAACGGTTTTTTATCCAGGGCCAATGAGGGGGCATGCCAAGGGAAAGGATTTTTGGACTCGCCGAAAAACCGTTGAAGACAGTCCAAATTCGCGGTGTATGATGATCGGCCCTTGCAAGCGGGTTCGTGTCACAGGGCTGTCGCCTGAGGGTGGCAGGCTGGCCCGGACCTTGTTTTCACGTTATTCACCAGGAGATATCCAATGAGCGTACTCGTAGGCAAACAAGCCCCTGACTTCACCGTCCCGGCCGTGCTCGGCAACGGCGAAATCGTCGACAGCTTCACCCTGTCCTCGGCCATCAAAGGCAAATACGGCCTGGTGTTCTTCTACCCGCTGGACTTCACCTTCGTCTGCCCATCCGAGCTGATCGCGCTGGATCACCGCATGGACGACTTCAAGGCCCGCAACGTTGAAGTGGTTGCTGTTTCGATCGACTCGCACTTCACCCACAACGCCTGGCGCAACACGCCTATCAACGCTGGTGGTATCGGCCAGGTGAAATACACCATGGCTGCCGACATGAAGCACGAAATCGCCAAGGCCTATGACGTTGAGTCCGAAGGCGGCGTGGCCTTCCGCGGCGCGTTCCTGATCGACGACAAGGGCGTTGTCCGTTCGCAGATCATCAACGACCTGCCGCTGGGCCGTAACATGGAAGAGCTGATCCGTCTGGTCGACGCGCTGCAGTTCCACGAAGAGCACGGCGAAGTTTGCCCGGCCAACTGGAAGAAAGGCGACAAAGGCATGACCGCATCCCCTGAAGGCGTTGCCGCCTACCTGGGCGAGCACAGCGACAAGCTGTAAGCGCAACAGGCACAAAAAAACCGGCCCTCGATGGGCCGGTTTTTTTATGGTCGTTTCTAGACAGAGCACAGACCCTGTGGCGAGGGAGCTTGCTCCCGCTGGGTGGCGCAGCCGCCCCCAACATTTTGTGAGCGCTTCGCACTCAAGCGGGAGCAAGCTCCCTCGCCACAGAGGCCACAGAGGCCAGCTTGGTTTATGTCAGTCGTCGAAATCCTGCCAGCCACCCATTTCTTTCCAGCGATTGACGATGCCACAGAACAGCTCGGCGGTCTTCTCGGTGTCGTAGCGGGCCGAGTGGGCTTCACGGCCATCAAAGTCGATGTCGGCCGCCTGGCAGGCCTTGGCCAACACGGTCTGGCCGTACGCCAGGCCGGCAAGCGTCGCGGTGTCGAAGCTGGAAAACGGATGGAACGGGTTGCGCTTCATATCCAGGCGCGCCACCGCCGCATTGAGAAAGCCCAGGTCGAAGCTGCTGTTGTGGCCGACCAGGATCGCCCGTTTGCAGCCGTTGGCCTTCAAAGCCTTGCGCACGCCTCGGAAAATGTCCGTCAGGGCCGTCTCTTCACTCACCGCCATGCGCAATGGGTGATCAAGCTTGATCCCGGTGAACTCCAGGGCTGCCGCCTCGATGTTGGCGCCTTCGAACGGTTCGACGCGGAAGAAATAGGTGTGATCAGGGAACACAAAACCTTTTTCGTCCATGCCAATGGTGGTCGCAGCGATTTCCAGCAGCGCATCGGTGGCGGAGTTGAAACCGCCGGTTTCTACGTCGACCACGACCGGCAGGTAGCCCCGGAAGCGGGCTGCCATGGGGTGACGGGCAGCGCCCGAACCACCGTTGCCGTCCAGCTCGTCGTCGAAATGATCTTCACTCACACACTTTCCTCCAGCAGGCGCCAGCGCAGTTTTTCACCGGCGCGCAGCGGGATAACAGTCAGCTCGCCAAAAGGCAGGCTGGCGGGGGCGGTCCACTCGTCGCGAACCAGGGTAATACGATCAGTGTTCACCGGCAGGCCATAGAAGCGCGGACCGTGGAGGCTGGCGAAGCCTTCGAGTTTGTCCAGCGCATTGCGCTGCTCGAACGCCTCGGCATACATCTCGATGGCGGCATAGGCGGTGTAGCAGCCAGCGCAACCGCAGGCCGCTTCCTTGGCGTGCCGGGCATGGGGCGCCGAGTCCGTGCCGAGGAAGAACTTGGCGCTGCCGCTGGTGGCAGCGTCGAGCAAGGCTTCTTGATGGGTGTTGCGCTTGAGGATCGGCAGGCAATAGAAGTGCGGCCGGATCCCGCCCACCAGCATATGGTTGCGGTTGTACAGCAGGTGATGTGCGGTAATGGTCGCGCCAACGTTCGCCGGGGCTTCGTTGACGAACTGCACGGCATCACCGGTGGTGATGTGTTCGAACACCACCTTGAGCGTCGGGAAGCGTTCCACGACGCGACGCATGTGCTCATCGATGAAGATTTTTTCGCGGTCGAACACGTCGACGTCGCCACGAGTGACTTCACCGTGGATCAGCAACGGCATCCCGACTTCGGCCATGGCCTCCAGCGCCGGGAAAATCTTGTCGATGCTGGTGACGCCGGAGTCCGAGTTGGTGGTGGCGCCGGCGGGGTACAGCTTGGCGGCATGGACGAAGCCGCTGGCCTTGGCCTCGCGTATTTCTTCGGGCTGCGTACGGTCGGTGAGGTAAAGCACCATCAGCGGTTCGAAACGGCTGCCGGCCGGGCGTGCGGCCAGGATTCGCTGGCGATAGCCGTCGGCCTCGATGGCGTTGCGCACTGGCGGAACCAGGTTCGGCATGATGATTGCGCGCCCGAAGGTGCGCGCGACATCGGCGACGGTATGGGTCAACACAGCACCATCGCGAAGATGAATATGCCAGTCGTCGGGACGCAGCAGGGTCAGGCGGTCGGACATTGGGGGGCTTCCAGGCGGGTCAAACTCTGGGGAATGCTACCGGAAAAGACCGATTCAGGCACCCGCTATCAAGTTCTGGCGCAAGTTACCGATAGCTCCTACAGGTGTGCCACGAATCCGTAAGGCGCCCCGGACAGGCGTCATACTCTCAACGTGTGTCGATCTTTGTATAAAAGCCATTGGAGCCGCCCGTGCGCCAGCGTTATTTAGCCTTGCTCAGTGTGTTTGCCAGCCTTCCCGCCATGGCGCTCACTTTCCAGACCCGTCTGGAGAGCATTGAGTGGACGGTCGAAGGCGACAAGTTCGAGTGCCGGCTGAGTCAGCCGGTCACCGATTTCGGCAGCGGCGAATTCGTGCGCCGGGCCGGCGAGCAGGCGATCTTCCGGCTCAAGTCCCACAACCCGATGCTCGGTGGCGGTTCGGCCATCCTGCTGGCGGCCGCCGCGCCTTGGCAGCCGGGACGGGGCGACATCAACCTGGGCTCGGTCAGGCTCGGCAGCGGCGATGTGCTGTTCAACAGCTCTCAGGTCCAGGCGGGCCGCTTGATCAGCGGGCTGATGGAAGGGCGCAGCCCGGTGGTACGGCGTAACACGGGGGACGGGCGGGTTTCGGAAGTCCGGCTGCTGCCCGTGCGCTTTAACAAGGCCTTCAGTGATTACCAGGGCTGCGTGGCAAAACTGTTGCCGAAGAATTTCGAGCAGGTGAAGCAATCCCAGATCGGCTTTCCCGGCGAAGGCGTTGAGCTCGATGCCCGGGCCAAGGCTCAGTTGCAGGTGATGATCGACTTCATCAAAGCCGACCCGACCGTCAACCATGTCGAACTCGACGGTCACTCCGACAATAGCGGCAATCGATTGACCAATCGTGAGCTGTCTCGTCGCCGTGCCCTGGCGGTCCAGGACTTCTTCAAGGCCAACGGCTTTCAAGAGTCGCAGATCACCGTGCGGTTCCACGGCGAACGTTACCCCCTGGTGCCCAACACCAGTGCCGCCAACCGCGCCAAGAACCGTCGTGTGGCCGTGCGCCTGGAGCGTGTGGCGGTGCCCGAAGCGCCGGCACCGCAGGCTACACCCGCCGCGCCCCCTGCCAAGGCTCCGGCGCCGACCGCGACACCGGCCCAGCCCACTGCAGCCACCGCCGCGCGGACATCCTGACCCGTGAGGATCGTCGCGCGCTCGACATAATCTGTCGCTTCGTCGTCATAAGCTGTCGCGCCCCTGTAAATTATCCGCGCTGGACGTTAAACTTCCCGGCTTTCCGTACAACCCGTGGAGTGATGGCATGGCGGACGTAAACAAGGTCGTTCTGGCGTATTCCGGCGGCCTGGACACTTCGGTGATCCTCAAGTGGCTGCAGGACACTTATAACTGTGAAGTGGTGACCTTCACCGCTGACCTGGGGCAGGGCGAAGAAGTCGAGCCTGCACGCGCCAAGGCTCAGGCCATGGGCGTCAAAGAGATCTACATCGATGACCTGCGCGAAGAGTTCGTCCGTGACTTCGTGTTCCCGATGTTCCGCGCCAACACTGTTTACGAAGGCGAGTACCTGCTGGGTACCTCCATCGCCCGTCCGTTGATCGCCAAGCGCCTGATCGAAATCGCCAACGAAACCGGTGCCGACGCCATTTCCCACGGTGCCACCGGCAAGGGCAACGATCAGGTGCGTTTCGAACTCGGTGCCTATGCCCTCAAGCCCGGCGTGAAAGTCATCGCGCCGTGGCGCGAGTGGGACTTGCTGTCCCGTGAAAAGCTGATGGACTACGCCGAGAAGCACGCCATCCCGATCGAACGCCACGGCAAGAAGAAATCCCCGTACTCGATGGATGCCAACCTGCTGCACATCTCCTATGAAGGCGGCGTGCTGGAAGACACCTGGACCGAGCACGAAGAAGACATGTGGCGCTGGCCCCGGAGAAGGCTCCTGACACCCCGCAATACCTGGAGCTGACCTATCGCAACGGCGATATCGTCGCGCTGGACGGCGTGGAAATGAGCCCGGCCACCGTGCTGGCGACCCTGAACCGTATTGGTGGCGAACACGGCATCGGTCGTCTGGACATCGTCGAGAACCGTTATGTCGGCATGAAGTCCCGCGGCTGCTACGAGACCCCGGGCGGCACCATCATGCTGCGTGCTCACCGCGCGATCGAGTCGATCACCCTGGACCGCGAAGTGGCTCACCTCAAAGACGAGTTGATGCCCAAGTACGCCAGCCTGATCTACACCGGTTACTGGTGGAGTCCGGAGCGCCTGATGCTGCAACAGATGATCGATGCCTCCCAGGTCAACGTGAATGGCGTCGTGCGCCTGAAACTGTACAAGGGCAATGTCATCGTCACTGGGCGCAAGTCTGACGACTCCCTGTTCGATGCCAACATCGCGACTTTCGAAGAGGACGGCGGCGCTTACAACCAGGCCGACGCTGCTGGCTTCATCAAGCTCAACGCCCTGCGCATGCGCATCGCGGCGAACAAGGGTCGCAAGCTGTTCTGATCCTGGCTCCATGAAAACGGCCTGCCATGTGCAGGCCGTTTTTTTTTGGGGGACCCTTTCCCCTGTGCTGCTCATTCGTTGTGGCGCTGTTTTGCGCGTTTGGATCGATCGGCCTCGGCCAGGCCTTCCGGTGGCCGGGGGATAACCAAAATGAACAGTCTTTGCTGTTTTTTTTGTGGATGAACAGTGATCAGCCATCCTTTGCCCTTGGTCGCCCGGCGGAAAAGCCGTTCGCGCCGACAGCTCGAATCATCCATGATTTTCATGAAGTGTTTGCTCTTGCGAAAATCCGAGGGTGAATATAACGAGCGATAGTTAAAGTTCAGGGTGATGAAAAAAAGAAATAATAGATAGAACGGAAAGCTGATCAGAAACCAAAGATAGTACTCACGGTCCTGATCGTCGAGGAAAGGCAGGGAGATGGCTGCCGAAGTCTCGGACAAAGTTGCGAATATAGCGATTAGCGTCATGGGGTTGGTGATGATTTTCGACGGTTTGTTCATGGTGGATGCTCATAACATATTCAGGCTCGGTGATTGCATTAGGAAGGTGTGAGTCATTAAAGTTTGCGGTGAGGGTATTGATTGTGGTGTCTCCTCATAAATGGGATTGAATAAATTTCGCTTATTCCTTATGTGAATTCAATTTTATTTAAATAAAACCAATGTGGTTGTGTTGGTAAATAATTCAGTTACTTTTTATGAAACGAGTGTTTTTTTGCTATTGGGGGACGAGGGTGGATGCAGAAAAAGGCGCTTGTTTAGAGGGGCGCGGATCCCCTGATGCATCCATTTGCCTCTGTAAACAAATTTATGGCGCATTATTTCCAAGGGGATTTGTAGGATTTTTCTGTATCGCTTGTAGGTTGCGTCTCTCGGTGCGAGCGGTCAGGGGGGGCGGCATGCCAAGGTAGAATTGACTAGGCTATTGTGCGTGCTCTAAAAATTCGAACAGCGAAGTTGGATTTGCCCATGAATAAAGTGCTGATCGTGGATGATCATCCCGTCATTCGTCTTGCTGTACGTTTGCTAATGGAGCGTCATGGATATGAAGTTATTGCCGAAACCGATAATGGCGTCGATGCGTTGCAACTTTCCCGTGAACTTATGCCTGATATCGTTATTCTGGATATCGGCATTCCGAAACTGGATGGACTGGAGGTCATCGCACGCCTGACCGCCAACCCTTCACCTTTGAAAGTTCTGGTGCTGACTTCCCAGGCACCTGGGCATTTTTCGATGCGCTGCATGCAGACGGGGGCAGCCGGTTATGTGTGCAAGCAGCAGGACCTCACCGAGTTACTCAGTGCAATCAAGGCGGTGCTGTCGGGGTACAGTTATTTCCCCAATCAGGCGCTGCATACGGTGCGTTCGAGTCTGGGTAACGCAAGCGAGTCCGATATGGTCGATCGACTGTCCGGGCGAGAGATGATGGTCTTGCAGCAACTGGCTCGCGGAAAGACCAACAAGGAAATTGCCGATGGGATGTTCTTGAGCAACAAGACCGTCAGTACATACAAGACACGCTTGTTGTTGAAGCTCAATGCCCGCTCGCTGGTTGATCTGATCGAACTGGCGCAGCGTAACGGGTTAGTGTGAGTTTTTCCGGCCGCGCGTACTCAGTAAAAAGCCTCCATTCGGGAGGCTTTTACGTGTCAGAGGTCAAAGTCGTAATCGGCCAATTGTTTCTGCAAGCGGCGCTCTTCCAGCAGATTATCAATCGTGCGACGTTTGCTCAGATTGGTTTTCGCTGTTTCGACGACCACAGGTTCCACATCGTCGGCCTCAACGGCGATGAAATCGTCTTCTACATCCAGTTGTTCTTTGTCAGCACTCATGGGATCGACTCCAGGCTTAAACTGCCATTGGCGCTCCTTATATCGATAAACCACGGGCGGGTAAAAAAGATTTTTTCAATCGACAAATCAATAAAAGCAATAGCGCCTCAATCGTCGGAGGTCTTGTGCTTGTATTCGCATAAGTCCTCGATCCGGCAGCTGCCACAGCGGGGCTTGCGCGCCAGGCAGACGTAACGTCCGTGAAGGATGAGCCAGTGATGGGAATCGAGTAGAAATGCCTTGGGTACGAATTTCATCAGCTTTTTCTCCACCTCCACCACGTTTTTGCCCGGCGCCAGCCCGGTGCGGTTGCTGACGCGGAAAATGTGAGTGTCGACGGCCATGGTCAGTTGGCGAAATGCGGTGTTGAGCACCACATTGGCGGTTTTGCGACCGACCCCTGGAAGCGCTTCCAGCGCTTCGCGAGTCTGTGGGACTTCGCCGTTGTGGCGCTCGATCAGCAGTCGGCAAGTCTCGATCACGTTTTTTGCCTTGCTGTTGAACAGGCCGATGGTCTTGATGTACTCGGACAGCCCTTCGACACCCAGCGCGTGAATCGCCTGCGGCGTGTTGGCCACCGGGAACAGCTTGGCCGTGGCCTTGTTGACGCCGACGTCGGTGGATTGGGCCGACAGAATCACCGCGATCAACAGTTCGAACGGCGAGCTGTAGGCCAGTTCGGTCTTCGGTTCCGGGTTGTCTTCGTGCAAGCGACGGAATATTTCCAGGCGTTTTGCGGCGTTCATGGGCGCGGCGTTTCCTCGATCGTTGAAGGGGGGCTGGCGCCCGTCCAGGCCTGGTGCGCTGCCAGCAACAGACCGAGCAGAATAAACCCGCCAGGGGCGAGCAAGGCCAGTGATATTGCGTTGCCAATCAGCTCGCGCAGGGCGCCCAAGCCGATCATCAGCAGGCCGAACACGCCTGCCAGCCTGAGATGTTCGGGCAGGCGTGAGCCGACGAAGATGTCGTCATGCTCCAGCGCCACACAGCTCAAAGCGATCCAGCCAATGTAAAGGCTCAGCGGCTGATACATTTCCAGCATCCAGGCCTGCGCCACCAGGCCTGCGCAAGCCGTCAGGGTGGCGGCCAGCACAATGGATGCGAGCAGTCGCTGAGGCGCTGTCAGGTGGGACCGTACCAGCCCCATGGCCAAGCCATGGCCGGCACTGATCAGTACCCAGGCCAGCCATAAGCTCAGCGCGTTTGCCAGCGAATCGCTGGCGCCGACCAAGGGCACGAGCAGCAGGCCGCGGGTCAGGAGCAATGGCTTATTCATCAATGATCACTCCGGTCAGTTGAGCCTGATGCTCGTCGAAGTAACGCAGTGCATCGTGAACAGCCTGCAGGACCGATCGGGAGGTGACGGTCGCGCCAGCCAGTTGATCGAACTGCCCCTGATCCTTTTTCAACGCCCAGCCGCTGTCGGTGGGCGCCTGGAGGGACTTGCCGCTGAAGGATTGCAGCCAGGGGTTTGGCCAGTCAGCGATGGCCGCGCCCAGGCCGGGCGTTTCCGACTGGCGCAGGGTTTTCACGCCCAGCAACCGCCCTTGCGGGTCGATAGCGACCAGCAATTGGATGCTGCCTTCATAGCCCAGTACCTGACTGCGTAACAACACTGCGCTGGGCAGGCCGGCGCGAGTCGCCAGGTATCCGCCCAGCAGCGTGCTATGGGCCAAGGTCACGGGGGCCATTACGACAGGTTGTGCCAATGGCTGATTGTCGTATCGGTCGGTCGGCAGCACGTCGAGCAAGGTTCTGTTCGCAAGGTCTTGTTGCTGACCCTTGATGCGCCCTGCGGTGCTGAGCTGAGTCAGGTAAGTGGCCCCAATGCCGAGACCGATCAGCAAAGCCAGGATGGCAACGCCACGGTAGTTTTTCATAGGGGCTGCGGCCTGTGTCGCGCCTCGGCGAAGCGCTCCAGTGCGGGCACGCCGAGGTTCATCAGCAGCACCGCAAACGCCACGCCGTCCGGGTAACCACCCCAAGTCCGGATCAAATAAGTCAGCAGTCCCACGCCTGCGCCAAACAGCAGGCGAGCGAGGGGCGCTTTGGCGCCCGAGACCGGTTCGGTCACGATAAAAAACGCACCGAGCAGGGTCGCACCCGTGAGCAGATGAAACAACGGCGAGCCATTGGAGTCGGAGCCCGATCCGTTCCAGCACAACAAGCTGATGATGAACAGGCCGGCGAGCATGCCCACCGGCGCGTGCCAGCTGAACACTCGTTGGTGCAGCAGGAACAGTCCTCCGGCCAGAAACGCCAGGTTGACCCACTCCACGCCGCGCCCACCCCAGCGTCCGAACACCGGGTTGGCGGCGAACAGCTCATCGATGGTCAGGCTTTTGTTGATTCGCAGGCTGTCCAGGGCCGTTGCTGCTGCCCACCCATCAGGCCCTGGGTGGATCCCGAACACCTGTTGCAGGCCGTCGGACAGGTTCATGCCGTGAAGTGCCGGCCATTGATTGAGTTGCTGGGGAAACGCGATCAGCACCAGGGCGTAGCCGAGCATCGCCGGGTTGAATGGATTATTGCCGACACCGCCCCACAGGTGCTTGCCGAACAGCAAGGCGCAAGCCGTGGCTGTGACGGTCAGCCACCAGGGGCAATACGCTGGCAAGGCCAGCGCCAACAGCGTGGCGCTCACCAGCGCGCTGCCATCGTTGAGTGCCGGTTTGAGCGGCCGGCGCCGTAAGCGCAGCGCCAGTGCTTCGACGGCCAACGCGCTAAGGCCCGCCAGCAACAGGTTGAATACCACGCCCCAGCCATAAAACCACGTCAACGCCAGAATGCCGGGCAGTGTCGCCAGTAGCACCCGCAGCATCGCCTGCCGCAGCCGTTCGTCCATGGGCTCAGGGAGCGACATGAGCATCCACCTGGCGTTCGGCGTCTTTCACCGCTTGCTCCAGGGGCTCTATTTGTTCATCCGACGCCCCTGCGGCCCTGGCCTTGCTGAGTTCGGCGCGACGCATGGCCAATTGGATCTTGGCCCGTTTCAGCTCGGCACTTTGAGTGGGGGCGGGGGTTGAAACAGTGGGCTGGACCGTCCCTTCCAATTGCGTCAAGGCTTGTTGCGCCGCTTCGAACTGGCGCTGTAGCACGATCAATTGCGACTGTTGTTCGAAGGTCGGCGGGTGGCCGAATGCTTTCAAGGATTTGTTCAACTGCGCCCGGCTCATGGCCAGGTCGACCTTGGCTTTTTTCAAGGCCGCATCGGCGTTGGCGGCTTTTTGCGCCCGTACCCGCTCCAGTGCCGCTTGCACGGGGTCGACGGACTGGGTTTGGGGCTGTGAGGCGCGCTGTGTACGGGCCAGACGCTCGGCGAGACGCTGCTCCTCTTCGCGGCGCAGACGTGCGTTGCGCTGTTCGAAGCGCCGCCGGGCATGGTCGCGCTTGGCGGTGCGCGCTTGCTGCTCTTCGACGCTGAAGGCCAAGCCACCGACCACCGGCACCACGGTTGCCGTGGGCAATGGGTGCATTTCGATGCAGTCGACCGGGCAGGGCGCCACGCATAGATCGCAGCCTGTGCATTCGTCGACCAGGACGGTGTGCATCAACTTCGCCGCACCGACAATCGCGTCTACCGGGCAGGCCTGGATGCACTTGGTGCAGCCGATGCATTCGGCTTCGCGAATAAAGGCGATCTGCGCCGGGGCTGAACCACGGCTGGTATCGAGCTCAAGCACGGGCACTTTCATCAGCTCGGCCAGGGCGGCGATGGTTTCACGGCCACCGGGCGGACATTTGTTGATCGGTTCGCCCTGGGCGATGCCTTCGGCGTAGGGCTTGCACCCGGGGTGGCCGCACTTGCCGCATTGGGTCTGCGGCAGCAGGGCGTCGATACGTTGAATCAGACTCATGCTTTGACCAGCCCGCGCAATCCAAGAAATGCCACCGCCATGAGCCCTGCGCCGATCAACTGGATCGGCAGACCACGAAAGGGCCTGGGGATATCGTTATCGAAGGTGCGCTGACGCAAATCATCGAACAGGCTCAACACCAGCCAGAAACCCAGGCCGGCGCCCAGGCTCGCGGCGACGGCGAGGCCCAGGCCGTGGTCATTCCGGCTGTTGATCAGCGTGATGCCCAGTATGCCGGCATTGCCCAGCAGCAGTGGCCACAAACCATCGAACGGCAGCGTCGGCAGCCAGCGCCCCAGCCAGTGCAGCAACGGTGCAATCAGCAACACACTCAAGGACAGCCATGCCAACAGGCGCAGCGAGGTCAGATTGGCCGGAACCAGCAGCCAGCGATCGATCAGATAACCCAAGGTGCCGACCATCAGCATCAGGCATGTCGTCGCCAGGCCCAGGGCGTGGACTTGCCTTCTTCCATTGGCCGCCAGCAGCGGATTGACGCCCAGCGGCCAATGCAACACAAGGTTGTTGATCAGGGCGGCGCTGAACAGTGTAAGAACGATTTCGGTCATGGGCGTGCTGGAACGAGAACCTGTCGTTAGAGGTTAGGCATTATCCGGCACACCGTCAGGGTGGGCCAGATATGAAAATCCCACAGTCGCCTGCCGGGCGACTGTGGGATCGGTACCGCGCGTGGTCGCGTTATTTGATCCGCTGACCCGGCTTGGCGCCGCTATCGGGGCTCAGCAGGTAGATTTCTTCACCGCCGGGACCTGCCGCCATCACCATGCCTTCGGAGATGCCGAAACGCATTTTGCGCGGCTTGAGGTTGGCGATCATCATCGTCAGCCGGCCTTCGAGCTTGGCCGGGTCTGGATAGGCGCTCTTGATGCCGGAGAACACGTTGCGCTGCTCATCACCGATGTCCAGCGTCAGGCGCAGTAGCTTGTCGGCGCCTTCCACGGCTTCAGCCTTGACGATCAGGGCTACGCGCAGGTCGATGGCGGCAAAGGCGTCGAAATCGATCTCCGGCGACAACGGGTCCTTGGTCAGCTCGCCATTGCCGGCCGGGGCACCGGTGTCGGTCTGGCTGGCGGCCAGGTCTTCTTTCGAGGCGTCGGTCATGGCTTGCACCTTGGTGGCGTCGATGCGAGTCATCAGCGGCTTGAACTCGTTCAGTTGATGGTTGCTCAGCAGCGTCTGGTGATCGTCCCAGGTCAGCGGTGCGACGTTCAGGAAAGCTTCGGCATCGGCGGCCAGCAACGGCAGCACCGGCTTGAGGAAGATCACCAGTTGGCGGAACAGATTGATACCCAGGGCGCAGATCGCCTGGACTTCGTCCTGCTTGCCTTCCTGTTTGTTCAGTGACCACGGCGCCTTGTCGGCGATCCAGGCATTGGCGCGGTCGGCCAGGGCCATGATCTCGCGCATCGCCCGGGCAAAGTCACGGGCCTCGTAGGCTTCGGCGATGCTCGGGGCCGCCGCCAGAAAGGCCTCGGTCAGTTCCGGCGCGGCGTTACCGGCCACCAGTACACCGGCGTTGCCTTTGTGGATGAAGCCGGCGCAACGGCTGGCGATGTTGACTACCTTGCCCACCAGGTCGGAGTTGACCTTCTGCACGAAGTCTTCAAGGTTCAGGTCCAGGTCGTCCACGCCACGGCCGAGCTTGGCCGCGTAGTAGTAGCGCAGGTATTCCGGCGACAGATGGTCCAGGTAGGTCCGGGCCTTGATGAAGGTGCCGCGGGACTTGGACATTTTCTGGCCGTTGACGGTCAGGTAACCGTGGACGTTGATACCGGTCGGTTTACGGAAACCGGCGCCTTCGAGCATGGCGGGCCAGAACAGCGCGTGGAAGTTCACGATGTCCTTGCCGATGAAGTGATACACCTCGGCCGTGGAGTCCTTGCCCCAGAACGCGTCGAAGTCCAGCTCCGGCGTACGGTCGCAAAGGTTCTTGAAGCTCGCCATGTAGCCGATGGGCGCGTCCAGCCATACGTAGAAATACTTGCCGGGCTCGCCGGGAATTTCGAAGCCGAAGTACGGCGCATCGCGGGAAATGTCCCACTCTTGCAGGCCGGAGTCGAGCCATTCGGCGAGCTTATTGGCCACCGCGTCGTGCAACGTGCCGCTGCGGGTCCAGGTTTGCAGCATCTCTTGGAAATCCGGCAGCTTGAAGAAGAAGTGCTGGGAGTCCTTGAGCACTGGCGTCGCCCCGGAAATCGCCGATTTCGGGTCCTTCAGGTCGGTCGGTGCGTAGGTGGCGCCGCATTTTTCGCAGTTATCGCCGTACTGGTCCTCGGTGCCACATTTCGGGCAAGTGCCTTTGATGAAGCGGTCGGCCAGGAACATTTTCTTTTCCGGGTCGAAATACTGGGTGATCGAACGGGTCGCGATGTGCCCGGCGTCACGCAGCTTCAGGTAGATCTGGCTCGACAGCTCACGGTTTTCTTCGGCGTGAGTGGAGTGGAAGTTGTCGAAGTCCACCAGG